>Ga0315280_10003937_pt1 | contig 22336 bp, 22 predicted proteins | sample YL17G06_40_MG_FD_203697 | JGI IMG/M metagenome (GOLD analysis project Ga0315280, IMG submission 203697) | Sediment microbial communities from Yellowstone Lake, YNP, Wyoming, USA - YL17G06_40 | ecosystem: Environmental > Aquatic > Freshwater > Lake > Sediment | place: USA: Wyoming | collected...
GTGTTGTTTGTTTCGCACTATCATCACGATCACTATACACCGAACTATGTGGAGATGATATGGCTTGGAAGCACCCCAGAAATCGCAGAGTCCATATACAATGATAAGATCATTCTTGCGAAGGACGCTCGAAACTCAATAAATTTCAGCCAGAGACGAAGAGGATGGATATTCGAGAAAAGTGTTGAGAAAAACGCAAAGAGTTTCACAGCTGTCGACAATAAGACCGTTGAATATGGCAACACGAAACTGAAATTCTCCATCCCCGTCTATCATGGTGAGCAAGACAGTGGACTCGGATGGGTTTTGATGCTATCGATCACATCAAATGATGAGAAAGTAGTTTATGCACCTGACGTTCAAGGACCCATGTCAACTGAAACTGTTCGAACAATCTTAGAGGAAAAGCCAGATCTACTCATTTTAGGTGGACCGCCATTGTACCTTCAAGGTTTCAAGGTCTCGGAAGATCTGATCTCCCTTGGCCTCAAGAACATCGCTCGTTTAACCGCTAAAATCCCAGTTACCGTGGTAGATCATCATCTGCTGAGGTCGTCAGACTGGAAGAGTCACCTGGAGAAGGCGTTTTCAGCTGCAGAGCGATCGGGGAACAGACTGGTTACAGCGGCGGAGTTTACGGGAGCCGAGAACACTTTACTCGAGTCAATAAGGCAAAAGCTGTACGATGAAGATCCACCATCGAAAGAGTTTTCCAAGTGGATGAGGCTTCCCAGAGAAGAAAGAAGGAGGACCACTCCTCCTGTCTAGGCTTGTGATCGTTCTTAGTTCATCTTGTTTGTAGTTCGAAAACTTGCCCCGCACTTGGAGCAGGTAAACAGCCTAATCAGTAGAGCGGGTCCATTTCCATTCTTAGGTTTCATATTCCATTCTTTCTTGGCGTTGGATTCTTCATTTCCACATTTGGAACATTTCGACAACACGTGACACCTCCCATAGTCTCGTCAACACAGGTTTGGGAACCTTCACGCACCATGGAGCAACCTTGAAGTTACCTTCTCTAGCGCTTCCATAGGGCGAAGGCCCAAGCGCCTACATGGGACTTCTGGTATATCAATGTTCCGACTAGGGAACATTGATGGTTAGGGTTCCAAAACACTACCCGCATCAGCTGAGGAAACCGTTTGAACATATCTACGCAGATATCCACGAGAAACTTTCATTTCAGGTGGCTTCCACAGCCTCAATCTTGACTTGATTTCATCATCAGAGAGGAGAGCTTCAACTGTCCGCTTTGGTATGTCGATCCGAATCGAATCATCATCTTTGATAATAGCGATTGGACCTCCGGCTGCTGCTTCAGGAGACACGTGACCTATACATGGTCCACGAGTCGCCCCCGAGAATCTTCCATCAGTTATTAGAACAACCGATTCGCTCATACTCATCCCTGCGATCGCGGATGTTGGTTCTAGCATCTCTGGCATGCCTGGGCCACCTCTTGGACCCTCGTAACGGATAATGATAACATCGCCTTTCTGTATCTCGCCTTGCTGTATGGCTTTCATGCACATCTCCTCGGAGTCGAATACGCGGGCAGGGCCTTCGTGAACCAATATCTTAGGTGAAACCGCTGCTGTTTTCACTACGGCACCTTGAGGAGCTATGTTTCCCCTCAGGATGGCTATTCCGCCTTCGGAATGGACCGGTTTCTCCACGGGATGAATCACATTCTTGTCCAAGACCTTAGCGTCTGCAATATTCTCTTTCATCTTCCTGCCCGTAACTGTCAGTGTGTCCACGTTCAGAAGTGTTTGAAGTTCCTTCATGAGCGCGGGGATACCGCCGGCCTTGTCCAGGTCCTCAAGCGCATATGATCCCCCGGGCATCATGCTGCAAAGATGAGGGACTTTTCTACTCAATTTGTCAAACATGTCTAGATCTATGTGGATACCCAGTTCATGCGCTATCGCGGGAAGATGTAGAACTGTATTTGTTGATCCTCCGAGAGCCATATCAACTGTTATGGCGTTCTCGAATGCTTTCAACGTCATGATCTCTGAGGGTTTCAGGTCGCGTCTAACGAGGTCTACCACACTCTCGCCTGATTTCTCGGCTATCCCCAGTTTCTGGCCGCTTATTGCTAGCGAAGTAGCACAGCCTGTGAAAGACATACCCAGAGCTTCAGATAGGCATGCCATCGTATTGGCGGTGTACATGCCGCTACATGAGCCACATGTTGGGCAGACATTGTTCTCAAGTTCCTTCAGTTCCTCTTCAGTCATTGAACCTGTCGCAACTTTGCCAAGTGCCTCGTATACATCGTCGAAGCTAACCTTCTCTCCTCGGTAGTAGCCTGCCAGCATAGGGCCGCCCGTCACGACAACGGCCGGTACGTTTAGTCTAGCCGCTGCCATTAGCATGCCTGGAGTTACCTTGTCGCAGTTTGAGATCAGTACGACACCGTCGAACCTGTGCGCTTGAATCATCAACTCAACGGAATCCGCGATCAATTCTCTGGATGGAAGAGAGTACCTCATTCCTTCGTGGCCCATAGCTATACCATCGCAGATCGCGATTGTGTTAAACTCGAAACTTGTACCTCCAGAACGAGCTATTCCAGTCTTCACCGCGTTCGCAATAGAGTTGAGATGAACGTGCCCTGGAACAATAGATGTATAACTGTTGGCTATCGCGATGAAAGGTCTCTCAATATCCTCATCAGTAAGACCAAGCGACTTGAAAAGAGCCCTTTGAGGTGCACGATGCCTACCCTTTTTTGCTACGTCACTCCTCATATAGAACTTCCACCCAGTTTCAATCTGTTAAGCAATTCAAAACGTTATTGCTGAATGCCAGTAAATTCGTTTGTTCCTAAGAAAAACTCTCTGTTCTAACCGATATGCTTAATAACAGAATTTTAGTACGTAATCGGCCTTGGACGATGAATCGCGCAAAAAGAAGTTCTAGATGATGGATATGTACTCGAATCCATTTATGTCGTCTGAAATCGTGTCGAAGAAGATCTCATCGTCTCTCGTAGTAGTAATTCTTGTTTAGTCTCCCGACCTTTGATGTTAAAGTCGAGGCGGAGACAGGAGTATTCGATTAGAGGTGAATATAATTGGTTGAAATGTCGGGTGCAAAGGCTCTCTTAGAGTCCCTGAAGAAAGAAAAGGCTACTGTCGTTTTTGGCATACCTGGAGGAGCTAACCTACCAATCTATGACGCTCTCGTGGACTCTGACATACGTCATATACTCTGTCGCCACGAGCAATCGGCCGCCCATATGGCAGATGGTTTTGCAAGAGCGAGCGGCAGAGCTGGGGTGTGCTTTGCAACATCAGGACCAGGCACTACCAACTTAGTCACAGGTATCGCTAATGCGTATATGGACTCGTCTCCTATAGTCGCGGTGACAGGTCAAGTTGCCACGCCCTTCATCGGAAAGGACGCGTTCCAAGAGACCGACACGATCGGTATAACGACACCAATCACGAAGTATAACTTCCAGCCCAGAAAAGCCTCTGAAATTCCATCGACCATTAAGAAAGCGTTCTACATAGCTACGACAGGCCGGCCTGGTCCAGTTCTAGTTGACATCCCAAAAGACGTTCAAAGTCAGATTGCGAACATTGATTTTCCAGAAAAGATCGAGATCCGTGGATACAAACCGAATGGCGTCCCAGAAATGGAGAGCGTGAAGCAATCAGCCAGACTGTTGAGTGAAGCGAAGAAACCTTTCATACTCGCCGGAGGAGGAGTCAAAGTTTCAAACGCATATCAGTCACTTCAGAAACTAAGCGAGTTTCTACTTGCGCCCGTTGGGACAACGTTCATGGGGAAAGGATGTTTCCGAGAGGATCACCCCCTTTCCCTAGGGGTTGTGGGAATGCATGGAACCCCAGAAGCGAACAAAATAATACTCGAAACAGATGTCCTCTTCGCTGTCGGCGTCAGGTTCTCTGATAGAACCACGGGGAACATCGATGAGTTCTGCCGAGAAGCCAAAATCATACATGCGGATGTAGATGCCGCAGAGATAGGTAAGAACCGCATCGCAGACATACCGATCGTTGGAGACGCAGATCAGACCTTGCAAAAACTGCTAGAGTCTCTTAGGAAAAGGATGTCCAAGAGAAAAAGAAGCGAATGGTTTGAAACGATAAGACATGTGAGAGAAGAGCTCAAAGACAATTCGGAGACCAAAGAGACCGGGTTGACACCTCGACCAATCCTAAAGACGTTGAGAAGACTACTGCCACGAAACGCAATTGTAACAACGGAAGTTGGCCAGAACCAAATGTGGGCAGGCCTCTTCTTCGAGTCATATCTACCAAGAACCTTCATCAGCTCTGGAGGCTTGGGAACGATGGGCTTCGGTTTCCCAGCGTCACTAGGAGCAAAAGTTGCGAAACCAGATGTTCCAGTCGTAGACATAGCAGGTGACGGAAGTTTCATGATGACCGAAAATTCTCTTGGCACATCGATAGTCGATAAGATCCCTGTCACAGTGATCGTTCTGAACAATTCGGTGCTTGGGATGCCTGCCCAATGGCAGAGGTTCTTCTACAACAGAAGGTATTCTGCAGTCGAATTGAAGAGAATACCTGACCTTGTGAAGCTTGCGCAGGCATATGGCGCAGAGGGCGTTCGAGTTGGATCGACCGATGAATTCGAACGCGCTGTTAAGACAGCTTTGAACAGTGAAGTTACGACGGTGATCGATGTTCCAATCTCACCTGAAGAGGACGTGCTCCCGATGGTTCCACCGGGAAACGGCCTCTCAAGCACCGTAGGAGTGGCATAAAATGGAAAAGAACTATCTGATATCTGCTATCGTCGAGCACAAGCCCGGTGTACTACACAAGATCGCAAATATGTTCAGCCGGCGAGGATTTAACATCGACAGCCTATCGGTAGGAGATACAGTTGGAAAAAACCTGGCCCGAATGACGATCACCATCAAAGGTGACGAACCTACCGCAGAGCAACTTATCAGACAACTAGGCAAACTCATAGACGTAATCAACGTGACCACGCTCGACCCCCAAAGAACTGTAGAAAGGGAACTCGCGCTAATCAAGCTGAAACTAAGCACACCAGAAGATCGAGCTACCATAATGGATTACACTAACATATTCAGAGGCAGAGTAGTCGATGTAGCCACAGACTCTGTCATCGTCGAGATCACGGGAACACCGGACAAAATGAACGCCTTCATCAACTTAACCTTGCGCTTCGGAATAATTGAAATAGCTAGAACGGGGATAACTGCGCTCTCAAGAGGACCAGAATCAATACCGATTGAAAATAAGGGTGAAGAGAAATGGTGAAAGTATATTTCGATAAAGATACAACACTAGAAGGCCTACGTGGAAAAGTTGTTGCCGTAATCGGATATGGCATTCAAGGAAGGGCGCAAGCCCTCAACATGAAGGATTCCGGTGTAGAGGTCGTGGTTGGACTTAGGCCTGGAGGAAACTCTTGGAACCGCGCCGAAGACGATGGCTTCGAACAGTTGACCGTATCACAAGCCGCACAGGAAGGCGACGTCATACATATGCTCGTACCGGACATGCAACAACCCTCACTCTACAAAGCTGAAATCGCTGCACATTTGGCAAGAGGAAAGACGTTGGGATTCTCTCATGGATTTAACATACACTTCAAACAGATCGTTCCACCTGCCAATGTTGACGTCGTGATGGTTGCCCCAAAGAGTCCAGGCGCGCGGCTCAGAGAGACGTATCTGGAGAAGTTTGGCGTTCCAGCTCTAGTGGCAGTTGCTCAAGACGCTTCAGGCCATGCCATGAACACAGCACTATCAATGTGCAAGGCCCTCGGATGCACAAGAGCGGGAGTTCTAGAAACAAACTTCAAAGAAGAGACTGAGAGCGACCTGATCGGAGAACAGACAGTCCTCGTTGGTGGACTAATGGAACTGATAAAGAAGGGATTTGAGGTTCTCGTCGAAGCTGGATACCAACCGGAACTCGCATTCTTCGAAGCTTGTAACGAAGCTAAACTAATCATGGACCTAATCTATCAACGTGGACTGGTCGGAATGCTTCGAGGAGTATCGGATACCGCAAAGTACGGTGGAATAACGGTTGGACCAAAAGTGATCGATGATCACGTAAAACGGAACATGCGAAAAGTCGTGAAAACGGTTCAGGATGGAAGCTTCGCGAAAGAATGGGTGAAAGCATCAAAACAGAATCTGCTTGACTCCATGATCAAAGAGTTAGAGAACCACCCGCTTGAGAAGGTTGGAAAAGAGATTAGGAAAATGTCCGGTCTGGAGCAGTGAAGAGCCGAAAGAACCCTTGAACATAATCGAAAAAATTCTTGCCAGAGCTTCCTCAAAAGAAACCGTAAAACCAGATGAGATTGTCGAAGCTCGAATCGACGTAGCTATGATACACGACCTCACGGGACCCCTGACTGTAAACGCGTTTCATGAGATCGGAAGCAAGAAAGTCTGGGACCCAAACAAGATTGTCGTAATCTTCGACCATCTCGTTCCAGCCAATTCTGTAACCACCGCTGAATTGCACAAGACCCTTAGAGAATTCGTGAAAGAACAAGGTATAGAACAATTCTTCGACATCGGTCGCGGAGGCGTATGCCATCAAGTCATGCCTGAAGAGGGCTTCGTCAAACCAGGAGAAGTCATCGTAGGCGCAGATTCCCACACCTGCGAATACGGCGCACTGGGAGCGTTCGCTACAGGGATAGGCTCAACCGAGATGGCAGCCGTCTTCGTCAAAGGCTCACTTTGGTTCAGAGTACCCAAAGTAATAAGGATCCAAGTGAACGGAAAACTCCAAAACCATGTCTCAGCCAAGGACCTTATCCTAAAGACAATCTCCATGCTGGGCTCCGGCGGCGCCACATACAAAGGAATCGAGTTCGGAGGAAGGACTATCTCGGATATGAGTATCGACGGCCGCCTAACAATATGTAACATGGTAATAGAAGCTGGAGCAAAAGCTGGAATAATTGAACCTGACGAAAAAACAATCAACTACGTGAAGGAACACAGCAATAAGAGTTTCACACCTCTAAAGAGCGACCCCCACGCAGGATACGAGAAGCGAATAGAACTAGATGTCACAGATCTTCCTCCCCAAGTGGCGTGCCCACCCTCGGTTGACAACGTGAAGCCAGCATCCGAACTCAGAGACGTCGAGATCGATCAAGCCTTCATAGGCTCATGTACAAACGGGCGCATGGAAGATCTGAGAGTAGTAGCCAAACTTCTACATGGAAGGAAGATTAACCGTGGTGTAAGGACGATAATAATTCCAGCCTCTCAGAAAATTTACCTTGACTGCCTAAGGGAAGGACTTATCGAAACATTCATTCGCGCTGGAGCCGCCGTTGGAAACCCCAACTGTGGACCCTGCCTGGGCGGCCACATGGGCATCCTAGCACCAGGAGAAGTCTGCATAAGTACATCGAATAGAAACTTCACTGGAAGAATGGGAAGCCCTCAAGCCAAAGTATATTTGGCGTCACCTGCAACGGCCGTAGCCTCAGCGGTAGAGGGAAGGATTGTAGACCCAAGATCTCTAGGTGGGAACTAAAACGATAATCGAAGGCAAAGCCATCAAGTTTGGAGACAACATAGACACAGACGTGATCTTTCCAGGGAAGTACCTAGTTCTAACAGATCCCAGGGAAATTGGGAAACATGCCCTCGAGGGAATTGATCCAGGATTCTCCGGTAAGGCTAAAGAAGGCGTGGTGCTTGTGGCTGGCGACAATTTCGGTTGCGGGTCGAGTAGGGAACATGCGCCCTTGGCGCTCAAGTATTCAGGGGTACGCTGCGTTATCGCGAAGTCCTTCGCCAGAATCTTTTACAGGAACTCGATAAACGTTGGATTGGCACCAATAGAATGCGTCAATGCTCACAGCAAGATCCAAGATGGCGATCGAATAAATATCGATGTTGAAAGTGGAGACGTAGTTGACCTGACGAAGGGTTTCGAACTGAAGGCCACACCGTTGCCAGATTTTATTGTGCGGCTATTGCTAGAAGGCGGATTAGTTCCATATCTGAAAAGCCAAATCGGTTCCGAAAGAAAGACCTAATCAGCATTTACGGTTCTTTGACTTAGCCTGATGATCCTTCTGATCCCTTTATCTTGTATAGGTAGTATAGGTAGCCGTCGACTATTGCTTCTTCACTAGCTTTCAATATATTCGGCGAGACTCCTATCGTTGACCATCTCTTTCCATTGGATTTGAACTCTGTGAATACCTGAACGACCGCGGCTGTTCCTTTTTCCACATTGATCTCTCTTACTCTATACCCTGAAAGTTTAACATTCGAAATTTCTGGATGTTGGCTCCTTAATGCACGTCTCAGTGCTATGTCGAACGCGTTCACAGGCCCATTACCCTCGGCTGCGGCTATCAATGAACTGCTTCCCACTCTTAGTTTCACAGTGCTCTCTGAAGAGACTCTGCGAGCCTCTCCAACAACGAAAGCCCTCCAGCTTAACAAGTTGAAATAGTTCAAGTCTACTCCGAGTACTCTTGCATACAGTAGATTCAGACTGGCACTAGCGTTCTCGTAGTGATATCCCTCCGCTTCCTTTTCCTTGACTTTCCCTAGGATTCTCGCAGCTTCAGGCGAACTCTTCTTAAGGTTAAAGCCGAATTCCTTGGCCTTCTCGATTATGTTCGCTAATCCGGTCTGACTTGAAACTGCAATCGATCGAGTATTCCCCACAATAGCAGGGTCGAAGCTTTCGTAAGCCTCAGGGCATTTGAGAACCGCATGTCCATGGATACCTCCTTTATGTGCAAAAGCGAATCTGCCAACGAACGGTTGATAATTGTTTCTTCGAACGTTTGCAATCTCGTACACATAGGACGCGAGTTCAGTCAATTTTGAAAGATCTAGTCCAGTATCAACATTGTAGGTGATGGCTAAGTTTCCGATGATCTCCACGAGATTTGCATTTCCACATCTCTCGCCCAGTCCATTTATAGTTCCTTGAACGTGATCAGCACCGGCCATCAGAGCATAAAGGGAATTTGCGGTTGCGAGCCCCCGATCGTTGTGGGCGTGTATTCCGATCGGTTTTGAAATCTCATGTTTGACCTTCTTGGTTATTTCATATATTTCCGTCGGAGTGGATCCGCCTCTGGTATCACATAGAACAATCTCTCTCGCACCTGCTTCCTGAGCTGCAGATACAACATCCATGGCGTAGCTTGGATTCTCCCTGTAGCCATCAAAGAAGTGTTCAGCATCGAAGATTACTTTGCACCCTTTTCCACTTAGATAGGCAACCGAGTCCGATACCATCTGCAAGTTCTTGTTAGGAGTCACTCCAAGAATCTTTTCGACATGAAGGGTCCAAACCTTTCCCATGAGAGTGATGTAGTCGGCTTCGACCGATAGCAAAATTCTAAGGTTTCGATCATCCTCAGGTTTCAGATCAGGTTTTCTCGTGATGCTGAATGCTGTGATCGCCGAAGAGATCTTCTCTTTTCTTATCCTTCTAAAGAACTCAATTTCGGCCGGACTTGCAGTGTTGGGCCATCCGCCCTCGATGTAATCGAAGCTGAAATCGCTTAGCTTTCTCGCAATCTTGACTTTATCATCAACAGAAAAGTTTACGTCGATAGCCTGATTCCCATCGCGTAGGGTTGTATCATAGAATCTTGGTGCACAAGGAAGCTTCAAAGATTCCGGGATCCTTGTTGAAGTGGATGTGAAAGAAGATTTATGTGTCTGTGCATCTGAAATGCACGATGAACAATTTCCAAGATCAGTTGCCGAAGTCGGTACCGGCTTGAATTTCACGGTCACCCATTAGTATGGCTCCTAAGAATTGGGTCTGGCCTACTACGCTGGAGAGACAGAAAAACCTTTCCCCTTCCCAACAGGCTTATAGCGTTGATAGATCCTGATTCGGGGTCTAAGGTGTTGTTGGCGATGCCTATCAAACCTGTTGACTTTGTCTGGATGGATGGGAAGTTCGTGAAATGGAACGAGGCGCATGTTCATGTTATGGCTCATTGTCTACAATATGGAACAGGCGTTTTTGAGGGGATAAGGGCTTACCCAACTCACGGTAACTTGAGCGTGTTCAGACTAAAAGATCACTATCAAAGATTGTTGAACTCAGCTAAGATCTACATGATGGACGCAGGCTACAGCCTAGACCAACTCTGCGACGCCACCATCGAACTTCTAAGAAAGAACAATCTGCATGAGACTAGTTATGTACGACCGATAGTCTTTCGAGGATTTGGAGACTTTGGTCTAAATCCATTGAACTCTCCAGTTCAGGCTGCTATATGCACATTTCCAACAGGCGACTACTTGAGTAAAACAGGAATCAAAGCCTGCGTATCAACTTGGAGACGAATACCAGACATGTCACTTCCCACGGCTGCAAAGGCCTGCGGATCCTACATCAATTCATCCCTTGCAAAGCTTGAAGCGGTCCTAAACGGCTTCGATGAAGCAATACTACTGGATTATCATGGCAACCTTGGAGAGGGATCTGGCGAAAATGTTTTCCTAGTCAAGAATGGTAAGTTATTGACGCCGCATGTCTCCGCGTCGATACTTGAGGGAATAACAAGAGCCTCAGTCATTCAAATAGCAAGGGATCAAGGGTATACAGTAACTGAACCCCATATCGCAAAGTCACAGCTCTATACATGCGACGAACTATTCTTTACAGGAACCGCCGCGGAAATAACGCCTATACTAGAGGTCGATAGAAGAAAGATTGGCGACGGAAAGATAGGCCCAGTTACAAGTAAACTCAGAGAGGCCTTCACGGAGATCGTTTCCGGAGACTCAACAAAGTACAAGTCATGGCTAACGGAAGTATACTAGTGGACGAGAATCCGCACAAGTTCACAAGATATTTCTGAGCTTCTCAAAGTTTCACCTTTGTGCCAATCTCACGAAGATCACTGACTACATAGTCTGGACGTATATGATGGGCGGTAGTCTTACGTGGGCCACATGTTAGACTACGATTAATTAGCACGGTTATCATGCCAATCCTTGAGGCACCGATAACATCGTTTTCGATTGAATCACCAACCATAACAGCGTCGTCTGCGCTGCAATGTGCGACGCTCAGAGCCTTAAGAAATATTGGCCTTAAGGGTTTGTAGGATTTGGCTTCGTAGGATGTGATAGTGCGCTTGAAGAATGATGACAGTTGCATTCTTGTCAATTGTTTGTACAGATCCATGTCAGCGTTGGATATTACGTGAAGATCATAGTCTTGATCTCTCAGAAACTCTAGGGCAGGACGAGTGTCATCGAATGGTATTCCAAGGTTAATGAACGAATTTCTCGTCATCGTGACGTACTTTTCTAACCTCTTATTATCAATGATTATCTCATGTTCTTTTAGAGCCTTCCTTAGGCATTTTGTCATGATGTGACTTATGGGCAGGAAACGATGTGCCTTTTGGACATGGCGGTGAAAAGGAAACATCTTATTGTCCCATTGTTTGTGGAACTCTCTCGGGTCGATATCTTCTCTTCCCAGATCCTGAAGCATAGCCTCAACAGCCTTAGTGTGAGCCTCAAAGTTATCGAACAATGTTCCATCGGCATCGAAGAAGATGACTTTTGGAAAGGCGGATTCCTCCTTCATTTGCAAGTCATGTTTCATACGAGAATGTGTAATATTATGTTAGACCTGTTTTTGCAGGAACTGTAAGACCTCTTCGTCTGAGAGATCATACCATTTCTGATAGGCGTCAGCCACTGCGTACAACCTTTCGTCTCTTATGTTCAGACAGATGATCTGATCCGCATTCCCACTGACGAGGTCTAGGGCAGATCTTGAAGCCGTAGGCACAGCTACTACAACCTTCTTTGGCGTCTGTCGCTTAATCGACGTAATTGCCGCAACCATCGTGTATCCCGAGGCTAGCCCATCATCGACGATTATAACCGTTTTTCCATTTAGATCCGGGAACTTTTTCTTTCCTCTAAACTTCTCCATCCTTCTCTGCAACTCATTCTTGACCTGAACTACAGAAGCCTCAATCCGTTTCTTGTCTAGATCCAGTTCTGCCAGTAGAGGCTCGTTGAATATTATCAAACCGTCCCACGTAACCGCTCCAAATCCCGCTTCAGGTTCCCATGGAATCGGAACCTTTCGGACGACTGCAAGCTCGAAAGGAAGACCAAGTTTCTTTGCGACCTCATAGCCTACAGGTACACCTCCTGACGGAATAGCTAGAACAATGGCCTCGCCTTCAATCAACTCTCTGAGTTTCTCCGCAAGAATCTCTCCAGCGTGAAAGCGATCCCTGAAAACATACTTCTTATGTCTGAACGAGGGTTGATCGATGATATCTGCGCACATGGAAAAAGCACTACTCATACTCTGATAGCGACGAACTAGAAATTATCTCCGATTGAATTGGGACATACCCGGTTCATGTCGATTATCGCGATTCTGATCCACCCCGGTGCTGGTAACTTGGGTGGGGGGGTCAACCCGACTTTTCAGGCTGTTAACTCTTGGGGGGTTTCTTAAGCATGAAACTCCTAGAATTGTAATCGATAGGCCTTGGTCAGAGTTCGAGCCGTTCTCGGCTGGCTGATTAGTGGAATGCTGGCTGGAATTACCTACGTCTATCCTGAGGAGATACGAACTCTCATAGATTCAATCATGCCCAACGCAGGCTATTACATTGTGCGCATAGTCTTCTTTTTTGCTCTCGCATATTTCCTTGTAACGGCAGTCTATGAAGCCTACAAGTGGATATGGAAAAAGGAAGCAACGCGACCAGAGCTTCACTTACGTCCGAACCTACTGAATAAACTAGAGACACTTCACGCAAAGCTCACTGATGACCCAGTCACGGCAATCTATTGGTTTGAATCTGACATCGAACGGAAAGGATACCTTAAGGCGTTGCAAGACCTATCGCCTGAATTGGTGGCGTCATTCACCGAAATGAGGAAACTGGTCAAAGAGTTGGAGGACGCACCGATAACCGAGAAGGAAGCTCGGGAACAGTTGGGAGATAAAGAATACGAAAGACAGCGGTCCTTCCGTTCAGTTGACAAGATCCATTTGTGGTTCGATAGAATGCGTGATAGCCCCGAACTGCAGGAAATCGTCAACAAACTGAAAATGCAAATACAGAATCTAATATCTAAGTCCAACTAGGCACTTGATCGGTCTCTCTCCGATTGCGACTTTGCCAAATTTCTCAGCAAAGCTAAGTCCCGTTCGCATCCTTCGATGATTGCCTTCAGACCAATTGTACGGATACGCCAAAGCAGTGTATTGTAACCCTTCAGGCGTTCGCCCTTCAGATACGCTTCTAAGATCTTACGTTCTACCTTTCCAAGTATTTCTTTGCGTACCATGCTAACCGCCGTTACTATATTGTGGCAACCTTTATATTTATCTTCCGCCACAATATTGTTGCAAAAGGTTGGTTAGAGATTTGGCAGTTAAGTTGGAAGCCCGACAACTCAGAGCTTGGGAAATGCTCTCCAACGGAAACGAAATCAAACGAATGAATGAGAACGTCTATCGTGTAAAGTCTCAATCTGGAAATGGCTTCTACAATGTGATTAACCAAGATGGTAATTGGTCTTGCGACTGCCCTGACTACACGAACCGACAACTCGCTTGCAAGCATATCTATTGCACGTTTTTCTCATTGAATTTCCGTGAGCATGTAACCTCAAAAAACCTAAACCTACTCACCATTGAAAGCCCAGACGAAAACCAATGCGCGTCCTGTGGTTCAACCCATATTCAGAAATGGGGTTGGAGACACAGAGCAGATGGAAGCAGAGTTCAACGATTCAAATGTATCTCATGTAGTCACAGATGGGAAGCCAAAACCAAAGGCTTCGAGGGAATGAGAGCTAACCCTCACACAATTACGGTCGCGCTCGATTTATACTTCAAAGGTGTATCGCTTCGCAAGATTGTTGACCACTTGAAACAGTTTGAAAGCGTCAACGTGAGCCATGTTGCAGTTTTGAAGTGGATTCAGAAGTATGTCGCTCTCATGCGCAATTATGTAGACACGTTGCGACCTGAGCTATCAAGAGTCTTTCACGCAGACGAAACCAAAGTGAACATTCGCGGACAATGGGTTTGGCTGTGGCACTTAATGGATGGAGACACAAGATTCCTACTGGCAAACCATGTTTCTCAAGGTCGAACGGTAACAGACGCGAAAGAAGCGTTTCGAGAGGCAAAGACGGTCGGAAAGACTGAACCAACAGTCGTGTTTACCGATGGCTTACCGTCCTATGGTCCAGCAACGCAAGGAGTATTCCCAAACTCGATTCATATTTCAAATGTGGGCATACAAGGACGATTGAACAACAATCGAATGGAAAGGTATCATGGAACATTCAAAGAGCGAAACAAGGTTATGCGAGGCTTGAAGAAAACCGATTCGTCAATCATTGACGGGCAAAGAATCTATTACAATCACATTCGACCACATACGGCGTTAGGCGGAAAAACACCCGCAGAGGCCGCAGGAATCAAGACCGAAGGTAAGAATAAGTGGATGACATTGATTCAAAACGCAAATCTGTTAACTCGTAAGAGTCTCAAAGAGACCTAATTTGTTGCACCAAGCTTACTATGTCTTCACTTAGCCGTATCGCCTTCGTTAAGCTTGACGTACCTACGGGTTGGGTCAAATCATAATCCGCGGTGCCTCTGTATCTACTAAGGCTATATAATTTGTCAGATATATTTCCGTGTCCACAAGCTTTCAGTTTATCTCGAACAACAGAGTGCTCTTCACCACGTTTCCTCAGATTTTTCAGAAGATACGGGTAGTACCGCCTCACCTTCTCCCTCGCAATAAGATGAGATGCGTAATAGGAACGACCAATTTGAGTTCTTCTGAGAGCTTCTTCTCTTATTGTAGAATACGAGGATATTTCCTTACATAACTTAAGAAAATCTAGTGGGTCGAACATACAAATATTCGCCCCAATTGTTACTCTGCTTGGTCAAAGGATATAGCTATCTTCCTTGCAACTTCAGGGTCAAGCTCTTCGTAGACTTTCTTACAAACATCGTCCCATAGCAAAAGTAGTGTCGAATAATCCGTGTTTTTCAAATCATATTGCAGCACTAACGCATTCCACTCGGGCATTTCTGGATCTGTACCAATCGAGATGGATTGGAAAGCTTCAATGTTCCTCTCAGTGAGGAAGTTTTCAATGGTATCCGTTACGTGAGCAATTGAAGAGAGCAAGGTTGAGTCACGACTCAGTAAAAGAATTGCCTCCCTCGTAATGAATGCGCTTGTGGTAACGGTCCAATATGGAGCGCAAAACATGCCACTGAAGCTGGGGGTAAAATAGTAATCAGATGAGAAATTCAATGATTCATTGGTGGTCTGTGTTGAATTGAATGTGTTTCTATATGGAGATAGGGGAGAGACGTTGGTTAGCTCTTTAAGACTTTCACTCTCTTGCATCGGATGAGGGGAAAGCATTTCAAAGGCTTGCAAATTCTCATACCACGTCTAGTCGGTTTTCTTCTGAGGGGGGAAAACTCTCAAAACGTTGTGAGATTGAATATAGACGTTTGGAGCGCCATCTGGTTCTGTTCCTTCAGTCTCATAAACCTTTGTTACTTCAACCTTGATTTCGAGTATTGCTCCACCCTCAAGTTCATACCTATTCCAATCCTCTCGAATCGGTTTGAAGGGTAACGATCTACCAAGTTTTGGGGGTGTCGCCATTCTCTGTACCTCATCATCTAGGTTATTCACTTCCTTCATAAGGCTTGTTGCATAATCTCTGAAATCCAATGTGGAACGCTTTTTCTAACATTCACCAAGGCCCCCCAAGAGTTAACAAACGTGGAAAATCGGCTTTACCACCCATCAAGTTACCAAAACCTCCACCCCCCTACCCCCCTAGGGGGGTCTAGGCATTCTGCATCAACAGAGGACTAGCATGGAGCTTGATCGCTCTCCTTGTCTGAGAGTACCACTGTAAGCTCATCCTTCACGATAATCTGCTACTACAATCCGCATCTCTTGTGCTTGGCTCGCCTCTTGTAGAACTGTTTCAATTTCGCTGGCATCTTGGGGGTTGTGGATGTGTCTCAAGTATGGTTCGTATCCCATCAGAATACGCTCCAAAACACCAGTGGGAACTGGTTGTCCACCGGTGGCCTGCGCTTTCCCATTATTGAAGATCAATACCTTCATCGGAATGTTGCGTTGGATCGCTTCAATCAGTCCAAGATGCCCTGCAGCTATGAAGGAGAAGTCGCCCGTAAGAGCCCAAGTATTTTCGTAGCCTGCCAGGTACGCACCTATTGCTAGAGGTATGCTGCCACCTATGTAGGTACAGACATCAATGCAGTGGTACGGCGGGAACGCAAAAAGGGTGGAGGTGCTCGTATCTCCAGTGACGATGTCGCCGCGCAACTTTTGGAAGACCGCAAAAAGAGGCATATACAACCGTGCAAGGGGCTGCGAAACTTTGGGAAGAGTGTCTGGAATCGTGGGAAGGGTGGGCCTCTTGAGGATCCGCCAATTCTGTCCGGTCAATTTGGCATCCAATACTTGACGTTGGTACTCTGGAAAAAAGGGACCAACTACATGTTGGGTCACATCTCGCTGATAGTTACGTGAAGAGGCGCCACTTTGGACAGGAGTGTACGTTTCCATCTCTCCAAGATTGTCCGTATCTATCAATAGGGCGACGGGCAGTTGCAGTGCTTCGGACCAAGTGAACGCGTCCTGCACTTCCCAGTATGCATCCTTCATCTGCAATCGTCGGTATGGGATTCCAAGCCCTTGCAAGAGTACAGCAACGTTAAAGATACTATCCGAATGCTTCGCGAGTCTATCGTCAAAAACCAGTCCTACGAATCCTGCCGTCGTTCCTGCTGACAGGGAGTTGATCACGCTATTGGCGGCCTTCGCAAGTCCGTGTGCCTTGATCAGCGTTGCCGACCGTTGCCCCACAAGACTCGCGCCATGCGCAATTGAATATGCCACCTCTTCATGAAAAGAGCGCTGATGGGTCTCAGGACTAATTTCGCAAAATGCTGCAAAGATCTCCGTACCTCCAACTCCGGGAACGTGGGTGACAACTCTTGCGCCAGCATCGTAAATGGCATGAGCAATAATCTGGGCAATGGTTATTTGCATGACAAACACTTTCAGTGAGATTTATCCTACTTCACCTTTGATAAGTCTGGCATTTAACGTAGGACTCTCGGGTTGTCCATTCATATTGCCGGCCTATAGGATCACAGAATTTTTGGAATCAACATGTCGATTGAGACGGTACTTATTGCGGAGATCAAAGGTTATCTCAAAGATCAATCATCTTCATAGTGGAATTCGAGATGGAAGAGTCTTACGACGATAATGAGTGGGTTGTCAAAGGACCTCACTCTTACCTTGAGAGGAGGCGCGATCTTGGGGATATTGAGAAGCTTGTTCTCGACCTCTTGGGAAAACATGACAGGCTGCGCCTTTCAGAACTCTGGAGACAGGCGGACTGCCATCTCTGGGAGATCAGCATTGTTCTCAGAAGATTAAAGAAAGATGGACTGGTCGAAGAGCATCCTCTATAGTTTCCGAAGGCTCCAGCGGTTCATACAGCTACGAGATAAAGCATCAGTTCTGATCGTCAAGAGATAGGTGACTTCTTCCAATGGGCACCTTTCGGGCTATCCTCGACAAGTATTCCCATCTGTTTCAGTCTCTCACGTATTCGATCTGCTGATGCCCAGTCGCCTTTTTTCCTCAGCTCCTCTCTGACCTCTAGAATTAGGTTCATGAGGTTCGGTACAACATCCTCTTCTGTCTTCTGCTCTTTGGCCTCGAAGATTCCGAGGACTGCTCCGAATTCGGCAAATGTCGCGAGAGCCTTCTCCAAGTCTTCAGGGGCCGTCTTCTCGTTGATGAGTCTGTCCATATCGTGTGCAAAGGCGATGAGAGATGAGATCGCTATTGGAGTGTTGAAGTCATCCTCCATCGCGTTATGGAACTCTTTTTTATGCATTTCTAAGGTTGACTGAATTTCCTTATTAATCTCAGCGTTCTTTGGAGCCGTCTTTGCCAAACTCTTGATTCTATTCATGATGATGTAGAGGCTCTCGATTGTTTCAGCTGCTCTCCGAATATTCTCCTCATCAAAGTCTATCTGGCTTCTATAGTGGCTTGATGCAAAATAGAACCTTAATGCTTCAGTGGGATACTTTTCCACTGCTTCCCTGATGGAGATGAAGTTCTTCAGCGATTTAGCCATCTTTTCGCCTTTTATCCTCAGTATCCCTGTGTGGACCCAGTAATTGACCATTGGACGCTCGCCAGATGCTGACTCGGCCTGAGCGATCTCGGCTTCGTGATGGGGAAAGACCAGTTCAACTGCTCCTCCATGAATATCATATCGGGGACCGAAGTAGAATCCTGTGATAGCCGTATCCTCGATATGCCATCCGGGCCTGCCCATTCCCCAAGGACTATTCCAACTTAACTCCCCAGGTTTATGCGCTTTCCATAGAGCAAAGTCTCCCGGGTTTCTCTTCCGGGGATCGGGATCAATTCGATGCTTTTTCAATTCATCAGGTTTCTGATGCGATAGCCTTCCATATTCTGGGAATTTGGAGATGCTGAAGAAGACGTCGCCATCGACTTGGTACGCATAATCTCTTTCAATCAACTGCTTGACTTGGGCTATGATTTCAGGAATATGTTCCGATGCCTTCGCGAATAAGTTGACGCTTTGAATCTTGAGAACGTTAAGATCCTTATAGAATTCTTTAGTCATTCTTCCTGATAGAACGAGAGGGTCTTCGCCCGTTTCCTTTGCTCTTTTTATGATCTTGTCGTCGACATCAGTGATGTTCATGAGAAAAAAGACTGAGTAATCTCTAGCTCGAAGATATCTTGCAATTATGTCGTATGCGATATAGGTTCGTGCATGCCCTATGTGGCAAAGGTCATAGACCGTCGGACCACAAACAAACATGTTGACCCTATTGTCCTTTAGGGTCTTCAGCTCAAGTTCTTGCCTGGCCATCGTATCGTATATTCTTATGACCATCACGTTCACTCATCAGAGGGACTTAGTCGGTCAAGCACCCCATTTCGGGTATCTTAAGTTATTCGTAAGTTGGGAACCAAGACTGTACCAGCACCATGGGCACGGAGTCCGCAATTGAGATAGTCACAGTTTGTAGCCTATCTTCCTTAGAAACTCCTTCCTTTCTCGAACGTCATCTTCGTTCTCGACGCCTTTCGACCTATAACCGTCGACGACCCCTAGGATGCCGTTGCCCTGCTCTGTCTCGGCCAAAACTACTTCCACCGGGTTGGCGGTGGCGCAGTGAATTGTGCAGACCTCAGGAATGGTTTTGATCGCGTTGAGAACATTAACGGGGAAAGCGTTTCTCATGAATACTATGAAGCTGTGGCCAGCGGAGAGTTGGAGTGCATTCTTAACCGCCGCATCCTCAAGTTCACGGTCGTTTCCCACATGTCGAATCAAACAGGGGCCTGAAGATTCGCAGAACGCCAAGCCGAACTTTATTCCAGGAACCCCACCAACTAGAACCTCGTATAGATCTTCAACTGTCTTGATGAAATGAGAAGTACCCAGTACTAGATTGCTATTCTCAGGAGCCTGAAGCTTCACAACTTTGGTGTTCAAATGATCCACCAAGCTTATCTTCTATGTGGGTTGCAATAAAAATTGAACTCACGAGATCCTCTCTATTTAAGTGCCTGAGACATGACCTACAATTTGATGGATGACAGTCGATGACTCGGCGAACAGTCGCGGTTGTAGATCTTCCAACGCTTTTCAAATCATTGTTTGACAAGCGCATTGAGCCAGTGAGAAGAGAGGCTGAAGGGCTGTGCAGGAAGGTGCAAGACGGCCTAGACCTTATCAAGGATACCGGAACAAAGCTGTTGAAAGAGAACATTGCGGAAGACCTCAAAGAAGCGTCAAAATCATCAATCTCGTCATCTGACAAATTTGGAAGAAAAATTATCGACCTTGTTGAAGGGGTCAAACCCCCCACCGAAATGACCTACGATGATTTGATTGATTACACCAACGCCTTGAGAAACTTCCAATCCCAAATCGTAAACGCCGCATCCATATGGGTTCCGAAACTTCCACTTCAGTTGAAAGGAACGATCAGAGAATTAGAGGCTAAGATGAAACTGTTGGGATACAGTGTGAACTCTCTTGAAAATCATGTAGGCGGAAAACATAGGCAAGTGGACAAACTTGAGAAGATCTTAGAAGATTCACGATTACTTGTCAGTCTCTACCAAGATGTGAAAGACCTTGACGCAGCCATTAGAACGCATGAAGAGAACGCTGAGAAGTTGGAGGCGGAGAGACAGAATATTGATCGACTCATTAAGGAACTGGATTTGCATGATATTTCAAAACGGATGATTGAACAAGAAAAACAGTTAGAGAGCCTGCGAAATCAGATCTCCGAAGTATTTCATCCCCTCGAAAAACCTATGGAGAAGCTTTTGAAAACTGTTGACTCGAAGAATGGCTTACTCACTTCAGACGCCCAAGACACTCTGCAACACTACCTTAACGATCCAGTAGAAGCGGTTGAGAATGAGCAGAGTAATTTTAGTCGATTACGATCGGCTTTGGAAGCACTCCGAAATGTTTTGAAAAGGGGTTCCATAGAGTTGAAGGAGAGTCGAGTTAGGAACGCGTTAAAGACTATCTCTGAAATCGGCTCAAGTAACAACCTAGAGATTCTAAGCCAATCCTATCGTCAACTTCAACTTGAACATCACACAACATCATCTTCTAGGGAAGCCATCGAAATAGCTCATAAGAGGCGTGAACTTGAAAGTCAGAAGCAACATATCACGAATGAAAGGTCACGACTAGATTCAGATCTACAAACCTTGCAGTCTCGAAGAAACGAGTTGTCGCTGAGATTCTCACGCATCAGAACCGATTTGGAAAAGAGGAGCAAGTCGATTGCCGGGGAAGATGTCGAAATATTACAGGACAGTAAGAACGATGCCTAAAACAACCTCTGGAGATTAAAGCTAGTTCTTTTCGACTGCTTGGTATTTATGGATAAGTTCGTGAAGAGATCTAATTATCCGATCCAGCTGCTCTGGATGCTTCTCCATCCTCGCTGCCAATCTTCTTCTCAATGAGTAGAAGGGGACCCTTTCGTCGACATACATCTTCTTGGGGTCGGCTATTGTGTCAAGAATTCGTTTCATCTTTTTCCCTGCAGACAAATTCGACTCACTCAAGTCCTTCGAAGGCTCCTCAGGTTCCTATGAAGGTGCGAAAAAAGGTAAGGTGTGAATCAGTAGCCGGGATGCCGTTCCTCGGTCGTAGTTAACTTGAGGCCGTCTTTCCAGCTGCCAATTCCCGTTTGAGTTCCTCTATTCTACATTCAAGATCACAGACCTTGGCTTGCAAGGGCTTTACTCGATTATGCTCCGAGTTGAATCTAGCCATAGCCATACGGTACCTAGCCATGGCCGATTGAAGTTGAGCTCGCGGAACGTATCCTGCAAGTTTAGTCTCCAACTCTCTTACCCTTGTCATAAGCAGCTTAGCCTTGACCACTGCGGGAGCGACTTTCGCAACCTTTCGAACAGCCTTCTTTGCGGTTTTCCTCTTTACCAATTTTGATCATCTTGTTTATGTTGATTTGTTTGTGTTGAATGGATATAAGATTCTTCTGTTGAAGAGAATTGGCGCCATAAAAGATACAGACCGATCTAGAACAGTCAATCCAAATTAGGTCTCTATTTGACGAGGTTGCGAAAAACACAAGAATCCCTACTTCAATAACTCTGTATGCCTGTAGTTGGCTTCGGTGCGGCTGTCCTAGCTCGACCAACTGCGGAGATTTCATCCACACACAACGCTTCAGATCCAGTTAACCTTTGTCTCAACTATGCGTATGGCGTGTTGGAAGGCGAATGTAGAAAGGCGATTAACATGGTTGGGTTGGAGCCTACGTTTGGTTTCTTGCATGAACCGGCCCGTAGTCAGACTTCTCAGTCGTTGGTGTACGATTTGCAGGAGCCGTTTCGATGGCTATGTGACGTGACTACGATCGAAGCGTTTGAGTCAAGAACATTGGATATGAGAGACTTCTATTTCATGGGCGACGATTACCGTTACCATATCGAGTTAGAGGCCAAGAGACGATTCCTAGAACTCCTCAAAACTCGATTCAACGTCGGTATCAAGTACAAGGGCAAGACTTGGAAGTGGGATACAATCATTTTGAACAAAGCGCAGGAGGTATCTCGTTTCCTACTGGAAAAGTTGGGATCGGTGGACTTTGCGGATCCCTGTCCAAGAATCGCAAAGCACTTCTCA
>Ga0315280_10003938_pt1 | contig 22329 bp, 24 predicted proteins | sample YL17G06_40_MG_FD_203697 | JGI IMG/M metagenome (GOLD analysis project Ga0315280, IMG submission 203697) | Sediment microbial communities from Yellowstone Lake, YNP, Wyoming, USA - YL17G06_40 | ecosystem: Environmental > Aquatic > Freshwater > Lake > Sediment | place: USA: Wyoming | collected...
AAAGCAGGCACGCTAAGGCTATAGACAATGCCGCGTGGCAGCTCGTGAATAACCACCACATCCACCGCGTTGCAGGCCTCTCGATCGCCCTGGCAGAGTTTCTTGCGTTCGGTCAGGAGTACGCTGCCCAGATAGTGAAGAACGCGCAGAGGCTGGCAGAAGATCTTTACAGCATGGGGCTGGATGTTCTCGGATCCAAGATGGGGTTCACACGGTCGCACGAGGTCATATTCAGGGCACCGAACAACAACGGCGATGCTAGCGCCAAGAGGCTGGAGGACGCCAACATAATAACCACAAAGACGCCCCTACCCACCGACAAGACCGAGGAGGAGTGCTCGGGAGTGAGGCTGGGCACGCAGGAGATCACGAGGGTCGGCATGAATGAGGGCGAGATGACCAAGATAGCGGAGTTCGTAAAGAGGGTAGTGATCGATAGGGAGGCGCCCCCCAACGTCAGGGAGGGCGTGAGGAGGCTCGCGGCTGAGTTTGGCGAGGTAAAATATGCCTTCGAGAGCAGAGACGATGCTTACAAATACCTAAGTCTATGACCCGCGCGTTCACTTTTCCCTTTTTTACGTTAGTTATAATAGACTGTAAAAAGCAAAATTGTAGATATAAAGCGTCACAATAACTGGTGGTTCATAATGTCTGAACAAAAGTTCTGCAAATATTGTGGAGCTGCCCTACCCGAGGGTGCAACGTACTGTTCAAAATGCGGTAAAGCAGTGGCGGTGGCCGCCCGTATGCCTCCGCCCCGAGGGGAATGCTTTGGAGAGAGGGCTGAGAAAGTGGAGAAGGAGGAGAAGGGCGAGAAGCATGAGAAGGGGAGGAAGAGGGACCTTGCAGGCACCATCTTCGGCGGCGAGGTTCTCATATGGCTCGGTATTAGTTTTTGGCTGGCTCAAAGCGGTACAGTAGGGTGGAATATCTGGTGGGCTTACTTCATAGCAGGTCTTGGCGCACTTCTGATCATTCAGGGAGTGCTTCGCGTCGGGATGAGGGGTAGCGCGTATCAGTTCTCAGGTCTCTTCATAGGAGGGGCCATATTATTGGTCATAGGCCTGGCGTTTATCTACGGGACGGCGCTCCATTGGTCTTACATACTGATCCTGCTCGGGATACTAGTGATAGTCATGGCGATCTTTGGAAGGAGGAGGGCCCCTAGACTCTGAAGGCCTTCCCAGTGAAGACGTTGAAGAGGACATGTTCAATAACGGTTAGCCTCCTTGCCCTGCCGAATATCCGGAAGTAGCCCTTCCCCATAGCCTCAACCAAATCCCCGATATCGTACCTCGGAAAGAGGACTGAGGAGATTATCAGTATGCCCCACTCGCCCTCCCTCAGCTCGTAGAGCATCTTTACGCCGCTTCCCGTAGAAACCTCGAAGAGGTAGGTGTCGTAGTTGGGGCAGACGTAGGGTTTCTCGTCGAGTTGCTGGGCGAAGACGCCCTCGGTGGCGGTATAGAGCTCAACGACGGGGACTTCGCCATAGAGGCGCCTTAAGTAGGGGGCATAGTTCGTCTGGATCTTGGCGACGCTTGTGCAGAAGAGGGCCTTCAGGCTCCACAGATCTTTGGGGAGGACGTTGTGCTTCCTCCTTACGTGCCTAGCGAAGGCGGTTATTACCGGGGCGACGCCCATCAGACTCCCTATCTCGCGTTCCTTCGCCCTTTGGTAGACCAGTTCAAACCGGTTCTCCCAGTCCTTTTTTGTTACGCCCCCGCCCAACGAGTCGATCTCCTCCTGCCTCGGGACGAGCCTTGCGGAGCCGAGTTCAGGGTTGAATTTGGCATATGTGCCTGAACTGTATCCGTAAGGCATGGCGCCGCTGGGGAAATTTGTTACGCCCACTTCCGATGGGAAGTTAAGGTTGAGGACCTCTCCCTGCAGTACTCCAGAATCATTTCTCAAGGCGAAGTTGATTATTCCACGGGCCCCCACGGAGAGGATCTGGGAGAGATGAGTCTTGGTAGCAGGTATAAGCTTCGAGATGCCGGTCGTCCCCCGAGTCATTACCCATCTAACCACGGGCTCCGCCAGAATCGCAGAGTATCTTCCGCTCATGACCTCGTTTATGTAAGGCTGGAGGTCCTGGTACCTCACGATAGGGAACGAGACTTGGAAGTCTTTGACGTTTTCTACCTTCTCTGCGTTGTATCTCTTGCCGTACTCGGTTTTTGCGTACGATAGGACTAATTTGCGTGTGACCTCTTCCTGAGCCTCTTTCGGTCGGGCTAAGGATTGGTACCACGGCTCCACGAATTCCCTGAGAGAGCGGAGTTGGTCGCTCATAGACTCGCCCTTAATAATATTTCAGCGCCTTTTCAACCATATCTTTGTCAATTGTTATTATATTATCACAATGTTTTTGAGAGGTTGCGGGCTAATGTTCCGAAAAGCTTTTCCATCACAAGCGCGTAGACTCGTTTCGGGTGCGTCTGGTGGAGATTAAGCAGATTGAGGTCTATCATGTCACTCTGAGGATGGAGGAGCCTTTTCGAATCGCTCCAGAAACGATTAGTGGAACCAACAACATCGTAGTGAAGTTGACTACAGATTATGACGTGATCGGCTGGGGCGAATCCTCACCACTAGAGATTGTAACGGGCGAGACCGCGGAGACGGTTATTAGAGCTCTTGGTAGAATTGCGCCAAAAATTATCGGCATGTCTCCACTTAGGATCGAGCAAATCGTTGAGGTAATGGATTCCACGGTTAAGGGGAACCCATCCGCTAAGGCCGCAATAGACGTTGCCCTATACGATATTTTAGGAAAAACTGCTGGCAAACCTCTTTTCATGCTGATTGGCGGTTATCGCACCGAGGTTCTCACAGATATATCGATAGGCATTAAGTCTGCAAGAGAGATGGCCAGCGATGCGGCCAATGCCGTTAAAAAGGGATTCAAGGCCATAAAGGTGAAGGTGGGGACCAACCCAAAGGAGGATGTTGAACGTATTAGAATGATACGCGAAGCCATAGGTCGCGATATTCGGCTAAGAATAGACGCGAACCAAGGCTGGACCCCTAAAGAGGCAATAGATGCGCTCAATAAGATGGAGAAGTTTGACATCCAGTTCGTTGAACAACCCGTTCCTGCAGAGAATATCAAGGGCTTATCAACGGTAAGGAGGGATTCGCCCATACCAGTTATGGCTGACGAAAGCGTTCACTCGCCCGAGGATGCTTTGCGGGTGATTCAGGCAGAGGCGGTGGATCTTATAAATATTAAGTTGATGAAAAGCGGGGGGATACTAAAGGGCAGAAAAATAGCGGAGATCGCCGAATCCGCTGGGATTCCTTGTATGGTTGGGTGTATGGGTGAATCGGAGCTTAGCATAGCCGCCGGAGCCCACCTGGCCGCGGGAATCAAGAACATTCAGTACGCAGACCTGGACTCGGACCTTTTCATGAAAGATAAGCTTGTGAAGAAGGGCGGGACTGGACTCAAAGGTTCTATTAGGACATTTACAGAGGCTAATGGTTTGGGTGTGGAGGAATTAGACGAGAGGCTGTTAGGAAGGCCATTAATGATATACAAGTGATTATGTGCTCCTGAATTCCATTAAGTCTTGACAACAAAACTGTGTAGTGGTGTTCGTTTTTCAGAAGCTAGAAGAATCAATGGTGGGCCGGTCCGGATTCGAACCGGAGACCACTGCCGTGTCAGGGCAGTATCCTAACCAAACTAGACGACCGGCCCATCGTCAGAGTATTCTAAAACGCTGGAATATTAAATTAACCTTTTTGATGCGAGGGGGTAACGAGCCGTGCTCATCCGGTGACTTTCTTCATATGAGCCTTTATGAAGCCCCGTAGCACAGTTTCATTCACTATCTTCTCGCCGGTCAGTACGGCGTCTCCAATATTTAGGGTGGGGACAAATTCGGTGTTGAGCATCATTAGGTCAGCCAAGGCATTTGAGTCATCTACATCGAGTTCTGCGATCGCTGTTTCGTACTGTAAGCCGAGTTCGGGCAGGATGCTCTGCAAGAGTTTCTTTACGCTTCTGCATTTTGCACAGTCCCTGTGGGTGAAGAGTCCCATTTTCATAGTTTTCACCGTGACGTTCGAGATCTACTGTCTCTAAACTATGCAATAAAAGTAGGCTATATGATCTCCGTTAGGGATAATAAGTCGGGGTTCCATAGTTATGGGGTCTTGCGAGGAAATCTGATGCTCAAAGAGTTAAGTTACATGAACCGATACCTTGTTTCGCGTTTCAGAACCCGTAAACCAGTAATTTTAACGCATATGGTCACGGCGGCTTGCAATTGCAAGTGCAAGATATGTGAGAATTGGAGGAGGAAGAGAGAAGGAAGAGAGATGACCACTCAGGAGATCTTCAGAATGCTGGACGAGGCGAGGGAGATGAACTTCGTTGCCTATGTCGCGTGGGGCGGAGAGCCTCTCCTGAGACCAGACATAGTAGACATACTTGGATATGCTCGCGACCTAGGGCTCTACACCTGCGTTACCACGAACGGGTTCTATCTGCCCCAGAAGGCAGAGGAGCTTGCAGGAGTGGCGGATCTCACTTGGGTCTCATTGGATCACCACACGAGGCGCCACGACTACATGAGGGGATTAGAAGGAACCTTCGAGAGGGCAACGGCTGGAATAGTAAAACTGAGGGATGTCGGCGGCAAGATAGCCATCAACTGCGTACTAAGCAAGCTCAACAAGGACTGCGTGGACAGTATGGCGAATCTGGCACGAAACCTAGGAGTGGCCTTGACCTTCGATGATGCTGAGGTATTCCCGGGGTTCAACGACGAATACGTGCTATCCCCTGAAGAGAGCAGAGATCTATTCTCAAAGGTTCTAGAGTACAAGAAGACGGGGCATCAGATCCTCAACTCGAGGCATTTTATCGAGTCCCGAATAAACGGCAAGAGATATCCGTGCGTCCAGCCCAATTTTTTTGTCAAAGTGACTGAGGACGGCAAGGTCACGCCCTTCTGGTGCAGGAGAAGCAACTCGGTCCTCGGGGATCTCCGTAAGCAGAGCCTAGGCAAGATCCTAAACTCTGGGGCATTCGAGAAGTTTGCAAGGATGGCGAAAGACTGCAAGCTCTGCAATAACCTTACAGCCCTTGAGGTATCGCTATTTTACTCGGCAAGGAGGTTCTTTACCAGCTACTATAAGATACCTAACCCGTATCTCGATTTCATTGTAAATTTCGGCTTTTGAGGACCCAGGTTTGTTGTGCCTTTTTGTCAACGGTGGATCGGAACGACAAGGAAGATCGTTGAGCCAGCAGTAAAGCCTTCAATTCTCGGGTTTGACTCATGGCGAGGGGGGTAATAAAGCTAAATAGTGGCCTTAGGACATTTTAGCGTGATGACGACCAGCTCCTCCAAGGTTATGCGTGGACAGGTAATTATTGGCGGGATAGTACTCATTTTGCTAATTCTGGCACTCTTGGGATTCGGGCTGTTACTATCGGAGAGAGGTACGCCACCGCCCATTCAGGGAGAGCCGAGAAAGGACCCGACCACCGGTCTGTACACTGTATACGTGCTCGTCAGCGGGCACAGGGACTATACCATTCTGCACAGCAACCTCCACGCCAACATCCATGTAGATTTTGTCTCGTACTACTTCCAAGATTATCAGAGCCCGCCCTCGGGACGATCTTGGATGGACTTCAGTAAACCCATACACGTGGCGGTGTCCGTGACCGGCGCTAGCCTCAATTCCACACTGCTTAACACCTTTGATACGAGCGTTTCCCTCGGCGCAAGCTGGGGTCAGGTGCTTACATATACGCTTCCGCCAGGAAATTACAGCATGAGAGCTCTTGGGATCGATCAGGACGGGTTCGAGAGCTCAGCATCGGCGGAACTGGTTCTTCCCTAAAATGTAATGGGAATTCACGTGGGCGCTATTTTTGCAAGTCCTTTCGGAAGGGAAAATTAAAATAATGACACCCGGAATCAGGGTACCCCTCATTGGTGGCAACGAGTCATTCCTTAACAAGGGAGCAGAGCAGTTCCCTGAATCGTTTCTTCAGCTCCTGCTGTTTGATGAAGTCCTTATCGCACATTGATAGAATTTCAGCGTACTCTAAGACCATCTGTTTTGTGAGGAAGTCCACATCGTCCAATTCCGAGATCTTATCCTCAAACTCACCGGACTTGCAACATTCTTCGAGCCCAATCTGGATGTCCACCAGTTGTGAGATCGCCTTATCGTCATATTCAACCCTGAAACCTAGGGTCTTCAGAGCCTTAAGAGCGATAGGTATCTGTTCCTTGATAGCCTTCGCACCATGCGACGTCTTCCCAACGCTGCAGTTGAAGGTCTCTGCGGTCGTCCTGTAGTAACTCTCGATGAGGTGGTCGATGCGCTCCTCCCTGGTCACCTCCACCATGTCTGCCTTCAAGAGCTTCTTTATGTGGTGGTAGACCGCCTGTGGCGTGACGTTTAGCTCAGCCGCAATTTGACTAACGGTCATCTCCTTGACACGGAGCAGAAAGACAATCTTTCTTCGCGTCTCGTCGGCCAACAGTTGAAAGGCCTCTGGATCCTTTATCGTCTTTAACGGTTTCATTCTGCCTTACCTAACAAAGATATAGCTTAAGTGTGTATAAAAGCATTTTCCCATTAAAACGTAAGCTTTATAAGAGTCATTTTTTTACTATTAAAACAGATGTTTGGATATGGAAAAGGTGGTTAAAATGAGTCCCAAATTCGGATGGAGGTCTCGATTGGGGTGGACGGGTCACAGAAAAGCAGCCGCACCCAGTGCTTTGGGAGAGGATCTGAAGACTCTGCCGCATAGCTTTACGGTTTCACGCCTTGGCTCTTTTGCGCCTCCAAATTATGCGGAGAGGAGAGCCATCGAACTATACAAGATAGAGGTTGACCGGCAACGCGCACTGGCGGCCATGTATTATCAACGAAGAATGAATCAGTAACCTCGTCCCCTTTTTGTTGATTCGAGAAAAATGAAAAATGGATCAGGGGCTTGAGCCCCCAGCACGCTGCGAAGAAAATCCCCGCTAATCAGACAGACTCGCTCTTTTCGAAGAGATAGGCCCCCAGAACAACCATCAGTGCGCAGAAGCCCGTAAGGATCGCAAGGCTCAGAACGACCGGAAGAGAGGAGACGCCGATCAGGGCACCTCTCATACCATCCACGCCGTAGGTGAGCGGATCCAAATAGGCGATGAGCTTGACTGCGAGAGGCAGATTATCTATTGGGAATAGAGCACCGGATAGGAAGAGCAGTGGGAACATGATGAAGTTCATTATCAGCCCGAACCCCTGCATGTCCTTCATCTTTGAGGCGATTGCCAGACCGAAACCTATGAATGCGACAGAGGTCAGGATCATGAATATGATGGAGAGTAGGATCGGCAGAACACCGAGAATTCTAAAGCCTAGCAACAACGAGATGACAAGAATTGCGACCCCTTGAATGACTGAGGTGGTAGTCCCACCGGTAATCCTGCCGATCACGATGGAGACTCTGCTTACGGGCGTGACCATTATCTCCTTCAAGAAGCCGAACTGTCTGTCCCACAAAACAGACATGCCCGCGAACATGGAAGTGAAGATCATGGTCATCCCGATCATACCGGGGACCAAGAATTGCAGGTAGCTGACATCCATAGGTATGCCAGGGAGCGACAGTCCGGTGAAGCCTACACCCAAGAATCCTAGGAAGAATAGTGGCATAACCAGGGTACCTACGACACGGGACTTTGCCCTGATAAACGTCTTCATCTCCCTAAGCCACAGGATATAGACTGCATTAACGTTAATGATCTTCATCAGTGTGCCCTCCTCATCGCCCTCTCCCTGTGCCGGTCAGCCTGGCTTGCCTCCTGCTCCCTAATGGTCTTGCCAGTGTACCGAAGGAAGACGTCCTCAAGACTCGGCTTGCGCAGATGAACCGAGTTTACGGCCACCCCTCTCTTCTCAGCTACCGAGAATATCTCGGGTATGTGCTTATCGGCATTTTTGACCTTCAGATCAAGCATTCCATCGTGCTTGTCAATTCCGCTTAGCCACTCGAAGCCCTTCAGCTCCGCCTCGAAACTGGCGTCATTTTGATTCTGAAGCTCCAGAGAGACGACATCACCGCCCAAGGAGTCCTTGAGGTTTTGCGGCGTGTCCAGAGCCACGATCTTTCCGTGATCGACGATGGCGACCCTCTCGCAGAGGTAGTCCGCCTCTTCCATGTAGTGCGTCGTCAAGATGATGGAAACCTCCTCCTTGTTCAGCTTCTTTATGTAGTCCCAGATATGCCTCCTCGTCTGGGCGTCAAGACCAAGCGTGGGTTCGTCCAAGAAGAGAACCTTCGGCTTATGGATCAACCCCCTGGCGATCTCCAGCCTTCGCTTCATCCCGCCCGAGTACTTCTCGACCACGATGTCTGCCTTGTCAATTAGCTCGACAAGCTCTAGGACTTCCTTTAGCCTTTCGTCTCTCTCTTCCTTGGACATCCCATACATTACCGAATGAAACTCCAAGTTCTCCCTGCCAGTCAACCTGTTGTCGAGGGCTGTATCCTGAAAGACGACCCCGATGCTATTTCTGACGGCGTCCCTGTCCTCTAGCACGTTGAATCCCGCCACCTCCGCGTAGCCCGAAGTCGGTTTGAGCAGGGTGGAGAGGATATTGATCGTCGTGGTCTTGCCAGCTCCGTTGGGTCCCAGCAACCCGAAGAGCTCTCCGTTGTTCACGTTAAATGAAATATGATCCACTGCAGTAGTTCCGTTGAAAGTCTTCGTCAGATCTTCAACTTTTATTGCGAACATGATTTTACCTCGCTAACAGTATCTTCGGTTAACACGCGGGGATCGAAACACCCGTTCCTAGGGCGTGAATATTCACCTAACAACAACTCCTGTATGTTACTCTTTCGGTAGACTCGCCTTCAGCTCTTGAAACCTTTCACTTATCCTTCCGATCTTTTCTGCATATGGTGCCAACTTGGATCTCGGGTAGTCTTCAAGATAGGATATGAAGTTATCCATGTCGCTCAGAACAGAGTCCACAGTATATGACTTATGCCCCGGCATAGAGCCGAAGTAACCTACCTCTTCTCTTCCCTTCTCTGCGAGTTCATACCTGCCGTCCTCCTTCTTCTGTATTAAATTCTCCTCCGAGAGAGAGTTCAGAAGGGGATAGATCGACCCTGGCGAGGGCCTCCACCACCCCAAGGACAGCTTCTCCGTTACATCAATTATCTCGACCCCATTCTTGGGGGACTCGCTAAGGGCTTGAAGGATAATATACCTCAATCCACCCCATCTCCTTCTATGTGTAAGCCACATATCGATTCACCGATATATTATTACCGATATCGGTTCTCCGATATAAACCTTTCTCATAGCATGGAGAGCTAATGCTGTAATCCAAGAGGATGAAGATTAACAAGCGGATGAAAATCTGGCAAACAAGCGTTAAATTCAAGAACTTTAATAAAAAAGGAAACCAAATCAGATTTAGAGGAAGAAGAATGGCACCGAAGAAGAAGGAGATACAGGCCTCCGTAGGTCATGTTGGAATCGAGGTTTCCAGCCTCAAGAATTCAAGAAAGTTCTACGAAGTGTTGGGGGAAGCTCTTGGCTTAAAGCGCGTGTATGAATCAAAAGAGACCATAGGATATGGAAATAAAGAGTTCCAGATCTGGATCGCAACCTCAGAAAAACCAAGGGTCAAAAAGGAGCCGCCCACCGGCGAAGAGATGGTGGTTTCAGAACACCTTGCCATCTACGTTACAGACAAGAAATCGGTTGACGCGGTGGATGAGGTAATGAGGAAGGGCGGATTCCCTCCGCTGTTCCCGCCTGAAGAGCACCCGGAGTTCTCGCCAGGATATTACTCGGCATCGTATTGCGACCCGGACAATTATGTGATTGAGATCTTTACGTTTCCCGAGGAAGAATAGCCAGAGCCAAGATTAAGATTTCTCAACGAACCTGCCCTGGACTACCTCAGCCAATACTTCAGGCTGGATGTTCCTCCCGGTTATTGGAAGGACCACTTTCTTACCCTTCAGCCTGTCCCGGATTTTGAAGGCTGCGGCTGTTGCTGCGGCCCCTGCATGTTCGGCGACCTGCCCGCTAGTAAAGAGAAGGGTCTGTATGGCGCGAGTCATCTCATCATCGCTGACCAGAACTATGTCATCCAGTTTTCCTCTCATTATGCTGAGAGGTAGTTCGTATGCCATTGATGCTGCAAGACCCTCTGCCTTGGTCTTTACGCCGCCCGTTGAGACCAGCTTCCCCGTCTTCCAAGAGTGATAGAAGGCTGGCGCCCCCTCCGCTTGGACGCCTATTATCTGTATGGACGGCTTGAGCCCCTTGTAGACGATGCAGGCGGATGCCGCGCCCGAGCCTCCCCCTATGGGGTGGATCTCCAAAGCCATGTCCGGAAGGTCCTCAAAAACCTCGAGGTGCATGGTTCCAACACCCTCGTAGAGCAGCGGCTCGTTTATGGGGTGAACTAAGAGATGGCCTTTGTCGGTAGATAATTTCACAGCGTATTGGAAGGCCTCCTCGAAGTAACTGCCCTGTATCACCACGCGGGCGCCGAGGGATTTTACAGCATCCATTTTAACCTGTGCGATCCCCTTTGGCATCACTATGGTGGTATCGATTCCAAAGAGCGACCCTGAGTATGCTATAGACTGGGCATGGTTCCCCGTCGAGGCTGTGACCAGCCCGCGCTTCTCTGCCTCCTCCCTCATCCTGTACACGTAGTTGATACCGCCCCTGACCTTGAAGGAGCCAACCGGCTGCAGATTCTCAAGCTTGAGGTATACCTCGCACCCGAGATCCATAGAGAGCTTTTTGGCGTACACAAGGGGCGTACGCTTGAGGTACTTGTTGACGACAAGCCGAGCTGCGTAAACGTCAGCGAGTGTTGGAATCCTGATTGACATTTCTTACCACATTTGACTATTCTTGTGTTGGCTGTATAAATTGATATAGCAACCTCTGCTGTCCGAGTTTTATTAAGAAGGTAGACCGGGTGGGCTTATCTAGTACTGAGGAGATATCTCCCGCAATCTCTCCTTTTTACTTTTTTCATAAAATCACTTTATGATATTGCACAATAATTCGATTATAGGCTACTTTTTATTAAGAGAAAGTGATTTCGGTCAGTAATATTATTATAAATGCTGAATTGCATTAAGTGGTAGAACGAGTGGTCGTGAAAGAATGGACGTCTTTGATGCTATAAAGGGTCGCAGAAGTGTTCGACGATATAAACCAGATTCCGTTCCAGACGAACTGATAGAGAGAATTTTGGATGCTGCACGCTGGGCTCCTTCAGCTGGGAACATCCAACCATGGAAATTCATCGTTATAAAGGATAAAAATCTCCTCGAGCTGGTGAAAAAGGTATCGCCTGGGTATCTCGGAGAGGCCCCCTTGGCAATACTTGTTTGCTCTGATAAAGAACGAGCGTACAGAGTCGGCGGGACGATGGGCAGGGACTACCTGTCGGTATCAGACTGCTCTATGGCAGTTGAGAACATGGTCCTAACGGCATACGCGCTTGGCTTGGGCACCTGCATTGTGAAGTCCTTTTCGCGTATAGCCGTCAAGGAGATACTTGAGATTCCTGAAGGCATTGAGCCTGAATTGCTCGTTGTCATCGGTTACCCGGTTCAAAAACCAACTCCGCCAGCGCGAATTCCTTTTAGGGATATGGTCTACTTGAACAGGTATGGGGAAAAATTTTCTACCAATATGGAGTGATGAAATTGTCTGCACAGAAACCCACCGGTAACGATTACCTTTTTGAGATAGCCATCTTCTTGGCTACGAGCGCTCAAGGCTGCTTGAATGAACCTCCATTATATGGGCCATTTAGGTTGCTCGACGCCTTGAGCAGGCTTACTGACTTTCCAGATTATGCGGCAGGATTAAATTCAGACGCGTTCTTGAAGGAAATAAAGGCTATTGTAGACGAGAAGAAGTTTCTTGTAATGTACGATGTAGACGGATTTAGGAAGGCTATTGACGGCATTGTTGAAAAGTTTGCGAAAGAGGCGAAGAGGAGATACCTAACAAAGTAATAAAAAACGACATCGTTCCTTTTTTAGGTCTAGGGATCAATACGTTAATCTTTGCGCCATGGCATCAAATGTCGGCACTTGATGTGTTTTACCGTGATATGTTTCCTTAAGGATTTTTTTGAGTATCTCCAGAATTTTCCTTGCATGGTCTGCCATAGCTTTATCATTCATATCATCCAGATGCTTAGTAATTGCCGTTACACCTTCTATTGTATCATTGATCCTCTCTTTTTTTGTCTCTATCCTTATGGGAGTGAGGTCTGAGATATCACCTAAGTTCAGATCCGAACCGGTGATTTTGGAGGGGTATGTTTCGTGCGGTATACCGATATACATAGTGGACGTGTCAAGAAATTTGTTCACTCGAATTATTTTTTTGACCATCGCATCTTGCTTAATGGATTTGAGGTGCGAGCCGATAATGTGCACTTCCTCCTTCAGTTTTTTGAGATCGCCTGCAGTGACAAAATATGAGGCTAATTCTTCGCCCATTGTTTCGCCCCCATGAGTATATGCATATAGCTATTCTATAAATTGCTCGATATTTAGTAATAATGCCTTTTATTTATATTTTTTTAAAATTTCAGGATTGAAGCGTCTATCCAATTGACGAGTATTGAACAGTGGACCGGGTGGGACTTGGATTGGGGTAAAATTTTAATTGCTGTAGTGTTATCGGAAAAGAAATCCATATGAGATTGCATTAAACGGTGCGCTTAGGCTCCACTGCGGATATTCTCCCTGATCGCCCTTATCCTACCCAGGTTGTTCAAGACGAAGTTCATTCGAAAACCGCTTCTGAGAGTCCTTGCCATTTCCTCCAATATAAAATGGGGCCGTCTTAAGAACTCATACAGCGCCTCGCGCAGCATCTGCCTGATCTCGGAGTGGGGTACGGCGCTCGAGCTAAGGGCGGGAACGGGTACGCCTGTCTCCCAATATTCCTCTGGACTTAATCGCCCCTTTCCCACGAGTTCGTTCCAGATCTCCATTCCGGGATAAACGCCGAGTATATTGAACTGGGGCAGATCGATGGGCATGCTTTTGGCAAATTTGATGGTATTCGAGATCTCTTGCCTGCTCTCGTCGGGGGCGCCTACAATGAAAGACCCAACTATGATTTCTATCCCGGCTCTTCTAGCAGTTTTGACCGCACGCTCAGACTGGCCAGGTGTTGTCTGTTTCCTATAATAATCCAAGATTCTCTGATTTGCACTTTCTATACCAAATAACAGGATTTTACAGCCCGCCTTCGACATCTCCCACAGCATCTCGTAGGAGCAGGTATCAACTCGCCCTTCGCAAATCCAATCCATGTCAATTCGCTCTCTTCTCATCGCCCTGCAAAGCTCAATTACCCTTTTACTGTTCGTTGTGAAGCTGTCATCCGTAAAGATAAACTGCCTGTAGCCCTGACTCGTCAGCAGAAGCAACTCGTCCAAGGTATTTTTGACAGACCTTTGCCTCCACCTATGGCTGGCTATCTGCGAACATGTACAAAACCGACACCTATAGACGCATCCCCTCGAAGAAATGATGCTGGTAAACTTCTTCGGTGCGACATTTGCTCCAGCGATCATGCAGTGGTACTCAGAGTCGATGGAACTGCGGTCAGGGAAAGGGAGGGAATCCAGATCCTCTATTAATGGTCGGTCAGAGGTGGAAATTATCCTTCCTTGATCTCTATAGGTAATTCCCTTAACATCCTTCAGACTGCCCCCCTTTTCCAAGCAGTCCACTAGTTCAGGAACCGTGTGTTCCCCTTCTCCACGTACGATCACATCCACTGAGGGGTATTTCGCCAGTATTCGATCTGGGTTCAATGTTGCATAATGGTTGCCGAAAACAGTGATGATGCCAAGGTTTCTTTCTTTTACCTTGCTGCAGATGTTAGCGGCTGTTTTGCCGGAACTCCCGGTGGCAGAGAAGCCCAGAATGTCTGGATCCTCCTTCTCCGCCCACCTTGCGGCTTCCTCTACCGTCAGACCTTTAGCGGGCTGATCCAAAACTGAAACCTCAACACCGTATCCTTTTAGCACCGCTGCTAAGTACAGGATACCGAGGGGCGGAAGTGATGCAATGGCCCTGGCCCTTTCACGATCCTCAAGCTCTTCGTTGGGGCTAGCATTTATGAGAGAGAATTTCAAATCTCATGCCTCATTAACTCTTTCGCACCCCCCTCGGCGCTCGATTAGTACTATCTTGGTGTTATAATTAATAGTTTTCATTGAAAATAATAACCTTTATATTCAGTTTATAGATACACGATGTCATTTCTTATACCAAGGGGCATCAATGTGGTGAGTGAATGGACTGACAGCTATTCAGGGGAAAGGATGGGTGGTATTTTCTGTATCTGCCAAAGGATATGGTTGAGAATACTGGCTTCCCATTTTCAAGTTCCTCGGTAAGGGTGGAGGTTCGCTTCACTCGACAAGAAAATTACAGTAGGCTTTCCGAGGTTTGAGGTTTTCAAAGGAAAAAGTGGACCGGTGGATTTGAACCCAGTACACTGGGGAGCCATCTCCCCGCAAATTCCTCTTTTATATCTTCAAATTGCATTTTTACTTGAACTTAAATATTTGGCTCACCATAATTTTGGTAGCGCAGTTATGACGGGATAATAATGGCAATGTTTAATGAAGAAAACATTCGGATAGTTTCCCTCGATGCTGAGTCGAGGGTGAGGGGGGTCTGCCAATTAATGGAGGGATTAATCTTCGATTTACGTATAACCCCGTCGAGTTCTGAGGGGGAGGTTGCTTTTACGATCAAAAGTTTCAGTACCGCCATGGATTTTCTCGATAATTACCTTTTAATGGCGTATAGTTTCATTGAAAAGTACAGGCGTCTTAAAAAAATTAACGAGAAGGAGGCAAAAAAATATCGTCGAATAGTTGAGAGAAAGCGAGACGATATTGCCGAAGTTCTCCTAAAGGCGTATGTGGTGTTAGGTTCGCCCTAATTTGAAGGTTTTACCTAAAAAGAAGCACGGTTAGAAATGAGGTGGACAGGGGGATTTGAACCTAGTTCGATGGAGGTGACCCTCGACACGTGTAAAGGTCGGCTATCGTCCACGCTTTTTGCTCTCAGAAAGGCTTATGATTATTGGATATGTCATACTCTATCTGAAGAGGTGAGATCTTGCTACCAAAACGAAGCATTGGTTTAGTGGCGCATGATAATAAGAAGGAAGATTTGGTTGAATGGGTTGAGTTCAATAAAGGAACGTTGTCTCTTCACACCTTGTATGCAACTGGGAACACTGGGGAGAGAATTATAGATAAGACGGGGCTGAAGATCACCCTGCTCAAGGGCGGCCCCTATGGAGGAGACATGGAGCTGGGCGCCTTGATTGCAAATGACAAATTGGATTATTTAATTTTCTTCTGGGATCCCCTGCAGACTCAACCTCACGATGTTGATGTCAAAGCACTTCTCAGGATAGCTGTCTTGTATAATGTGCCGACTGCCTGTAACAGAGCGACTGCAGATCTAATAATTTCCAGTCCGCTGTTTCAGAGTACAGAATACAAACTTGAAAGGGAACGAAGACAAAAATAAGCGCGTTAATCACGCGCAAATCCCCATTTTTACATAGCCATGCCAGTGATAGCGTCATTTAACTTGCACGCCACTGTCAGTTTGATGATAAAATGGTGGACCGGGTGGGATTTGAACCCACGACTCCCTGCGTGCAAGGCAGGTGATCTGCCGCTAATCTACCGGCCCTCTGCGGTATAGGAGATGATGGGTATTTTTATGTCTTTTTATGACGTTTTCAATCCTAGTTCCAGTTATATAATACTTTATGAATAAACTAACACAACATTCTAATTGTAGACCTTGGAATAGGACTTAGGGACTGAACCATGAAGATTTGTGACTTGGGCTCTCTAGTATCGGCCATGAATTTGACTGATCCTTTGATGACGGCGCTTCACATACTAGGCAACACCAAGGGTCACTACAGGGTCGTGGTCGTAAACGGAGGAGGGAAGGTGCATGGCCTCATAATAGGCAGAAGGCTACTCGAGATACTTCTTGGGAGGAGAGGGTCTTCTATAAGAGCAAAGAAAGGTTTCGAGAGCGTGCTCCAAGAGCCAGTTAATTTATTTATGGACGAAAGCTACCAGATCTTCCCCGAAAACACTGATGCTGAGACAGTAATCAAGTACATGGTAGAGAATTCCCTGGGATATGTGATCTTGGTAGATCAGGCAGGCGCTTACAAGGGTATCATTGAGGAATCTTGCATCTTGAGTAGGTTGAGGGGGAAGAGGTTCGGGCTTCGGACAAGAAACATAATGAGCAAAAATGTCCGTACAATAGACCCGGAGGCCACTATACGCAATGCGGCGCAGACAATGATAGACAATATGGTGAGACGCCTTCCTGTGACCTTGAAAAGTACCATCGTTGGGATCGTCACGGCATCCGACATCATCAGACATATAATTCTACAAGAAGGTAAGACAGGCAAGCTCGGACTATTAGATGTGGCGAGGATACTAGACGAGGGAGTGGCCAATGTAATGAGCCAAAACGTCCATTCAATCCAACCAGATTCCGATGCAGGAGAGGCTTTGGACAAGATGGTTAACCTAGATGTAAGCGGTCTGCCAGTCGTATCAAAGGAAGGGCAACTGTTTGGCATAGTCTCGAGGGTAGACTTCATCAAGATTGCCAAACTGAAAGGCGTCAGCACAATAGTTGAGATGATGACATAGATGGTGCGCATAGAAGACTACACCCCGATAGTGGGTAGCACAGAGATCGACAGCATTAGGGAATTGGCTGAGCATGTCAAAGGTGCCAAAGTTGTACATATAAACGCCACTCCATTCGGCGGAGGGGTAGCCGAGATCCTCAACTGTATCGTTCCCCTTGCCAAATCAGTAGGCATCGATGCCATTTGGCAGACCATGAAGGGAGAAACTGATTTTTTCTTGACGACCAAAAAAATCCACAACGCGTTGCAAGGAGATAACGCCGTCGAATTAACTGAGGACATGATGAGGGTCTATCGGGGTACAAACCGTTCCAACGCCTCTCAACTGGATCTAGATGGCGAGGTCGTGGTAATCCACGACCCCCAGCCTCTGCCTCTAATCGAGGGAGGGAGGGATGGAAAGTGGGTTTGGCGCTGCCACATCGACACCTCGAGCCCCAATAAAAAAGTTTGGTCCTTAATAAACGGCTACATCAAGAAGTATGACGCTGTCATCTTCTCTCTCGAGAGATACGTTCCAAGAGACCTATCGAAAATGAGGGTTTTAATAGATTACCCGACAATAGACCCGCTCTCAGCCAAGAACGCCCCTCTGAGCACAGGGGAGATACAGAAGGTTTTGGATCGTTATGATGTGGACCCAGACAGACCGATCGTGGGACAGGTGGCTAGGTTTGACCCGTGGAAGAACCCTCTTGGGGCGATTGATGTGTACCGGAGGGTCAAAGAGAAAATACCAAATCTTCAGTTATTGATGATCGGCTCATTTGCAAACGATGATCTTGATGGGGTGGAATGGCACAAGAAGGCGGTTAAATATGCGGGGGGCGACAGAGACGTGCATATTCTCACGAATTTGGATGGCGTGTTGCATAAGGAGGTAAACGCATTCCAGAGATCTCTCAGCGTTGCGCTTCAACTCTCGATAAGGGAGGGTTTCGGCCTTACAGTAACAGAGGCTCTTTGGAAGGGCGTTCCAGTGGTTGGGACGAAGGCGGGAGGCATAACCCTGCAGGTTATTGACGGCGTAACAGGCTATCTTGTGGAAAGTCTTGAGAAAGCGGCTGAAAGTGCAGAGCTTCTGATTCGGAGGCCGTGGCTTGCAAGGGAGCTTGGTCACGCAGGGATACAACATGTTAGGCTAAACTTTTTGATAACCAAGGGGCTGAAAAATTACCTGAGGATGCATATAGAATTGGTCGGTAAGTGAGCTGTTCTTTTAAAAGCAACTTCTGCTTGGAAGCGTCAGTAAAAGGTAGCTGACGAAGCGCATTGCCCTGTTCTCATAGTCAAGTAATCGAATTTTCACTTCCCATTGGCAATGGATATCAGATCGGTCAGCAGGGCGTAGCCAGTTGCCCGTCGACCGGCCCCTGGTCCCACTATCGTAATATTACCCAAGCAGTCCGTCGCGAATGTAAGGGCGTTGGTTACCCCCATAATATTGGCGAGGGGGTCGGATACTGGCAAGGGTATCGGAGAAACCTCTGCCAAGATGGAGTTGCCCTTCTTCTCCGCACGAGCTATCAGCTTTATCCTCTCGCCACGATCCTTTGCCTTCTTGACCTCCTTTGTGGTGACCGAGGTGATCCCCTTTCTCTTTACATCGTCTGGCCTGATGTTGATACCCAGCAATGCATTCGCAAGTATGGTGACCTTTGCGGCAGCGTCTCCGCCCTCAACGTCCATAGTTGGATCTGCCTCTGCATATCCCAAACGCTGGGCCTCCTTCAGTGCGTCCTTGTAGTCCAGCCCCTTCTCCATCTCCGTTAGGATGTAGTTGGTCGTCCCGTTGAGGATCCCCCTTATGGAAGAAACGGAGCATCCCGCAAGCGCGCCGTCGAAGAGGTTGAATGCAGGAGTGCCGCTCAACACCGTGCCCTTGAACTTCAGCTTGACTCCGTTGGCGTCTGCCAGTTTCATCAGCTCGCGGTAGTATAGAGCAATGGGACCTTTATTTGTGGTAACCACGTGCTTCCCTAATGAGAGAGCAGTTTTTATGTGGCTGTACCCGGGCTCGCCGTCCACGATGTTCGTCCACGTGACCTCAACTATGGCGTTTGAGGGGCTCTCCCTGATGGTCTCGATGGCGGAAAGACCCTTCTTCTGCGCGGGCAGGGTCTCCAGGCTCGTTCTGGCTTCTGCGAGCCTCGACGCCTCCCTGAGATCTATTCCACTGTCGTCTAAGATGGAGCCGGCCTTGATGTCAGATATTGCAACCACACGCCACTCCAACCCGTACTTCTTCTTCAGTTCCTCCCTCTTCTCAAGGAGAAGTTCCGCCAGACCCCGGCCGACTGTGCCGAAGCCTATGAAAGCGAGGTCGAATCTCATAACTATCGCCGTTCAGTAATGTCTAGCCGGATTTTAAATAGGTATCGAATGAGAACTCGTCCTAAGAGTTGTCAGTGATAACTTGAAATATCGCTTTGTAATATCATACGGTCGGTAGATGGTAAAAATTGGTTGAGATCGTGCTATTCTTTGAGCTGCACCAGCCGAGGAGGTTCAGGCGGCAGTTCGGGAGGACGCTGCCCCTGGAGTCGGAGAAGCTTGAGGACATCTACTTTGACGACGAGTTGAACAGGGAGGTCTTCGAGAGGGTTGCAAGGAAGTGTTACGTCCCGGGGCTTAAGACTCTCATACAGAGCGCGAAGGAGGGCGGGTTCAAGTGCGCGCTCGGTCTCTCGGGCGTATTCCTTGATCAGTGCAGCTGGTGGAGCCCAGAGGTCCTAGAGCTGATTCGCGAGCTGGTGGGGACGGGCGCCTGCGAACTCACGGCGCAGACGTACTTCCACTCCTTAGCGAGCATGATAAACGCCGAGGAGTTTAGGGAGCAGGTGGATGCGCAGAGGAAGGCCCTGAAGGACATTTTTAGCGTCACCCCCTCGGCGGTGGAGAATACAGAGTTCATCTACAGCAATGAGATCGCCAAGATGTTTGAGGGGATGGGTTTCAAGGTCGCCCTGACGGAGGGAGTGGAGAGGATATTGGGTTGGAGGTCCCCGAACTTCCTTTACCGTGCCAAGGGGGCGAACGTCTCTGTGCTCATGAGGAACTACAGGCTCTCGGACGATATAGGGTTCAGGTTCTCCAGCAGGGACTGGCCCGGCTGGCCTCTAACCGCGGAGAAGTACTCGGAGTGGCTCTCCAAGATTCAGGAGGAACTCGTCTTCCTGGCTTTGGACTTCGAGACCTTCGGGGAGCACCACTGGCCGGAGAGCGGGATACACAACTTCATGAGGGCACTGCCCAAGGAGATCAAGAAGTACAAGTGGCTGGAGTTCGCCACCCCCACGGAGGCCGCAAAGAGGCTCAAGCCGAGGGACGAGGTGGATGTGCCGGAGGCGATATCCTGGGCAGACCTGGAGAGGGATACGTCCGCGTGGCTGGCAAACGAGATGCAGAGGCACTGCTTCGACGTCCTGCGGTACATAGAGCCCATGGCGAGGAGCGTGGGAAACAAGTACCTGAGGGCATGGAGGCTCTTCACCACGAGCGATCATTACCATTACATGAGCACCAAGGGCGGGGGTGCTGGGGCGGTCCACTCGTACTTCAGCCACTACAACAGCCCCATAGAGGGGTTCCTGACGTTCACGTGGGTGTTGACCGACTTCAGGTATAGGGTTTATACGGCCATGGGCGACAAGGCTAGGTACTACAGGATGCTCTTGGGGGACCTGCCGGAGAGCCACGCCTTCCACTTCTACTCGGGATTTGCCAGACCGCTGGGCTTGAGTGTAAAGAACCTGAACGAGCTGAGGGAGGCCGTCAAGCACATCGACAAGAAGTCTCTGGAGTTCCACATAATGAGGGGAGACCTCAGCAGGTGGACGAGGGAGGTCCTCGGATGCGCCGGACTCGCCCCAGCGCTGGACAGGCTGAGGGAGAAGCCTCTGCCCGAGGATCTGAGGGAGAAGATCTTAGCGGAGCTAGACAGGACGATAAAAGACGCCGAGGTAAACCTCTACGGAAAGGAGACAGGAAGACTTGAGGCTGGAAAAGTTCACTGAATGCGCTAGAATACTCGATCCGCGTTCCGGTTTCTCCGAGGGCAGACACGAGGTAGAGGTGAGGATAGACCCCCTCACGGGCGCGACCTGTAGGATAAACATCACGAGGGCGGCTAGACCGAAGCAGATCCTTAGGGGGGCTGAGGAGATTGTTCCATCGAAGTGCCCCTTCTGCCCAGAGAACCTGGAGCGGGAGACGCCGAAGTTCACCCCGGACGTTATTCCCGAGGGAAGGCTGAAGTCGGGCGGTGCAATACTCTTCCCCAACCTCTTTCCCTTATCGAATCTTCACGGGATCTGCGCCTTCACTCCTGCACACAAGCTCGACCTAGACAAGTTTCTAAAAGAGGAGATCTACGACGGAATAACCTGCTGCAGAAAGTTCTTCGAGATCGTGGGCAGAAAGGGAGCACCCTTCCACTTCCTCGGATGGAACCACCTGTCCTCGTCGGGAGCGTCCCTACTCCACCCGCACTTCCAAGTTATGGCATCGAAGAAGCCCCTGCATGGACCAAAGTCCTTCTTTGATGCCTCTGAGCGGTACCGGAGGAGGGAGGGGAGGAGCTTCTGGTCCGATCTTATCTCCTCGGAGCGGGGCTCTCCGAGGTACATCGGGGAGACGGCCGGATTCCTCTGGTTTGCCCCATGGGCACCGACCGGCGCGTTTGAGGTAATCGGGGTTAGCGGGGATGGCAAGGCGTCGCTGCTCCAGCTGGACGGGAGGGAGATGGAGGGGTTATCGGTTGGCATTGTCAAGATCCTGGGCGGGCTTTGGAACCTCGGCGCAACATCCGTCACAATGGCAATCATCTCTTGGCCGAGCAGTGAGGGGGTAGACTGGTTCAGCATGAGCGTGAGGCTCATGGTCAGGCCCAGCGGCAGCATCTCCGACAGGGCTTTCCTGGAGCTGTACGGCGGCGAGGTCGGTCTTACAACGCTCCCCGAGGACTACGCCAAGGCGTTGAGGGAGAGGTTCTAGTCTCGAGGTTCACAGGAAGGCGGCTCGAAGACTGAGAGAATGGCGCCTAGGAGGGGGGCGTCCTCTCTAAGCGGCGTGGCGACCACGGCCGGAGGGGCGTTGAAGGTGAACTTGTGCAGGCGGGCGGCTATCGGGTCGATGACGAGGTCGGGGTTCTTGAGCGCGACCCCGCCGCCCACGGAGATTACGCTCGGGTCGTACAGATCCACGAGGTTCGCAAAGGCCATGGCGTTCACGTTGGCAGACTCCTCCACGACGAACTTGGCGAACCCGTCCCCCCTGCGAACAGCCCCGAAGACGTCCTTGGCCTCTATCTTCTTGCTCCTCACCTCCTTCAGGAAGGGGGTGTTTCTGCCATACTTCTCGGCGAGTAGCCTCGCAAAGTTCGGCAGACCGCTCCCTGAGGTGTAGGCCTCCCAGTGCCCACGCCCGCCACAGCTACACTCAAGCCTTCCCTCGATGTCTATGATCATGTGCCCCATCTCGTGGGCATTTCCCTCCTTTCCCACGAGGAGCCTGCCGTCGACAACCGCGCCGCCGCCTATCCCGGTAC
>Ga0315280_10003939_pt1 | contig 22328 bp, 23 predicted proteins | sample YL17G06_40_MG_FD_203697 | JGI IMG/M metagenome (GOLD analysis project Ga0315280, IMG submission 203697) | Sediment microbial communities from Yellowstone Lake, YNP, Wyoming, USA - YL17G06_40 | ecosystem: Environmental > Aquatic > Freshwater > Lake > Sediment | place: USA: Wyoming | collected...
CCCGCGACCGATCTACATGAACTCTGGAACTGGGCTGGATACGGGTCGTTGTGTTCTAGAATTCGCTCGGGTAGGCTGTGAGCGGTGAACAGTAGTTCGACACTCGCTGATGCTGCGAATTGCTTGAAAGCTTCCGTGGCCTTTTCGGCAACAGCACGATGGAACAGTGGATGATCGTACCAACTCTCGACAAAATCGACTTGCAATCGGCTGGGTGAATCTAGAGCTTTTTCGAGAGCCTGCTTGTACCCGCCGATACTGAGGTGGGAGTAGTGGGGTGCCAATACTAATGCGATTAGTCGCTTGAAGCCGTCATTCACAATTCGCGGGACGACTTCGCCGACGTACGGGTGCCAATGTTTCATCCCAACGTAGACCCGGACATCTACACCCTGCGAGCTCAAAGCCTTCTCCAGAGCTGAGGCTTGTGCATTTGTGATATCGAGTAGTGGAGGCCGCCCGCCTATTCTCCGGTATCGCTCCTTCAAATCCTCAACTGCGTCACAGGTCGGCTTGCGACCTCTCCTAATGTCGGTTAGATAGGCTTCGATGTCATCCTCTGAACTTGGCGTCCCGTAAGCCATCAGAAATATTGCGAGATCTGGCAATTCGAGCGCCTATCTAGGATCGTTTTTCCGTGGAACGATGAACAAATTTCACAAGTTCAACAACATTCTTGGTTGAAGCTTCCGGCAACATGCCGTGGCCTAGGTTGAATATGTGACCCGCCCTCCCTGCAGTTCTAGCGAGAATGTCTGCGGCTTGTGATTTGACTAGCTCTATGTCGCCCAGCAACACGGCGGGGTCGAGGTTCCCTTGTATGCCCACGTCATATCCCAGCCGTTGCCATGCGAGGTCGATCGGTATTCTCCAGTCGATGCCGAAGACATCTCCACCCGCCTGTTTCATTTCTTTAAGTAGGTTCGACGTTCCAGTTCCGAAGTGAATTTGAGGCACTCCTGTGCCCTCTAGATTTTTGAATATTCGTTGCGAATACGGAAGCACATATTCACGGTAATCCTGTGGACTGAGACATCCTACCCAACTATCGAAAAGCTGGACTACATCTACTCCTGCTCGAATCTGCGCCCGCAGGTAATTTGTCATCGAGACCGCAAGCTTTTCCATCAAAATATGCCAGGTCTTTGGCTCGCGGTACATCAGCGCCTTTGTATTTACGAAATTCCTCGTCGGCCGTCCCTCAATTAGGTAGCTGGCGAGAGTAAATGGCGCTCCTGAGAATCCAATCAGGGGAACTTGACCATCCAACATTTTCTTGGTCAGCTCTACGGCTTCTGGAACAAAGGGTACGTCGGCTTCCGGATCAAGGTCGTTCAAGGATTGGGCCGCGCGTAAATTGCGAATCGGTTGCTTGATGAGCGGGCCAACTCCCTCTTTGATCTCAAGTTCTACTCCCATACCTTCCAGCGGAAGCATAATGTCAGCGAACATTATGGCAGCGTCTACGCCCAGAATCTCAACTGGTAACGTAGTGACTCTAGCGCATAGCTCTGGATTCTTGCAGATTGATATGATATCATGTTCCTCTCTGATCTTCCTGTATTCAGGTAGGAATCTTCCTGCCTGACGCATGAACCAGACCGGAGCCGCATCAACAGGTTGTTGTCGGCACGCTTTGAGAAGACGATCATTCAAACTTTGCCGCTACCATCCTGACCTTAGTTTGAGCTACGGAGAATCACACCGGCAAACATTAAGGCGCCCCTCACTCCTCCGACGAGTACTTTCCTAGCCACTTGTGAAACGCCCTACCTGTTTGAGGCTTCAAGGGGGTCACAAAGCGGAATCTTCGGCTTTGTGACCTATCCAAGTAGATCTAGAATTTCGTTGATTGGCATGGCGATACAGGTGAATATGGGCGTTTCGAGAGCTGTGTAGCGACTGGCCTCACTGCTCCTCAACTCCATAACTAATTCCGAGAAATCTGCAGGCTGATCGGTCTCAAACGCCAACACGAATTCTTGATCATCTAGGCCGAAGGAGTAACCAGTGTGGATTTGGACTGAAGGATACTTATGCCCGATCTTGAAGTGCTGAGACATCATGAGTCCCCTTTTCTCATGAGGCAGGAAATACCACTCACGTTTCTTCGTGAACGGGTAAACGAAGAGGTACTTCGAGTTCCCAGGTCGCCTGCTGAGTGATGCACCCTCTTGTCCTTCATGATGGTGACCACCAAGGTACTCAGACTGCCTTGTAATCGCGAGACAGGGGTAAGGTATCTCCAAGTATTTGCCCAAGTTCGATGACAATAGACTTGACGTGAATTCTTGGAAGTGCTCAAGCTGTTCGCTTATCGTCCAAAGCATAAAGTCGGTGTCGCCGCGGATTCCGACGAGGGAGTGGCTTTTGGGGATGCCTCGTTGAGCAAAGCGGCTTACGATCGTTGTGAACTGTTGCTTGGAAGCTGATCTTTCTTTGCTATCGAGACATCTCCATTGTGGATCCACTTTGAGGAAAGTGTACTTCAGGAACTCTCGTTCCACCATCTGTATTGGTTTAGTTTCTGTCGATGCTTGAGTTTTCATTGATTGGCCTCCTGCAGCCATTGTGCCACTTCTTTCGCGAAGTACGTGATTATCACATTAGCTCCGGCTCGTTTGATTGCCGTCAATACTTCTAGAGCTACCAACTTTTCGTTGAGCCAGCCATTCTGTCCGGCGGCTTTAATCATAGCGTACTCGCCGCTCACATTGTAGGCGGCCAGTGGAACTTGGAAACGGGCGCGGGCTTCGCGAATGACATCCAAATAACTGAGCGCGGGCTTCACCATCACAATGTCTGCTCCTTCATCGATGTCCATAGCAATCTCCCGCATTGCCTCCCTGCGGTTCGGTGGGTCCATTTGATAGCTGCGCCTGTCTCCCCAGAGTGGAGTGGCTTCAGCTGCTTCGCGGAAGGGTCCATAGAAAGCGGAAGCGTATTTGGCCGAGTAGGACATGATTGAAGTATCGTGGAAACCTCGACCATCAAGAGCAGTACGAATTGCTCTTACCTGGCCGTCCATCATGGCACTGGGACCAACGATGTCCGCACCCGCTTCAGCTTGAGAGACTGCAATTCGGGAAAGAAGCTTCAATGTCTCGTCGTTCTCCACGGTCCCGCCTCGAACAACACCGCAGTGTCCGTGATCGGTGTATTGACACAGGCAGATGTCGGCCGCGACGACCAGTTGTGGGGCTACTCTCTTTACCGTCCGAATTGCCTGTTGCACTATCCCATCGCTCGCGTAGGCCTCACTGCCCAACGGATCCTTCTGTCTCGGTAGGCCAAAGATCAGTATAGCCGGTATCTTCAGCGCGGTGACTTCATTGATTTCATCCTCCAATTCCGGCAGGGAAAGTCGATGGATACCGGGCATTGATGGGATCTCTTCGCGTTTCGTGATCCGTCGGTCGACAAAGATTGGGTACATCAGATCTGAACTTGACAACCGCGTTTCTCGGACTAGTAGTCGGAGAGATTGCAGTCTTCTCAGCCGACGAGGCCTTTCGGCCAACTGGAATTCTTCTGGAACCTCATACAGTTCTGATTTCATTCACTATCGCCTCTACCAAGGCATCGATCGTGTGGGTCCGCGCAACGATATCAACTTCTATACCCACTTCTTTCGTTGCCTGAACCGTTATGGGGCCAATACAAGCCACCTTGACGTTTCTCAAGAACCGCTCTAGCTCACCTGCGCCCAATACTCGAGCGAGGTTTCGCACAGTAGACGGACTGGTGAAGGTCACCAGGTCCACACGCTCAGCAAGGATAGATTTCAGTCGTTCAGCCGTCAAATCTCGTGGGATGACAGTGCGATACGCCACAACCTCTTCAACCAATGCCCCACGCTCGCGCAATAAGGCGGGAAGTTTCTTTGAGGCAATATCTGCTCGAGGGAGAAGAATTCGCTTTCCCTTCACCTCGCCTAGACCCTCCACAATTTTTCCGGAAAGGTATTCGGTAGGCATATAGTCGGGTTTCTTGAGGACCCGTTTCAGAGCGGCGGCAGTAGCTGGTCCGATTGCGGCTACCTTGACCTTGTCCAAAGTCTCAAGCGCAATTTTGACCTCAGCCATGCGTTTCAGGAGAAATTGAACCCCGTGCACGCTCGTGAAAATCACCCAATCATACTTGTCGAGACTTTTTACTGCTCGGTCCAAACGGTCAGTGTTCTCGACTGGCACGATCTCGATCGTTGGAAGTTCAACAGTCGTCGCTCCGAGTTGACGAAGTTTCTCGGATAGAGTTTGGGCTTGTTGTATGGGACGAGTGACGAGTATTCTCATCCCAGACAGTGGCTTAAGGGACGTGACCTGCATTAGGCAGCCTCCAATACAATTTCTGCACCTTTCTCGAGCAACGACTCTGCTAGTTCTTCTCCAACCTTCCCCGCGTCTGGGTTATCTGAAATAATTCGGCTGCGCACCAGTAGCTTTCCGGTGGGCGATGCTACCATTCCGTCGATGGCTAACTTACCATCTTCGAGTCTGGCGTATGCTGCTATCGGGGTTCGACAATTCGCGCTAAGCCTTCGTGCGAAGGCCCGTTCTGCTTCAATGGCCCTGCGGGTCGGTTTATGATCGAGATGCGAGAGCAGATCCCTCATTTCACTATCACCATCTCTGCTTTGAATTGCCAGTGCTCCCTGCCCCACGGCGGGCAGCACTACTTCTGTTGAAAGGAATTCGGTTGCATGTTTTCCTAATCCGAGCCTTATCAGACCGGCAGCAGCCAGAACTATCGCGTCGTACTCCCCTTTCTCCAGTTTCCGCAAGCGCGTGTCAACATTCCCGTGCATATCCACGATTTCTAGGTCCCCCCGGGCAGCGAGGAGCTGTGCCTTGCGTCTAGCGCTGCTTGTCCCAACGCGCGCTCTGCCAGGAAGCTGTTCGAATTTCTTTTTGTCTCGCGAAATTAGAACATCGCGTGGGTTGGCTCGCTCAGGGACAGCTGCTATCACTAGTCCTGTTGGAAGGTCGGTCGTGAGATCCTTCATGCTATGCACTGCCATGTCGACCTGTCCTTTGATCAGCGAATCCTCGATCTCCTTTGTGAAGAGACTCTTTCCTTCAACGGCGGTTGTCCCCACATCGTGCATCTTGTCACCTCTCGTCTTAATCGGTACGACTTGGTATTGCACGCTCGGCTCAAGTTTTCTCAACGACTCAACTACATGACTGGTCTGCGCTAGCGCAAGCGAGCTTCCTCTCGTCCCAACAAGGATTCGCCGTTTCATTGTTCTCAAGACGGCCTCATTGCTCTAAGGAAGAAATCTGAGAGATAGGAGGCGGTTTCTGACGCCACGTAGTTGCGTCTAAAGTGGATTTGCTGAAAAACGAAGCGGTGCATCATGCCAAGAAGGCATTCCGCAGCCATTCGCGGGTCAGTTTCACGAAATTCTCCTGCGGCTATTCCCTTTCGAATAATGCTGGCAAGAAGGGATTGAATTCGAGCGAGGTCAGCTGACAGGGTTTTTCGCCCAACCGAATCAAGCTGCGTTGAGTGTCGAACGTAGAGGCCAACGTTCAAGTGGTCCTTGGGGAAAAAAGAGAGATATGTGCGAGTGAATGCTCGTATCTGTGACTTCGGTTCCATAGCCTTGTCGCATTCATCACTTAATCTCGTGATGAACTCTGTCATGCTTACGCTTTCGCGTACAACGGCATCAAAGAGGGCCTCCTTGTTCCTGAAGTAGTAGTAGACGGTGGGTGGAGTGACATCGGCTGCTCGGCAAATATCGCGGATAGCGACGTTGGAGAACCCGCGCTGAGTGAAGAGCTCCTTGGCGACTTCGAGTATTCGTTGCTCTTGAGTAGCGGCCGACATAACGTGACTCAACTCAAACCGGTTGTTCCAGCTATCGGCAGTCCGTCGGGACTGGTTTGCGGGACGTAGGAACAGGCGGGGTCCTCTTCGAATGGGTCACCATATTCGGCGAAAGCTCGGGACCTTGAACCTCCGCAAATCTCCCTATACTCACATCTGCCGCAGCGTCCCTTCAGTTTTGACGGATCTCTCAACGCAACGAATAGTGGATTCGATCTGTAGATTGCACCGAGGTTGTCCTCTGGCAGCTTACCCGCGGTGACTGGTAGGAACCCGCTTGGATACACTTCCCCGTCGTGTGCAACGAAGAGGATACCCTTTCCATCTCTGGTTGCAGTCGACTTGAGGGAAGGTGGGCTTGTTGGGTCTCCTTCCAGAGTTCGCAACCTTGCGGTAAGGCGCCTGTAAAATTCGCCGTTTGAAGCACTGCCGCCGTTCTGTCGTTGGGTACGCACCCTTCTGAATTGAGGCCCCTCTGCAGTCCTGACAGGTACACCATAGTGTGCAGCATCGAAAAGGAAGTGCATGACTTCTTCGCACTCCGAAGGTTCAAGGCTCTCGAGGGATGCGCCGCGGCCTGTTCGGATTAGGAAGAAGACTTCCCAAGCGACGGCTCCGGTTTCCCTAGCTATGCGGAAGATGTCGGCTAGTTCGTTGATGTTGCTCCTCATAATCGTAGTATTGATTTGCGCTCTCAGCCCAGATTGTTTCGCCAGTCGAAGTGCATTGATCGTTTCAAGCCAAGTGCCCGGAACCCCGCGGAGCCTATCATGGGTTTCCGGCGACGCGCCGTCTAGGCTAACGGACATTATATCAACGCCTAACTCCTTCATCCGGGAGATCGTTGCCGCATTCAGTTTTGGAGTTACGCTTGCGGCTACTGCTACGTAGATTCCCCGGCTCTTCGCGTCCTCTACAAGGTCAAAGAAGTCGGCGCGCATGAGTGGGTCGCCTCCCGTCAGAAGGAGGGCCGGGTATGGTTCACCGAATTCGAGAAGTTGATCGATGAGTTTCATGCCTTCCTCGCGGTCCAACTCACCGGGTAACGATTTCCTGATGGCCTTGGCTCTGCAATGCCTGCAAGCCAAGAGGCACGCCTTTGTTGTTTCCCAACAAACAAAGATGGGTGCTTCGGAGAGGTCCTTCCTCATCGTCCAGGGGGGTCGCATCAAAGACTACTCGCCGGGTCCTTCTTTGTGCAAAAGCCTCAATGGCTGGTTTGAGTGTCCTATTTAACGTTCGTTATATAGACTCAATAGATTACCAGCTTTCAAGCGTACCGGAAAATGATTCTAGAAGCGTTTTCACTTCGCTTTCATTCTTGTTAGCGCAAAAATTACTGCAGGCGCCAGGCTTGTGATGGCGGCAAGCATGTATGCGGCCCGTGGCGAGTAGATGTCTGCCAAGAACCCCCCGAAAGTTGAGGCGTCATGACGAGTGTCTTTCATGTTTAGGAGTTTTCGGTGAAGCTTAAGTTCGGTGAGCATCAGGTGGTGGCTTGGGATAGGTTTTGAGTTATCAGAACATTTTGGTTAGCAAGGAAGGCAATATCGGCATAATTCAGTTGAACCGTCCCAAGGTTCTCAATGCACTCAACTCCGAGCTCATGCTTGAACTGGTCAATGCCTTGGAGCAGTTAGACAAGGACCAAACCGTGAACGCGATAATTTTGACGGGAGGAGAGAGCGTTTTCGCCGCCGGCGCAGATCTGCGTGAGATGTCTCAAGCTACCCCAGTCGACCTGATCCTCGGGCGGCGCTTTGAGCTCTGGGATCGCATCAGAAAGATTGCGAAGCCGATCATCGCAGCAGTAAGCGGTTACTGCCTAGGAGGAGGAAATGAGCTTGCCATGAACTGCGACATCATCATCGCGTCGGAGACCGCGACCTTCGGTCAACCGGAAGTTAACGTCGGAATCATGCCAGGCGCTGGCGGAACCCAAAGGCTGACGCGTGCCGTTGGCAAGCAGAAGGCCATGGAGATGATTCTTACCGGGAAGCCCATCTCGGCAGAAGAGGCCTACAGGGTCGGGTTAGTGAACCGCGTTGTCCCGGTTGAAAGCTTGATGGATGAAGCCAAGAAGGTCGCGAACGACATCGCTTCGAAACCTCCCATCTCAGTTAGGGCTGCCAAGGAAGCGATATTGAGGGCGCAAGACACGACGCTTGAGGTTGGATTGGAATTTGAACGCAAAGCTTTCTACATGTTATTCGCGACCGAGGACGGGAAGGAGGGCATGAAGGCTTTCTTGGAGAAGAGGAAGCCCACCTTCAAAGGAAGATGAGAGTTGTCGGCCCGTCTCTTGGAATTCTTGTTTTTAGCGATAGTCGTAGTCTTGGTGGGAATAGTGATTGGGTTAAATTGCCTTCAAGGAACAACCTCGGCGAGGTTGCTTGGCGTTCTGCAATGCAATTACGGCTTAACGTCCGATGACTTTCGAATAAAAGCAGGCGCTATGGCCATCTTGGTCCTCTTCTTAGGATTGATTTTCGGCCCTATCATGGCCGCCGTAGGACGACGCCGAGGAATAGGCCGCTCTAAACGTTCCACTTAGAGAGACTCAATATGTCCACTCTAAGTTACGAGACAATCCAATACGAGAAATCGAACGGCATCGCAGTCATCAGCCTAAACAGGCCTGATGTGCTTAATGCCGTAAACGAGAGGATGGGCCAAGAGCTTCTTGATGCCCTGCGGAATGTTGAGCGAGATGATACGATTCACTGTCTCATCATAACTGGCAAAGGTCGAGCTTTCTGCGCGGGAGAAGACATTCAGGATTTGCGGGGACAGTATGAGCGGGGGGAAAACCCTAAGCTCGGAGAAAGACTCCTCCGCAAATACAATCCAATCATACGACGCATCCGTCATATGGAGAAGCCCATTATTGCTGCAGTGAACGGCGTGGCGGCTGGTGCGGGGGCCGGAATAGCATACTCATGCGACATCCGCATCGCCTCGGAAAACGCCAGATTCCTTCAGGCCTTCATTCGAGTCGGGCTTGCACCAGATTCAGGGACGAGTTTCTTCCTTCCAAGGCTAGTGGGGTTTGCAAAGGCCCTAGAATTATCTTTGACAGGAGATGAGCTCACAACTAAGGATGCGGAACGATTGGGACTGGTCTCTAAGGTGGTTCCAGCAGAGCAGTTAATGACAAGTGCGCGAGATGTCGCAATGAAATTGGCGCAAGGACCTACTACGGCTATTGGCCTCACGAAGCGAGCTCTCAACAAATCCATATCGTCTGATCTTGAAACGGTTCTTGAGTACGAGAGCTACCTGCAGGAGATAGCTGGAGCGACTGCCGACCATATTGAGGCTGTCAGAGCCTTCTTCGAGAAAAGAAAACCAGTTTTCAAAGGAAAGTAGTAAGGAAGAAACTAGAAGGGAGTCGCTACAGGCTCGTCTTTGCGGACATCCACTTCTGCTCCTTCCAAATCTATCTCGGGAATAGCAGGGACTGCGACGCCTAGCTTCTCTATCTGTTCTCTACGCCTTTGAATCGCTTTTAGCCAACCCTTCGATTTTTCCTCCAGTGTGGGCACACCCAGCCCCGAATCCCTTGCGACGTCCTCCATCTCCTGGTCGATTTCGTCGAAGTCTTTGGGCAGTTGCCAAAAGATCGATATCGGTCGGCAGAGTAGGGGGATAGGAAAATGAAGCCGTGTTTCATCTGTCGAGTAATCATGAGCTTCTGGTCTGATTTGAAATCCTTGGCAAGATTATCCAACAAGGACAATGTTCCGGCGAGGTGCCGTGACTCATCAACGGTAACATTCTGGAAAGCTTCCTTGTAGAGTTTGATCCTTGAAAGTTCGCTCACAGTGTTGAAGATCAGTTGCGCCCCGATTTCTGCGAAGAAGAAGCTTGAGAAGATCAACTCTAGTGGGTATTTGTCCCAGGCCTTCATGAAGCCGTTCCAGTATCTCCTCCCATTATCATACAAAGCCATGATATTCTTCAAGGCCTTCTTTTCGAAGTCAGTTGTGGCATTGCACTTTTATCGAAAGTTCGGGCAGAGCCTTTTGCATGCTCGCCTGCAGACCTCATCATGCCTGCACTCATCGAAAGTCACCGCCGCCAGGAACTTCTTGGTCGGGTCCTCCATATCATGCACAGCTGCCTTCAGCATAGCTGTCCCGAATGCCCCAATCCCCGATTTTTCGAACAGCGCCAGCTTGGCCATTCAATACGCTTGCGCAACCGGCTCCTTCAAGTCCAAGCCCGAAGGATCTAGCGAATCCAAGAGAGTGTGACAGGGTTCCAGTCCTGCACAAAAGCCTGCTCGTAAGTGCGAAGCAACTGTTGCGTCTTCACTGTCCAGTTGCTTGGGAAAATGTTCGGCTCAGTAGAAAACGCTGACATGACCGACCATCCTACGGGGAAATAGATGTTCCTTTAAGGATTCCGTAGAAGACCAGGAGAAGCTCAGCTCTGTAGTTCGATCTTCTTCAGTTGTATTTTTTCTCTTCGGCAGATCCCCTTGATACTTTGAACGATGAGGCTTCGTTCCTTCAGAAAGTTCTGGGTCGCGACTTGAACCCAGAGTTCGACACTGGTTGAATCTTGATCAAAACCCTTCACATAGAGCCGAGTCTCACCCATCGCCACTCCGTTCCCAAGCATGGCAGATTCGACCTTGCTCCTGAAACTGTCCACGGAAACATTTCGGTCTAGGGAAATATTGAGAATTATTGGTCGCCTCTCGAAAACCGTAAAATTACTAATTGGAGTTGCAAGCATCACCGTGTTCGGGACGGATATGGATACTCCGTCATTCGTGAAGATGCGGCTTCTGAGGAAGGATATCTCGTCGATAGTGCCTTCGATTGGCGCTCCGGCAATGTTGACCCGGATGTAGTCGCCCTTTCGGAAAGGTTTGCTAATCAGAACAAGCATACCCGCAATCAGATTGCCTATTGTTGTCTGGGCTGCAAAACCAATGACGACTGCTGTAATGCCCAAACTTACCAAATAGCCAGTAACGTCAATGTGGAGACTGGATAGTGTAGCGATGAGAATTACGAATACGAGAGTTACTGTGACGACCTTGCGCGCGGTTGAAGCGGCTCGAGGCCCGATCAGTTGCGAGGTCGTGGTCTGAATCGTGTGCCCCAGCACCCAGACTCCCACTAGCCCGATGAGCGCCCAGGTCAGCGTGATCTCCGGGTAGGGGATTGAGATGCCGAAAACTTTCTCGACCGTGTATAATGTGAAGCTGAATACCGCGAATATGACGATTAGGATGAGGACGACGGCTAACAGCCCAACGTGAACTTTGCTCTCTTCAACTGCCGACGCCAATCCATCCTCAGCCCTAATCACTACCGACATCTATGTGCAGGCAATTTGAACCTAGCTGACCAAACTCTTTGGAGCATTTTGATTACCGGAAATCTACGCCTCAGTCGATACCCCTCGGATCACTCGTCACGTGACTCGTTTTTCAGGCAACGCACCTTCGTATACAAATTTCACAATTTGTATACCACGCCATTAGTGAAGCATGCTACCGCCATCGAGGACAATGGTCTGCCCGTTGAGGAAAGATGAGTCGTCCGAGCATAGGAACGCTAGGGTTCTAGCTATCTCTTCGGGTTTTCCGAACCGCTTAATCAGGTTCTCTCCGCGCTCTTTTGTTAACTCCTCCTTCGTCAATTCGGTCACCCACTCAGTCTCCACATTTCCCAGGGCTATCGTGTTCACTCGAACGTGAGGCGCAAGCTCAAAGGCAAGAGCTTTCGTTAAACCAATCACAGCGGCCTTGGCCACAGTAAACGCAAAACCCCGATCGTGACCACCTAGAGCCGGCGTCGAACTGACGTTCACTATGACCCCCCTCTTCTGTTTCAGAAAGTGTGGTGCAACTGCTCGTGCACACAAGAATGATCCGAAAAGGTCGACGTTGACTGGTTTGAAGAAATCTTCAGGCGTCAACTCCATGAACCGCTTGTTCCATTCCCCCTTGGCCGGGTAACCCGCCAAGTTCAACAGAATGTCAACTTTACCAAATTGCTTGATAGCCACGTCGACCATTCTTTGAACTTCGCCAGGGGCTTGCTTGACGTTGATGAAGTCAACTTGGGCGAGAATTGCCTTGCGGCCCAAAGACGTTATCTTGTCTGCAACTACCTTCGCTTCGGCCTCCCTTGACCTATACTGTAAGACGATGTCTGCGCCTTCCTTTGCAAACTCGAGCGCGGCCGCGCGGCCTATTCCTCCACTCGAACCCGTAACGATAGCAACCTTACCCGACAAACGCGGCATGCATAGCGCACCTGTCAAGGCATGAGCGGCATTACAGAGCTAAATGTCCCTCGTTCTGCCCGTACAATTGTAGCTTTGTAAGGCACCTGCTCGGCGCCTTCCCTTGCGGTTCGTGTTTCGCGAAAAGTAGCCTCCCTTGGACAGTAGACTTATCTTAACTAGTTTGGGGATTCTAGGTCAAGGGAGGCCAAAACCTCGCCCACAATAGAGCAACTGACCTGCTTCTACAAGCGAATGCCCGTCCTAATCTACGAACGTGTAAAGATAGGCCAGTATCTGCACTTCATCAGGCGCTACAGAGCCAAGTTGGTTTTCGCTGGAAATTTGAATGTGCTCGGGATCTTGCTAACGGGATTTACTGGTTACTTGTATGTCTCGGGCACCAAGTACCATTCCTCAGTTCATGAGGGCCTCCTGAGCATAATGGCTACCGCAAAATTAGATGACAGGGTGTACAGGATCGTCGACTGGTTTCAGAAGAGAGGGCGGCTGATAATCTACGTCACCAAAGAATTGGGACGGTAACTCGTCTCCCCGTGGCGGCATGGCGATCAGTTTACGCAACCTCTGAGCCCCAGAACAACATGCCTCCCAAGGGAATGATCTTCCCAAGCAAACAACCACACCAGGCATTTGAATGGACTGTTTCGGGAGTTACGAATCCACGAACCCTAGGTGTAGGGGTTGCTGGCTACGCGACTGCTGCAAGGCGATCAGAAATGAAAGGGAGAAGGCGCAGTTGAGGAAAGTAAAGAATGAGGGGTTAACGATCCGGCGGTTCGACGGCAGGGTTCTATCGGATCGTAGGGTTGGATATGACAAGAGCTTGGCAGAGTTTCTTCAGGACCGCTAGTCACAGGATCGCTGAGTCGTCACTTTGCTGAATATGCCCTCACCATTCTCAGGGCAACCACAGCCAAGATTCCGGCAAGAATCAGCCACGGGAAGTGGAATATGTACTCGACAGCGGCGAGTTCCGCGAAGTTTGGCGGAACCGCCCCCGATTCATGTAGGCCGTCATGAATCCAGTTTGGTATACTGAACCATATGGCGATCAGGAAAAGCACTACGAGAGGCGCCCGTATTGCACACAACCACCCGGTCTAGGCCCCTCGTTCTTGAACTGGTTGCCCCGGATAGGCCTGACGCTTTCGGCGAAAGCCGCGAACCCGGCCTCAAGCTCCTTCGGGTTTTGTAAGAAGGTATGACAAGTTTCCGTTTGGGAGCTTCGACGCCTTTAGTTTCATCTTCATTCCAGGCGTAATTTGCTCTTCTGGAATCCGATTGTCAACCCAAGCGAAGACCTTAGGCCCCTCAGAGAATTCCGCTAGGCCAAGCAGATAGGGGGCCTGGTCCTTGAATGTGGCAGGGCTCGCGTCCACCCTAGTGTAAGTTATGAGTACACAGTCCCCCGAGAGCTCCTTCCATTCAAAGTCATTTGAAAGGCATCTAATGCAATGCGCGCGTGGGGGAAACTGAAGGCAGCCGCATTCTTTACACTTCGTCCCACAGATCTTCCCATCCTGGAGGTAATCGATGAATTTTGAAACCCTAGTCTGGCTAGCGTAGGAAACCCAGCCGAACTTCTCGAAACCCATGTCTCAAAACCTCATATTCCATTCGGGCTTAGCTTGCCCGCAGCACCGTGCAAACCGCGTACATGCCAATGCCACCAATGTTGTGTGCCAAACCGACCTTCGCCTTCGGGACTTGACTGGCCCCGGCCTCATTGCGTAATTGTTTAGCGATTGAAATTATGTGGGCAGCCCCTGTCGCACCAACAGGGTGGCCTTTCGCAAGTAACCCCCCGTCAACGTTTACAGGTATTCTTCCTCCGATGTAGGTTTGACCATCCTCAATGAACTTTCCACCTTCGCCTCTCCTGCAAAAGCCCAGATCCTCATAATTGATAACCTCTGCTGAGCTGAAGCTATCATGAACCTCCGCGACGTCGAGGTCGCGCGCGGTTACCTTCGCCATTTTGTACGCTTGCCTCGCAGCTTGCACGCTGCATTCGAAACTAGCAAACTCACTGCGACTCGTAAGCGACATGGGGCTCGATGCCAGGCCTAATCCCGCAACCCAGATTGGCGTGTCAGTGATTCTCCGCGCCTTCTTTTCTCCCGCCAGAAGCACGCATGCGGCGCCGTCGGCGTTGGCGCAGCAATCGTAGAGTTTGAGGGGGCTCGCGACGACACGGGATTTCATAACGTCCCCCACCGTGAGTTCTTTCTGGAACATGGCGTAGGGGTTCTTGGCTCCGTACTTGTGGTTCTTGACTGATACGAGCGCAAATTGCTCCTCAGTCGTCCCATACCGATTCATATGAGCCCGCGCATGCATCGCATAGTAGGCTGGTATAGTCGGCCCAAAGGGGGACTCCCACATCACGTCACCCGACCTGCTCATCACGTCCTGCACCTCAGCTGCGTCAAGCTCAGTCATCTTTTGAAAACCAACAACCGCAACGATTTCATGTAGACCCGCTTGGATCATGGACCAAGCTACCCTGACCCCAACTCCGGAAGAGGCGCAGGCGGCTTCGACATGAAACGTCGGCGTCGGGTTCAAGCCTAGGTATTCAGCCATGATTCCGGCTGGCGACCGTTGCTTGTCATAATGCGACCCCGAGCAGACCACCAGTGTTGAGATGTCCTTCCTAGCCAATCCGGCGTCTGACAGCGCTTCCTTGAAGGCGTCGGCGACGAGCTCACGGCTCGATGAATCCGATAGTTTTCCGAATTTGGTCTGTCCTATTCCAACTATGCCAACGCGCATTGACCTCGTCCTCTCTGTGCTCCTTGGGTCAGGCGTAAACAGCTACTTTATTGAGTTATCCTCAAAAAGCTAACAAGGCGTATGTAGCCTGCTTTGGCGAAAGCGTCGGAATCGGGCGCCCTTGATAGTCACCGAAGAACCGGCAAAAAATCGGATACTCGCTGCCCTCGCTGACGAGTATTCACGGAAGATCCTCACAGCAACGATCGAGGACCCTATGAGCGCCCTTGAGCTGAGCAAGAAGTATGAAATACCCATAACCACCGTTTACCGCCGCATCGAAGAGCTAGTCGAAGCGGGGCTGCTGGCCGCGGTCAAATCCGGTAGAACGACGGATGGTAAATGGTACGACCTGTACAGAAGCCTGCTGAGACGCATAGACGTGAGTTTCGAGAAGGGAGATGTTCGAATAGACGTAATAGTGAATGAGCATGTGGCAGATAGGTTCACCCGAATGTGGACTTCGATCCCAAGAATATAGAAAAGTGTGGTCCCGAATGGTTGAATTCACACAACTGTTTTGGTTCGCAACCATAACGAAAGTTATCGCTCTTTTTCTCGGAGGCTTCATAGTGTATTTGGCCTACAAGGGCTATAGGAGAAACGCCAGCAAGCCTTTACGCCGCGCTCGGGTTCGGCCTCGTAACGACGGGTACGATTGCTGAGGGAGTTCTCTACGTCCTATTAGGCTCTGAATTGCTAGCCGCAATCGCCACGGGAACAGCCGTCACAGTTCTCGGATTTGTGGCGATCATATACTCGATTTACTCGGTAAAATGAAAAAGACTGGCAATAGGGGTTAGCTTTTCAGTTCTTCTCAATTTATGTGTGGCACGACTGGTACATTGCTTGGCATTGTTGCGCGGTCATATCGTGGTTTGGGCATTGCTGATAGTCCATTGAATGCCCATTCATCATGCTGCCCATCATTCCTTGTCCATTCATCATTCCGCATCCGTAGTATTGGGGTGACGCATATGCCTGGACTGCGCCCAGCGATAGAGCCACCGCGATCACGACTGCGATGACGAGATTCCTCATGTTCATCTCACTCTTCACCTCCGGATCAACGGGGCACACTACTTCAAGACCCGAATTGAAGGTTCGGTGAAACCATCACGGTTTCAGAAAGTGAAACCATGCGGTTACAAGCGACCTAGGTGCGAGCTTCCCCCGAAGGTGAAGCGGAGATGGCACACGTTCGGTCAAAATCAGTCAGGCAAGTAATCGAAAAGTTCCAGCCGCTAGCTGGCCTTCACGGGCACATCCACGAAGCTAGGGGATTCTCTCAAATCGGCAGGACGTTATGTTTCAACCCGGGCAGCGAGTACACAACAGGCGTTCTGAGATGACTCATAGTGAATCTGTCGGACAAGAAGCTCGACAACTACGTCTTCACAGAAGGCTACACTTAGGCCCCACCGATCAGAGGGCCGCGAAATTAGCGGCCGCCTTCTGGTCTTTCAACCCATGGCCTGTGATGACACAAACGACGAGTTCCCGAGATTTGACCAACTTCAATTTCTTGGCGTTCGCGAGGCCGGCGACCGATGCTGCGCTCGCGGGTTCTGCAAATATTCCTTCATGATTGGCGAGCAGGCGTTGAGCCGTCATTATCTCGTCGTCGGAAGCACGAATAATCGTGCCTTTTGATTCCTTAACAGCTCTCAGAGCCTTCTTCCAGCTTGCCGGAGCCCCAATTCGTATCGCGCTCGCGATGGTCTCGGGATGCGGCCACGCAACCACTTTCTCTCGTCCTTTCGCATACGCGTCTGCTAACGGGGCTGCGCCAGCAGCCTGAACTCCTATCATTCGGGGCGTTCGGTTTGTCAATTTCAATTTCTTCATCTCTTGGAAGCCTTTCCAGATTGCGCTAATGTTTCCAGCATTCCCCACAGGAACGAAAACTGCGTCGGGAATCCTGCGTCCCAGTTGCTCCCAGACCTCGAAAGCCATCGTCTTTTGCCCCTCAATTCGGTATGGGTTAAGGGAGTTGACTAGGTAGAGGCTCTTCCGAGTTGCGGCCATTCTCCTTGCGCGTTCAAGAGCTTTGTCAAAGCTTCCCTCAACTTGCGAAATCTCGGCCCCATGAACAACAGCCTGCAGCAGTTTGCCCATAGCGATCTTCCCTTTTGGAATGAGAACGACCGCTCTCAGCCCGGCTTTTGCAGCGTAAGCGGCCATTGATGCAGAAGTGTTGCCCGTGGAGGCGCAAAGAACCTTCTTGGCCCCGATTTCCACGGCTCTCGTAATCGCGACGGTCATACCTCTGTCTTTGAAGGAACCTGTCGGGTTCTGGCCTTCGTTCTTAAAGTAGACATCACGCATGTCTAAGCTCTCGGCTAATCTAGCCGATTTGGGTAAGCCTGTCCCACCTTCACCAATGCTGACGGCTTTTTCATCTGAAACAGGCAGAATCTTCCTGTAACGCCACACGGAAAGGGGGCCAGTCTTGTTTAATGAAGCACGCACTTGACTAGCTAGTAACTTGTAATCGTAACCAATCTGGAGCAGATCACCGCATCTCGGGCATGTGTACATTTGCGTGGGTTTGAATTTGCTTGAGCAGCCAATGCATTGAAGATGATGCTTCATGTACGAACCTTCGTTGTGGATTTAATCGCTGCACCTTTGGTGGACGGCTTTGTGAGGTAGACCTTTCGAACATCATGGCCGAGTGATCTGAGTCGGTTTGAGACTTGGTCGATGGCAACCTGGACAAGGCCACTTTGCTTCTTCTTGCGGACTCGGCGGTCCTCAGAGATGCTGTACCAGAGAGCACGTGATGGTCCTGCTCCGCTTATTGTCTCTGCCACATGGAACTCTCTGAGCAGCATCTCCTTTTCTTCTTGCAGGAAGTGCGAATCTATTCCTTTGCCATAGCATTCCGCGTCTGCGCGAGCAGGTTCAACAGTAGGATCCCAGGGAAGGGTCTCTATGATGGCGTTAACATCGGATGAAGCGAAGGCTGCAGAGATTCTGGCCACGTAACTCATAGACCTCACATACTGCTCTCTAGCGACTGTTGCGGGGAGCACCTGTCTCGTTGCTTCCGTCGATGCCTTCTCTATGTCCGGAACGACGACTGCAACTCCCAGATCCGCGGGGGGACGCAAAGTCGTAATTTCCGGATGTTCGGCCAAGGGAGTGCGCGTTATGATGTTGAATCCGCCAAGAGCTGAGGCAGCGACATTGTCCATATGATGTGACGGCTCTGCAGTCGCCGCAAGACGGGTCACACTCTGCATGTCCAACCCCAGTTTAAACAACCGATTTGCGCACAGAACTGCTCCTACGGCTTCAGCTCCTGAAAGGCCCAGTCCTTTTCGGGGCGGAATCTCTACCCTAATGCGAAGTGCATACCCATCCGGCTTTCCAAACTGCTTGTGCAGGGTCTCCAGAGCTCTTGCCCCAGCATGCAATGCTGGGTTCGTAGTTACATCTTCGGCGTAGGGACCGGTAAGGTGGATTGTATGTGAGCCTTTTGGTGCGCTTGCTAATGCGACTTCTATCATGGGTTTCTGCAGGGCAATAGAATGTACGTCGAATCCTGGACCGAGATTGGCGACAGAAGCAGGTACGATCGCAGTTACCTCGGAATAGGCTCGAGTCACTCTCATACCTGTCTTGCCTACCATGGAAACTCTCTACATCAATTCATCGCTTTTGATTCAGTCGAGAACTTTCGAATTCGCTAAACGGTTTAGGCGGATCCGGTCTTGACCATCGGACTCTGTGTCTTCAACCACGCGGGAACACTAATTTCGTTTGTCTTTCCGGCTTTCTTCACTTGAATTATTCCACGTTCTGCGAGTCTCGCCACAATTCGGTGCGTTTTGAGCTTGCTTAACCCAGTTTCGTAGGTGATCTCCTTCTGGAGGCAGACTCCTCCGCTGCTCTTCAGAACTTCCAGTGCGGCGCGTTCATCGGGTTTCGCAACTCGCATCACGATGTCCATGGGGTCAAAAGTTGACGCCGGTAGAACCTGACTTTGCTCTTCCTGCCCAGACGCGGTGCTGTACTTTATGGCCGGGTAGGCTATGACGTAGGCGACCACAACGGCAATGACCGCTATTGAGGCTGTCATCATCGTGGGCCAGAAGAAATTCATCATCTCTCCACCCACCCTTCCGCCCATCATCCCCGACATTCCGTACATCATCATCTGATGGGGAAGAAAGGTTCCGACCGATGAAACGACAGCCACCGCGGCTACGATAAGAGCAAGTAGGAATAGGCTTGTTCGATTCATTCGGGCGCCCGTCGCAATCTACGCTTATTCTTCGCTCGCTAACTGAGTCCTGACGCAGATGCACTCGTCCTGATAGTGGCCGCAGTTGGGACATCGTGGCCGGCCAGCTAATGCTTCAATCTGGGGATTGCGAACGAGTGTTCGAATCTCCTCAGGGAGATTTGGTTCGTAGAATATACGAAGGACCCAGCGAGTAAGATCTTTCTCTGTCACTATACCAACCAATTTTTCGTTCTCAACGACTGGGAGCCTCCTAACGCCTAGCTTCAGCATGACTTCAAAAGTCTTCCATATCTCCATGTTTGGTGTCGTCGTTTGTAATGGTCTGGACATAAGGCTCCGCGCCGGAAGTTTGAGTAGGCTGTCGCCACGAAGCGCCGCCCTAGTTATGTCGCGCTCAGTGATGATTCCAACAGGTTTCTGTTTATCCGTGACGATGACGCTTCCGACATCGAACTTAACCATCAGCCGGAGTGCTTCCTCAACCCGTTCACTAATGTCTATTGTTACGACGTTAGTTGTCATGATCTCTGAGAGAAGCGCGTCTTCAGGCTTGCCCATTCGAATCAATGAGGATTAGCCTGTTGGGCGTATAATAGACACGTCAACGATTTCCAACAATGAGAACATTGAAGCGAAAAAGTCAAGCTTCTTCAGAATTCGATTGTTCGTGTTCATGCCTGAAAACCACGCTCCCCTTTTAATTAGCGGCTAACGGTTGCGAGAGTTTGGGATTCCTTTGGTCGATTCGTGGAGAAGTGCTCCTCTCACTGAGGTGATGACCGGCAACGTCATCCGCATACCTTCCAATGCAACACTCTACGACGCCCAGAAGCTGATGTCCCGATCTAAGTTGGCCCGCCTAGTCGTGACAGACCGCCGCGGGAAACTTCGCGGCATGATTACTCGTCGAGACTTGGTCAGATTCCTGAGCCGGGATAAAAGCGGGAGGCCTCTCGACGCGATGAAAGTTAGGGAAGCCATGTCAACACCTGTTATCACCCTTCGACCCACAAACACGATTGCTGAAGCCGCGCGGACCATGAACAAGAAGGGGGTTAGCTCGGTTGTGGTCACAGATGAAGTGGGAGAAATTCTTGGGATAGTGACAAAGACTGACCTCTGCTTCCACTTCAGCCTGCTAAGCTCGAAAGAGAAAGTCAAAGACCATATGACACGCAGGGTTTTCACGGTTCGCCCGACCCATTCAATCTTCTTTGTAGCTTCGATTCTCGCAAGACAAGGAATCTCAAGAGTTCCAGTGGTAGATGGCAAGCTGCAGGGTATGATCACACTATCGGACATCGTTCAGAACGCACCAGTTATGCGGCCGGAAGGTGCCCAGGGCGAGGAATTCGGTAGACGCTTCCAAGAACTTCTTGTTCCAACCGCAAAGCTTACTGCTATGACTGCCTCGGAGGTTATGACGACCAAACCTGTCACGATTACTCCCGAGGACCTATTGTCACGTGCTGCGGAGCTAATGATTGAGCACGGAATAAGCGGCCTCCCGGTCGTTGATCCCAGGGGCAAGGTTCGAGGAATAATAACCAAGACCGACATTGTTCGTGCAATCGCTGCGTAGTCTCGCGCGTGGCCGTCTTGAACGATTGAATTTGGATAGCTGTTTTACCAATGAATCTATTAGCGTGTCCTATTGCAGTCGCCTGAGCGCCAGGGTAGTTGCCTTGGACCTAAGTCTATACAAGTCGATCGCGAGGCCCGCACTCTTTCTCGCTTCGCCAGAAACCGCGCATGGGATAGCCGCATGGTTCTTCAAACATGCATGGATTTGGAGACCGCTCCGGTGGCGCTTTTGTGTTGAGGACGAACGGCTGCGGGTAAAGGTTGGTCAGCTAAGCCTATCCAATCCTGTTGGTCTCGCCGCTGGCTTTGACAAGGACTGCGAGATGTCCAAGGGGCTGTTCAACATTGGCTTCGGATATCTGACCTTAGGCACGGTTACGCTAAACGCTCGGGAAGGCAATCCGAAACCGAGGATCTGGCGATACCCCAAAGAATCGCTAGTTAACTCGATGGGATTTCCCAACGGGGGAGCTCGACAGGTTGCGGCTAGCCTCTCAAAACACAAGACCGGACCGGGCCCAACAATAGTTAGCATCTCTGGGCTTAGTGTAGAGGAATTTGTCGAATGCTACCGTCAAATTGAACCACTCGCCGATGGAATTGAAATAAACATCAGCACACCAAACACGGTCGCCGTAAGGGCCTTTCAAGACCCCGCTGTGCTCACGAAGCTTCTGGATGCAATCACAACCGTCAGAAACAATAGGAAGCCTCTATGGGTGAAGATCCCGCCATACTTCAACGAGAATGAGCGGGAGAACGTTCTCAGCCTAGTAGAGGTATGCGTAAAGAAATCCATAGATGGGCTTACCGCAACCAACGCGAAGTGCATCCAAGAAGCTAGAGCAAGCACCGGCACGGGGGGGCTGAGCGGCTCGCTGATCTTTGAAGACATGCTCAGAATCGTTGCGGACATCTACAGTTACACTGGAGGAAAAGTTCCAATCAATGCCTGCGGCGGTATATCGTCAGGTCTAAAGGCGTGGCGAGCCTTCGAAGTAGGGGCTTCTTCAGTGCAACTTTACACAGGGTTGATTTACGAAGGCCCCGGCGTCGTTTCAAGGATAAACATGACCCTCCTTCAAATGCTCGCAAGCTCAGGGTCGAATTCGTTGGGCGAGGTCGTAGGAACCGGCTTGCGCTGAGACTGGGACGACCAGCTGTCCTTTGGCTTCAGCGTACCGCCTATGTAGTTTGAGGGGTGACTATGAGTGACTGTGGAGAAAGCTTGCTTGCTGCTTGTTCATGGCTCCTTTTGAAGCCATGTAGTCGATGATTTCAGATACCGAGAGCAGTGCGTGCACCTTGACCAAGTCTTCTGTGGTGGATCCTGTTTGCGCATTACCGATCAGAACAAGCGCGTCGTTTGCAAGGCCGCCCTCCGCCTGAACGGTCCTCGCAGCCTCCACCAAAATAGTGGGTTCGTGGACACCGTCAACCAGCAGGACTGAATCGCCAGGTTGGAGCAACCCCGTGATCCGTCGCTGAGGGGTTGTTCTCACAGCGCCTAGCCAGAGAAGTGGCTTCTTCTCCAGGTATGACAGAAGGGCGGCGAAGGTTTCACCAGCGGGCGAGATCCCCGCGATCCGCTGGGTCTCTTGAAGGTTCT
>Ga0315280_10003940_pt1 | contig 22323 bp, 20 predicted proteins | sample YL17G06_40_MG_FD_203697 | JGI IMG/M metagenome (GOLD analysis project Ga0315280, IMG submission 203697) | Sediment microbial communities from Yellowstone Lake, YNP, Wyoming, USA - YL17G06_40 | ecosystem: Environmental > Aquatic > Freshwater > Lake > Sediment | place: USA: Wyoming | collected...
ACTGGGCATGCTGACCACGGATAAGGTGGAAATCGGCATGGAAATGGAGATGACCACAAAGAAGCTCTACGAAGACGAACAAAATGAATATCTAACCTGGGCATGGAAACCCGTTTCTTAAGGTAATGGGCAGGAGGAGATAGACATAAGTGAAAAATAGAGAAATTGCTATCGTCGGAATGGGGCTCCACCCGTGGGGTGTATGGAAAGAAAAATCCATGGCTGAAATGGCTACCTATGCCATCATTAACGCTCTAGCTGATGCCAAAATGGACTGGCGAGAAATAGAGGCTATGGCCTGCGGCGGCTTTATGTGGATTGCTGACAGAGGAGGGATACCGGCACTGATTTTGGGCACCACGACTACCTCCCTGATGGGAAGAACAGGAATACCCTGCACCAATGTAGTTAATGCCTGTGCCACCGGCCAGTCTATCCTGAGAGAAGCCTGCTTCGCCGTAGCCAGTGGTGAACATGATATAGCCATCGCCGTAGGTGCAGATAAATCGGCTGGTGGCTTCTTCAGGCCTCAATCCAGAGATGCCGACTTCGATACGGACTACCAGCGCTATGTCATGACCGGTGAGACTAACCCGGCTTACTGGGCTATGGAGATGAGGAGAAGAATGCGTGATGTAGGCACTACTGAAGATGACATGGCTATGGTTAAAGTTATTACAAGCAAAGGCAGCGTTCATAATCCGAACGCGAGGTATAAGAGAGAATATACCAAGGAAGAGGTCCTTGCCTCACCAATAGTCTGCGACCCGCTACGCCTTTATGAGATTTGTGCCACTAGTGATGGTGCTGCGGCAATCATCGTAATGCCACTGGGCAAAGCTAAGAAATATATAGACAAGCCCCTCCTAATAGAGGGGCTTGCCCTCGGGTCTGCCTCCTACGGTGACCCAACCATAATACTTACTTACCTGAGCTCTTATCCCCGACCTGGTGTTAAACCCTACAGCGAAAGCAGGAATGCCCTTGCTGCTGCTTACAAGCAATCCGGGCGTAAACCAGAAGATATCAATGTTATTGAGCTGCCGGACAACAGCTCATGGCATTACTTCACCTATCTGGATATGATCCTTGATCTTGAGTATGGCGGGGCAGAAAAGCTGCTCAGGCAGGGTTATTTTAATGTCCCGGATGGCAAAGTTCCGGTTTGCCCCAGCGGCGGCTTTGGCGCCTTTGGTGAAGCCACTGTAGCTCAAGGCCTCTGGCAGGTTATTGAAATAGGCATACAGCTGAGAGGAGAGGGTGGCGGCAGGCAGATTACGAACAACCCCAAGGTAGGACTCGCTCAAAGCTACGGATATGCCGGAAACAACGGCGTCTGTATCCTGAGCAAAGCTTGGTAGGACGTTGAGATTGTGTTGAAAGGAGCAGCAATAAATGGGGGAGAGAAAAGATACAAAATTTCCGGTTATGAGCTTGCAGGAGCAAGCGGACTTGAGGGAACGCGCTAACGAATACTTTTGGTTTCCCCTTCGTCAAGCAAAGGAAGATGATATTAAGAAAAACTTGAAGATAATCGTCGGAGGTAAGGGATGTAGAGTTTGGGATGCCGACGGGAAAGAATATTTAGAGGCATGTGCCTCTGATTGGACAGCGGCCGTGGGTTATGGTCGGAAAGAGATAGCGGACGCGGCATATGAACAACTTCTGAAAATCCCACATGTCGACCCCTTCGGCAACTACGCGGCAGCTTCCACGATAAACTTTGCTACAAAGCTAGCTCAGATTGCACCTGGCACCTTGTCTAAGGTGTTCACTATTTCTGGAGGCTCTGAGGCCAATGAGTCAGCTCTAAAGTTAGCAAGGCAGTATCAAGCACGGGTAGGCTTTCCTAAGAGATTTAAGTTTATCAGTAGAAGACTTTGCTATCATGGAGCCACTTTTGCTTGCCTGAGTCTTTCTACAGACCTATTTTTCAGGCCCTATTTAAATGAGCCGTTGCTACCTGGATGCATACGTGTGGCTCATCCCTATTGCTATCGGTGTGAGTTTGGTTTGGAGTATCCATCTTGTAATCTACTTTGCGCTAAACAATTAGAACAAGCAATCCAATCGGAAAACCCCTCCACAGTAGCGGCAGTGATGGTGGATGCTGTAAGTACTCAGGCGTTTGCATCCGTCCCCCCACCAGAATACTTTCCCATGATACGCAAGATTTGTGATCAGTACGGCATTCTCTTGATTATGGATGAGGTGGTTTGTGGCTTCGGGCGTACAGGGAGGTGGTTTGGCTGTAATCATTGGGATATTGTCCCAGATGTAATGACCATGGATAAGGGAATAAGCAGTGGTTACCTACCACTCTCTGCGGTAGCTGTTAAAGAAGAGATAGCTGCTAAGTTTATTGGTAGTCAAAGAGACGCCTTCGTACATGGACATACATGGTGGGGGCATGCGGTCAGTTGTGCCGTTGGCCTAGCTAACATCGAGATCATAGAAAGAGAAAGGTTGGTGGAGAACGCTGCTGAAATGGGGACATATTTTCTTGATGCACTCCACTCTGCCCTTGACAAATCTGCTATAGTAGGGAACATTCAAGGGCTCGGCCTGCTGATCGATGTTGAATTAGTCAGGGATAAAAAGACAAAGGAACGTTTTGTGGGTGCAGAGGCAGCTAAGTTAAGGCAAAAGCTTATTAATAAATTGTTGAGGCAAGGTCTTATCGCCCAAGTGAGCTCTATTTATATATCGCTACTCCCGCCCTTAATCATAACTAGATCAGAAATAGACAAGATAGTACATATCTTAGAAGTGGGCATCAGGGAAACTGAAAAGGAAATGATGCCTGGTTAAACACCGGAATTGGTAAGAAGTACTGCGCCCATTACGCTCGAGGTTCTCCTCCAGGGCGAATTTTCTTGCCTTTGAAGTAGCGGCGCCGCAGGGTAGATGCCTCTCTAGCAAGGCCCGCCGTCCCCTTTTTCTGGATCAGTAGAAGGTTATAAATCTTGGTATTATGGGCAATCTCGGCGGCTCGGTCAGCACAAGGAGCTAGCTTGGGGCAAGGAAAATCATCGCACTGGTAGCAGAAATCCAACCCCTTTCTGGTAGCGCAGTCATAAGTTTCACATACCTGCCCACCCATTACCGGTGCTAGCCCCTTTACAGCTCTACATCCAGAGCAGCGAGCAGCTTCCACAGGCAACCCAAACCGCACCGCTAGCTCCTTAGCAAGCATTTCGTCGCGTTGTGCCTTGTACCAGGGGCACACCCCACAAAACAATCCACAGGGGCCAAATAGTTCACGCATTCGCATTAACAAGGTCCTGGTTTCGAAGCAGTAGCCTCAATAAGCCATGGTTCCAGGAACTCCGCAGGAGATCAGCTCCTCACACGGGAATTTAAATAATCTTTCGCATCCGCCCTTGGTAACCACAACCTCCTCTTCAATTCTGGCTGCGCCTTGCCCATCCTCAGACGGGCAATAAGTTTCCAGAGCAAACGTCATCCCTTCTTTAATGGGGAACGGGTACTCTAAGGAAAAGAGCCTAGATATAACCGGTTTCTCCCAGATACTCATTCCTATACCATGGCCAAACTGAAGTAAAAATGCCTCCCTTTCATCCTTCATTCCAAACTCTTCTGCTGGAGGCCAACAGCTAGCCACATCTGCCGTGGTCACCCCGGGCTTAACCGCATCGATCGATTTCTTCAACCATGTCCAGGCCTTGTCATAAGCCTTAAGCTGAGCTTGGGATGGCTTCCCACAGATAAAGGTTCGATAGTAACAGGTGCGATAACCATTAAATGAATGCATGATATCGAGGAAAACCATGTCTCCCGGCCGAATAATCCTGTCGCCGAAAGTATGGGGATGGGGTTGAGCCCGAGGCCCAGAGACACTGTTCACACACTCCACCAAATCTGACCCCAGGGTGAACAGTACTTGGTTAGCAATTGCAACCAGGTCATTTTCTCTGACCCCGGGTCTAATATTTTTAGCAATCTCTCCATAAGCTGCATCCACCATGGCTGCAGCGAGCTTTAAGAGCTCAATTTCGTCTTTGGTCTTGATAATCCTGGCATCCAGCATCGCCTGCTGGCCATCTACCACCTCTACCCTCTCCTTTTCCAAGGCCTTGGAAAAGGGGATGTCCAAAATATCAACCCCCAGAGGTTGATTGGCTACCCCATATTCCGAAAGAACTCCTTTGACTGACTTAGCCAAAGTCTCGACATTCCCAACCTCGGGGGGGATGGCACCCCTCATCGACCCGACCGCAGGGAAAACTCGATCGGCTATCCAGGGAGCAGTCTTCCGCTTTGCCGGAGCGGCTGGGTCGTAGAGAAGGGGGTCTGCATCCTTGGGCAAAATTACGTATCGTATCATTTTGTTCCTGGCCCATTCTCCTAGGTGGGTCCCCGTAATATAGCGGATGTTGTCAAAATCGTAGCACAGGAGAGCACCTAGGCCGTATGCCTTCAACTGCTCCTTCGCCTTGGCTAACCGTTCCCGGCGTAACCGTTCATAGTTGATCCTTTCCTCAAAATCAACTGCCATAGTGCCAACAGTCATTGTACTTTCTCCCCTCGACATATTTGGTTATTGCTTATTACGTCTCGCTCTTCTTTATACTCCGATTCAGTATGATTATCGCTTTCCCCTTCACTAGGAGCCCTGCGGTTATCCAGAATCTGAGATACCATATATGGAGCTTCACCCTGACAGGCACGGCAGATTCCACCATCATCAACCGGATAGGCTTCTTTACAGAGGGGGCAAATGACGAATTCGCTCCGGTGCTGTATTTTTATAAAATGGGGTTTAACCTTAACCTGTTGGATGCTGCAGATATTTGCTCCAGCTTCCCTGATCTGTTCTAAAAGGAGCTGTGAGTTCTGTTCTTTTCTAGGCTTCAGCTTGAAAAACCAACTTTTGATCTCGGACCATGCTTCTATCTTAGTCGGATCTAGAAAAACCCGTATCCCTTCACCCCGGTATTTCTCATAAAAGGTTATGGCGAAACGGCCCATATCGATGACTTTGAGCCATCCGTTCCCTATGGTGCAGGGGGTGAGAAGCTGTATTGCGTCAGGGAGACAGCTGGAGGTTTCGCATACGGCATCAAACAATCCGTCTTTAGGAAGGTGCTTTAGCGCCAAATCTACCATAAACCCTCCTATGACCACGCCAGGAGCGGCGTTTCCATGAAAGGATTTAACTAGATTTACATATTCTTCAAAGGTATAGGAACAGATGTTCATAAGTCATATAATCCAGTTTTCTGATTATAGAAAGATTGTCCCTACGTTAAGACTTGTCTTCAAGTCAACCTCAAGGGTTTGCTTTTTATAACCCGGATAAACGATCTCGAGCGTGTACCTGCCACTATTTTCTTCAATGTCGTCAAACTTAAAATCGCCATAGTTATCGGTCACAAACTCATCAATTTTCTTATTTGAGGCACCAAACAAAGTTACCTTGGCGCCTTCGGCACATTCATCTTTGCCTTTTACTCGAACCGCAACACTACCTCCGATGAAGCACTTGGTAAATCGATACAGATTCTTGTAATATACCCGTGGCCTTGTTTTATATTTCGGCTCATAGACTTCCAGTCTCTCAGCTTTAATGATGTCCTGCATTTCAGAGTCCTCGATATAGCGCACGCATAACGCCCCAGTAGGGCAAGCCTGAACACACCGGGGCTCTTTCCACCCCTCATCCAGCAGATGGGCGCAAAAGGTGCATTTCTGCGGGACGTTATGCTCTTCGTTCCACCAGATGACCCCGTAAGGGCACGAATCGACGATATCTTTCTGTCCCTTTGCCTTATCTGGATTAATGATGACGATGCCATCGTCCCTCTTGTATACAGCCCCGTCCCTTGCTGACTTGATACAGGGGGCATTATCACAATGCATGCATGGGACAGGCAGATAGGCAACATCAATAATAGGATATTGTCCCCTTTCCTTCCGCATGATATTTATCCACCTATGTCCGTGGTGGGGTTGGGGCACCGAGTATCCCGGAAAATCGTTGCCCACGTATTCGTCCTTGCAGGACAGGAAACAATTATTGCAATCATGGCATTTTGCCACATCGATGATTAGGTTCCACTTTTTCATTCTATACTCTCCTCTCCCATCCACTTCTTTATCTGCACGAGGCACGAATTTGCCGCCATACCACAGGCATTCTTGGAGATGTAACGGCTCGGAGTCAATTGGTTAATACATCCACCACGGTCTACGGAATATCCCGGCTCACCCGCAGGGTCATAATTTGCCGAAGACTCATAAGAGTGAACCGTCCCCGGAGGAACACGCTCGGTCACCTGAGCTGCACAAATCACTGCTCCCCTGTCATTGAATACCTTGACCAGCTCGTTCTCTTCGATTGCCCGGTCGGCTGCATCCTTCGGGTTAATCCTCACAATCCAGTAGTAATAACCGTTAAGCAGGACCCGATGGTCTTTGACATCGTTTATCCAGCTATCCTTGGCATCACCCATGGTGTGGAAGCTGAACCGGGGATGCGGGGTTATCAACTGCAGCGGGTATTTTGCATAGAGTTCCGTAGTATGATGCCCCTCCCATGAGGGAATGTATTTAGGGATAAGGGGCCTCTCTTCATCGGAGGGGTCAAATTTCCTGAGGCTGGAAGACTCGAACTCTATTAAACCGGAAGTGGTCTGAAGCCCCTTACCAAACTCTTCCTGGGACTCGGGAGGAGGCCCCCAGTCCGGTGTGTCCTTTTTCCTATCCTCAGCGAACCATCTCAAGGCTGGCGTTGATTTGTAATCCTTTGGCAGGGGAACGACAAAATAGCCCTTCTTGAAGAACTCATCCCATGAAATGTATTTGGGTAAGTCACTGGCATCAAACATCCTCCTGACCCAATCAAGTTCGGTAAGGCCGCCCTCAGTATAGACTTCGTAGAGCCCTAATTTCTTGGCCAAAAAAGCGAAAATCTCGTAGTCCGATTTCGACTCGCCCAGGGGCTCGATACACTTCTTCTGCAGGCTGATGACCCTGTGGTTCACCTGGCAACTGGTATCAGGGATATATCCACTGCAACCGGCGAATTCACTAATATCCCAGCGTTCAAAACTGGTGCAGGCTGGCAACAGGACATCGGCAAACTTGGCCTCACCTTCAAACCAGACGGACTGATTTACCACAAAAGGTAATCTTTCGGTCCTATAGGCCCTCACGTACCGATTGGTTTCAGTCATGGTGCCGATAAACGAGCCGCCGTACCTGTAATACATTTGAATCTCTGGATAGCCGTCTGCCGGATACTTGTATTTGTGGAACTGGGCCTCAATCGATTGACCGCAAAACCCCTTCCCTCTCCATTCATACCGGCCGTCTAGGATACATTCTGGGATCTTGAGTCTCGGAATGTGCTGACCCATGGGGGCGTTTATGCTGGAGCGAGTAGGCTGTTTATGCATACGATAGACCCAACGAAAACCAGCCGCCGAATTGTCCACATCGCCGGACATTCCCCCCTCTGCATAACCGGGAAAAACAAACTCAGAGTTGTACGGTGCTCCCTGCGTCGTTCCCCAGATGTTGATACCGGGTTTACCCAGACCCTGCATGGCCTGCAGGCTGATCATGAGGCGTGCCCAATCTCCTCCAGTAGCGGACCTGCAAGCGCCTCCCCAGCCACCAAGGCCGCCAGCAGCCAGCATGGTCTTCTTAGAGGCCCATTCCCTGGCCAGAACCCTGATTTCCCTGGCAGGGACGGTGCTTTCACGTTCTGCCCACTCAGGCGTCTTTGGTATCCCGTCTTCCACGCCTAGGATGTAGTTCTTCCATTTGTCAAAACCGACTGTCCGGGTCTTAATATACTCCTTATCGTAGAGGTCTTCGGTAATCCAGACAAAGGCAATGGCACAAGCCATTGCATTGCCCGTGTCCGGTCTCGGGGCAAACCATTTGCCGCAATAGAGGCCAGCGGTGTGATTATAAAAGGGGTCGATAAAGACCATTTTAACCCCCAGCTCCTTCAGCCACATACGGCGACATGTACTCTCAAACGCAGAGTAGATTCCACTGGTGGTCTCCGGATCACTCGACCAGAATACTATCATTTCTGTGTGCTTGAGCGCATCCTCCAGCAGGTCGTACTGCTCGGGAATGCCAAGCCTGTGGCTAAATCCCCATTGATGCATGCCTCCCCAGTGCCATCCCTCCCAGCTATCCGGATTATGATCCGCATAAGTATACCCGATAAGGTTCATAAATCTGAAGTAAGCGCTGTGGCGGTAGCCCAAATGTCCCCATAGATGGTGAGAACTCGCAGTGCTCAGAATAGCGGCTGGGCCGTATTCCCGTTTGATCCGTTTTATCTCGGAGGTGACAATATCCGCAGCTTCGCCCCAACTGATCCGCTCGTATTCTGATTCCCCTCTTTTGGTACAGTTTCGTTTTCCGTCAGGATCGAAATCGATCCGTTTGAGGGGATATAACAATCTTTTAGGTGAATAGACCATCGAGCGCCAAGCAAATGAATATGGAGCGAGGGTTGTCTTCCGCACAGGAGAAAATTTCCTCCCCCTTGCATCGATAACCCAAGAGGGGGCATCGTTGGCATCAAATTCCATGGGTGTGATACGTATTATCTTGCCGTCTCTCACATAAACGAAGACTGGCCCACCCGTGGTACCATTGGTTAACTTTTCTATTTTTCCCATTCATTTTTCGCAACAATGGATGTGGCCGTTTTATTTTATACTCTTCTCTCCCACCCACTTCTTTATCTGCACGAGGCACGAATTTGCCGCCATACTGTGTGATTGTTTGATCATTGCTCGGCTCGGAGTCAATTGGTTAATACATCCGCCACGGTCTACGGAATATCCCGGCTCACCCGCAGGGTCATAATTTGCCGAAGACGCATAAGAGTGAACCGTCCCCGGAGGAACACGCTCGGTCACCTGAGCCGCACAAATCACTGCTCCCCTGTCGTTGAACACCTTGACCAGGTCGTTCTCTTCGATTGCCCGCTCGGCTGCATCCTTCGGGTTAATCCTCACAATCCAGTAGTAATAACCGTCAATCAGGACCCGATGGTCTTTGACATCGTTTATCCAGCTCTCCTTGGCGTCACCCATGGTGTGGAAGCTGAACCGGGGATGCGGGGTTATCAACTGCAGCGGGTACTTTGCATAGAGTTCCGTAGTATGATGCCCCTCCCATGAGGGAATGTATTTAGTCATGGTCGGTCTCTCTGGGTCGTTCGGGTCAAATCTTTCCAGGCTTGAACAAACAAACTCTAACTTGCCTGACTGCGTCTGAAGCCCCTTACCATACTTTTCAGTATAGTCAGCCGGTAACGGTGCTATCTCCGGTGTGTCTTTTAATCTATCCTCCGCATACCATCTAAAGGATACAGGATCCCTTAACTCCTCCTTAGGCGCGGGGACAACATAGTAGCCCTTCTTAAGGAATTTTCCCCATGAAATGTATTTGGGGAGATCACTGGCATCAAATAGCCGCTTGCACCAGTCAAATTCAGTTGCGCCCTCAGCAAAGTGTGATGAAAGCCCCAGCTTTTCAGCAATCTCAAGGAAAATCTGGAAGTCTGATTTTGATTCACCCAAGGGGGCGATACACTTGTGTTGTATGATAGCGACACGGTGGTTGCACTGGTTGAAGCTATGCTGGACATACCCGCCGCAGTTAGCAAATTCGCTAATATCCCACCGCTCAAAACTGGTGCAGGCTGGCAACAGGATATCGGCAAACTTGGCCTCACCTTCAAACCAGATGGACTGATTGGCCACAAATTCCAGATTGTCGGACCTATAAGCCTTCACGTAGCGGTTTGTATCACTCATGGTGCCGATATGAGAGCCTCCGTACTTGTAATACATCTTGATTGGCGGATAGCCAGGGGCCGGATACTCGAATTTTAGGAACTGGCCTTCAATAGTCCTAGAGTCAGTCGGATAACCAGACGTATGACCATCCAGGATTGCTTCGGGAATATTCAGCCTCGGTACCCTTTGATAGACTGTATTTACAGTGGGGAGCTGAGGCATCTGCTGGTACATACTGACAGCCAGCGCTGTAGCTTCCAGGTCGCCAGAAAAGCCTCCCTCTGCGTAACCCGGAAAGAAGAACCTAGTGTCCACCGGTGCCCCCTGCTGCATACCACCCATATTCACGCCGGGTTTACCCAGACCCTGCATAGCCATGAGGCAGACCATGGAACGCGCCCACTCATTTCCTGTGGCACAGCGGCAGGCGCTGCCAAAACCGGACAGCCCCCCAGCTGCCAGGTAAGTCTTTTTGGTTCCCCATTCTCTTGCTAAAGCTCGGACATCCTTGGCAGGGATTCCTGACTCATTTTCCTGCCATTCCGGGGTTTTGGGTATCCCGTCTTCCTTACCCAGAACGTAGTCTTTCCATTTGTCAAACCCAGTGGTCCGCTTGGCGACGTAATCTTTATCGTAGAGCTCCTCAGTAATCCAGACAAAGGCAATGGCAAGGGCCAAGGCATTGCCCGTGTCCGGTCTTGGGGCAAACCACTTGCCGCCAAGCAGGGCAGCCGTATGATTATAGAATGGGTCAATGTGTACCATTTTGACACCCAACTCTTTCAGCCATTGACGACGAACGGTCCCTTCAAATGCACCGTAAACCCCGCTGGTGCATTCTGGATCACTCGACCAGAATACCACCATTTCACATTCTTTAAGACAATCTTCAACTGTGCTATAGGCCTCTGGAGCGCCAAGCCGCATGCTGTGTCCCCAATGATGCATGGCTCCCCAGTACCACCCCTCCCAACTATCCGGATTATGGACAACGGGAGTAAAACCGATGGAATTAAAAAACCTGAGTCTGGCACTTAACCAGTAGCCTAAATTTCCCCACGTATGGTGGGACCCGCTACCATTCAGAATGGCGCCCGGGCCATAATCTCTTTTCATTCGCTTGATTTCATTAGCAACAATATCTACCGCCTTATCCCAGCTGATCCGTTCATAGCCTGATATCCCCCTGTTCTGGCAATTGCGTTCGCCGTTTGGATCAAAATCTACCCGCTTCATGGGGTATAACAGTCTATCCGGTGAATAGACCATCGATTTCCATGCTAACGTATAGGGTGAGATAGTTGTCTTTCGCGGAGGGGTAAACGTTTTGCCTCTGGCCTTAATGGTCCAGGACGCTGCATCGCTATCATCAAAGTCAATGGGTATGATCCGTATTATTCTACCGTCTTTCACGTAAACAAAGACAGGGCCGCCATTGGTATTACTGGTGTATCTTTTTACGCCGTTACCAACATAGGTTCCATATTTTGTACCGGCTGTCTGCATCAGGCTCAGTGTCTCCATAAACCAATAAGCGAGCTCATCAGGGCCCTCCAACCCTAATTGAAAAGTCTTCATGGCACTAATCATGGACAGTTCGTCCCTGGGCGGTATGAGGAGACTCACGGCTAAATGGGCACTTCTGAAGGTCATACAAACATCGGGGCTGGAATGAATTCCTCTTTTTGAAATAATCTTACCGTCACTGAAGGTAAAATACCTACCTACTGAATTATCCTCAACTTTTATTTGTGCGGTGAAATTTTTTTCTTTAAGACGGTTCCTGAACGACTGATGCATCATTGCTCTCTGTTTTAATAGTAACTTAAGGCCAAAAAGTGTTATTGAGAGGGTCACATTTGCTATTATCGGTGATCTTAATAATATCTTACCAGCTATTATTGATTTCACGTTTCCCTCTTACTGACTGTCTTGAGGCTGCCCTCTGGTTATAGTTTGCCCGCTAGTAAGGGGTTTGTCAAGTTCTGGAAATAACACCAATTACATCTATCTCTACCAAAAATTCGGGTTTTGCCAGACTGGCAACTTGCATAAAAGTGCTAGCTGGTGGGTTGTCTACTAGGAGCGGGGCATGCTTTTGATAATACTCTAGCTCTGTCGCTCGCATACGAGGGTAATCCTCTAAATTCTTGAGAAGTATGAGCGTCTTGACAATATTGTTCATAGAGCTACCTGCCTCCTCCATGGCCTTCCTGACCTTGTCAAGGGCTATTACCATTTGCTCTTCAAAAACATTCGTCTCTGTTCTAACGGTTTCGTCATTCTGACCTTGACAACCGGAGACAAAAATCAGATTGCCGACCACAACAGACCTAGAAAATTTAGGTGCTTCGGGAGCTACATTGGGGTAAGCCAATTTCTTACCACCCCAATACTCTGGATATTGCGTTACTTCCCGGTCCATTTCATCGCCTCTCTGCAAGAATCGTCTTCCCTTATCTTTCCTAGAACCCCCGTGCTAGTTTGGGGGAAATACATCATCGCCCGCTGGCTAACTTTGACAGGGAACGATAAGCTCGGGTCTTTTCTATGTAGCCAACAATACCCTGCGGTACTAGCAACATTATGATGATCAGTAACGCACCCTGTATAAGTAGGCTGATTCCAGTGTATCTAGCTAGTAAGAAGTGCAAAATGACAACGATAGCCGTTCCAATAATCGGTCCCTTTTCAATGCCTTCGCCCCCTATGACGGTAGCGAGGAGTGCTATAAGTAACCAGCGTATATTGAAGGCGCCGACCGGCTCTATATATCCGCTATAAGAATAGAAGACGGCCCCAGCCATTCCCATTATGAAGGCGCCAATGACAAAGGAGTACAACTTTAATCGGAAAACGTCTATCCCAGAACTGGCGGCAGTGGTATCATTATCGCGAATTGCGGCAAGCCCCAGTCCCAGTTTTGAACTCAAGATTGTTCGCATAATGAAAATTGATGCCATCCCGATAACAAGAGCCACCCAGTACCACTCCGTCAAGGAAACCCCGGCTACACCTTTTACGGCGTAGCCCGCACCCCTACCGACCATCACCCCCCCGACAGGTCTCCAAAGCAAAAACCAAGCCTTCAGTACTTCAGGTAGAACCAGCGTCCCGATAGCGAAATAGATGCCTCTCAGCCTAAAGACAGGAAAAGAGATGAGCAGAGCAAATGCTGCCGCTGCTATAGCTCCAGCTATTATTCCCAGATAAAAAGGCAAACCGACCCATGTGCCTATTGCTACGGTGTAGCCTGCCAGCCCAACAAAAGCAGCCGGGCATAGGCATATCAGACCACTATAACCAGCAAGCAAATTCCACATATTTGCCAGAGCTAGGTATATAAAGAAGAGAAAGAGGTAAAGGAGCCACTCACGGGGCACTCCTAACACCGGCAGCACCGCCAGCACGACTGCGACCGCTGCAAACGGTACCAATCCTCCTCTCAATCGTGTAATGGCAACCCTCATGTTCCTCCTAACGGCCAAATATGCCTTGTGGTCTCACGGCTAATATTACAAACACCAGGATATAGGCAACAAGCATCTGAGCCACAGCACCTAAGAAATAGCCACCAAGAGTTTGGGCTAACCCAAAGACCACACCCCCAATAAGTGTCCCCAGTATGCTGCCTAAACCACCTACTATAACCACGCCAAAGGCAATAATCAGGAAGGCGACTCCTGATGTCGGGGTAAACGGATAAGTCAATCCAAGGAACACGCCGGCTATAGCAGCAAAGGCCATGGCGATAGCGAAGGCGAAGGCATATACGTGGCTAGTATTTATCCCCATCAACTGAGCTGCTCTCCTATCCTGAGAGGTGGCTTTGATTGCCTTGCCCAAATATGTTCTCCTGAGGAATTCGCGGAGGAAAAGCATCACAACTAAAGCGGCAACAAAATCCAGCAGGTATACTAGCGGAATATTAACTACGCCAACACTAAAACTTTCTAGGGCGTAAGGTGGTCTCAAACCCCTGGAGAACGGAGTCCAGATGATCTGGCAAAAATTTTGAAATATTATGGAAATCCCGAAACAAACTAGCAGTGCAGCGTCCAATGATACTGCAAAAGCTCGGTTGAGGAGAAATCTTTGAACACCGAAACCGATTGCAAACAATAGGGGTATGCCTATAACTAAGCTTAGAACAGGGTCTATCCCCAACATGGTCATTGCTGCATAAGCAATGTAGCTACCGAATATGACCAGATCTCCGTGAGCTACGTTTATCACCTTCATAACCCCGAAAACTAGCGAAAGACCTAAGGCAATTAACGTATATAGCCCACCTAATAGAATACCAAACACTATGGGGGTAGTTAACCCAGCTAAAACTTCCATCTATAGCACCCTAAGCGACTTTATACACCAAAGTATGCCTTTTTAATTTCCTCTTCCTCCCGGAGTTCCGCTACATCCCCGCTTAAGACAACACACCCCACTTCCATAATATATGCCCTGTCTGCTTCTTTGAGGCTTCGCCTTACATTCTGTTCGACAAAGAGGATAGTAATGCCCCTTTCTCTAATTTTCCTTAAGGCTTTATACAGGTCATTAAGAACTATGGGGGCAAGGCCAAGAGACATTTCATCAAGAAGCAAAAGCTTTGGGTCTGACATTAAGCCCCGCCCTAGGGCTAACATTTGTTGTTCCCCTCCGCTTAGTGTTTTAGCCAGTTGATTCTTCCTCTCTTTTAGTATAGGGAAGAGCTCGTAAACCATTTTGAGGTTTTGTTCTCTCTTGGATCTCGCCTTCAGATTGTATGAACCTATGATGAGATTATCTAGCACGGTCATATCGGGGAAAATTCTTCTTCCTTCTGGAATTTGGGAAATGCCGATAGTCACTATTTGGAAAGGGTCCAATGCAGAGATATTCTTCCCCTCAAAGTCAATGCTGCCTTTAGCCGGATGCAGTAAGCCCGATATTGTATTGAGCAGGGTGGATTTACCCGATGCATTGGCGCCAATAAGAGCTACGATTTCGCCGCGTTTGGCTATTAATGATACATCCCACAAGGCCTGAAAGGTGCCGTGAAATACATCTATATTGCTAACTTTCAGCAATGTTTCTTGAGGCATTTCTTTGCTCTACTTCTCCATCTTGCTTTGAAAAGCTATCGATATTACTAACCAAGGTAGGTTTCGATTACCTTCCTATCTTTCATTACCTTATTTGGCGTGCCTTCGGCGATTTTCGCGCCTTTATCCATCACTATAATTCTATCAACTGCCTTCGTCATTACTCTCATAACATGTTCAATTAGTATAATTGTTATGCCCATTTCATGTATTTCTTTTAGGAGGTCTAATATCTTTGGGATTTCCTCTTCGGTTAAGCCCGCAGCCACTTCATCAATCAGCAGTAGTGTTGGATTACTGGCTAAGGCTCTAGCTAACTCGAGCCTTTTGAGAGTTACCGTTAACAAATCTTTTGTGAGCGTGTCTTTCCTTTCTGAAAGGCCTACAGTATCAAGTAGTTTGCTAGCTTCGCTCTCAGCGGCAGACTTGGTAAGACCTCGTCCATACCTTGCTGCTACCGCAATGTTTTGCAAAGCGGTTAAAGTGACAAAGGGCTGAGGAATCTGATAAGTTCTAGCAATACCGAGGTGGCAAATTTTATGCGGGGGGAGACCCGCGATGTTATTTCCTTTAAACTCTATTCTTCCAGAGTCAAGCTTGTACTCACCACATATGACATTTAATAATGTTGTCTTGCCAGCACCGTTGGGACCCATCAAACCTACGATTTGACCCGCCTGCACATCAAAACTTAAGTCTCTAACAGCAACTACTCCCCCGAAATGCTTATTTACTCCATCGATTGCGAGAACCGGTGTTTCCAACGTCACTACCTTTCTCCGGGTTAAAATCGAGTCAAAAAATTTTCATGAAAAACTGTGGGCGCTGGTTTATCTGTCTCCCTCCACTGGCCAGAAGTTAACGCCAACAGCTAATTATAGTCCTCTTCGGGAGAAACCGATATGATTGTCATCATATCGGCTTCTCCTTACACTTAGCTCTCCTATAGCTTAGTTTAAAGGTCAGGGATACAGCTCGGGAATGGGGAATAACGGCGCGGCTTCTTCCGGTATGTAAGACAGTGCGGAAGAGACTATATACTCTGTCCACGGCTGTGCTTTCGCAGGCTCATAAAACCACTGACCAAGGGCGAGCGGCATGGCGCTGAAGTGTGACTCCGGGTCGAACTTTATCCAGCCATTGATGCTCTTCATATCGGTTGCCGCCAGGGCGGTATTAATCGCATCTCCGTCAAGGCTGCCGGCTCTCTCGATGGCATCAAACATGATTTGAGCTCCCACGTAGCCATGTCCTATACCCCGGTTCAATGCTTCGCCCGTGGCTAAGAATCTGTCAGCAAGCGATGCTGCGGTTGTGCCGCCAATACCGGGGAAGTCTGCCGGCGGATATGCTGGGCTCCACCAACACTCTACACCAACACCCCACCCTAGGGGTGGGGTCGTACCCCAGGAGATTACATCTACAGGGAAGAGGGGTGCCCTTCCACAAAGACATATCTTAGGCCTAAAGCCCTTTTGGTAGCATTGGGTCCAAAGAGTCCCAAAATCAGGGCCAGGGCAATTGCCCCAAAGTATTTCCACATGAGCGGCTTTCCACTGGTCTATGATAGACGTAAAGTCTGTAGTCCCCATAGGAAACAGGCCTAATTCTTTATCTACGCCGATAACATTGCAACCGTATTTTGTTAGCTCCGGAGGGAATGTTGCATACCAACCTATCCCGTCGGGGTCATCCGAGGCGAAGACCCCTGTTACCATGTTAGTGTTTGTCTTGGCGCCGACCTTATCCATATACATAAACCATGTATCTACACAGGTAAATCCCGGAACATCGCGAGGCGCTGCCTGCGGGGTAGCTATAGCAAAACCGGCAAACCAGGTGTAAGGCCAATGTCCCGCAACCGTGTCCCGCATACCGTGATACCAGGGCTCAAAAGGACCACCACAAATGATCTGTGGGATCTTATACTGGTTACCTACGCGAGATATATCGTTGTGCAGCGTACAAGGTTCATCAGGTGATATAAGGACGTTTACCTTATCGCGGAGAACCAGGTCTTCGGTAAGAGACCCTACCTTTGCCGGGTCACTCTCGTTATTGGCGATTATCAATCTGGCGGGTATTTTGCGGTCGAACTCTTTTACATATACTCCGCCTTGCTTGTTGATATCGTCAATAGCCGCTTGCACCCCAAATCCCTGGCCTTGGCCAAAACCGGCAAACATGCCCGTCGTTGGTACACAGAAGCCTATAAGAATTTCTTCTGGACCTGCCAGCGGTGCTGGCGCCGCCTTACAACCAGCGAAAATCAGCCCGCCTGCCAATACACTTACCAATACAAGCATCAAAACTATCAAAGAAAGCTTTTTCACTGCCATTTACTCCTTTTCAAAATATACCAAGATTTGCCTGGCTCCTTTGTCACCTTGTCATAGGCATCACCCCTCCTCCCCAATCACGGTTGCGTTCAAAAATTGGTTATTCTCAATCCCTTGGTTTATAGCACTATCGTCCCTCTTTGTCAATAGGGTGGCGGTTAGGGTTCTGCAAGGATAAGCGCTGGATTGCAGAATAGGTAATAGTATTGTAAAATAACCATAGTCGCAATAAGTAAAGGAAATTCTAGAAGAGGAGTTAAATATGACCGATTTATTTGATTTGACAGGCAAGATTGCTATAATGGTTGGTGGTGCCGGTGGCATTGGTCATGCGCAGGCTTTGGGCCTGGCGGATGCTGGCGCTGATGTTGTCGTGGCTAGTCGCAAACTTGAGCATCTCGAGCCAGTAGCCAAGGAGATACGGGCTAAAGGTAGAAAAACTCTGGCCGTTTCTGTGGATGTTACTGAGGAGCAATCGGTGGCAGCTATGGTAGATAGTGTCCTGAAGAAATTCCCCCGCATTGATATTCTGGTAAACGCTCACGGTCTGGCGATTCGTAAGCCTGCCGACAGTTTCCCAATTGATGAATGGCAACAGGTAATGGATATCAACGCTCGTGGAACTTTCCTCTGTTGTCAGGCGGTTGGGCGGGTGATGATTAAGCAGCGCAGTGGTAAAATCATAAACCTATCATCGGTGAGGGGCAGATACGGTCTGCCAGCAGACTATGCGGCTTACTGTGCCAGCAAAGGAGCGGTGGATACCCTGACAAGGACGCTTGCCTGTGAGTGGGCTAAGTATAACGTGCTGGTGAATGCGGTTGCTCCCACTATTGTGGAGACCGCGCTTACCCGTCCTGCTTTAGCCGATCCCAATTATGCCAAGATGATGAAGTCCCGCATCCCTCTTGGCCGCTGGGCGATGCCAGAGGACATAGTCGGGGCTACTATATTTTTTGCCTCAAAGGCGTCAGATTTTATCACCGGACAGATCCTTTACATTGACGGTGGTGTGACCACCTGGTAGCAGTGTGCCATCAGGATAAAAGTCCCGGAAGGAGGCGATGAGAGTGGGCTGAGGGTGAAATCTTAGCCCTGAGCGACAAATAATCAAATAATAATGGAGGTTCTATTATGGGGAAAGTAAGACTTGTTGATTTGAGTCATCCTTTTGGTGACAAAGTGCCTTTGTGGCCCTATTTTGCCGATGTCAAGATCGAGCGTATGCATTATCATGCCAAATCTGGTGTGCTCTCCCAGGTAATTACAACCACCATGCACTGCACAACTCATGCCGATTCACCAGCTCATGTGTTCGAAGGTGGCATGTTTACTGATGAGATTCCCCTGGAGAAGTACTATGGCACTGGAGTGGCGGTGTCTATTCCCAAGAAAAAGTGGGAGAAGATTATGCCGGAAGACCTGGAGAAGGCAAGGCCTAAGATTGAAAAGGGTGACATCGTCATGGTTAATACCGGCTGGCACCACTATTGGAGTGACAGTGTCCAGTACTTCTGCTATTCCCCCGGGCTTTACCGAGAAGCAGGCGAGTGGTTTGTTCAAAAGGGAGTGAAGTGCATCGGTGTTGACCAGCAAGCACTGGACCATCCCCTAGCTACCGCTATCGGTCCTCATGGGCCAGGCCCACTGCGCCCCGACATCTGCGCAGAATATAAGAAAGTCACTGGTCATGATGTATTACAAGACTTCCCTGAGTGGGAGCCTTGCCATAACCTTATAATGCGTGCAGGCATCATGGGCTATGAGAACGTTGGTGGTGACCTGGACAAGGTAACCGGTAAGAGGTGTACCTTTGTCGGCTTTCCCATCCGCTGGGTGAAAGGTGATGGGTCTATTGTAAGATTGGTAGCCATCGTGGATGAGGGTGACCAGTAGCTCCGGTTGACTAGCGTATTTCATTATTAACAGAGGGGGATATATGAAAAAGATTAGTCTGGCTCAGGTTAAACCATATGCGGCACCAGGACATTTCAATATGGTTGCAATGAGGCTAAGCGGTAAGGAGGAGACCGGGGCCCAGAAGTTCTGGGTGGGGCTTTCCCATTTTCTCCCTGGGGGTGGGGCAGAATACGCCTACGAAGATTCACCTACGGAGAAGGTCTACATTGTCCTTGAGGGAGAAATCACCGTCAAGACCAAGAAGGAAGAGTTTACCCTGGGACCCCTGGACGTAATTTACATCGCTCCCAATGAAGGTAGGGAGATAATCAACAAGACCAATAAGCCGGTGAGCATGCTGGTAGTAATTAGCTATTAGGGTAATTTCCTGTTTGGGTGGATATCGTTGAGACCCAGGTTAAGGGTGCTGTATTGAGCAACGGCGGGGTGAAAGAGGGTATTTATGCAGGCTGAAGATATTAGGAATATTTCTGTGATTGGCGCCGGTTTGATGGGACATGGAATTGCTCAGATTTTTGCATCCAAGAATTACAATGTTCATCTGTTGGATGTCAAGAGTGAGTTGCTGTCAAAGGCTCTCAAAGATATCAGGTTAAACCTCTCCATGATGGCCAGGAAGGCGGTCATCTCGAAGAGTGTAATCGATACAATCATAAGCAGGATAAAAACTACTACCAACATGGCTGAGGCAGTCTCAGATGCTCAGCTTGTTATCGAGGCTGTCACTGAGAATCTGGAGTTAAAGCAGGAGGTTTTTCATGATTTAGACCGGCTTTGCCCCCAGGAGACCATTTTGGCTACCAATACATCGGTAATTAGCATAACAGAAATCGCAGCCAAGGCCCGCAGGCGGGAGAGAATCCTGGGAACTCATTTTTGGAATCCCCCTTATATAATTCCACTGGTGGAAGTAGTTAAGGGAAGGGAGACTTCTGAGGAAGTGGTAGAGACAATTTACCAACTCTTGAAAAATGCTGGAAAGCATCCGGTAAAAGTCATGAAGGATATACCAGGGTTTGTTGGTAACCGACTTCAGCACGCCTTATGGCGAGAAGCTATCTCTATTGTGGAAAATGGTATTGCTGAGCCAGCTACTGTTGATGAGGTGATTAAGGAAGGATTTGGCATTCGGCTCCCAGTCTTGGGGCCGCTGGAGAACGCTGATATGGTAGGGCTTGATCTGACCTTAGCCGTCCACGATTACATTCTAAAGTATCTTAACTCTTCTCCCAGCCCCTCGCCCCTTCTAAGGCAAAAGGTAGCAAAGGGAGAACTGGGGTTCAAAACGGGGCGGGGTTTCTACACCTGGTCTGCTGAAGAAGCACAGAGGTCTAGGGAACATCTTTTAGAGTACCTGTTGGATCGGGTGCGAAAGGAACAGAACAAAACAACATAGAACTTGATTACTGGCTTTACCATTATGTAGGTGATTAGTTTTTGGGCTTCCTAGCGGCTACTATTAAAAACGAAAAAGAATTCAGGAGGGGTAAAATGGAAAAACTGATTGTAACAGCAGCAGTGACAGGCAATCTGACCGTTCCTACGCAGACCCCTTATCTACCGATTACCCCTGAGCAGATTGCCGACGATGCTGTAGCATCGGCTGAGGCTGGGGCTTCAATAGTTCATATTCATGCCCGTGACCCTAAAGACGGCAGGCCAACCACCGATCTAAGTATAATGCGAAGCATCTTAGCTAAAATAAAGGAGCGAAGTGATGTAATCCTTTGCCCAACCACAGGGGGTGTATCCGGCTTCACTGTACAGCAAAGATATGCAATCCTTACCGAATTAAAGCCCGAGATTGCCTCCTGTGATGTGGGCAGCCTGAACTTCGCCGTCCACCAGATTGCTGAGAGAATTAAGGACGAAGACTGGAAATATCCCTGGGAAAAGGAGCACCTATTAAAGACAAAGGGCTGGGTCTTCACCAATACCTTTGCTGACTTGGAGGCAGCAAGCCAACTTTACAAGGAAAATAATGTTATGCCTGAATTCGGGATTTATGATACAAGTTATCTTTATAACCTCCGTTATCTGGTTAGAAGGGGCTTTTTTGAACCACCTCTCCAGATGAACTTCGTCTTGGGAGTATTGGGAGGAATTGGTGGTGACGTTGGGGATATCGTCCACCTGAGGAATACTGCAGATAGGCTATTCGGGCCTAACAACTACCACTGGGGCACTATTGGGCTAGGCTACCCGCTAGAATTTCACGCTGCCGCGGCGACAATGGCAATGGGTGGCAACGTCAGGGTTGGCTTCGAAGACAATATATCAATCAGCAGGAACGTCTTAGCTAAAAGCAATGCTGAGCTGGTGGAAAAGGTAGTAAGGATAGCTAAAGAGCTTGGCCGGGAAATAGCCACCCCGGGTGAAGCCAGAAGTATCCTCAAGCTCAAGGGAAAGGACAAGGTTAACTTCTAGAGCCCATGATAGACAAGATAGTGCCCAGCATCGAACTAGCAATAGCTGGGATCAAAGATGGCGCAGTCATAATGATCGGTGGCTTTGGACAGGCAGGGACACCGTTTAACCTGGTCCAAGCGCTGGTTGAACAAGGAGCACAAGGGTTGACAGTCATATCCAATTCTATTTCGCAGGCTGCCCCCTTAGTGGAAAATCGGCGCGTCAGAAAGCTGATTGCTTCCTTTCCCATTTGGGTTGATCGAACCAGACCTAATCCGCTAGACGAGCAGGTTCCGGCAGGGAAAATTGAGCTGGTAACCATACCTCAGGGGACCTTAGCTGAGGCAATTAGGGCTGGCGGCGCAGGCATAGCTGCTTTCTATACCCTCACTGGAGTAGGAACATTTGTTGAAGAGAGAAAAGAGAAGCGGATTTTTAATGGGAAAGAATGCCTGTTAGAGCTAGCCCTTACGGCGGACGTGGCTCTGGTAAAGGCATATAAGGGTGATAGGATGGGCAATCTTGTCTATCGCATGACAGCCAGAAACTTTAACCCGCTAATGGCAATGGCGGCTGAGCTCACCATTGCCGAGGTTGAGGAGATTGTAGATGTTGGGGAGTTAGACCCAGAGGTTATTGTTACCCCCGGGATTTTCGTTCATCGAGTGGTCAAAGCCCTGAAAAGGGGAAAATGGATGTATCAAAGTGAAAGCAGGCTTAAGTAGAGAGCTGATTGCCCTCAGGGCAGCTAAAGAATTGTCTGAAGGTATGTAC
>Ga0315280_10003942_pt1 | contig 22323 bp, 23 predicted proteins | sample YL17G06_40_MG_FD_203697 | JGI IMG/M metagenome (GOLD analysis project Ga0315280, IMG submission 203697) | Sediment microbial communities from Yellowstone Lake, YNP, Wyoming, USA - YL17G06_40 | ecosystem: Environmental > Aquatic > Freshwater > Lake > Sediment | place: USA: Wyoming | collected...
GCCCAGATCGAGGCAGCCATAAAGGAGTCTATAGGTACGGCGACGCCGACCGCGGGTGCCGTTACGCAGGCCCAGATCGAGGCAGCCATAAAGGAGTCTATAGGTACGGCGACGCCGACCGCGACGCCGACGCCATCACCTTCACCAAGTCCGACGCCGACGCCATCACCTTTGCTAAGTCCGACGTCGATACAGCAGGAGACGACTTCGATGCGCTTGGTAACACAGCCAACGCAAGACTCCACGGCGGGAGAGCCCGCGACTAGCACCTCGGAAAGCACGCAGGAGACTGCAGGCTTTCTGTTGGTTCAGCCCCTTACATACGATGCACCGTCGATGCAGCTCACGAGCGGGTCTAGCTCGTCGCAGAACCCGATACTTACCTCGTCAGTGCTAGTGCCGACAGTGCCCTCTGCGGTGGCAGCGAGTGCGTCTACTATGTTGGCCGAAGCGTCTGCATTGTCACAAGCTTCAGTACCAAGCATTTCGTTACCAACAGCTCAAACGAACGACGCCACGAAACTGCCTGCGCAATCCGTATTCGAGTTCTCCCTTCTTGGATTAGGGGCTCCGACGCTTCTAATCGGAGTACTGTACCTGTTACTAAGAAGGGTATGACATACCCGTTGTCTTGGTTCTAGGACTATCCTTCGCTGCTCCTCGACGCTCACCGCATGATATGATTGCAAGGTTACTTGCAACGGTGATGTCAGCAGTCCGTTATCTCAAGCCGACTCCGATCGCCTTAAGTAGCTTCTTCTTGGCGCCGCCCGTGGCGTGCTAGTGCGACGAAAAGGCTTTCTAAGATCAAGTCTAATGGGGATCGATGATCAGAGTTGGGATAATAGGCGGATCTGGCTACACAGGCGGAGAATTGCTGAGATTGCTCGTTCAGCATCCAGAAGCCGAAGTTACTATAGTCACTTCGCGAGCCCTCGACGCTGCGCCAGTCGCTGACGTTCACCGCTATCTGAAAGGGTTTTACGACTTACGATTCGTGAACGCCGAAGCGAAATCGGTTGCCGAAGCAGCAGACGTGGTCTTTCTCGCGGTTCCGCACGGCGCCGCAATGGGACTCGTGCCGGATCTCATAGACAAGGTCCGCATAATCGACCTCAGCGCTGACTATCGACTCGGTCGGAGTTACGAGGAGGTCTATGGCCCCCATACCGATCCTCGGGACGCCGTTTACGGGCTGCCGGAGTTGCACCCTGAAGTAGCCCGCACGGACCTGTGTGCCAACCCGGGATGCTATCCTACGGGCGCAATCTTGGCAGCGGCGCCTCTGGTCAAAGCAGGATTAGCGGATCATATCGTATTCGACTCAAAGTCCGGCATTTCGGGCGCGGGGGCCGCCCCGACTGAGACTTCGCACTATCCCAACTTGGCTGAGAACGTCGTGCCCTACCAACTGACGAGACACCGGCACAAAGCCGAAATCGTCCAAGAGCTCGCGCGACTGGGAACCGTGGCCGTAAACTTCACCCCCCACGTCATTCCGTCCATACGAGGCATTCTGACAACCGCACACATCTTCATGAATACGGACTTAGAGACTGACCGGATTCGATCACTCTACGACACGTTTTACGCCGACCGTCCTTTCATTCGGTTCAACGTGCCCTCACTCGGATCGGTCCGAGGCACCAACTTCTGCGACCTTTTCATTGAACGAGACGCCGCTTCGAACCGCGTCGTCGTCGTCTCTGCCATCGACAACATGGTGAAGGGTGCATCAGGCCAAGCCATCCAGAATATGAATCTCATGTTCGGCCTCGATGAAACAACGGGGCTGTGGTCTCCTGCACTATCGCTCTGAGGTAGCATATGAAAGTCATAGATGTCATGAATCCAAACGTCATAACGGTGAAGCCCGACACGACGGTGCGAGAATGTATCAAGCTGTTGCGGGAAAACAACATAAGCGGCGTACCAGTGGAGACTGACAGAGATCTTGTCGGCATCGTCACGGAGAACGACATACTCTCCCTGCTCGAAATACCGGAACACACCGGCTACTGGCTGCCAAGCCCGCTCGAGATCATCGAGGTACCAGTACGCGAAATCATTGAGCGCCTGGAACTGAGAGACTCGGTGAGCGAAGACGTCGGCGAGTGGAAGGTCGATCGTGTCATGACGAGGCCGGTTCATACTATTAACGGCGACGCTGATATCGAAACTGCCACCGAGCACATGACGAGGCACAAGATCAATCGACTTCCTGTCGTTGATGAGGCGGGCAAATTGATCGGAATCGTCACGCGCGGCGATATAATAAAAGGGATTGCTGAGGGCAGTTAATGCACGTCGTAGAAGGAGGCGTCTGCGCGGTGCGTGGGGTCAAAGCCTCCGGTGTCAAGGAGGGCAGAAACGGCGTTGCGCTAATCACCGGCGGCGGACAAGCGGCAGGGGTGTTTACTACCAATAAAGTCACGGCAGCTCCCGTAATCGTCACACGCGAACACCTCGCACAGAGTCATGAAATCCTCGCGGTCATCGCAAACAGCGGAAGCGCGAACGCTTTTACCGGACCAGAAGGCATATACGATGCCAAAAGCGTCGCCGAATCGCTCGCGCAACGCTTGCACATTCGCGCTCCGCAAGTCGCGGTTGCCTCAACGGGCGTCATAGGGACTCCGCTCAACAGGGACTGGATCGATTCGAAGCTCGAAAACCTTCTGCTAACGTTAACTGAGACAGCAGAGGGCAGTCTCGCAGCAGCAAGAGCAATAATGACAACTGATTCCACGCCGAAGCACATTGCTGTCGAGGTCGACGACGTCAGAATAGGCGGCATAGCAAAGGGAGCGGGAATGATCGAACCGAAGCTTTGCACGATGCTCGCCTTCGTCTACACAGACGCGCGGCTCAGCGCTGAAATGTTGCAGGAATGCCTGAAGCAAGCAGCCGACATTAGCTTTAACATGGTCGTTGTCGACGGCGATACAAGCACGAACGATAGCGTCCTTCTGATGGCGACAGGCGAGAGCGCTGTAACCATTGAAATGAATGAGTTTCAAAACGCGCTGAACTTTGTGTGTGTTGCGCTTGCAAAAATGATCGCGCGCGATGGCGAAGGCGCCTCAAAAATGATGGAAGTAACCGTTACTGGGGCACGAAATCACGAAGATGCGGTGAAGGCGGCAAAGGCGGTCGTGCGGTCGCCACTCGTAAAAACCGCGCTTTTTGGGGCAGATCCGAACTGGGGCAGGATCGTTGCCGCTGTCGGCTATTCAGAAGCGTTCGTGGACCCCTCACTTCTCTCTTTGTCGCTGTCAGATGGAAAACGCGCGCCTGTTGTGTTGCTCCAAAACGGGCTCATACGCACTGCAAAGGCCGGCAAATTCGAAGAAGACGCGCTTGCAGCGATAATGAAAAGCGCTGAGATCTCTATCCGAATCGATTTGGCCGTGGGCGCTGCCTCGGCCACTGCCTGGGGCTGCGATCTTACGGACGACTACGTGCGCCTTAACGCCCAGTATACCACGTGACGGCTAGCCTTCGAGCTGCGACTTGATCAGAAGAGCTTGACGCGCAATGTCCTTTTTATGCAAAATCGTGGCCATTGCTTCAATGGATTCCATCAAGCGCACCGCTTGATCGAGATAGTTGAGTACGTCACCAGAATACGCGTGAACGCCAAACGCTGACATCCGTTCAACGATGTCGGCGGGATCGAGTCCACTCACACGCTGCTCGATGACCCACCTCGAGAAGCTCCGTTCAGGACACCCACAAAATGGCGACTCCTTGCAGTCGCAATCGACAAAGGCGATTGAAAAAGCAAGGACGCTTTCAAGCGCTTTCTGGTCGAGATACGTCAGCTCATCGCCGCTTCCTGAAAAGAGCATCTCAAGATTTCCTCCGCTGAATACGTTGGGCGACACGTTTACGCCGAGCGCCTGCGCGAAGCGCTGAACATCGTTGAGGTACACTGTGGTAAAAACGTGGAGTTTGAGCAAGATATCAAACGGAGATTCGCCCTTCTTCACAGACTCAACCAGTTGAACCGCTTCAGCAATGGTAAGGAAATCACCAGAGACGACGTATCCGAGCTTCGTCGCTCGACCGTCATCGGAAACAAAGCCCAAACGTTTGAGCCGGTCCAGATGAACGTTAACGTCGTAAGGGGCGAGCATCTTGACAGGTCGGCCAAAAGTGAGGTTCGCGAGTGCCTGCTCCGCTTGCTCGTCGTCATCGTAAGCGATATCGACGCCCTCAACAGAGCTTGAGAGCAATTTGATCGCAACCTGATCCTCCGTCTCCGAGCCCCTAAATTTCTTTTCGGGTTCAGCGAGCAGCACTACCTTGCCGACGTCGTGATAATCAGGCCTCCCTGCTCGACCGAGCATCTGATGGAACTCTTGCACGGTCAGCCAGTTGATGCCCATCGCCAGGGATTCAAATATGACTTGCGATGCGGGAAAATCGACGCCTGCCCCGAGTGCCGCGGTAGTTACGACGACGTCTACGGCGCCGTTGGCAAAGTTCGTTTCGACCTTCTTTCGTTCGCCATATGCGAGGCCTCCGTGATACGGGGCACTCTTTGCAGACAGCGCTTTGGATATCCTATGACAGCGCGCCCGGGAGTTGGTAAAAACGATCGACTGGCCTTTATAACCCTTGCTCGAGGTCCTTCTGATCTCATATCTGACAAGCTTGTTAATGATGGCCAGCTTGTCGCGCTCATTTGCGAAAATGAGGTGACGCTCAATGGGCACCGGACGCTCAGCGTACTCGACGAGCTCCGCACCGAGCTCACGGGCGAGTACGTGAGGGTTACCGACAGTTGCTGAAAGGTAGATGCGTTGTGATTGCGGGGCTAACGTCTTAAGCCGCGAAATGAGCCCGTCAAGGCGACTTCCACGTTCTTCGTCTTCCAGCATGTGCACCTCATCGACGACGATTGTCCCGATATCGCCGAGGAGCTCAGCATTGTTCGTGCGGAGCACCTGATCGATTCCCTCGTACGTTCCCACGAGAATATCGGCTGAATAGTCGGGGGCCACTCGTGTCCAGTCGCGCGTCCGAATCCTGCTGCCGCCGATCCTTATGCTAGCGTTCAGGCCGAGGTCGCGGTAGCGCGCGTCGAACTCACTGTGCTTCTGATTTGCAAGGGCGACAAGTGGAACGACGAACAACAGTTTTCCCTTGCCGCTGAGGAGGTTGTTAACGCCCGCTAGCTCTCCAATGAGCGTCTTTCCCGTTGCCGTTGCAGATACTACGAGCAGATCCTTGCCCTTGAAAAGCCCTCGCTCCACCGCCATTGATTGGACGGGAAGCAACTCTGATAGACGTTTCTTAAGCAGCAACTTCAGCCTATCGTCTGCGTCGAGCTCGTCGATCGCGATGCTCGGGTAGCTCTCGACTCGCCTCGAGAGCACGTCATATCGCGTCAATTCAGGATCAACGCCGGAACCGAGGAAACGGATGACGCGGTCGAGATCGCGCACTTTGTTAAGAAGCGCGTAGAAGTGATTATAGCGCACAAAGCCCCGAAAACTGAGTTCTCTTCGCAGTTCTGTTTGGGCGCAGTCCATGCATATGCGCTCCCCGTCGTGGCGAACAAAATTGGCGTTGATCGGCTTGTATCGTCGCTTTCCGATGCAAAACCCACAGACACGCACCCGGTCGTAGGAAATCTGGTACGCCTCGAAGAACGCGATGAGGTCCTCAAACACCTTCTGCTCGCCTAGCGTGGAGCGGTCACGCTCCGCAAGCGTCACGTTGTGCTGCCGCAAAATCCCGATGACCTCAGCTGGCCTCTTAGGAAGCTCTTTCCCGCCCTGGATAACCATAAATCGCTTCGGCCTTGGGCCCTTGGAGGTGTCACTGAGCGTCAACGTTGCGTCTAAGGTACACTGTGCGGGCTCGGCCGAAAAAAGCCTGACGTTAGAGCGCCGCGCTTTGGCGATCAAATGAGCCATCTATTGGTTTCCTGTGCTAAGATCGACCGATTCATAGGAAATATCGCGGGCCATGAGCTCCGCGATCAGAGACGGCACTGCCTCTTCGACTGCGACCACTACCGTTGAGAGTCCCCGAAAAGCAGCTTCAATGACGCCCTCTGCAGCAGCATATTGGATCAGCGGAGATATGCCCACCTTTTTTACGGAAACGAGCGCTTCCAAGCCCAGAACCGCGACGGGCTTATTAGCCACTACCTGCCTGAGCGCTTCGAGGTCCACGGCTGCTGACCCACCGCGTTGCACCCGCGGGACTATTGCGATCGTCACGTGGACACGGTCCATCGGGATAATCCCACTCAAATGCTCCACCCCAACGTCATCCCCTTTGCGCGCATCGCCTATCGTCGTGCCGCGTGCACGCAAGGTCTTGCTATTTGAATGAAACGCGTACAGAATCCCATCGCGCATCCTCAGTCCGACGCTGGTCCCGCTGCTGACGTCCTCTTCCGCGATAGCCGTCCAAACGGTCACCTTTCCCACGATGTCTTCCGTGATGTACCGTATGTAATCGTTAAGCTCGTTTGTCCACTCAATGATAAGCTCAATACCCGCCTTGGTGACCTCGTATTGTCCGCGCTTATTGAACTTCACGAAGCCATCCGTCACAAGGTCCTTGAGATATTCGGAGACCGCTTGAGGAGTTACCCCGACCCTGTCAGCAACTTCTTTTTGCCTAATTTTGGGCTGGAGCGCTGCTACTTCTACAAGCACCTGCATCTTGGTGCTCTTTCCTTTCTTCATCGGCGCAAAAAAAGACTATCTTTTTGACAGCTCAAATCGATGACCCTTGACCACGAGATTCTGTGATCGCTTGGCGATGCCCCTGAGGAAAGTCGGACTCTGGTTCAACGTGCGCGAAAGGTTTTGCACGGAACTGTTGCCATTTTTTACCTCGAATTCCATCGCGTCTGCGACGTCGCGTAGGGCCTCATCATCAGTGATCGCGATACGAATAAGGTCGCAGATGTCAGAGATGGAACACTGAAAGTCGGCGCGAAGCTTCGAGTAACAGGTGTGGTACTCAACCTGCGGCGTGTGTCCTGGCTCGGGCATGCGCCACTTGCTCTCGACGAGACCGGTTTTCTTGAGCATATCAAGACTATAATAGATATCTTCCTGCAACATCTCTTTGAGCTCGTCCTCAGTTCGCCACCCGTTGAGTAGTGAACTAAAGACCCTCTTGTGGGAGTCAGACTTAAAAACTTGCAAGAGCGGGACTAGATCAGCCGGGTCATTGACGATGCGGGTCCTATTGTTCATGTGACTACCTCGCATTGTAGAACGCTTCAAAAGTAATTAAACCTTTTGAGCTCCGGAATAGACATTAGTTAGGAGCGCGTTCATAGAATGCAACACGAATTGCGGCAATTTGATTGCTATGGGAACACGACCGAATGAGCGCAAACGAGCGAAAATCCGCGTGAAGGGCGTTGTGCAAGGGGTCGGCTTTCGGCCCTTCGTTTACAAGCACGCCGTCGAGCTGCGACTGACCGGCTACGTCAAGAACCTGGGCGCGCACGTCGACGTCGACGTTGAGGGATCACACGCCGCTATCGTTAGGTTCATCGCGTTTCTTAAACAAGGTCCGCCCATATCGCGCATCGATGATGTGCAGGTTGAGTGGCACCGCCCGCGCGGATACACCGAGTTTACGATTACGTCAAGTGGTGAGGGCGAGTTTGGCTTCACGTCGCCGGACATCGCCACCTGTGACGACTGTCTCCGCGACTTGAGAGAGAGCAGCCGGTACGAAGAGTACTGGGCCACCTCGTGCGTCAACTGCGGCCCACGATTCACCGTCACCGAGCGACTCCCATACGACCGTGAGACGACTTCAATGGTGGACTTTCCGATGTGCTCTGAATGCGCGCAGGAGTACCGCAACCCGCACGACCGACGGCACCACGCTCAAACCATCGCGTGTGAACGCTGCGGCCCGACACTAGCGCTGCTCGATACTAATTTGAAACGCATGGATGAGCCGATCCGCACAGCCGGACGATTATTGCTTGCGGGCCACGTTTTGGCAATAAAGGGGGTTGGCGGCTTTCATCTCGCGTGCATCTTCGATTCTGCCGTCGAACTCAAGCGACGTCTACGCAGACAGACACAACCCCTTGCGATTATGGCGCCGAACGAAGCGTGGGTGGATGACAATCTCCACGTGAACAAAGCAGAACGCGCCCTTCTCACCTCAAACAAACGGCCTATAATGGTGCTCGACAAGCGCTATGAAGGCAAGTTCGGCGAAGTCTCGAATCTCCATAATATGGGCGTAATGCTGCCCTACAGCGGCCTGCACCACCTGCTCTTTGACATAGTGGATCAACCGCTTATTATGACGAGCGCGAATACGCCGGGCGAACCGATGATTATCGCTATCGATGACGCGCTTGCGAACTTGCGTCAAAAAGCCGATTTCTTCCTACTGCACGATCGGCGCATCGTCAACCGCTGTGACGACTCGGTATTGCGAGTGCTCGACCAGCCAGCGTTTATCAGGATGTCGCGCGGCTACGCCCCCACCTCTATTCCAGTTCCTGTACAATACGATAAGAACGTTCTCGCGCTAGGGGCTGAGATGAACGCGACGGTGACGACCTACAAAGACGGGCGATGCTACGTCAGCCAACACGTGGGCAACATCGACAAGCCGAAGACCTTCGATTACCTCGAAGCCTCGGTCCACAATCTCGTCTCCATGAGCGGTGTCGACGTAAGTGTCATCGCGCATGACTATCATCCGACGTTGCGTTCAACGCGCCTCGCTGCCGAGCTCGGAGAGACATACGCCGTTCAGCACCACCACGCGCACATTGCTTCGCTCATTGGTGAAGGAGCGCCCAAAGACCTCATAGGCATCGCCATTGATGGCATCGGCTACGGGTACGACGGCACGATCTGGGGTGGGGAGGTATTTTCGCCGAGACTTGAACGAATTGGCAGTCTCATGCCCGTCCCCATGCCGGGCGGAGATTTGGCCACAAGGTATCCCGTACGAATGGTCGCCGGCATCCTTCACGGCATCTACGAAGACCGCAAGCTCGCCGCGACGCTCACCTCGTTAGGTCTCAGTGCGCTCGAATCGTCGATTCTCCTCGAGCAAATTGAACGAAGCGTGAACGTGCCGATAACCTCTAGTACGGGGCGAGTGCTTGACGCAGTTTCCTCAGCGTTGGGCGTGTGCCAAAAAAGGACGTATGATGGCGAACCCGCAATGACGTTGGAGGGCGTTGCACATTACGGACATCCGGACGTCGCGTTGCCCCTCGAAATGGCGACCTTCCGTGGACGACAGGTCCTCGACACGCGACCGCTACTCGCTGAGGTGGTCCACGCGAAAGAGGAGCACAAAAGCACCAAAAACCTTGCCGCCTCGGCCCAAGCTACGCTTGCGCGAGGCATCGCGACAATCGCCGTGGAAGCAGCAGAAGCGGCGGGAACAAAGAATGTAGGATTGTCGGGGGGCGTCGCTTACAACAAGGCGATCGTTAAGACCGTAGACGCTGTGTGCGACGCGCACGGCTTCATCCTCTTTACCAACACAAAGGTCCCTCGGGGAGACGGAGGGGTTTCGTTTGGCCAAGCGGTGCTCACCGCTATGGTCAAAAGCGGCGACTACGGTTTCAAGCTTTACGATACGTAAACTCGCTACGAAACTGTATGGTAGCTTTCACCCTCGCGCTTTGCCTAGCAGGGTCTTCTACGCCTTTCGCACAATGACTTTGCCTTTGGTCCAGATGAAGCCGATGCTCGCCTTACCGCTTATCTCTACGTTTCCTTCTGCGATGATCCGGTCAATCACCGCGTCAGGCTTGATCGTGACGCTTCCGCCGCTATCTACTTCCCGAAGGCGAGCGCCTTCTAAAAGGGTAGAATCATCGATCGTCGTTAATATGCCCCCGATCTCAGCGTCGTTGCCTATAAAGGCACTTTCGGCCCTCACGTTCCCACGCACGGTCGACCTGTTACCCAGACTGAGTGCCCCTTCCACGATAAGATCCGCCCAAAAACCGACGTGCGTGCCGGTAATAAGATTGCCACTCACGTGCACGTTCTTTTCAAAAAAGGCGTCGTTCTTTATGATGTACGTGTTGCTTTTCACGTGTTTTCGAATCGCGCGTGCCGTATCATCCGCTTTCATGATCCCTAACAACCCCGTCGCAAGGACACCGGTCTAACAGGGGCAACGTAGGTTCAGCTGAAGAGCTATTTACCTTTTGGTTCCTTTTGTTTCGGCTCAGATCCCGCCGATGATATAGGCGACCAAGACAACGAGCATCCCATACTTGATGAGACTCGATGCCGTTGAAGGAGCTCTCCACGACAGCACGACGCCGTACAAGAGGACCGCGTCAGCGACCAAGACGATTCCGAGGTACGCATAACCTAACGCAGAGATGATGAAAGGAAGCGGGCTGATAGCGACGGCAGCAAGCATAAACAAAGCAGCCGCTGTGAGCGAAGCGGTGGGCCCGTACCGAATGGGCAACGTCGACGCCCCCGCTCGCTTATCTCCTGTCAGGTCTTCGACATCTTTGACGATTTCGCGCGAGGTAATTGCTAACGTCGCGCTTAAAAAGAGCACCCCCGGAATGAAAATGGTGGATACAGCTGCCCCCCCAAAGAGAAAGACTGACCCTGTCAGGTAGCCGACTAACAAGTTGCCGATGAGCGCGGACCGCTTCAGCTTCCACGAATAAAGTACCAAGAGCGCTGCGTTCAACGTGGCAAGCCCGAAACACATGGGGTTTATAAACACTGAGGCTACAACGCCGAGCAGCAAAAGCGCGAGCGCGTAGAATAGAGCAGCCTGCCGCGTGATCCGTCCGCTTGGGAGGGCACGACGAGGCTTGTTGACCTGGTCAATAGCGACGTCATAGTAATCGTTGATGACGTTGCCGCCTGCGGTCACGAGAAAAACGACGACAAACGCCAGAAGGGTGGGACCGATGATTCCGGAGGCAAGCGTCGCCTTGCTCACAAAGATGCCGATGAGCGCGGCAAATGCGGCCATCAAGCAGTTCAAAGGTCGTATCTCAGCGACGTATGCACAGATTCGTGCTCGCATAGGCCCGGCAAACCAGATTCCCGTTCAATCGGAGTGGACTCTCACGTCCCAAGCTTAACCACATCAGCGATTTTCTTCAGTGTCGCGACCGCCGAGTACGCGGCGAGTTTGCTCGTGCGCTCATTTTCGGTCGGAACGTTGTCAAATCGGGCGGTAAACGTTCCAAAATCCCCTTCAACGTCGACTACGTGCACGTTTCGAGTGAACGTAGGATCGACCGCGATGCGAACGATCGTCCGATCAAATCCAACTCCCGCCAACGCGAGGGTCGCCGAGACGTTAATGTTCTGCGGGAACCCTTCAATCGCCTCTTCGGCGGTTCCTTCGAATATGAGTCCGGGGCGGGTTAGATTCGTGTCGTTGTTTACTACGTAAGGCGCGGTTTCAAGGCCTGCAGAAGGCTTGGTGGTCGTGAGCGTGACCCGCTTGATCGCTCCCTGCGATGCCGCAAGGAGTGCATCAATACCCCCGATGGCGCCTGAAGGGATGTACAGGCAGCCCTCGTTTGCACGCGCCGCGGCATACACCCTTTGGCGAAAGTCTGCGTCAACAAGCGCGCCGACACTGAGTAGCATCAGATCCTTGCCCTTGGTTAACACGCTGAGCGCGATATCGCGCGCTGCCTGGACGGAAGCGCATTCCACGACGAGATCAGAGCTGTCGATGATCTGTTGCAGCGATACGACGGCAGTCGCGGCGGCGCTCACGTCTGCCAGATGCTGCGCGCGGTCAAGGTGCCTATCCATCAAGAGCAGTTCACCCTGGAAGCCGTCAGCGCTCAACGCGTGACAAATTTCGCTTCCTATGACGCCGCATCCAACGATTCCAATGATCATATTGAAATCCTTTAAGGTAGTTAAGATAGAAAAGCGTATGGTGATCCTTTGAATTCACGCGATATTGAGAGGTTTTTAGCTGAGGATGAAGGATTTGGCGACATAACGACCGCTCTCCTACCTGACATCGACGGGTCTGCGGACATCATCGCGCGCGAAGACGGCATCGTAGGAGGGTTGTCAGAGGCAGAAAGCATCTTCACGTACTACAATCTTATCACGGCGCCGCTGTGCTGCGACGGAGACGCCATAAAAAAGGGGGATACGATCATGCACGTCGTAGGGCGCGTCAAGGATATCCTCGTCACTGAACGGGTCGCTCTTAACTTCCTGTGCAGCATGAGTGGGATCGCCACTGCTACGCGCCGTTGTGTGCAAGCCGCTGGCAGCGTAACGATCGCCGCGAGCCGCAAGACGACGCCGGGCTTTCGGCTTTATGAGAAAAAGGCCGTCGCGATCGGCGGAGGAGACCCGCACCGCTACACCCTCTCGGAGTCGTATCTGTTCAAGGACAACCACCTGCAAGTAATGTCTATGGAAGACGCGTTGCAGAAAAAAGCGTTCTTCACCAAGAAAGTGGAGATCGAAGTCGAGTCCGTCGACCAGTGCGTTAAAGCAGCGCGGCTTGGAGCAGACATCATTATGCTCGACAACATGGGCGTCGACGAGATCACAGCGGCAATCAGCAAGCTGAAGGAGTTGGGCCTACGCGGTAACGTATTGCTTGAGGCGTCTGGCGGTATCAGGCCTGAAAACGTCAGGGAGTACGCCGCTACTGGAGTCGACGTCCTCTCTCTCGGTTACCTAACTCACTCGTCGCCGTGGTTAGATTTCAGCCTTGAACTGCGTGCACAGGACTAAATAAACGAGGTCGCGATCAGACTCACCGATTCCGCCAACGCCTCGACCTCTTCCGCCGTATTATACGCCCCGAATGACGCCCGTACGGTTCCATTGATGCCAAGAAACTCCAAGGCGGGCATGGCACAGTGGTACCCACTCCTCGTGCAAATCTTGCTCGTCTCATCGAGGATCATCGAAACGTCGTGCGGGTTCAGCTCTCCGACGTTAAAGGGAACCACCGCCGCGCGGTCCTTTGGCCCATAGACCGTCACAGTGTCGATGTCGGCGAGTTTTTGGGCGGCGACTCTCGCTAGCATCGCAACGTGTTTTTCGACGTTCGCAACGCCAAGTGCGGTCACGTATTCGACGGCGCGCCCGAGGCCGATAACGCCTGGCATATTTGGGGTGCCTGCTTCGAAACGGGCAGGAGGTTCGAGCAGTTCATATTCGCAACCGCGCACCCATTCAACCGCGCCGCCACCCAACGTGGTCGGCCGCAGCCCCGTAGGATCACGCAGGATCAAGATGCCTGTCCCTTGGGGGCCGAGCAGCCCCTTGTGGCCCGGCACCGCGAGGTAGTCGCAGCGCAAGTCTTTTTCGGACAAACGCATGTGGCCGGCGGACTGGGCTACATCTATCAGCACCGGTATGTCGTTTTTGCGCCCAATCTTGATGATACGGCTTATGTCCTGGACAGAGCCAAAGACGTTTGAAACGTGAGAGATTGTGATCAGTTTGGTGCCGTCTGTGATTGCCGTTTCAATCCGGGCTGGATCGACGACGCCTTCTTTATTCGATTCAACCAGGTCTAGTACGACGCCTTGCGTGCGGAGAGAGAGCCACGGCAGGTAATTCGAATGATGCTCGATCTTTGACGTTATAACGTGGTCTCCGGGCGCCCACTCTTGACCGTGCGCGACGATGTTGATGCTTTCCGTCGTGTTCTTGGTGAAAATAACGTTCCCGGGCTCGCACGAGAAAAATTCAGCCACCGTTTCGCGGGCGCTTTCGTAGTGCTCGGTCGTCTGCTGGGCCAGGCGATGCGCGCCCCTTCCATAGTTGCCTGCGTAGGTGAAGAAGTACTCGTTTATCGCCTCAACCGCGGGCTTTGGCGTTTGGCTCGTGGAAGCGTTATCGAGATAAATGACGTGATGTAAAACTGGGAAATCCTTCCGTATCGCATAAACGTCGTACATCGGGTGTACTTGGTAGGTGAGCTGAATAGCTTTTGCGGTAGGGGACACAGCACACTTGCAGGCTCTTGCTAACACGCCGCAGGCTTTCGCAGTCAAGCGGCAATCTCAAGTAGCGAACCGCGCACCATGCACCTGATGCAGAAAAACCCCGCGCTCACCGTTGACGCGGTCATCGTCAAAGATGGCGAAATTGTATTGATTCAGCGGAAGGGAGAGCCGTTTCGAGGACAATACGCACTGCCCGGCGGATTTGTAGAATACGGCGAGACCGTTGAAGCTGCGCTCCGGAGGGAGGTCCTCGAGGAGACCGGACTCGTCGTCGAGATAACATCCCTCGTCGGGGTCTATTCAGACCCACGTCGTGACCCGCGTGGACATGTCGTGTCCGTCGCATTTACAGCTACGATCGTCGGGGGTGTGTTAGCTGGCGATTCTGACGCGGAGAAAGCGATGCTTTGGGATATCGCGAAGTTGCCTCCGCTGGCGTTTGACCACGGACAGATCGTGCAGGATGCGCTTCGACCTCGCTAGCGTCCTTCTATGCCGTCCTTTATTAACGGTGCGACACTGATGACGCTCTCGGCTTTTTCGATAGTGTCGGTCGCTATGATGCTATCGACTCCTGCGCGGTACAAGCGAAGCCGCGCGTTTAAAGAGAGGACGGGATGGATGCACGCGACGTGCACCTGCCGCGCTCCCTGTCCCCGCAAAAGCTTGATGGCCTCGGCCATGGTGCCCCCCGTCGAAATCATGTCGTCAACGACGATGATCTCGCGCGCGTCAACGTCCACGGTCTTTGGTTGTATTTCGACGTGCTCGGACGTGACCCGCTTCTTTACCAGAACGTCGAACTCGCAACCCATAGCCTGAGAAACGTTGCTTACTAACGCAGTGGCGCCCTCGTCCGGGGCTATCAGCAGCGGCGACGTGAACTCCATGCTCTTCAAATGCGTGCCGATAAGACGCGCTGCGGAGAGATTCACCGCTTTTTTGCCGCTTCTGAGCTGAAAATAATCGAGAGAGGCGGGATCGTGGATGTTGACCACGTAGATTTCGTCCGCGTCGATCGCTTGCGCAACGGCGCGGGCACTGATCGGTTCTCCGAGCTTAAATCGCTTGTCTTGCCGGGCATAGCCAAAATACGGAATAACCACCCTTAAATAGCCGCTCGAGGCCGCATCGATGAGCTGCAGAAGGTAGATAATATTATTATTGGTAGTGGTGCTCTGTACGACGAGCGTGTCGCCGTCTAGTTCTTCTGCAACGCGCAAATACAGTTCTCCATCTGGAAACTGCTTGAATTCAACGATGACCAGTTCGCACCCAATCTCTCGTGCAACCCGTGAACCGAGCAGTTGCGAAGCGGGACCGCCTAAAACCTTCATGGTACTCCTGCAATGGTGCTCTACCTACGAACCGAACATAGATAAGTCACTCCATTTGAGTCGCCACCAACATTGCTGCCGCCGGCATAGCTGGCTTAGCATCTTGTTGCCGTAGCTAGGCTGCAACTAGCAAAGCTCCCGCTTTACGCGCTCTGCAAATCAAGCGGCTGCTCACTGTCACGATGCGCGGTCAGCAGGAGACGCTTACGGAAAGATCCGCCAAAATAACGCACCGCAATCGATCGCGCGTCGTGCTCATCCACGCTGGCATAGGCTCACCAACGCTAGGCCTTACGATTGCACGACGACGGTGTGTGCCACTCGATCTCCTAAACGCTGCTTGTTTTCAGATGACCAAATAAGAACCGCTGCAAGCAGATATGGAGCAAAGAACGGGATCAAGTCGATGATGCGCAGTATCGTCCGCACTGCAGCCTCACCGTAGCTAATCGGTGAGTTGTCCGCCTGTTTTACGACTTTAATTTTTACGAGCATCTTGCCGACGGTTTGCCCGTTGCGTCCTTCGAGTATCGTAAAGTAGAGGAAAGCAATAATGACGTCGATCACGACAAGTAGCCCCAAGAACGGGCTTATTGAAACATGCGCCGTCGAAGCGTCGACGGTGATGGTACCAGCGCCCGTGAAGCCCAGTATCCAAACCACGACTCCGAGGATAATTACATCAACAAGCTGCGCTACAAAGCGGATCGCGACGCCTTGGTAGGAGAGAGTAGCAGCAGGCCGTTCGACTTCCAATGAAGGTGCGTATGTGGGGGTCCCCTCGGGCTGCTGCCCAGTCGATTGCTTTTGGCGGGTAATCGCCTCGCCGCAGGCCACGCAATATTGGGCGCCGGGAGATGCAGGAGTGCCGCACAATGCGCATTTGTCTTCGTCCACGTGTTTCACCTCCTTCGCTTTTGTTAAGCCCTAGGGTGAGCATTCCACTTTAATCTTTTCTCATAATTTACCCTGAGATTGTGCCTTCAGGCGCACTCTGACTCGAAATCGTCCAATGTTCCTCAATCGAACTAAAAGAAAGAGGGGGGCAGAAGCCCCTATCATGCTTGTAGCACTACCGTGTGCGCGACGCGATCGCCGAGACGCTGTTTCTTATCTGAAGTCCAAATAAGTATTGCACCGACCAGGTAGACGAACAGTCCATCGATAATGAACAGAATCGTGCGTATAAACGCTGCTCCGTACGTGATCGGTGAGCTGTCCGCCTCGTTGACCACTTTTATCTTCACCGCCATCTTGCCGACCGTTTGCCCGTAACGTCCCAAAAGGAACGTGAAGTACAACAGATCGATCACGATAATTAAAGCGTAGACCGCGTAGAACGCCGGCGAAATCGAATAGGTGCCAGTTGTTAGATCGTAACTAATGGCTGATCCAGCAAAGAGAGCAAGGAGTATCCAGTTAATAATCCCTAAAATAATGCCATCAATCAGAAGCGCCACAAAACGAATGACGACTCCCTGATACTGTACTGGTGCTTCATACGTCGGAGCGGGCTGGGCAATAGCTGGGCCTTCAGCTGGTTGTGAAGCGGCGGCTAGCGGTGCACCACAGCTTTCGCAAAACTTTGCGCCAGGGGTTGCGGGCGTGCCGCACTTTGCACATTTTTCTTCGTCCACGTGTTTCACCTCCTTTTTTTGTTAAACCTTAGAGCGAGCATACCTTTTTAATCTTTTCTTGTAATTGGCCTAAAATTGTGCCCTTAAGGCGCAATCTGACGCGAAACGCGTCCAACATTGCTCAATCGAACGAAAAAAGGAGGGGCCTAAGCCCCTATCACGCTTTTACCACTACAGTATGCCCGATACGATCTCCCAGGCGCTGCTTTTCGTCAGAGGACCAGATGAGGATTGCACCAAGCAAGTAGGGGATGACGAACGGGATCTCGTCGAGAAACCGCAGAATCGTCCGGACTGCTGCTTGTGAGTAGTCGATCGGAGCGCCGTCTGCTTCGCGTACAACTTTGATCTTGACGGCCATCTTCCCGACGGTCTGCCCATAGTGCCCCTCGAGCAACGTGAAGTAAAGTATGAACACGGCGAGCGAAACGAGTCCGCCCAGAGCACTGGCCAGTGAAAATGTGACTGTGCCCGATGCACTATTAGTTATGACGGCCAGCGCATTGAAGGGAACCGACAGTATACCCGCGATGATCGCTATAATGATAGTATCGATAAGTATCGCGACAAAGCGAATGGCGACCCCCTGGTAGGGCGATGCGGCGTACGGTACGTAAGCGCGAGGTGCCTGATACCCGGGCGCCGGAGCGAACGCAGGCGCTGATTGGGGTGCCGGACCGGTAAGAGCCGCGCCACAGCTCTCGCAATACTTGGCGCCTGGTGATGTCGCAGTGCCACATTGTGCGCATTGATTTTCGTCCACGTGTTTCACCTCCTTTATTAAGGCTGTGCTGCTTTTACTATTTCAAGCCTTCTTTTCGCTTACAGGATGCGAAAACGTGCGGCAAAGCTTTCAATTCAAAAAAGGGGCTGATAAACGCTCTGAAACCGTTGCGGAGAGGATACCCGACACAAGCGCATTCGTTCAGCGGGCAGTTCAGCGCCTCAATCTGCATTTTGACGTCACTGTGGCTTCAATAATCGATAAGGTCGGGATAATAACTATAGTAGACCTCCTCATATGGCTCCGGGTTCACGTCGTAGGTCACGAGGCACAGCGCGTTTCGCTCTTGCTGTGGTACGTGCTTTGACGGATCGTTTGATTGATGGCATACGCATTCCTAATTTCATAATAAATCACTTCCTATTGATTGAGCAGTAAAGTTACTCCGCGCCTACTTGCGCTTATTCTTGCCGTTGCCGTTATTAGCAATATCTAGTTAATCTCAGTAACTCCGCATAATAGAGAGGGGCATAGTGTGTTCCGTTTAACCTCTCCTCATCTCCTCTCTCTTTATTTCTTTTTTCGATTTCCTTTGATTTTTGGGCTCCATGAAAGACTGACGCAGAAATCATGGAGTGACGGCCATGGCATTAGGGAAATAGATACGGACATACCTCACACCAATCGGTATCGGCACCACCCTGAGATGTTTACCTCTTTGATCTTACTTTATAAGTTCAACATAAACCAAATAAAATGTTAAAAACTGATATTAAACAAAATAAAACATTACCAAATTAACTAGAAGCATATATACTATAACCACATTGAGTACCAAGATAAAATGATAGACGAAGTCTACACACCACTAGAAGTCGCAAAGATGTTCCGGGTCACACGAACCACAATATATGAGCATATCAAGAGTGGACAGCTGAAAGCGATTCGGATAGGAAATCGATACCGTATCACAAAAGCGCATCTTGAGGAGTACATACAGCAGAACGCAGTAAACGCGACCAAGAGTGTAACTGACCCAAAGGGGGATGGAGAACAGTCTGTCATTTGAGTTAGTGCATTAAGCAAAGGAGGTGAGAATATGGTAAGTCCAAGAATAAGAGAAGTTCAAGACAAACAAGAGATGCAGCGTGTCGTGGATGACTTCATGACACAGGGCTACACAATCAAAGACCAAGGAATGGATACAACGCTTATGAAGAAGAAGTCGTGGGGATCAGCGGCGGGTATCATCGTGTCGATAATACTTGGAATCATTGTTGCGATTTTTACGGTTGGAATAGGTTTAGTCATAATTCCTGCCTACATAATCTACGCACACTATAGTGCGCCGGAAGTCTTGCTGAGGATTGCGAGAGCACAGCCGCAGGCACAGTCACAAGTGCTAGCAGAGCCGGACGTAGTAGCACAGCCGCAAAGGTAAACGCAGCCGCCAGCACCGCTGAGACAAACGCCGGAGTCGGACTGACACGTCGTAAAGTTAGATTACGACGTGTTTACCGTAAATCAAGCCCTTAGGGCGCCGACTTTACATTTTGGGTTGCCATGAGAATACGGACTGTTGATTCCCCACGCGAGATGGAACAAGTAATCGACGACTATATCACTCTTGGCTATGCGGTTATGCGAGGAGCAGCGTCCGCACTTGTAAAGAAAACCAGCTTGTTTAGAACGGTGGATGAGGTGCTTTTGCAGCTAGGCGAGAGAACGGACATCCCGCAAAAACACGATGAGAACTTAAGAAGATGTAGGTTATGCGGCGCACCGAAACGATGTAAAAAATGCGGCACACCTCAGCCGTACAAAGGACGCTACTGCGAAACGTGCGGCGTTTTTTTGTTAGATTTCAGAGAATGTGTAGACTTTGATGCGGTTCTCTCGATTGGCGTGATTTGTGTGTTTTTGATATTGTCGGTTCTAATAATGTAATCTATCATGATAAAAAAAGTGGCTGCGATCGTCGCGCTTGTTATGGTCGTATTGCTGTCCGTAGCCGGTTGCACGTCGCCTTCAAGCCCGACTGCTGCACCTACGGCTCAACAAGCAACAGTTGCTCCTACAGCTATTCAAGCAACTCCAGACCAACAGAAGCAACTCCAGCACCAACAGAAGCACCATCAAAGCCATCTGCATCCGGCTTCGTCGTTATTGAGGTCAATTTTATAACAACGTCGAGTCAACTCGGAAGCTATCCATTGGGAAGCACAGCCCAACCGGGAAGAACTTTCGTGGTTTTCGACGTGACACTGACCAATCTGAACAAAAATAACCTCTACATGGGCAATCCCCTTTATTTCAAACTGACTACGGGTGACGGGACGGTGTATTCATACTCTCCTTCGTCATATTGGCTTGCCAACGGATTCAAAACTGGAGTATTCAATACGAATCCCGGAGACAAGGTGACGGGGCAGATAGCGTTTGAAATCCCACAGAGTGCGAAAGTCACTAAATTGAGTTATGGCGACCTCATAAACGGTGTAGTAACAGTCAACTTGTGATCAAAAAACTGGCTACTCTTGTTGTGTGGGTGTTGGCTAGGTGGCGAAGGCGGCAACAATAAATACCTATGCTGAAGCTTTGAAAAAACATCAAGGGGGAAGGTCACCCCAATGCCAGTTGTTTCTAAAATTAGCTTTCATTACTAAGGGTGTTGAAATGAGCAAAACAGTCACTGCTATCTTGCATCTAGTCGTGCGTTAAGTAGCTACAGGCTGCAAAGGTTAAACTCGTAAATGGGATGGAGCGCCCCATAGGTGATTGTAAGACCATAGGCAATCCAGCTGAGCACCAACTGAAACCACTTTTCCCGACAAGAGGGCTAATCGTCTTAACCATTTTTTATAAGAACGCAATTATCGACCTTAGCGTTACTTGCGTGACTATCGCCCACGCTATGCAAAAAAGGAAAGATAGTTTCACTATCAGCGCCAAGTCGAAATCGTATGTGCAAAGTACAAGATAGAAAGAACTTGCAAAGTTATTATGACAATTAGCTTATAGAAGATGTTTGCGGAGTTTAACGTGAGATTAGATCGCAAGGAGGTGAAAAACGTGTGAGAATCCGAACAGTAGGCTCGGAAATGGAGATGGAACGATGGATTGACGAGATGATTACGTTAGGCTATGATGTGAAAGATCGGGGAGTTGGGACTGCCATTCTTAAAAAGAAGTCGTGGGGAGATGTCGCAGTAATTATTGTGCTGCTGGTCATAGCATTTGTTCTCGCGATATTCACACTGGGACTCAGCTTCTTGTTACCAATTGCGTACATCGTTTTCAAGCATCAAACAGCGGATACTATAGAGGTCAAGATCGATCCCCCTATCGTAAGTGTTGAGTCTGCAGTGCAGCCTAAATCGCACATTCCGCCGTCTGAAGCACAAACGTTTAGAGATACACCTACGCCACAGCAAATCCCCCCACCAGCGACGCAAGCTGATTCCAACTATTCAACTCTGGCTCCATCATCCGCTAACGCGCAGTACTTAAAGTCGACTTATCTGTATTCTTCTCGCACAAAAGACAGACTCAAACATCTGTCTCGCTTCAACCAAGTTGATCTGTTAATCCTTCTCGTGTCTTTAATATGGGGGACGATAGCCGGCGTAATCGTTGCCCTTCCCTTAGAAGTGGTGTTAAATGTGCCAGATGGATTGGCTGCCTTTATTGAAGAACCTGCCAAGATTCTTCCACTAATTGTTTTAGCGATATGGTACCCTTTTCTTTTATATTCAAAAAAGAAATGCGCCACATTTGGAGCAATCGCTGGCTTGGGGTTTGGTGCTGTTGAGAATTTGTGGTATTTCGTACATGTTCCTAAAGAATTTTTCGAAGTAACTGTTGTCGCTAGGACAGCTTTTCTTCCCGGTCATCTCATGTATTCTGCTATAGCTGCTTTGAGTTTAATGTACATCGCGAGTCGGCGCCAACGTTATTACGCGGTTTTACTTATGTCACTAGCGATCCTTTTTCATTTGGTGTGGAACAGCGTGACCCCGGCTTTAATTATCTATATCATATTGTATGCTCTATTAATCGTTCTATTCATTTTGATTTATTGGACAGTTCCAAATCAAGTAGTCGACCCCAACGTAACCCCTACTACTCTCGATGAGTTAAGTCATCGCGACTTAATTAGCGAATCGTAATTTAGCGAACTCCGATCATCCTCCTTCGTCTCTTAACTCATTATTTCTTTTTTCGATTTCCTGCACGTAGAAGGCTTTGTTTCAGATCTGCTGCAAAATGTCATATTAGCTAGCGTGATAACGACTGATTTTAGTAAAGTTGCTTCAAATGACAAGCATTATTACGTAAATTATATATCTACTGTTTGAGCTACGAAGAAAATCTTCACTACGAAAATATCACTTCAGTCGTCCAATCCCACGTACTCCTATCCAATCATTCGCTTGCCGAGAACGCTAAAGGATCTCGCAGGTGAAACCGTAACCATATATCAGACAGAACGGGACGGATCGCTAGCTTTTTTTGTTGTGCCTAAATTAGACAATTTAGACAAATTTATAGCTGAGATAGGTCAGGAAGATCAAGAGTCATAAAATGCTCTGATCGACCAAAAGAAGCCAAAAACGGATGGGCTCGAGGCGATTCGAACGCCCGACCTTCGCCGTGTAAAGG
>Ga0315280_10003943_pt1 | contig 22321 bp, 20 predicted proteins | sample YL17G06_40_MG_FD_203697 | JGI IMG/M metagenome (GOLD analysis project Ga0315280, IMG submission 203697) | Sediment microbial communities from Yellowstone Lake, YNP, Wyoming, USA - YL17G06_40 | ecosystem: Environmental > Aquatic > Freshwater > Lake > Sediment | place: USA: Wyoming | collected...
ACGTTTGATCTTGAACGAAGTCCTTGATTCTTTTTATCCTTCCGCCTGTCATCGTGTTCAAGCCAGTATCTATTAGTGTAACTTCCCAAGGTTCGCACAGTTTTCTTTGAACGATGACCTTGTTATTCTTTAGGTCTATGGTAACGTCTGACTGGTGCAGAAAGTAGTTGGCAAAATACTCTTTTATCATGTAACCTTTATAGCCCAGGCAGATGATGAATTTGCTGTAATCATAAGCTGAATAGTATTTCATGATGTGCCACAAAATAGGGTGTTCACCAATTTCGATCATAGGTTTTGGCCTTAGGTACGTTTCTTCACTAAGTCTGGTGCCAAAACCACCTGCTAATATGACAACCTTCATATCTGAATCTTTTCCCACCATACAAGCCTCGGTGAACTATGCTTCATCTTGTTTTGATTCTTATATTAACATTCTGTCGATGTTAAGTAGTCGCAGCGCGCGCGGAGCGCTGACCAGGATTTCGTCACAATGCTTCAAATTGTGCCTGACTATTCTACCCCAGACTCTATGGTGCAGGCTTCGCCGCACGTCACTCCCATGACCATGCCCAACAAATGGACGCTTTCCAAATCTCGAAGCAATGTAGCAGTCCTAAAAGAGATAGTGCACGTGATGCACGTCACCTCAGGCTCTCAGAGTCCTGTAAGCCAATCCTATAGTCTTATGCCAAAAATCTCTACTACGGTTGATGTGCTGCTTCTCAAATTCTGAAGGACAAGACGGTAACTCAACTGCTTTCCACATCCGCGCGCGCCTCTACAGACTACCTTCAGCATTGAGTGTACTTTCCATTTTCTGGGTACGACTTGAACCTCACACCATATCGTCTGAGTTCATTCCGCAAACTCTCAGTCAGCGAGTCTGCGTGGCCACAGATGTGCTTCTTCGAAATATGGAACTCGGTTGCGTTGCCCCCATCGTGCAGAAGGTAGAGAACGTCTGACCCGTCATCACATTTAGTCTCTACAGAGCACCCTAATATGTCGTTTTGAAAGTGAGTCATAAACTTGCTTCTCGAGGCTGTCCATAACCACAACATCCATTCCTTCAGTTACTAATCTATCAACAAGATGACTTCCAACGAAACCTGCGCCGCCTGTTAAGAGAACTCGTGACGTAAAGTACTCAAGAAACGAATATACAGCTTGTTCCAGTCGGGAAATCTAACGACACACGGTCACTTCCTGAAGCCCCATTTCAGATAGCAAAAGAACGCGAGGTTTCAATGGTCCAGAAGATAAGAATCAACTGGAGAAAGCGGCGATCCATGATTGTGCTTATTGTCTATTTAGACTCGTATAAATGTCACCAAGCCTTTTTCCGACTTTTCTAGGTTCATGATTCTCAATCAGGTATTTGTACTCCCCTTCCCACAGCTTAGGTGAAGCGCTTCCTAAAGCCGCAACGACTTTGTCAACGGTGTCCACATCCTTCAGGGGAAAATCCTCATACTCTGGATGCTGGGAGGAGATGAACGTAATCGCCGGTCTGCCGCACGCTATGGCCTCTAAGGCTATCATGCCGATTACTCCAAGCCTAAACTGATCGAACACAATATCAGCTTTCCAGTAGTATTCTCGCAGGTCTTCATGACGGATTTTGGGTAAGACTCTTAAGTGAAGTCCGAGGGACTCAGCCAAGGACAGAGTTGCATCAAGGTCTTTCCCGTAACCTATGATGGAGACGTCAAGATCTGCCTTCAACTCGCTAAGGGCACGTATTGCCGTGTCCGTGCCTTTGACTCTCCAATCGCAGATACTTGCAACGAGTACTCTCAGCCTTTCTTGTCGGGTTTGACTGGGCTCAGGATAGAAAACATCAGTGTCCACGGGGTTAGGCAAGTATTCTACCTTTCTTCCATACTGCTGTGCGGCCCTCAAAAGATCAGGAGTGCTGACCAGGATTTCGTCACAATGCTTCAAATTGTGCCTGACTATTCTACCCCAAACAGGGTGATGCAAGCTTTGCCTTATATCGCTCCCGTGCCCGTGCCCTACAAGAGGACGCTTTCCAAGCCTTGAAGCGATGTAGCAGTCCTGAAGGAGATAATTCACATGATAAGCGTCACCCCTAGCTCTAAGAATGTTGTAAGCTAGACTGAAGGTCTTACTCCAAAGCCCTCTGCCTCTCTTGATGTGCTGCTTCTCAAATTCTGGAGGCAGGTATTTGAGCAATGTCTGCCCCACGAAAGCGCAATCGTTAATCATGACAACCTTCATCGAAGGCCATCTCCCCGAACACGAGCCTGGGCCTATACTATAAAAGCAGTTATATCAACCTTTATCATCTAAAAATCCCAGCTGCGCGAGCAATGGTAGGAGAACATGCAGAGTAATTGATAAAACTGAGAATAGACGTTGACTATCCCTATCCTTCAAGAAACAAAAGCTTCTTCTACACAGCCCTAGGCATTAGACCAAACAAAGATTACCTGAAAAACTCGAAAATAATCGCAAGGATGATAAATGAATCACCCAAAGAAGTGAAAGCCACATGGTTCTTCACCCCCGCAACAACCCCAGACAGGAAGCTACTGAGCCTCCTGAACAACGATAAACACGAAGTTGCACTACACATCGTCAACAGCCCTTATTCTGAATGGAAGAATCTAGAGACAACGACAGGCAAAAAAACACGCTATTACACCGTCCACGGAACAGAAAGGTTGCTCGCAAGAATCATGTGGAGAAGGTGGACAACAAGATCCCCAAAAATCCCGCCAGAATTCCCCCTAATCTCCTTCTACCAGTTTCCCACAAAACATCTGGACGCCATATGCTACTCCACTCCGACTGACAAAGCAGTGAAAATCGCCCAAAACGCCATAAGAGAAGACCAAGTCCTGCATTTCCACCCAATCTGGCTTTTTCAAAAAGGAAAGATCAACCACAGAGGACCCTTCTACGACGCATTAAGAAAGATACTAGACGTGGACAAGGACGTTGAAGCAATAGCATATCGCAAGAAAATCTTTTTCACAATAGCTAAAAACTCAGAAGAATATGAAAAAAATGTTGTCCCAACAGAAGAATTCGTCGGAAAGATACGAGAAAAAGGAGTCGACGTATTCACCTTCCTAGAGAGGAGGTGGGTCCACAGACTCGCATACTCAACATCATGGATCAAAGGAAACGACAACATCGCACTTCTTCACATAACGAGCTACGATGACTGGTTGAAAAACATAGGAAAGAAAACCCGCAACATGATTCGCAAGGCAGAAAAGAGTGGAGTAAAAACAAGAATAGCCGAACCAGACGAGAAGCTGGCAGAAGGCATGTGGAAAATCTACAACGAAACCCCAATAAGACAAGACCGGGCGTTCCCACACTACGGTGAATCCCTAGATGCAATAACTAGAGGCTTGCACTCGACTCGGGATATCACATACATAGGAGCCTTTTTGCAAGATGAACTTGTAGGATTCATACAGCTACTTCACGGCGACAACATAGCTATAGTCTCCCAGATACTTTCACTGCAAAAACACTGGGATAAAGCAGTGAACAACGCTTTAGTAGCAAAGACAGTTGAAGTTTGCGCAGGCAAACATGAAGAATGGCTCATGTACGCACGCATGGGAAACCACCCCTCGCTCGACAATTTCAAACAGAACAACGCCTTCATCAAGTTCCAACTAACACGTTACTACATACCACTAACAAGAAAGGGCAGAGTGGCCCTGAAACTTGGACTGCACATAGAAATGAAAGACGCTCTTCCACAGCGAATAAAATATCCGCTCATCCCACTTTACAACTGGATAAGCAGAACAAGAGTAAAGATCAGGCTTCGTTTGAAAACATAGAACAGCACCTTAACACGCACACCGAGGCTTTTGCCCGATTCTGCCAAGTGTTATGGCGCAGCTTAGTCTTAGGCATACGATCGAAAAACTGATCCAAAGCGTGAGAATCGTATTGCGCCAGAACACAAAAAAATATACCCGTACACTATTATGATCCGATTCGACAAGGGTGGCTTCTTGGCAAAGAAGGAAATAAGAGTTCAGTATTCAGGACTCATATTTTTCGGAGCGAAGCTGATCAGTGTTGCCACGGGCATCCTCTTTACTCTACTGCTGGGTTCATTGTCACAAGAAAAGCTAGGAGCCTGGGGCATCTTTCTCAACATAATAATCCCGTATTTCACGCTGTTGTCCGGAGCACTCTCATTCTGGACGATGCGCTTTGTCGCCAGAGACAAAGAAGGGGCAACTAAAACAGGGATCGTGGCAAACATGACCATTGCGACAATAGCTACGCTCACCTACCTAGCACTACTGCCCTTGGTCACGCAAGCGTTTGGCCTACAAGATTACGTTCTAGCATACATTCTAGTTGCAACGCAAATAATCGAAACCTACCTTATCACAGTCCTTGAAGCATGTATGCAAGCTCAGCGACCACAATTCGTAGCCTACGGTTTTTTGATCGGAGAAGTACTCAAAGTCGCTCTTGCCTACACTTTCGTAATAGCACTGCACTTGGACCTCGTAGGAATAATTCTCAGCCTTGCAATAGCATTCGGCATCAAAATAGCATTCTATCTCAAGAATATGATGATAGAACTCCGGAAGAAGTTCGTGTTCAGCCATGTGAAAGAGTGGCTAAAAGGTTCAACATTCAACTTGTTCAGCGTACTAGGTGACAGAATCGCCAGTGTCATATTCATCATGCTCAGCGTTTACGGCCAGAAGATCGGAGTGAGTTACTACACTGCCGCCCAACTAATCACAAGTGTAATAGGGTACTCCAGTGCTCTGGCTTTTGCACTATACCCAAAACTTCTGGCCCAGCGAAAAATAGATGAAGTCACCTCCTCTCTAAGGATGGTTTTGATGTTCGCCATTCCCATGACTGCTGGAGTGATCGCGATTCCTGACTCGTATCTCATCTTTTTCAACGTGGAGGGCACGTATGTAGTTGCCATGCCAGTCTTGGTAATAATGGCGATCGACGCCCTGATCCAGACAAACGCAGGGTTTTTCACCTCTATACTCTATGGAATTGAGAGCGTGGACGAAGAAGCAAAGATACCTTTAGGGCAGGTCATGAAAAGCAGGCTGTTCATATCCTTCTCTTTGCCTTACCTTCATTCAGCGATAACTCTGCCGATAGCCTACTACGCTCTGACGCATTTCGCGAACAACGACCCGTTACTAGTTGCAGCCTACGTCACTGGAATATTCATGATAGGACATTTGATCTCGTTTTTAGTTTTGCTCAGTGTCTTGCGCAAGGCCGTAAGATTGAAGATTCCATGGAAAAACATTGCGAAGTACGTAGTTGCATCGGCGATTATGGCGCTAATTCTGATCGCAGGTCACCCAGTAGAAAGAACTTCAACACTGATATTCACCGGTGTTGGCGCCCTGGTCTACCTAGCACTGCTAATTGCATTTGACAAAGAAACAAGAAATCTCGCACGCACGATGTTGCTGGCAGTCAGAAACAGGATGAACAGATGAAGCACACCAAAAAACATTATTAATGACCGATGTGGAGGAATATCATTAATGAATGATGATAGCGCAGAAAGAAGTGCCAAAGCTGAGGTGTGTCAAACGCAAGAAAAACATCGAGATGTAAACTATCATTCTCCTAACTGTGAAAGAACCACGGCCCACTGGAAAGCCCGCGCGACCAGACTGCATAATCTCCCTGAAAGGTGAAACACTTGACCAGACCTGAAAAAGCATCTATGAAAGTGGTAATGGCCGACATTCCAATGTCAGAATTGCAGGGAGAAGCAGCCACGGAGAGCCCTAACCTTGGCATAATTTTCCTAATAGCTTACGTTAGGCAAAGAATGCCGGACGTCAATTTTTATTATCTGGAGCCATGGATGACCAAAGAGGAACATTTCGAAACAGTCAAGAAGATAAAACCAGACGCTTACTGCATAAGTTTCACAACTCCAAAGAAAAAACTGGCGTATGCAACGATAAAATCTATTCGCAAAATGCTTCCAGACGTCACCATAGTCGCAGGAGGCGCGCACCCCACCATCGACCCTCATGAAGTCCTCAGAGAATCTCCGACAGACATATGCGTTGTTGGGGAAGGGGAAGAAGTCTTCTTCGAATTAGTCAGAGATGGTTTCAAAACCAGCGACAAGGTAAAAGAAGCTAGCAAACTGCTCGACGACATCGACTTCTTTCCAGCATGGGACATGGTTACCTTCGACAAGTATGACATACCCCTGAAACGGAACAGTCCAATTGCGTATGTTCTGCCCAGTAGAGGTTGCCCGTTCAAGTGTGCCTTTTGTAGTAATCCAGTCTGGAAACAGCGGAAACCTTGGATTCGACAACGAACTCCAAAAAATGTCGCGGAAGAAGTCAAATTTGTGCATGACACATACGGTGTTCGAGAAATCTATTTGAGGTCCGATACATTCAATTCAGACATTACATGGGCCTTAAAGGTTTGCCAAGAAATCGAAAAACTACACTTGGACGATACAGCATTTCAATGTCAACTCCGCTGCGACAAAGTTCCAGAAGCATTGGCTGAAGCATTGAAGAAAATCGGTTGCTGGCTTGTTCATCTAGGCATTGAATCTGCGAATGACAGAGTTCTTAAAGGCATCAGAAAACACATCACCCGCTCTGACGTGATCAAAACCTGTGAAACGCTTAAAAAACACGATATCCGCGCCTACGGTTTCTTCATGCTGTATAACGCCTGGGAAGAAAACGGCAAGTTAGAATTTGAGAGCAACGCCGAAGTCGAAGAAACACTGAATTTTGCCAAAACACTGCTAGGGCAAAACTTGCTCACATACATCAGCTGGTCAATCGCCAACCCTATAGTCGGTTCCGAACTGCACACAATAGCGGAAAAGTATGACCTAATCAGTGACCAACCTTTTCATCCCATGAGATTGCCCGGGATTAGTGAAGGCGAAATGGTTCATAATCTGCGCAGAGGGTTGCAGTTGCAGCTTCAGAATGGTTTCGATAAGAGTCTAATAAGTAAGAATGACGTGCGAGCAATAGAGAAGTTTCGCACCTTGCTTGAGCTTCTAGCATTAGAAGATGTACTTGCTGAGAAGAGTGTGGAACGTAAGGCGACGAAAAATAGAAATGATAGAGTTGGAAAATGAAAGACACATACCGAATATTGGCGTTTGTGGGTATCTTTTCAGCTCCAATAGTACTTGGAAAACTTCCAAATAAGCTAGAAGCCGAGAGAACATAGACTGCAAGCGCACGCTAAGATTAAGAGATGAAGCGGAAGGTTAAATGTTCCAATTTCAAGACTAGGGGAAGACTGTTCCTGTTGCAACAAGGATTATAAAAGCAACGCTGACAGAAGGGCGTTCAGCTCATCCTTGTTCTCTAGGTCTCGAAGGATGGCTTTACCACTTCCATAAAGCCGGAAAGAGTGACTCCTGAAAGTCAGCTCGAAGACTATTCCAGCGATAGACTTCTTCACCGTAGCCTTTCCTAGAATTTTTTGGATTGCTTCCTCCTTCTTCTCATACTTGAATATGACTATAACGTCTTTTTCCTTTCCGCACGTTCCCTCAACCCTGGCCACGTAATCGTCTAAGCTAGCCATTAGATCTGACTGATCTCCTTCAAGACTTCTATGAACGTGTCAATTTCTTCTCGGGTGTTGTAGATGTAGAAGCTTGCCCTTGCAGAGGAGTTTAGCTTAAACACTTCGTGTAAGGGTTGGGCACAGTGGAAACCACTTCTTATCATTATCCCATAATTGTCAAGGAATAAGGCAACATCATGTGAGCTTAGACCATCAACGCCGAAGGGGATTATTCCGCATTTGATCGATGTGTCTTTCGTTCCGTAAACTTCAAGCCTCTTGCAACAATCTTGCATGCGAGGCAAAGCATACTCGGTCAACCTTTCCTCATGCTCTTTCACGTTATCCATGCCAATGCGTTTGAGGTATCTCACGGCTTCCATGAGCCCAACCGCTCCACCGACGTTCGGTGTTCCAGCTTCAAACTTCCATGGCAAAACATTCCAAGTTATTGAACAACGCTTTGTCTTTTTGTCGATGGAAACCTCCTTTATCATTTCGCCCCCGCCGTGGAAGGGTTCCAGCTCCTCAAGAACCTCACGTTTCCCATACAGGACTCCTACGCCTGTTGGTCCTAACATCTTATGGCCCGAAAATGCAACGAAATCCGCGTCGAGATCCTTAACGTTTACTGGCATGTGCGGAACAGATTGAGCTCCGTCCACCAACATCAGAGCTCCGTGCTCATGCGCTGCTCTCGCAACTCTCTTCACGTCGTTGATCGTTCCTGTGACGTTTGAAACGTGAGAAAGGCAAACTATCTTGGTCTTCTTAGAGAGCAGTTTTTCAAGAGACTCGTAGTTCAGAGTTCCGTCGCTGTTCACTCCGATGTACTTGATCTTGTACCCCTCAATCTTCGAGATTATTTCCCAGGGAACTATGTTACTGTGATGCTCCATCAACGACAGGACAACTTCGTCGTCCTCTTTCAGGTTGCGGAGCCCCCAAGCGTAGGCAACAAGGTTTATGGCCTCAGTTGTGCCTCTTACAAAGATTATCTCTTCCATCCCTCTTGCGCTTATGAAGTTGGCAACTTCTTCGTGAGCGCTCTCATAGAGTTCCGAAGCCTCTTGAGAGAGCGTGTGCACGGCTCTGTGAACGTTTGCGTTGTGGTTTTCATAAAAATCTTTGATGGCACCGATCACTTGCCTCGGTTTCTGTGAAGTCGCTGCGTTGTCGAAGTAGATCAAGGGGTGATTGTTTATTTTCCGTTTGAAAATCGGGAAATCCTTCCGAATCCTGTAGGGGTCTAACATTATTTTCCTTCTGCCGCTTTCATCCTTTTCTCAAGCATCTTTGCTAGTTGTTCCTCTTCCAAAGCCTGTTTCTCCTCGAAGCTCGGCTCTTTCTGCAACCAGCTGGGAGAAGCCCCTATCTTCTCGAAGTACTTCCTTAACGCTCTCTTCAAGGCTCCCACGGCTAAGATGCCGCAGTGAAATTTGACAGTTGGCAGCCCGCCCACGGCTTCTGCCACGCTCGTGTAGGATACTTTCCACGCGTCTTCAAGCTTCATGCCCTTGATCATCTCAGTGACTATGCTTGACGTGGCTATGTTCGCGGCGCAGCCATAACTCTCAAACGATGCCTTCTCAATGACGCCTGCGTCGCTGATCTTCAGGTAGAAGGTTATCATGTCTCCACACATGGGGTTTCCCGCGACGGCCGATATGCTGGCGTCCTCCATTTTCCCGAGGTTCTTCGGGTTCTTGAACAACTCTAATATTTTTGGGTTGTAGGGCAAGGGGACACGAGACAATGCTACTCCGCTCCTGTAGAACCGCTTATACCTCTTATTCGATCAACAGCCTTGGGAATTACCTCCAAGGCATAATTTATGTCTTCCTCGGTGTGAACCCTCGAAACCTTCATCAGTATACTGCCGTGAGCTTGGTCGAACTTTTTGCCTATCGCAACCAGAACGTGGCTCGGCTGCAGCAGCCTCCTGGAGCAGGCGCTTCCGCTTGAAACGTAGACGCCGCTGAGGCTGAGCTCTATCGTCAGAGCCTCTCCTTCGCATCTTAGGAAGCTTATGTTCGCGTTGTCAGGAGCCCGCCTCGCTCCGACGGGACCGTTAAGCTCGATGTCCGCTACTCTGCTGGTTATTCCGTCGATAAGCTTGTCCCGCAGCTTCTTCATTCTCCCAACGTTCTCTTCAAAATCTTGGAAAATAAGCTCAGACGCTTTCGTGAAACCGACGATCAAAGGCGTATTCTCCACTCCTGGCCAGAGCCTCTGCGTTCCTATCTGCCCCTCCAAGATTCTTTCCAATTCAACACCTTCCTTCACGTACAAGCAGCCCATTCCTCTCGGTCCCAAAATCTTGTAGCTGCTGACCGTTGCCATGTCAACGCCCAGGTCTTGCACGTCGAACGGGACCTTACCATACGCGTCCGAAGCGTCCGTGTGAAAGACGGTTTCCTTGTTCTTGTCCTGAACTATCTCCACTGCCTCCTTTATCGGTTGAACTGTGCCTATCTCATGGTTCACCGTCGACAAGCTCACGAGGGCAGTTTCGTGGTCGATGGCTTCGCTCAGTCTGTCAAGGTTCCAGAAGCCCTCACTGTCAACTGGAATCTTCGTTGCCGTGAAACCGCTTTTCTGAAGCATCTCAACAACGTGCAAGACGTTTATGGGCTCGACCTCTGAAACCACGATCTTCCTGGCTTTTTCCCTGATCGCGAGAGCGGTTCCCATTATTGCCAAGTTGTTGGCTTCGGTTTCCCCAGGGGTGAAGTTTACCTCCTCCACACTTTTGCACTTGAGGAAGGACGCTATCCTCTGCGACGATTCCATTATCGTTTCGAACGCTTCCCAGCCCGGCTTGTGCGTCAAAGTGGGGTTTCCATAGGCAAGTCGGCCGTAATACGGCACCATCGCGTCAACGACTTCTGTTGGGACGGCGCTCGAGTTCTCGATGTCCAGATACACTTCACGTTTCTGCCGCTTGTGTGCCTTCAACAGTTCCTTAACGTTTTCAACCATATGCTGCTCAGCTCTTCCTTCGTGGTCACCTTCTAGTATTCACTGTTTCTGATAGAAAAGCGTAACCCAGAAGAGAAATCGCTCTGCACACAACGCTTTAAACTGTCCCAGTGCTAATGGTGTCTAGCAGAAAAGATAGGCGCATCAGAGTGAAGGTAACGGACTTACCCATACCAGAAACCGTTAAAGAACTCGTAATCAGGTCTGGAATCGTTGAGCTTTACCCTCCGCAGGAAGAGGCCATAAGAGCCGGAGCTCTTGAAGGAAGAAACCTCGTTCTGGCAAGCCCTACCGCTTCTGGAAAAACTCTAGTCGCCGAGTTTTGCGCCCTTAAACACATCTTGGAGAAGAACGGGAAGACCGTTTACCTGACGCCGCTCAGGGCTTTGGCGAATGAAAAGTTCGATGAATTCAGAAAATACGCGACGATCACGAAGAAGGATGGAAGAAGAGTCAGAATAGGCATAAGCACGGGCGATTTTGACAGCACAGACCCCTGGTTGGAAAGGTATGACATAATCATAACCACGAACGAGAAGGCAGACTCGCTTCTGAGACACAGGGCCAAGTGGATGGACGAAATCAGTCTCGTGGTCGCCGACGAAGTGCACCTGCTAAATGAAGCTGAGCGAGGGCCAACTCTCGAAGTTGTCTTAGCGAGGCTCATGCAGGTCAACCCAGATGTTCAAATCTTGGCCCTAAGCGCAACGATAAACAACGTGGATGAAATCGCAGGATGGCTCAAGGCACAACACGTCACAACTGAGTGGCGCCCCGTAGCTTTAAAGGAAGGAGTCTTGCTCCACGAGGAGATTCAATACAAAGACGGCGACGCCCGGAAAATAGAAAAGAGGACAAGAGATGCCGTCACAAACTTGGCGTTGAACACGATCAAGACAGGAGGCCAAGCGTTGGTCTTCGCGTCAACGCGGAAAAATGCCGTGACACTTGCGAAGAGGATGGCGAGTGAAGTTGTCGGAGTCCTATCTAAACCCGCAAAGCGTTCTCTAGAACACGAAGCAGAAAGGATCATGTCGACGGGAGAAAGAACAAGGCTCGGCGAATCCCTCGCAGAACTGGTCAAATGTGGTACGGCCTTTCACCACGCGGGCTTAGCTGGTGGACATCGAAGAATAATAGAAGATTCTTTCCGAGAGGGAAAAATAAAGGTGCTGACGGCTACGCCAACGCTCGCTTTCGGCGTGAACCTTCCTGCCAGAACGGTTGTCATCCAAGATTACAGACGCTATGAGGCTGGGTACGGCTACTATCCCATCAGTGTGTTAGAGTATAAACAGATGGCCGGCAGAGCTGGAAGACCAAAATACGACAAGACAGGTGAAGCCATACTCGTAGCCAAGACCAGTGACGAAGCAGACTATCTTATTGAGAGCTACATCCTCGCAAGACCAGAGCGCATTTGGTCGCGGCTTGCAGTCGAGAGGATAATGAGGTCTCACGTGCTCGCAACGATCGCTACAGACTTCGCCCACACGGAAAACGGAATCTACGAGTTCTTCGCCAAGACCTTTTACGCTTACCAGTACGACATAGACGCGATCAAGAGCATAGTCGCGAAGATTCTCAAGTACCTGTACGACGAGGAGATGATCGAAGTCTTCGCTGAAAACATCAACGCAACAAAGTTTGGAAAACGCGTCAGCGAACTTTACATAGACCCATTGTCAGCCGTTATAATCCGCGATGCACTGAGCCGAAAACCCGCGTACCTAACAGACGTGAGCCTCCTGCACATGATCTCTCACACGCCTGACATGGGCCCCGTGCTGAGACCTTACACGAGCGAGATGGACCAAGTGGCACTCTTCATGGAGGAACACAGAGAAGAGTTCATTATAGCTCCTCCAGACCAATGGGAAGACAGCATATCCTACGAAGAGTTTCTCGGCGAAGTCAAGACAGCTATGACGCTGAAGGCATGGATCGAGGAGACAAGCGAAGACACGCTGATCGAAAAGTTCAGGGTGCAGCCCGGCGACCTCTACAGGACGCTTGAAAGTGCGAAGTGGCTGCTTCACGCCACACATGAACTGGCTCTTCTATTCGGCAACAAACAGGCTTTACCCCAGACTCTTGAAACACAGCAGAGAGTTGAGAAAGGAGTTAAGAAAGAGCTGCTGCCACTTGTGAAGCTGGAAGGAGTTGGCAGAGTCCGCGGCCGCATACTCTTCAACTCTGGGTACAAGACGATTGATGACATCAAACGCGTCCCGATTGACGACCTCCAAAACCTGCCGCTGATCGGACCCAAGCTGGCGAAGAAGATAAAGGAGCAGGTCGGCGGCTTCGTGAAAAAGGAAACATGGGAAAAGCTGGAAAGAGAAGATGAATGGAAACAGAAAGCGCTCACCGAGTACTAGCAACCACGGCTCAACTTTCCTTTGCCTTTCTGGCCACGAGCACGCAGCACTCACCCTTGGGCTTCGCGTCAACCGTGTCGACTTCAACGATCTTGAAGCCTGCCTTTTCAAACTCTTCTGAGTACTGTTCCTTCGTTTTCGGCCAGGCAGCTATGATTGGCAGAAGGATTTCCTGCTCCTTTCCATGAACCATCACTTTCCTCGGGGTCAGAGTTCAGGGCTGTTTCCCAAGATTTTCGTAGAATTCCTCAACTGACATTGATTGATCAACAACACTGTTGCACGAGAAGTATGCGCAGCCGTTTTTGAGTACTCGATAGGATTCACGCGGGTGTCTGTCCCTTGCATCCTGAATGGTCATAAGGTTCAACCAGCCAACGCTAACCTCCAAGTCGAAGATTTCAATTGCGCTTGAATCCTTGTGCGGTTTGTTTTCGAAAAGAAATTTAACGAGGGCCTCCGTGGGCATGGGTTCCTCCCAAAATTCGGCTCTAGCCTCATAGACTCTGCGGTATCTCTCATCGTAGGCACGCGCGTCATAAGTGTACTTACTCATGCGTGCCCTCTGCTCTTACGCTCCCTCTTTGTCTTCTTGACCATAAGGTCGACTTGCCTTGTCGCCGTGCCCAAGTAGTTCTTAGGGTTCAAAGCTGCGTCGATCCCTCTCTTTCTCAGCTTTTGACTTACTGTTGAGTCTTCGAGAAGAACTTCCCCGAAATATCGTTTTTGAAGCTCGCTTTTTATGGTCAGTTTCCTGAGAAGCTCATGAGCTGCTTGTCGACTCATACCCTTTCTTGTAAGCGCCATCATGATGGCCTCCGACATGAAGCGCCCTTGAGTTGACTCCATGTTTTTGAGCATGCGTTCCTCGTCAACCCGCAGGCTGCTCACTATGTTATTCATCAAGAACAGCAGGTAGTCTGTCAAGATACACGTCTCTGGGAGAAGGAAGCGTTCAGTGGATGATTGGGTTAGGTCTCGTTCATGCCAAGTTGTAACGTCTTCTAACGCTGGCACGACTAGGCTTCTCACGATTCGAGCCAAGCCGCAGACTCTTTCACACAGCTCGGGGTTTCGCTTTTGAGACATCGTCGAACTTCCAACTTGCTTCTCAAGTTCGAAGTACTCAAAGAGTTCACCGATCTCGGGCCTCTGCAACTCTCGAATTTCAGTGGCAAAATTCTCCAGCGAAGATGCAATCAAAGCCAGCACGCATGCGAGTTCAGCATGACGATCTCGCTGCACAATCTGCGTTGAAATATCGGCGGCGCATATCCCTAGCTTCTGCATGACAAGCTCCTGAATCTTCATTGCATGCTCTCCCAGACCGGCCTGCGTGCCTACTGCACCGCTCATCTTTCCAACCAAGACGCGCCCTCTGCACTGTCTGAGCCTCTGTATGTGCCTTGAAACTTCCCGCATCCAGACCGCGAACTTGAAGCCCAGGGTTATGGGCAACGCGTGCTGGCCATGCGTTCTGCCAATCATCAACGTGTGCTCGTACTGCAAAGCTTTGTCGATCAAGGTTTTTTCGAAGTTGTCTAGTTTTTTCTCGATCAATTCCAGAGCGTCCTTCAACTGCAAAGCATTAGCCGTGTCCACAATGTCGTAGCTCGTGGCTCCAAGGTGAACATACCCTCCGCTTGAACCGCAGGCTTCTGCCAAAGCTCTGATGAGCGAAGCGACATCATGCTTTATTTCATGTTCAATCTCCTTGATGCGGGTCAGTCTTACATGTTTCAGCGAAGCAGTTGCCTCGATCTTCTCGGCGTCCTTTCGCGGTATGTCGCCGACCTCAGCGTGTGCCCATGCTAGAGCGGCTTCGACATCGAGCATTTTTTGAACGCGGCTCTCTTCTTCGAAAATTCTCCTCATTTCCGCTGTTCCGTAACGACCCGTATCAATCGGGAGAATCGGCAAGCTGCAAATCCCTCGCAACTAAACTACATCGATTAAAGATTAATGTTTTACCGAACTATTACATATCAACACGAGCGGAAAGGTCTTCTAGAATGGGCGCGATAATAGCTGTTCTTCACAAGAAAGGCGAAGATGCAACAGAAACAGCATTGACCATGCTCAAAACAATGAAGACCCCGAACCTAGAAGCTTACGGAATAGGCTCAGGAGACACAACAGAGACGGGGAAGACCCTGGATCAGTTACAGAACCGAAAAATGGAATCGTCGATCGTTATTGGGTATGCTTTCTCCAGAATTCTCAAGCGAGACAGACCTCAACCTTTGAAGCTAGAAGGCGCAACCCTAGTTTTTGATGGCAGAATCTTTCCAGCAAACGAACTAACGTGTGATGCAGAAGTCTTTGCCCTAAGGTTACCGAGAAATCGAGAGAAAAGCGCCAAGACATTCATCAAGCAAGCTGAAGGCGACTTTGCCTTTGCAGTTGCTGAACCAGAAAGGCTCATCGTGGGCAGAGACAGTTTGGGTGTACGCCCGCTCTACTATGGGGAGGACACTCTTTCCGCGGGTTTGGCTTCTGAACGCAAGGCACTATGGAAAATCGGAATAGAACACGTAGAATCGTTCCCTCCAGGGCACGTGGCTCTAATAGGCGAGCGCGGCTTCAAGTTCAGCTCGGCAAGAACACTTGCCTGTTCAGAGCCGAAGAAGGTCACGATGGAGGCCGCTTCGAGGAGACTCCGAACTCTATTAGAACGAGCTGTGAGGGAAAGAGTTGCAGGCTTAAGGGAGGTGGCAGTCGCGTTTTCAGGAGGCCTAGACAGCAGCATTCTAGCGTTCCTTGCCAAGAAGTCTGGAGTGAGAGTCGAACTGGTACACGCGAGCATGAGAAACCAGCCTGAAACGGAACATGCAAAAAAGATGGCGGATGAGCTGAAACTGCCGATTCACTCCGTCTCGTTCACCGAGGATAATGTGCTTGAAGCTCTCCCGATCGTCCTGTGCCTGATTGAGGAACCCGACCCCGTCAAGGCGAGCATCGGCATCCCATTCTACTGGGCGGCAGAGAAAGCGGCAGAAATGAAACTCAAGGTGATGCTGGCAGGTCAGGGCGCAGACGAGCTTTTCGCTGGCTACAGACGATACGTCGATGATTATATACGGAAGGGAAGAGAGAAAGCAGAAGAAACAGTTTTCAGAGACGTTGTTGGGATGCACAAAAGCAACTTGGAAAGAGACATGAAGATCTGCAACTTTCACGGTGTTGAAATGAGACTGCCTTTTGCAACATATCAGGTCGCGAAGTTCGCAGTTGACCTGCCCATTGAGCTGAAGATTCAGCCGACAGAGGGCACGCTGAGAAAGCTTGTACTGAGAAATCTGGCACGCAACCTTGGACTTCCACAGCTAATAGTGGACAGACCTAAGAAAGCCGTACAATACTCTACAGGCGTAAGCCAGAGTCTGAAGAAAATCGCCAGACAGAAGCATCACGCATTAAAAGAATACCTGCAGGAAACATTTCAAGCAGCTATGAAAAAGATGATGCAGCGTCACTAGAATCGCCGTAGTCTTGTCACTGGGGTACTACAAACACGATCCAGGCTCCATCCTGAAACAGCAAGGCGCCTTTGCGCGATTATCGCGAACTAAGGCGTTATCGGCTCTCAAAAAGAAGAAACTAGCAGCCTGTCAACCCTGAAAGAGAACAGATTGATGGGGTTAGACTGTTGCCAAATGCGTGGGGAGAACAGCTACCGCAGCCATAGCTAGAATTAGTGGCAACCCTTCCCGTGTTAACGAGGGGGTTTTCCCATCACGAAGAAGCGTAAGAGAGCGAGGTGAACAGGTCGTAAAGGAAGTGAAAAAAGTCCACAGAAGCTCTTGAAACTACGTTAGACACCTTGAAAAAGCATATTCACAGCCAAAGCTTGCGGTCACTCGATCACTTGGATTGCGGTCTCTGGGCATTGGACTTCGCATGCTCTGCACACCAGACATTCTTCAGGCTTAACTGGAATCGATTTTCCGTCTTTGACCTCGTAGACGGCTACTGGACACGTATCCACGCATGTTCCACAGCCTGTGCACTTAGCATTGTCAATCACTATCTTCACCAATTCCCATTCCTTCTGATGTCAGAATTTCTTTGAGAGCAAAGCAGCAGAATAAAAGGGTTTAGGTGTATTTAGCGAATTTCTTCACGTAGTCTTAAGAGGATCCCATTTATGGTTGCTTCACTCCTCTCTTTTCTGCGCTGGTAGTCCCCCAGAAGTTTTCGGTAGGCTTCTAACGACAGTTCTCCGCGGCTATGGCGTGCTTCAATGGTTTTGACGTTAGCTTCGTATTCGTTCATTCCGGTCTCTGCCACTTCGAGTTCACGCATCAAACTTGCGTAGTGACCGCCAGCCGACCGCATCCTTTCCTTGACTTCCGTCAAGCTTCTAGACAGTGTGTCGAGACGCGTTTCCAAAGTTCTTCGTTGCACTTTGTAGCGTCGCCTCGGTAACCTTCCTTTCTGAGCTTTGCTCTCGAGAGCATCGATTTCAGACACTATCTTCATCTTCTCCTCGTATGACTCCACGAAAGACCTAATGTATTCCGGACGAACCCTCAGACCCGCTGTAGGCACGGAGACAGGTGTCGGAGCTTTGGGTCTCCTCGAGACGACAACAGCAAAGCATCCGACCATAGCCAGGACCAAAACCCATATAGTGGGCCGAAAACCCAACCACAAAGGGCTGTAATCGTAAACTATTCTAACACTGAAGCTGTCCAACGAAATCGTGCCCTGCATGGTTATGGTTGCCTCTTCTTGGAAGACATCCCTGCCAATACCGTATGAATCATCAGTCAAAGAGTGTTCAAACGACTGCAACCTTGCACCCTCAGGCAAGACAAAGGTCACCGTTGTCCCATTGACGTAGTAGTCCAAGTCCTGGAACATGGTCATGCCCAGAGCAAAACTGTTGACTCCACCTTGCTGTTCAAGGTAGGCTTCACTCGGCAAGCGATAGGTCACGGTGAACCAGCTTGATCTCGTAGGGTCTACAGCTTTTGAGAGAGTGATTGTGTACCGGCTCGTGTTAGCGATAGTCTGCGTTGGCTGGGCCATTGTTCGGCCAAATTGATCCTGCGCGTTCACCTCAGACGCGTTCGCGGGTAGAAGCACTTCAACAGAACTTATCGAGTTTGTCGCCTTGCTTGTTATGTAATAGGAGTCCGTGCCCATTATGTCGCCAACCTCGCTTACTCTTATCTCGCGATTTAGCTGGTCCACGTCAAAAAGCTGCGTTTCTTTATTAGCAACATTAAACGCCACCGTCGACGAGTTGTAGGCAAACGCCGTCAAATTCGTCTGTGAATAAGTCAAACTGCTGATCGTCCCCTGGAGGTAGACTGCGTTCCTAGGCAAGACTATTGAACCGTTGAAAGTATCAACAGTCGTCACGAGACTCGGAAACGTTGGAAAAATCACACCGTAGAGAGTGACATTCTGAGTGTCTTGCGCAACCAGAGCGTTTGAAAACAACACTTGAACGCTGAAGCTTTGTGGCGCTCCCTTTGAAAAATCAACCTTTATGCCGTAGAAGCCGATGTGACCTTCCAACGGCTCGCTCAGGCTGACAGGGAAAGTGTCAGACTTGTTGTTAGCGTCTGAGGCTAGACAACGGAGAACGTATGGGCCGAACCTGTACGGGAAACCGAGCAGAAAGCTGTCTGGCGCTTGCCCAGACAACTCTATCGTATCATTCATCAGAACGTAACCATTGTACAAGACGCTTACTGTATGGTCGACGTGTTTTATCGCGTAGTTCCCATCTGCCCTGACGTTTCTAACGTTGAACGACATTGAGACAGAAAATATCATGGCCACAGCCAGCATTGTGAACGTCCATGTTGCCTTTCTCAAGCGGTTGTCCTCCACTACATTCCTTAAGTTTCAGGCTTTCCTATCTATTGATGAGCCCATTTATTTACTTTTGGAGATAGACTACCTGAGTCACGTATATACTTACCCATCGAAGGGAACAATAAGAACCAATACCGGAAATCTAGGCTAGTTTCTTGTCAAAGTTCTCCGTGTTTGAGGTAGTAGTCCTCTTCTTTCTTTGCTCCGAAGCTTCTGACACCTTTCTCCCTGAGCTGCTTCTTCAGCTTCTGAGCGTACAGTCCATCGATTTCGCCTCTCTTTTCCACGTAATCAATGATCTCCCTTGCCTGTTCCGGCGTGTCGCATCTCCGAATGAAGTCTATGACGTCAGGTACGTAGTGAACGAATCTTCCTCTCGTGACATGCCTTTCTCCAGCCTCATTGGTTGTCCGAACAGAGTTGACTGAGACCCTGTTCTCGCCCGATCCCAATTCTTTGGCCAAGTTTGAAAACATCTTCTTGAAGGCTTCCTTTTCGAGCTCCAACGTTGCACCTTCAGAGCTGGCTGTGTTTCTTCACCCATTTATGGAAAACGCAGATATTTAAACGTCCTTTTTGGCCTGTCATCACTTGGACATAGGCTTCTACTATTCAGGAGGAACGAACCTTTGAGTTGGGTTTTTTTCAAGAACTTTATCAAGTTCTCGCAAACGGAGACCGATTATTTCGTCGCCGTATATTTCGCATTTCTCATTGAGGCAGGCTTCGTCTGGACTGTGAACGATAATCTCAACTTGCTCTTTGATCGGAGACTCCGTATGAATGTGGAAAGAGCCTTTCTTCTTTCCCCGTTTCGTAACGTTGACCCATTCAGCCCGTTGTGTCTTTAGGCCGGTTTGTTCAAGCGCCTTCACAACTTCTTCAGGTTCTTCATGATGGACTATTATGTCCAAGTCGCTTTCATGGTGAATTGTGCCACGCCACACGCTTCCGACCAGCAGCGGGTCGTACCTCTTTAGAATGTTCATGATCCTAAAAGCTTCTTTGCGCATCCTGACCAATCGTTCCTGTCTGGCAGGTCCCTCATTCTCCTCTGCGATCCTGTCAATTTCCAGAGCAACCTCGAGGTTTGTCGGCATGAAGTGAAGCCCAAACGTTTTTGCAGCCTTCAACTTGGCCTGCTTGTATTCTTTCTCAACTCCGGAGTAGAGAAGATTAGCAGCTTCTATGGCGACCTTCTTTCTTGAACTCACAGAATCGGCGGTCAACACCTCACCGACGAAAACTGCGTTTAACGTGCAACTTAAGCTTAGCGCTTGAGTATCTGTTCATAAAGTTCCAACGTTTTCTCGGTTATCTTGTCCCACGTGAACTCGCTCAGAACCCTGCGTCTGCCGTTTTTCCCCAGCCATTTCCTTTTCTCATCGCTTTCGAGGACGCTGTTTATGCCCCAAGCGATGTCTGACGGGTTGTTCGGGTCTATGTGGTAACCACATTGTTCCTCGCCGCAGCAGACAACTATCTCTCGCATCCCGCTGATGCCCGCGGCACCCACTACGACTGGACGCTCCATACTCATCGCCTCCAGAACCACTATTCCGAAAGGTTCGTAGAAGCTTGGGAAAACCGCAACGTCACAGGCTGCGTAGTGAAGGATGCGCTCCTCCTCAGGAATAAATTCAAAACGGAACTTTACGTAATCGCTCATCCTCGTAGCTTTAACCAGGTTCACCAAGTATTCCTGAAGTTCGCCGAGACCTACGATTACGAGTTTCGCCTTCGGGTTCTTCTGTAAGATGTGCGGCAACGCCATCACAAGCTTATCAACACCCTTGACGCCCACAAGCCTGCCTATGAAGAGAATCATGAAATCGTCATCCTTGATGCCGTACATGGCTCTAACCTTCTTGACCTGCTCAGCAGTTGCCGCGCCCGGGTCGTATTTCTGCGGGTCAACCCCATTATAGGCAACTTGGATTTTCTCTTTCGGAAATCCGAGGCCTACCAGCTCATCCTTCATCGCATAAGAAACTGTCACAATCAGGTCAGCTGCCCTTGCCGCATGAAGCTCGATGTTGCTCACCGTGATAGAGCCGTTTCCAAGCGTTCTTCCTTTCTCTGTTGAGTGAACGTGGAACGCAAACGGTAATCCTGCCTCTTTCCTAACAGTCATCCCGCCTATAGCAGAAAGCCAGTCATGAGCAACGATGAGGTCGAATTTTATGCCTTCTTTTCTTATCAGCTCATTAACGAGTTTTGCAGCGCTCAGATAATTGTACACGAGAATTTTCGAGAACAGCTGTATCCCCCTACCCCACTTCTTTATGTCCTCTGCGACTACGTCAGGCAGTGAGTCAGAGATGTCAATGTGCAGCGGCCGATGAATTTCGATACCGCGCCATATCTCCCGCGTCGGTAAACTGCCAGCGTCATCATTCATCGTGAAGACTGTAACATCGTTGTCCGTCAGAACAAATTTCCTAGTGATTTCAGCCGCGTAAGTGCCCAAGCCGCCAACGATCTTCGGAGGATACTCGTAAACAAGGACAGACAGCTTCATTAATTTTCACCGCTCCCCTCTACCAACAATTCCTTATTGGTTATTGAACAATGGCTTATTTACCTTGCTAACTCAGCATACACTTCAGACCATTGTGACGACTATCCACCCCCCGGATAGACGCCTTCTCACTTAAGAGGCAGACACATCAAATTGTCATTCAAGGCAGATCCCCAAAAGGAGAATTGTGAAAAACCTATTAGGTAGGTGCGACACAATTAGGTGAAGTGCAACAGCATGAGTGTATCACCTGTTAAACGTTTGATTCTTGAAACCATGTGGATGCTTGACAAGCCCGCAAGAGTGACGGAAATAGCCAAAGACACAGGCGTGAATTTTCCCGCGGTCATGATGCACATTATAGGGCTTACCAAGATACAATACGTAAGCTCGCCTGAAAAGGGGATCTATGTCATAACAGAGAAGGGAAAGAAGACTCTCGGAATTCCGGAAGTTGACAAGGAAAAAGCGGCTGAAATCTTGAGGTATTTGCCCGCGGAAAAATCCTTCCACTTCTACGCAGACATTGGAAAGCCTTTGAACGTTTTTGCGGCAAGCCTCGGAGACTTCTGTGAAAAGATACAAAGAATTGACGTCGGCTCGATAGAGTTTCACATAAACCGTGGAGATTTTGAGGCTTGGTTCACTGATCTGGGCGACGTTGAACTGGCGAGGAAAACACTGCTCGTCAGAGAACAGAAGATGAACGGGGAAGACCTTCGGAAGAAACTCTACGAGATCGCAAAAAAGCGATGTGAAGAGTTGGCCAAGGTTAGAGGTGCTTAGGGCCGCGCTAAACTAGGCTGGCTTAAACCGTTTCTTCAGCCTCTTCAACACTTGTCCTAGCGTTGTGTACTCCATTTCTTCAGGGCCCAGCCGGGCTGGTTCGAACTCTCCCATTCGCCTAAGCATGGACGCGTATTCGAGCGCTTCCCGTCTCGCCATGTTGAAGGCGGGGTCTTCGAAGAAGTCTGCCATCATCGGCTTTCCATCGTCATCGCATGTGATCTCGCCGTTTGAAACTTGGAAA
>Ga0315280_10003944_pt1 | contig 22321 bp, 14 predicted proteins | sample YL17G06_40_MG_FD_203697 | JGI IMG/M metagenome (GOLD analysis project Ga0315280, IMG submission 203697) | Sediment microbial communities from Yellowstone Lake, YNP, Wyoming, USA - YL17G06_40 | ecosystem: Environmental > Aquatic > Freshwater > Lake > Sediment | place: USA: Wyoming | collected...
AGCGCAGACGATACTGAGGGGGCAACCCCTTGTGGAAAATATGCCACTGCCAGGGGGCTTTTGACCTTTACCCTTTAATTGCTTTATAATTAGGTTGAGATATGGCTAGCCGATTTGAAAAGTTCTCAGAGCGAGCACGGAGGGTTCTCACCCTGGCTCAGGAAGAAGCCCAGCATTTTAATCACAGCTATATTGGCACCGAGCATATCCTGCTGGGGCTATTGCGTGAGGATGAAGGGGTAGGAGCCAAGGTTTTAGCCAATCTGGGTGTGAGCCTGAGTAAGGCGCGCTCTGCCGTGGAGTTTATTATCGGGCGGGGCGATAAACCAACCACCGGTGAGATTGGGCTTACCCCAAGAGCGAAGCGGGTTATTGAACTGGCTATAGACGAAGCCCGTCACCTGGGTCATAACTATATCGGCACCGAGCACCTCTTACTTGGGCTACTTCGTGAGGGGGGAGGGGTGGCGGCTGATGTTCTGGATAGCTTTGGTATCACCCTGGAGCAGGCGCGGTCTGAGACCCTCCGTGTCCTCGGTGAGGGTATAACTCGAGCCAAACCCGCCCGCACCACCAGCCGAACCCCGCTTCTAGACCAGCTGGGCATTGACCTGACGGTGGCTTCCCGCGGTGGTAAACTTGACCCGGTCATTGGACGGAATAAAGAGATTGAGCGGGTGATTCAGATTTTAAGCCGCCGCACCAAGAATAATCCGGCTCTCATTGGCGAGCCTGGGGTGGGGAAAACAGCAATTGTTGAGGGCTTGGCTCACCGCATCGTCGCCGGCGATGTCCCGGAAACTCTGGAAGGAAAGAGAATAGTTACCCTTGATATTGGGGCGCTGGTCGCCGGGACAAAGTACCGCGGCGAGTTTGAGGAACGGCTAAAGAAGGTCATTGAGGAGATAAAGGCTGCCGGTAATTGCATCCTCTTCGTTGATGAGTTCCACACCATGGTTGGTGCCGGGGCGGCTGAGGGGGCGGTTGATGCCGCCAATATCCTCAAGCCATCGCTGGCAAGAGGGGAGATGCAGTGCATCGGTGCCACCACCCTTGATGATTATCGTAAGTATGTAGAGCGGGATGCCGCCCTGGAGAGGCGCTTCCAGCCGATTTTGGTTGAGGAGCCTTCCGTAGATGAAACACTGGAGATTTTACACGGGGTTAATGGGCGCTACGAGCAGCATCACCAGCTAACCATAAGTGATAAGGCGCTCGCTGCAGCAGCAACACTATCAGCCAGATATATCCCCGACCGCTTTCTTCCTGATAAGGCGATTGACCTGATTGATGAGGCGGCGTCACGAGTAAGGATTAAGCGACGGACAATACCCATTACCTTGAAAGAGGCAAGGCGAGCCCAGGAGAGTGTGCGTACGGATAAGGAAGCTGCCCTGGCTGCCCGCCAGTATGAGTATGCCGCTGAACTGCGCCAGCGTGAGCTCCAGATTGAAGAGAAAATAAAGCAGATGGAAAAGGAGTGGCAGGCGGAGCAGGAGGAGGAGAAGCCGGTAGTAACTGAGGAGGATATTGCTCAGGTAGTTAGCATGTGGACCGGAATCCCGGTGGTGCAGTTGGCGAGCGAGGAGACCAGCCGGCTACTTCAAATGGAGGAGGCACTGCATAAGAGAATCGTCGGGCAGGATGAGGCGATTAACTCTATTGCTCGGGCGGTACGTCGAGCCCGAGCCGGGCTCAAGGACCCGAGACATCCCATCGGCAACTTTATCTTTCTTGGCCCAACCGGCGTCGGTAAGACGGAGCTGGTCAGAGCCCTGGCTGAGTTCATGTTTGGTAGCGAGGACGCCCTAATCAGGCTTGATATGTCTGAGTTTATGGAGAGGCATACTGTTGCCCGTCTGGTCGGGGCACCGCCAGGATACGTTGGCTATGAGGAAGGTGGGCAACTCACCGAAGCAGTAAGGCGTAAATCTTACTGCTGCATACTCCTTGATGAGATTGAAAAGGCTCACCCTGATGTGTTTAATATCTTACTTCAGATATTTGACGATGGTCACCTCACTGATGCCAAGGGTCGGCGGGTTGACTTTCGCAACAGCATTATCGTTATGACCAGCAATATCGGGGCAGAGACTATTCGCAAGGGCACTACCATCGGTTTTACCTCGCATGCGGATGAGTCTAAAACTAGGGAGAAGTCCTACGAGAGAATGAAGGAAAACCTACTTAAAGAATTGAAAGACCCGGTAAAAGGTTTCCGTCCCGAGTTTTTAAACCGCATTGATGGTATAATAGTATTCCATGCCCTGAGCAAGGAGCACATCAGAAAGATAGTTGAGCTGATGCTGGCTCAAGTCTCCAAGCAGGTTGGGGAGAAGGGAATAAAGCTGGAGGTAACTGATGCGGCTAAAGACCTTCTTGGGGAAAAGGGCTATGATGAGGTCTTTGGCGCCAGGCCACTGCGCCGGGTGATTCAGGATATGGTTGAAGATAAACTTTCTGAGGACTTTCTCCGTGGTAAATTCCAGCCCGGGGATACAGCGGTAGTTGATGTTGAAGGGGAGGAGATTGTGGTGCACCCAGCAGCGGTGGGGGCATTGGCGGGAGAAGAGAAAGCCTAAATTCATATGTTAGTAGTTTAGGTTCTATAAAAGGGCGGGGAAATAATATGACCCAACCGCCCTTTTAATACGCCCAAAATTGGGAGGCTGGAGCGAAGAAAGGAGAGTAGAAATTGGCACAGGAGAATGTTGAGTTCCCGATAACGGGCAAGATAACCAGCGTCAATGTTAAGCCTGGGGACATAGTTAAGGAGGGGGATACACTCTGCATGCTGGAATCAATGAAGATGGAAAATCCTATATTGGCTCCGGTCAGCGGTAAGGTTACCAAGATAGACGTTACGGCGGGGCAGGTGGTCGAGACCGGTGATTTGGTGGCGGTTATTGAATATTAAAAGGTAGTACCTATCTATGGAACTCATCCAAGTTATTGCTCTTGTCATCTTCCTGGCAGCGGTTGGTCTGATTATCTGGGGGAAGCTGGACAGGGCTGTGGTTGGGCTGGTGGGGGTTGCCCTGATGGTGCTGCTGGGGGTAATGGATGAGAGCGAAGCCTTCCTGGCAGTAGACTGGAATGTCATCGCCATACTCTTTAGCATCTGGATAATCGCTGCCTACTTTGGCAAAAGCGGCATTCCCGAGTATCTAGCCGTTTTGGCATTAAGGGTTTCCCGAAACAACATCGCCATCTTTTTGACCCTCATCGCAATCATCGCTGGCTTTATCTCCATGTTTGTAGATAATGTCGTCGTTATCTTAATGATGGCACCGGTGGTCTTCCATGTAACCAGGAGGATGAAGCTTGCTTCCTTCCCTTTTATCATGATGGTGGGGCTGGGTGCTAACTTCATGGGCACCGCCCTGCTACTGGGTGATTTGCCCCCACAGATGCTCCACTCCGTCTCCGGGATAGAGTTTGGCGGTTTCCTCTGGCAGATGGGGAGACCATCGTCCTTCATCCTGCTGACGATAACCTTCTTGCTCACCATGTTTATTATGTATCAGTTCAAGCTCAAGAAACTGTATTCAGGCGTCACTGCCGATGCCACTGCTATGGCGGAAATCGTCGGGGCAAGCCCCACCGAGCATATCAAGCATAAAAAATTCGCCGCCGTCGCCGTCGGTATGTTTCTGATGACCATTTTAGCCATGTCCTTCCGCCAGCTAACCGGCTTGCACCTCGGCTTTATTGCTCTGGTCGGGATGATGGCCCTTGTCCTAATCAACGAAATCTTTGCCAAACAGCTGAAAGGCCCGAACTTTGAAAGCGTCCTTGGTGAACTGGACTGGCGGGCGCTGATATTTTATATTGTGCTCTTTATCCTCGTCGGCGGCATCAACCATGTCGGCGTAATTGATATGGTGGCTAAGGCTCTGTCTGGATACTTTCAGCAAAACCTGATTCTGGGTTCAAGTCTGCTCTACTGGGTCACCGCGCCCATAGTTGGCGTAGTCGAACATGATGCCTATATCCTTGCCTTTTTGTATCTAATCCGGGATATGGCGGCTTCAGCCAGTATCTCACCCTGGCCCTTGTGGTGGGCTTTGCTCTGGGCGGGAACCCTCGGTAGCAACCTGACCATCGCCGGTGCTCCAGCCCTCTTCGTTGCCCAGAGCATCTGCGAAAAGGAAGATAGCTGCCGGATTCAACTTGGCGAGTTCTTCCGCTACTCAGTGCCCTTCGTCGTCATCAGCCTGGTGATTCAGTATATCCTTCTATTGATTTTTTGGGTTATACCCTTTACGATGTAAACATGCTGACAGTACGGGGTAAAGTATGAAAGACTGGGTGTTTGGCTTGACCATGACCATTGCCGGGATGGGGGTTACCTTCATAACCCTTTATATCCTGACGCTGGTAATCAAGCTTCTGGATAGGCTCTTCCCCTACAAGGAGGAGAAGAAGGAAGAGGGCAAGTAAGGAGTCTATATGTCGTGGACTGATGTTTTGTCTGCCCTGGTCTCAGGGTTTACCCATCTCACCTGGCAGAGTGCCTTTCTAATATTGCTGGGGTGTGTCCTTATCTATCTGGCAATTGCCAAGGGCTTTGAGCCCTTGCTTCTTATCCCTATCGGCTTTGGCGTAATTCTGGGCAACCTGCCCCTTGCCGGGCTTGCCGCCAGCGCTGAAGGCGGCGTAATCAATATTATATATAAGGCGGGCATCCTCACCGAGATATTCCCCTGCCTTATCTTCGTTGGGCTGGGGGCAATGATAGACTTTGGTCCGATGTTAGCCAACCCGAAGGTGCTTATCTTCGGGGCGGCGGGGCAGTTCGGGATTTTCTTAACCCTTCTTCTTGCCTTACAATTCTTTACCCGCACTGAGGCATGCTCCATCGCTATAATCGGTGCCTGCGACGGCCCCACGGCAATCTATGTTACCACCAAATATGCCCCCCACCTGCTCCCGGCAGTATCTATTGCCGCTTATTCTTACATGTCTCTGGTGCCCATCATCCAGCCGCCAATCATGCGGCTCATGACGACCAAGGCAGAACGTCAGGTGGTAATGGCTTACGAGGAGAAGAAGGTATCCAAGCGGGTTAAGGTTCTTTTCCCCATTGTGGCTGGCTTAATAACCATGTTGATTGCACCGATGGGCGCCCCACTGATGGGCATGTTGATGCTGGGAAATTTGCTCAAGGAATCGGGGGTGGTCGGCCGATTGGCTGATGTCTCTTCCGGTGCTTTAGTTAATATCGTGACCCTCCTTCTCGGACTGTGCATCGGCTCGGCCATGCTCGCCGGCAATTTCCTGCAATGGCAGACCATCTTGGTATTCATACTGGGGCTGGTAGCTATTTCTCTGGACACGGTAACCGGCGTCCTGCTGGGAAAGCTGATGCGGGTGCTGACCAAGGGCAAGATAAATCCCCTGATTGGTGCTGCTGGCACCTCGGCTTTCCCCATGTCAGCCAGGGTGGTGCAGAAAGAAGGGCAGAAGGCAAACCCGAGGAGTTTTCTCTTATGGCATGCCGTCGGTGCTAATACCGGTGGGCAGATTGGCTCGGTGATGGCGGCGTCAGTAATGCTGGCGATTTTGGCCGGAATGGGAATAGCCCCATTATCATAAAATGTTGCCTTGCTTCTCAAAATGAAGTAAAGTTATCCTGTGGGCAAATCAGGCAAATCCCCAGTTAGAACCATCTTTGTCTGCCAGCAGTGTGGCAAGGAGAGCCTGAAGTGGCTGGGGCGCTGCCCTAACTGCCAAGAGTGGAATAGCTTTGTTGAAAATACCGTAACCGCTACCCCTTCCCGCGTCTCCGCTGTAGACAATCCACCGCAGGAGCTATCTCAGGTGGCGACTAATATCTCCGACCGCCTCCCCCTTCCTCTCGCCGAGCTCAATCGCGTGCTGGGGGGAGGAGTGGTCGCCGGCTCTCTGGTGCTTATCGGTGGCGACCCCGGTATCGGCAAGTCCACCCTTCTATTACAGGTCTCGGCTCTGGTGGCACAGGCTAAGGGTAAGGTGGCTTATGTCTCCGGTGAGGAAACCCTGTCCCAGATTAGATTGAGGGCAGAGCGTCTCGGGGTTAAGGGGGAGGGGCTTTACCTCCTGGCTGAGACTGACATTGATATTATCTTGAGTCAGCTGGAGAAGTTATCCCCATCTCTAGCTATCATTGATTCCATCCAGGCGGTTTATCTCCCTGAGCTTGATACTGCCGCCGGGAGCATAACTCAGGTGCGAGAGTGCACCCTGAGGCTAATGCGCTGGGCAAAGCAGAACGGCGTGCCCGTTTTTATCGCCGGGCATGTGACCAAGGATGGGGCGATTGCCGGTCCCCGAGTCCTTGAGCATATCGTTGATGTAGTGCTTTACCTTGAGGGCGAGGCGTTCAGTGCCTATCGCGTCCTTCGCGGGGTGAAAAATCGCTTTGGCTCCACCAATGAGGTCGGCGTCTTTGAGATGAAGGAGCGCGGTCTGGTTGAGGTGGATAATCCGTCTCTGGCTTTCCTGTCTCAGCGGCAGAGTGAAGCCATTGGCTCAACGGTAGTGCCCACCCTTGAGGGCACCCGCCCCCTTCTGGTGGAGATTCAGGCTCTGACCACCCCCACCGCCTTTGGCTTACCACGGCGCACGGCTAACGGCGTTGACTTTAACCGATTGCTCTTGATTGCTGCCGTGCTGACCAAGCGAGTGGGCTTGAGGCTGGCAAGTCAAGATATTATCGTTAATGTTACCGGCGGGCTTAAAATAGAAGAGCCGGCGGCTGACCTGGGTATTGCCCTGGCTATTGCCTCCAGCTTCCGTGATGTCGGTGCTGACCCGCAACTGGTGGTAATGGGGGAGGTTGGGTTAAGTGGGGAACTGCGGTCTGTCCCCCAGCTAGAGCGGCGGGTAACAGAGGCGGCACGGCTGGGATTTGAGCGATGTTTAGTGCCTAAAACTAGCGGCAGGATTTCAAAGCCTAAAAACATTGAGCTTATCCCCGTGAGCACATTAAGGGAGGCGGTAGGCATTGGGCTTCAAGGGAAGAGGGCAAAGGATACAGGGGGTGAGGTAGATAAAAAATCTTAAAGTCGGCGCTATAATTGTGGCGGCGGGCTCAAGCCAGCGGATGGGTGGGGTGGACAAGGTCTTTGCTCTGCTGGGCGGGAAGCCGGTCGTGGCTTGGGCGGTTGATGCCTTTGACGGCTGTGACCAGGTCAGTCAAATAGTGGTGGTGGTGGGTGAAAAGAATCTGGAGTGGTGCCGGCAGATTATGGCCACAAAGGGGTGGTCTAAGCCGATTGAGGTCTGTGCCGGGGGCAGGCGGCGTCAGGACTCGGTGGCGGCTGGGCTCAAGCGGCTTAATAAGTGCCAGTGGGTGGTAGTCCATGACGGCGCTCGGCCGCTGGTAACTAAAGGCCAGATTGAGGAGGGGCTTAAGGCAGCCAAAGAAACCGGCGCGGCTGTAGCCGCCATTCCCGTTACTGATACCATTAAGATTGCCGATGATGATAGTGTTGTGCACCAGACGCTGCCTCGGCAAAATCTGTGGGCAGTGCAGACGCCACAGGTGTTTAGTTTTGAGATAATCGCTAAAGCCTATAAGCGGGTAAAGGGTGAGGTAACCGACGACGCCTCGCTGGTAGAGAAGCTGGGCTATAAGGTTAAGCTATATATGGGCGCCTATGATAATATAAAGATAACCAACCCTGATGACCTGGCTTTAGCTGAGGCTTTGTTAAAGAAGCGTGGGAAGTAAGATGCGTGTTGGCATTGGCTATGACATTCACCCTTTAGTCAAGGGAAGGAAGCTCGTCCTTGGCGGTGTGGAGATACCCTTTAAGGAAGGTCTTGATGGCTGGAGTGACGCCGATGTGCTCACCCATGCTATTATTGATGCCCTGCTCGGGGCGGCGGCTCTGGGGGATAGGGGTAGCCATTTCCCTTCCGGCAAAGCAAAATATAAGGATATTTCCAGCCTGAGCCTGCTTAAAGAAGTGAAGGACAAGCTCGCGGCAAAAGGCTGGCGTATAAGCAATATTGACGCCGTAGTTATCGCTGAGGAGCCGAAGTTAGCCAAGTTCATTGCCCCGATGCGCCTTAAGCTCAGCCAGACCCTCGCTATAAAGTTAGCCCAGATTAGTATCAAGGCGAGCACGGCTAACGGCATTGGCTGTGTCGGCAAGGGGAGGGGGATAGAGGCTCAAGCCGTAGCTTTATTGGAAGGCGGTAAAGATGAAAGTATATAACACCCTCTCCGGACAAAAGGAAGAGTTTTTGCCCCAGGGCGACGAGGTTAAGATGTATGTCTGCGGGGTCACTCCCTATGATAACTGCCATATCGGTCATGCCATGAGCTACATCATCTTTGATGTTATCCGGCGTTATCTGCGCTTTCGGGGCTATAAGGTCAAATATGTGCAGAACGTCACTGATATTGACGACAAGATTATAGACCGGGCAACTAAGCTCGGTATTGCCCCCGCTGAGCTGGCGCAGAAATACACCGATAGCTACTTTGAGGATATGGACGCCCTGAATATTGAAGGGGTTGATATCTATCCACGAGCTACCGAGGAGATACCAAAAATCATCGAGGTGATAAAGACCTTAGTTGATAAGGGTTACGCCTATCCCGCCGGCGGTAGCGTCTACTTCCGGGTAAGGAATGTCCCAGACTATGGCAAGCTGGCTCACCGCAGCCTTGACGATATGATGGCGGGAGCCCGCATTGAACCCGGGGAGGATAAGGAGCACCCTATGGACTTTGCCCTGTGGAAGGCGTCAAAGCCGGGCGAGCCGTCTTGGGAAAGCCCGTGGGGTCAGGGCAGACCGGGCTGGCATATTGAGTGCAGCGCCATGTCGCTGAAATACCTGGGTGATACCCTTGATATCCATGGTGGCGGGCAGGACCTGATTTTCCCCCACCACCAGAATGAGATTGCCCAGTCGGAGAGCTTTACCGGCAAGAAGCCCTTTGTTAAATACTGGCTACATAACGGGCTGGTTCAGCTTGGCGAGGAGAAGATGAGCAAGTCCCTGGGCAACCTGATAACCATTAAGCAGGCACTGGAAAAGTACAGCCCCGATGCCATCCGCATCTTTATTTTAAGCTCTTATTACCGAAGCCCACTAAGATACTCTGAGGTGGCTTTAGAAGCGGCGGAGAGCGGGGCGGAAAGGTTATGGCAGGCGAATGAGAGGGAAGGTAGAGGAAAGCAGCTTGATTGGTCAAAGCTTGCCGAACAGCAACGACAACGATTCATTGAGGCAATGGATGATGACTTTAATACGGCTCAAGCGGTGGCTGTCTTATTTGACCTAGCTAGATATATTAACCGCCTAGGTGATGAAGGTTATAGCGTTATTCATGGGCAACAATTGCTTGCAGAGCTAGCGGGTGTGCTTGGTTTAACCCTTAAGCCGCCAGAAAAGCCGCTTCTTAATGCTGAGCCTTTTATTGAGCTCCTGATTTCCATCCGCGACCAGCTACAGAAAGCCAAGCAACGGCAGCTTGCTGATGAAATAACTACTGAAACCATGATGGGGAAGTTGCCCCCCGGTCAGGCTGACCATTTTATTCAAACATTAATTTCTACACGCAGAAAACTACGGGAAGCCGGGCAGTGGCAGCTTGCCGATGAGATTCGGGCCAAGCTAGCTGAACTTGGCATAGCCCTTGAGGACACTCCCAAAGGCACGGTGTGGAAGCGCAAGAGGTAATAGGAAAGTCCTCTAGTAACCTACCCCCTCACCCCCTTCCCCGTTTTAAACTTATCTTTTTCTTCCCACCCACCCGCCCCTAGGGGCGTCTGCGGCTTATTATAGGGTGGATGCCCCCACCCCGAAACTGGGGTGTTTAAGAGGGGCGTCAGCTCCTCTTTTTAAAAATCTTCCCCTTCCCCTTGTTAAGGGGAAGGGGATAAAGGGGGATAGGGTTAATAATTAAGCTAACTACCTTCTGGTTGCCCAAGACCATAGGGATTGCAAAAACTTCAGCTTAACCAGCCCCACCGGTAGCTCCAGTTGCATTCTCTCCACCACAGGGAAGGCATTTATCTCGTCTATCCTTGTCTTTAAGCGGGGGAGTTCGTCAATATTTCCCTTAGCTAATATATCATCAATGAGGTGTGCCATTCTCCACGCCGCATTGATGCGCTCTTCCCCAGCCTCCGCCATCTGCCGGGAGATAATGGCGTATTTTGCCTTGAGGCGATTGAGGCGCAGTATTGCTTCGTAAGCAGTGTCAACAATCTGCTGGCGGTTCATCCATCTTGTCTCGTAGTTTAATGAGTATTTCCAGCTTGGTTCTAGTAGCGCCTGGCGGTGCTCCTCCAATGTTCGGAAAAGAATGCGGTAGCCGTGGCGTTCGGGTTGCTCAAAGCCAAGACTGCCCGGGTCAAGGAAGGGCGAAATCGGGGCGATAAACAGGGAAAGCCGCTTATCCCCCTTGAACCTCTGGAAGAGAAAATCGCAGTAGTCAATGGTTTCCATTACTGATTTTTGGGTCTGCTTGGGCAGCCCAATCATAAAGAAGACATCCAGCCGCCCGCAGCCGACACTAAGGGCATGTTCCATCGTTAGCTCCAAATCATGGTTGGAATAATTTCTGCCGGAAGCCTTCCTTACCCTGGGGTCATGGGATTCGGGGGAAATCTCAAGGCAGAAGTTGGGACAGGCAAGGCTCATCTGGTGAAGAAAGCTGGCGGAGGCAGGGTTGAAAAGCTCAAGAATGAGCTGATTTTTCACCCGCTTTTCTTTCAGCTGCTCCAGGACCTCATAGGCATAGTGCTCCCCTGCCTGGCGCAGGTCGCCGAGGATAAAAATGGGACCACGGCTGAAGTGCTCAATCTGCTTTACATCACGGGCTACTGACGGTGGGGAGCGAAAGACAGCCTTTTCCCGATTATAAAAATTTCTGAAGGCAGCCGCCGAGCCGCCACAGATAACACAGTCCTGGGTGCAGCCACGGCAGGTTAGCACCGCAGTAATGGGATAATTTGTCCAGCCCTTAAATGGGGTATAACTAGCCAGGTCACGGTATCTAATCGCCGAGCGCATGGTATTATCGTAGTAGTTGACCATGACGTTGCTCAGGTCGGCAGGGACGTAAGAGAAGGGGTTTTCTCTTGTTTTGCCCTTTTTGTCCCGCCAGACAAGATTGGGCACATCCTCAGGCGGTCTTTTGTTGGTTATGCAGTCCATGAGCTGTTTGAGCGGTTCCTCCGTAGAGTCACCCCTGAGCACATAATCAACCTCCGGGTAGTGCATTAGCTCCCGATAGAAATAAGAGGCAGAAAGCCCGCCCATCACCACCCTGGCTCGGCGGTGGTATTTCTTCACTATTTTTGCGACCTCAATAGCGCCGTGAGCGCTCACCAGCCAATGCAAATCAATGCCGAATACCGGTGCCTCCAGACGCCTTATCAGCGCCTCGGCATCAAATTTCTTATCGCTCAGCATACGAACGGCAAGATTGATAATGCGTACCTGATACCCAGCACTCTCCAAATACTCAGCAATGCTGGTAAAGCCAATGGGATACATCTCAAACATAAACGAGGATGGAATCAGGTCGCTAACCGGACCATAAAGAATCGTCTTCTGGCGAAAGTCGTAAACACTCGGCGGGTGAAGTAAAATCAGGTCAGCGGGCATTATAAGACCCCTGCCAGAATATAGCCAATGCCAAGAAGTAGCTGGGTGAGGAGGACAACCAGAACGTTATTTGCCATCGCCGGCACCAGCCTGTTCATACTTTCCGGCTTCAGTGCACCCTGAATCGCCTTTATTGCTAAGGGGAGGGTTAATAAAGGCAATAGTAGAAATAGTTGAGATAGGTCTCTTTTCGCAACTGTTGTGCTGATTGCCATGCCGATTATCCACAAATAGACCAGCAGGGTCAGGGCGCAGTAGACAATACCGGCATTTTTCTTGCCCATAGTGATGGGGAGTGTTCTTCGTCCTGCCTTTTTGTCAGGGGGGACGTCAGGGAATTCATTCAACAAGAGCAGGTTATGCACCAGAATGCCAGAAGGTATAGAGGCGACAATAGCCGGAATGGTATATGCCGTGGTCTGAACAAAGTAAGTTCCCAGCACCGGCAGAGCCCCCAGCCCCACCCCGGGGGCCCATTCCGGCCACCCCAGTCTGGTCAGCACCGGTGTATAAAGCACGGTGCATACCGCCGCCACCAGAAGCAGGGGTAGCAAATCCCAGCCCCGGGCGATAACAAAGTAGACACCTATCGGCACCGCCAGTAGAAAAGCAACCAGCCCCAACCAGAAGACCTGTTTCGGCTTAAGCAGAGAGGCGGGGAGGATACCACTGCCGCCACTGAACGGGGTTCTCCTCACCTCAAGGTCTATCCCGCTAGTGTAATCAAAGTAGTCGTTGAGCACATTAACGCTGATGTGACAGAGAAGCAGCCCAGCAAAGGCTAACAGGGCATAGCCAAGGTGGAAGTAACCATCATACCAGGCAATGCAGTTACCTAAAAATGCCAGCACCACGGAAAGAAGCAGGAACTGTGGTCTGGTCTCAAGAAACCATACTTTCAACTTCATCGTTTGCTTTGAGTTACTAGCTAATTCTGAGGGCTAAAATAGAGACAATGATAAATAGAATGATCAGGACGATGGTGAATTGGAATAGCGTTTTTTCCACGCCCCGTTTCGTCCGGTAGACGGTGTCAGGCTGACCGAAGATACCCCCTAGCCCCCCACTTCTAATCTGGAGCAGGACGGCTAATATCAAGGCGGCAGATAATATAATCTGAGCTATATTAAAATAGGTATTCATCTCATCCTTCCTCTAGTTTCTTCTCCAGCAGTTCGTTTACCAAACTTGGGTTGGCACGCCCCTTGGTAGCTCTCATCACCTGCCCAACGAGGAATTTTAAGGACTCTTTTTTTCCCCCCTTATAATCGGCTACCGCCTGGACGTTAGAGTTTATCACTTCTATAACTGTTTCTTCAAGCTGTTTAGTATCGCTGATTTGGGCAAGACCTTTCTGGGTGATAATCTCGCCTGACGTCTTGGTAGTTCGGAACATTTCCTCAAGCACAGATTTTGCCGTGGCGATATTAATCTTGCTGTGTGAATCTAATATCAGCCCGGCGAAGCGCTCAGGGTTAACCCTTTTCCTGAATTCTTCTGTATCAATATTCTTCTCGTTCATGATGCGGGTGGCTTCACCTAAAAGCCAGTTGCTCACTTCCTTGGGTGACACCTTTTGACTGGTCCTCAGGCATTCCTCAAAGTAGTCCGCCATTAGCTTGGAGCTGGTAAGCAGGTTGGCGTCATAGAGGGGCAAGCCGTATTCAGCGACAAATCGGTCGCGTTTAGTTTCGGGCAGCTCAGGCAGCCTTGACCTTATCTCCCCCACCCACTTCTGGCTTAAAACCAGTGGCGGCAGGTCAGGCTCAGGGAAGTAGCGATAGTCGTGGGCATACTCCTTGCTGCGCTGGACAACCGTTTTCCCCTTCTCCTCTACCCACCCCCTGGTCTCCTGAGTGAGTTTTTTGCCCTCCTCAGCCATCCTTCTCTGCCTTTTCGCCTCATACTCTAGGGCTAGATAGACCGCCTTGAAGCTATTCATATTCTTGACCTCGACCTTAGCCAAAGGCTCGGGGCTATTCTCAGGACGAATGCTGATATTGGCATCACACCTGAAGCTCCCCTCCTCCATATTGCCGGTAGATACACCCAGGTACTGGAGTATACTTCTTAGCTTCACGAGGTACTGTCTGGCTTCCTCCGGGGAGCGGAGGTCAGGCCCACCGACAATCTCCATCAGCGGCACCCCCGCCCGGTTGACATCAACTAGGCTATAGGACTGCCCATCTTGGGAGGTGCGGTGGAGTAGTTTGGCTACATCCTCCTCAAGATGAACGCGGATTATGCCCACCCTCCTTTTTTCGCCGTCAACCTCGATGGTAAGCCAGCCGTCATGGCTGATGGGGGTATCATACTGGGAAATCTGATACCCCTTCATCAGGTCGGGGTAAGGGTAGTTCTTGCGGTCAAACTTGGTGTAATCGGAGATAGTGCAGTTGAGAGCGAGAGCCGTCATTATGGTATATTCTATTGCCTGCTGATTAATCGTGGGCAGAACCCCGGGCATACCAAGGCAAACGGGGCAGACATGGGTGTTGGGTGGGGCAGTGGCATAATCAGCACTGCAGCGGCAGAACATCTTGCTCTTAGTTAAGAGCTGGGCATGAACCTCCAGCCCGATAATGGTCTCATAGTTCATGACAGATTTTAGTATAGCAACAATACTGATGGCTAGCAAGGAAGAGTTATTTATCAACCTCACCCTCTTTGTCCCCCTCTCCATTCTTTGGAGAGGGGGAAGATATTAAAAAGGGGGGCTGACGCCCCTCTTAGACACCCCGTTAAGTCAGTCTCCTTCAGAGGGAGAGTTTGAGAGAGGCGAAGCCTCTCTCAATTAAATATTCCCCCTTCCCTTCAATAAAATGATAAGGGAAGGGGGTCAGGGGGATAGGTTACTAGACAATCTTATTTATGTTATAATTTCTAAATAGTGGGGATATAGCTCAGTAGGGAGAGCGCTGCGTTCGCATCGCAGAGGTGGGGGGTTCGAATCCCCCTATCTCCACTTTATTTTTGACCCCATCCCCTTCTTTTCTATGAGGTAGGTAAAAAGTCCTATAGGAGGTATTGACAAAATTCTCAAAAAGTGCTATTATTTAAGGTTGTTATTATGCCACTTAAGGTTTTACCCTATTATACCTTCCCATTAACCACAGGTTTAACTTAAGTTAGTGCTGTATTGGCGCGAAATTTTGCTCATCTATTTTTAGAAGTAGAGTAAAGATAACCTTTTATGTTGCCAATAGATAATAAACAAAATATGCCTCCTGTTCCCAGGAAGTCTTACGCCAAGTTGCCTGAGGTACTGGAGGTACCAGACCTGCTCAAGGTTCAAACCGAGTCCTTCCGCTGGTTTCAGGAACATGGGCTGAGGCATTTGCTGGAGGAGATATCTCCTATTGAGGATTTCACCGGCAATAGACTGGCGCTTAGCTTCATAGATTATGAATTCCGCGAGCCCCATTTCACCGAGCTGGAGTGCCGCTCAAGAGACCTGACCTACTCCGCCCCTCTCTATGTCAGGACACAATTACTGGTTAAAGAGACCGGGGAAATCAAGGAGCAGGACCTCTTTTTCGGTGATATTCCGCTGATGACGGCTAAAGGCACCTTCATTACCAGTGGTGCCGAAAGGGTAGCCGTAAGCCAGCTACTGCGTTCTCCGGGCGTCTATTTCTCGGTTGAAGAAGACCCCACCACTGGTCGCCGGTTGTGTCATGCCAAGCTAATCCCTACCCGTGGGGCTTGGCTTGAGTTTGAGACCAGCAATCGGGATGTAATCTCGGCTAAGATAGATGGCAAACGCAAGATTCCCATCACCACACTGCTCCGGGCTATCGGCTATAGTGGTGAGGAACAACTGCTTGGGTTATTTTCTACGGAGGATAGCTCCCCGGAGCACCAATACGTAAAGTCAACCGTGGAGCGCGAGCCTCTGGTCAAGGATGAGCCTGAGGCACTACTTGATATCTATAGAAAGTTGCGCCCCGGGGACCCGCCTAACATTGAAAATGCCAGAAAACTACTCAAAAATCTGTTCTTCGACCCCCTACGCTATGACCTTGGGGAGGTAGGGCGCTATAAGCTTAATAAGAGACTTAGGCTTGATATCTCAGAAAGTCAACTGGCTCTGACCAGAGAGGACATCGTTGAGATAGTAAGACACATTATTATGGTTAACAATGGCACTGATACCCCTGACGATGTTGACCATCTGGGAAATCGGCGAGTGCGCACTGTTGGTGAGCTAATTCAGAACCAGTTCCGCATCGGGCTACTGCGCCTGGAACGAGTGGTCAGGGAGCGCATGAGTATCCTCGGCGCTGAGGTGGTAACCCCTAGTGCTCTGGTCAACATTCGCCCGGTAATGGCAGCGACCAGGGAGTTCTTTGGTGGCTCCCAGCTCTCGCAGTTTATGGACCAGACCAACCCACTGGCTGAGCTAACTCATAAGCGAAGGCTATCAGCGATGGGGCCCGGGGGGTTGTCCCGAGAGCGGGCTGGGTTTGAAGTCAGGGATGTCCACTTCTCCCACTACGGTAGAATCTGCCCCATTGAGACGCCGGAGGGACCTAACATTGGTCTTATCGGCTCCCTAGCCACCTATGGGCGGATTAACCGCTATGGCTTCATTGAGGCGCCATACCGGAGGGTTATTTCTGAGGTGAACAATACCCCAGATGAGCTGGTGGGCAGGACAACCAGGGAGGCAGTACTTGACGATAAAGGCAATACCGTGGTCGAAGCCAGGACTACCATTAATCAAAAGCTTGCCACCAAGCTATTTAGGTTACCGCCGAGAAAGATAAAGGTGGTGCCCTTTGTCTCTGACGAGGTCGTTTACCTATCAGCCGATAAAGAAGACGAATACACCATAGCTCAGGCTAATGCTAAGCTTGACCCAAATAACCAATTTGTTGAAGAAAAGATTGAAGCCAGATACGCTGAGCGCTACTTACTAGTAACACCCGATGAGATCCAGTTTATGGATGTTTCGCCTAAGCAAATAGTTAGCGTTGCCACTTCGCTGATACCATTTCTGGAGCATAATGATGCTAATCGCGCCCTGATGGGGTCTAACATGCAGCGCCAGGCAGTACCCCTGCTTCGCCCCGAGGCACCGGTGGTAGCTACTGGTATGGAGATAGAGGTTGCCAAGCACAGCGGGCAGGTTATCTTTGCTCAAAATGCTGGCGTAGTCACCTCGGCTACCAGCTCCGAGATTGTGGTTACCACGGATAACGGCAAAAATGATGTATACCCGTTAATGAAATTTGTCCGCACCAATCAGGGGACATGCATCAGCCAGCACCCCATTGTCAGCAAGGGTGAACAGGTGGAGGCGGGGCAGGTTCTGGCTGATAGCTCATCTACCGAATATGGAGAGCTGGCTCTGGGGCAGAATGTAGTCTGTGCCTTTATGAGCTGGGAAGGCTATAACTTTGAGGACGCTATTATCGTCAGTAGCCGCCTGGTTGAGCAGGATAAGTTTACCTCCATTCATATTGAGAAGCATGAGATAGAAGCCAGGGATACCAAGTTGGGACCGGAAGAGATTACCCGAGATATACCCAACGTTGGTGAGGAAAGTCTACGTGAGCTTGATGAAAACGGCATTATTCGGATTGGTGCTGAGGTTGGTCCGGACGATATATTGGTGGGCAAGATTACCCCCAAGGGGGAGACCGAGCTATCGGCTGAGGAGAAGCTGCTTAGGGCTATCTTTGGTGAGAAAGCCCGAGAGGTGAAGGATACATCGCTACGTGTGCCTCATGGTGAGTGGGGCAAGGTGATTAATGTCAGGGTCTTCTCTCGTGACAAGGGTGATGACCTGCCTGCCGGCGTCAACCAATGGGTACAGGTCTGGATTGCCCAGAGGCGGAAGGTTTCGGTGGGTGATAAGCTAGCCGGCCGCCATGGCAATAAAGGGGTTATCTCCCTCATTGCGCCGGCTGAGGATATGCCCTTCCTTACTGATGGCACACCGGTGGATATCATCTTAAATCCGATAGGTGTCCCATCACGGATGAATCTGGGGCAGGTCCTGGAGACCCACCTCGGATGGGCGGCTCAGACTCTTGGCTTCAGGGCACTTACCCCTGTTTTTGATGGTGCCAGTGATGGCGAAATTGAGGATGCTCTGGCTAGAGCCTGGATTGCCCGAAGAGTTGGAGCGGTTGACCCTAACCCGGTTAATGACCGCCCCAGCGTACACCTAGAGCAGGCTAAGGCATGGCTTGAGGAGCACGGCTACAAGGGGGATAGGGTATTTAGTGATGACTACCCCGGGGAGGCGAGGGAGGTTTGCCTGCGCCTGTGGCTTGAAGACATGGGGATATCCAGCCGAGACCTCAACCAACGGCAACTGGGGCAGGCAGCGGAGAAAGTAAAAGCTGAACGTAATCTTCACCCACCGATTATGGGTAAGGTTATACTCCGTGATGGAAGAACTGGTCAGCCCTTTGACCAGCCGGTAACGGTGGGGAGCATCTATATGATGAAGCTAATCCACCTGGTTGAGGATAAGGTTCACGCCCGTTCCACCGGACCTTATTCCCTGATTACCCAGCAACCCCTGGGGGGTAAGGCTCAATTTGGTGGTCAGCGCTTTGGTGAGATGGAGGTATGGGCACTGGAAGCCTATGGTGCTGCCCATATCCTTCAGGAAATCCTGACCATAAAATCAGACGATGTTACCGGTCGAGCCAAAACCTATGAGGGCATAGTTAAAAATGAGGATATCCTCCAACCCGGAGTGCCCGAATCATTTAAGGTTCTGGTTAAGGAGCTAGAAAGCCTGGGGCTTGCTATTGAGGTGATTAATGAGGAGGAAAGGGCAACAATTGCCCTCGAAGCTAAAGAAGCCCCAAAACTGAAGGCAGGACTTGAAGAGAACTTAAATAAGCAAGAGGTAAAAGAGGAAAATGTTTGAGGTTAACGATTTTGATGCTATTCGTATCTCACTGGCTTCACCAGAGCAGATTAGGAGCTGGTCATATGGAGAGGTGACCAAGCCCGAGACTATCAACTACCGCACCCTGAAACCGGAAAGGGATGGGCTTTTCTGCGAGAGAATCTTTGGCCCAACCAAGGACTTTGAGTGCTATTGTGGTAAGTATAAGAGGATACGTTATAAGGGGATTATCTGCGATAAGTGTGGTGTTGAAGTCGCCAGGGCTAAGGTGCGGCGTGAGCGCATGGGGCACATTGAGATGGCAAGCCCGGTGAGCCATATCTGGTTTGCCAAGGGGATACCCAGCCGAGTAGGACTTTTGCTTGACCTATCACCGCGGAGCCTGGAACGTGTCCTCTACTTCTCTCACTATATTATTACCTCTATAGACGAGGAGGTGCGCCAGGAGACAATTAAGCAACTAAAGCAGAATAGCTTGCAGCAAATAGAGGAGCTCCAAAGCGCCCTGGAGACCAAGATTAAAGAGAGTGAGAAGGCGGGGGCAACACTAGATGAGATAGAGCGGCTCCAGCGCCGCTTCGGTGAGGAGAAGCTGGGGATTGAGGAGAAGCTTTCGGCGGCGGTGGAACAGCTAAAGGATATGAGGAAGGGAGTACTACTCACCGAGAATCAATATTATGAGCTCAAACAAAGATATAGCCAGGTTTTTACCGCCAGCATCGGGGCTGAGGCTATTTTGCAGTTACTTAAGGACTTAAATTTGGATGAAATGCGTAATCGGCTGCTCCTTGAGACCCGCTCCACCTCAGGGCAACGCCGCCGACGGGCAGCTAAACAATTGCAGGTGGTGGAGGCGTTTCGCCGCAGTGGCAATAAGCCAGAGTGGATGATCTTAATCGTGTTACCGGTGCTACCACCTGACCTGCGGCCTATGGTTCAACTAGACGGTGGTAGATTTGCCACCAGTGACCTTAATGACCTGTATCGGCGAGTCATCAACCGCAATAACCGGCTGCGTCACCTCTTGGAGATAGGGGCACCAGAGATTATCATCCGCAACGAGAAAAGGATGCTCCAAGAGGCGGTTGATTCCCTTATTGATAATGGGAGGAGGGGACGAGCCGTTGCCATTGGTGGTAACCATAAGCTGAAGTCCCTCTCCGATATGCTCCGGGGCAAGCAAGGGCGCTTCCGCCAGAATCTACTGGGCAAGCGAGTTGATTATAGTGGACGTTCCGTTATTGTGGTTGGTCCCGAGCTTAAGCTTCACCAGTGCGGACTGCCAAGACGGATGGCGGTGGAACTATTTAAGCCGTTCATTATGCGACGGCTGGTGGAGCAAGGGTTAGCTCACAATATCAAGAGTGCCCGCCGACTGGTGGAGAGAAATAAGCCAGAGGTATATGACATACTTGAGGAGGCAGTCAAGGAGCGCCCGGTATTGCTTAACCGCGCTCCCACCCTGCACCGCCTCAGCATTCAGGCGTTTGAGCCAGTGCTCATTGATGGTAGTGCCATCCAGATTCACCCCCTGGTATGTGCTGCCTTTAATGCTGACTTTGATGGTGACCAGATGGCAATTCATGTTCCCCTGTCTAAGGCTGCGGTCAGGCAAGCCAAGGAAATCATGCTCAGCACCCATAACATGCTGCTGCCAAGCTCCGGGGAGCCGATAGTAACACCAACCCTGGACATGGTTCTTGGCTGCTATTATCTGACCACAATCATACCCGGCGCCAAGGGTGAAGGGGCAATCTTTGGCAGTTTTGAAGAGGCAAAGCTCGCCTATGAACTGGGACGCATTGACCTCAGGGCTGAGATTGAGGTCAGAAAGCAGCAGGAAGACGGGCAGAGGATTAAGACTAGCGTTGGTCGCATCATCTTCAACGATGTTTTGCCCCCCGAGCTTGGTTTCTTCAATAAAGCCATTGATAAGTCAGACTTAAAGCAAATAGTGGCTGATTGCCACAAGCTCTTAAGTAACGAGGAGACGGCTAGGGTGGTGGATAGCGTCAAACAGCTAGGCTTCAGCTATGCCACAAAGTCAGGGACTACCATTGCTATGGGGGATATCCAGGTCCCAGAGAGCAAGCCCAAGCTGCTGGAGGAGGCGGGGGAGAGGGTGGCGATTATTGAAAACCAGTATAACCGGGGGCTAATCACTGAGGACGAAAAGTATGATAGCACCATAGCCGTGTGGATGGAAACTACCGATAAGATTACTGATATTATCTCCCAGACTCTTGACCGCTATGGTGGCATTTACATGATGGCAACATCAGGGGCAAAGGGTAATATCTCCCAGATAAGGCAGATGGCAGGGATGCGGGGGCTGATGACTGACCCTGCGGGCAAGATAATAGACTTCCCCATAAAGTCAGGGCTCCGTGAAGGGCTCACTGTTCTGGAATACTTTATCTCTACCCATGGTGCCAGAAAGGGACTAGCTGATACTGCGCTGAGGACATCGGATTCTGGCTATCTCACCAGACGCCTTATTGATGTTGCCCAGGATGTTATCACTCGTGAGGACGACTGCGGCACTACCGATGGTTTATGGATATCGGAACCACAGGAGAAGGAGCTGCTCCCATCGTTTGCGGAGCGAATAATTGGTCGGCTGGTGGCCAGTAAAGTGGTCAACCCCAAAACCAAGAAAACCATCGTTGACCGAAATGAGGAGATTGACGAGGAGCAGGCAAAAGAGATTATTGCTGCCGGGTTAACCAAGGTTCATGTTCGGTCTCCACTTAGCTGTCGCTCCAGACACGGTGCCTGCCGACGGTGCTATGGTCGAGACCTTGCCAGGAGGCATCTGGTTGATATCAACACGGCGGTGGGGATAATTGCCGCCCAGAGCATTGGTGAGCCCGGTACCCAGCTAACCCTGCGTACCTTTCACACTGGCGGTGTGGTCGGACTTGATATCACCAGTGGTCTGCCCCGGGTGGAGGAACTCTTTGAGGCCAGACCACCTAAGGGTCAGGCAATTATCTCAGAAATAGACGGGTCAGTTGAGGTGACTCAGAGTGAAGAGGGGAAGGTGATAAAGGTCGCTAGCTCCGAGGTGTACCGTGATGAATATTCACTGCCGTCCGACTGGCCGGTTATGGTGAAGAATGGTCAGTGGGTAGATATCGGAGCAGTGTTAGCCTGCCCACAGCCTGAGGCTGAAGCTTCACCACAGTCAGTAGCCCTAGCCACCGAGGTTAGCTCTATCCTCGCCCGTGTTGCTGGGGAGGTAACTATTAAGGGTGAGCAGCTATTTATCAACTACACGGAGGAGGAGCAGCGGGAATATGCTGTTCCCGCCAGCGCCCATATTCGGGTTCAGACGGGGGAGCAGATAAAGGCAGGGCAGCAACTTACTGAGGGTTCTATCAACCCGCAGGATATTCTGCATATTTTGGGTAAGGAGGCAACCGAGCAATATTTGGTAGACGAGGTGCAGAAGGTATATCGCTCCCAGGGAGTGAATATAAACGATAAGCATATTGAGGTTATCGTCCACCGGATGCTGTCTAAGGTTCGCATTGACTCCTCAGGTGATACCGAACTAGTGCCCGGGGAGCTGATAGACGTATTCCGTTACGAGGATACTAATGCTAAGGTACTGGCTGAAGGCGGTGAGCCGGCTACCGCCCACACTGTATTGATGGGTATAACCAGAGCCTCGCTGAATACTGATAGCTGGCTGGCAGCGGCTTCATTCCAGGAGACCACCAGAGTGCTCACCGAAGCTGCGGTCAAAGGCGAGATTGATAGGCTGGTTGGGCTTAAGGAGAATGTAATTATTGGCAAGCTGATTCCAGCTTGCTGTCCGGTTTCTGA
>Ga0315280_10003946_pt1 | contig 22306 bp, 30 predicted proteins | sample YL17G06_40_MG_FD_203697 | JGI IMG/M metagenome (GOLD analysis project Ga0315280, IMG submission 203697) | Sediment microbial communities from Yellowstone Lake, YNP, Wyoming, USA - YL17G06_40 | ecosystem: Environmental > Aquatic > Freshwater > Lake > Sediment | place: USA: Wyoming | collected...
ATATCCTCATCTATCAGAGTTTGAACCCCTTCTTTCCATTTTTCCCACTCCTCTTCTTCATTTCTTTCTAGGCAGTCTAGTGGACAGTCGTCCAACGGATCTTCCGGCGGGTGTTTTTTTCTCCCCATTTTTGTTCACCGCGGTGAACAAAGGTATTTTACCACCAATTCAATATCCTTGTCAAATCCTTTTTCCAGCTCATAATACTTTATGGGCTAGAAAAAAGAGGGGGAAGGGTTATTTTTTTTTAAGCACCGGTCTATAAGATTGTACATTCTCTCCTGTTCGATTTTTTCCATCTCTTCTCGAATTTTTGTTCCGTCATACATCACGAATCCTTCTCCTTGTACCCCTACCCCCTTTCTTTCTAATCTCTGAATTGCTATCTGAAGCTTAACCTCCTCCTTACTCTCCATTTCCATCTTTTCCTATTATACACCCAACAAAAAAATTGTCAAGCTCTGACAAATTTAATATTGTTCAATTTGCAATTTCCAATTTTCAATCAGATGAAGGCGAAGCCTTCAGCGATCTTCAATTTTTAAGATTTCAACTTCGGTAAATGGCTGGCGGTGACCCAATTTTTTCTTATATCTGGTTTTGGGCTTATATTTAAAAACAATCACTTTTTTCCCTTTTTCCTGTCTCAAAATCTTTCCACTAACTCTTGCTCCTTTTACCAAGGGATTTCCAATTTCTAATTTATTTTGTTTTTCCCTTAATCGGGCCGAGCCCGACGGGCTATAGGCCAATAACAAAACATCTTTAAAAATTATTTCTTTTCCTTCTTTTCCTTCAATTTTTTCAATTTTTATTTTATCTCCCGGGGAAACAAGATATTGTTTACCCCCGGTTTTGATTACTGCTAAAGGCATAATTTTCATCCTTTTAATTTTTTCTTTTCTTCGGGCTGTTTAATCTGAAGTTCCTGGAGAGAAGCCCTGATTTTGCTTATCATTTGTTTATAATCCAAATAGGCATTTGAAACCATTGTCACGCCCCGATAAATTTTATTTTCTAAAATGCCTTCCATTTCATCTAAATTTCGAGAAATTGAAATTAAATGATTCTTTAAATTTTCCATATCAATTGAAATGGCATATTGGAGATGGAGCCTGTACATATACAAAATCAAAGGCAAAACCATTGAATAGGGCATCAAAATGACATCATTTTCCCTGGCCCTCAAATGAGCTTGGCGGCAAACACTATAAACTGAATCTGGCACCGCGGCAATAGCCTGGGACCAGGTTATTGCCGGATCTATATATTGCCTGACCTCTTTAATCCTTCTTATCGTTTCTCTTTCAATTTCTTCTATAATTTCTTTTTTCCTTTTTGGAGATTTTTCCTTTTCTAATTCCAAAAGCAAATTTGAAGCCGGCCATTTGGAATCAATCGGTAGCCTTTTTTGATTTGGCAAAACCAAGGCGAATTCAACTGTTTTTCCCCCAACGCTAAAATTCGTCTCAATCATCTCCGGGGGCAATTTTTTAAAGGTTTCCCTCAAAACCTCTTCTCCGGAAATTCCTTTTGCCGATGTTCCGGCAATTATCTCATCCACCCTTTTTATCCTTTCCAAAAATTCTGCCTCCTTCTCTTTCCTTACCTCATCTGCTCTTTTTAAGTCTTCTAACAAATCCCTCGTCTTTTCAATTCCATTTTTTAAATTATCTTGGATTTGAGTACCCAAAAGCAATTCCTCTTTAATTTCTTGAAGATCTTGGGCCTGTTGTAAATTTATTTGACTTTGTTGGCCAAGTTTCTCACTTATTTTTAGGATGAAATAAAGGAAAATACCAATCGCACCAATTAAAATTAAAATAAACAAAATTTCATTCATCGAAGTAAATCTTCAGATTTACGAGAGGTGAAATGAATTGAAAATTCATTGAACATCGAAATAAATCGAAGATTTATTGAAGATTGAGATGAATCGAAGATTCATTGATCATCGAAGATTCATCGAAGATTAAATAATATTAACATTATTGAGCTAAAATTTCAACTATTACAAATAAAACATAGAGGAAGAGTAAAAATATGGCTTCCTTTTTGGTGATTTTTCGGTCAGTTCGAATAAAAAAGAGGAAAAAAAGAGCAGAAATTATCAAAAATATTCGGCCAATAATTATAGAGGGAATATTGGTGACTTTAATTGGCGAAATTAAAGCAACCATTCCTAAGACGAGAGTGGCAGTAATAATAGTTCCGCCCATCAAATCTCCAAGGATTAACCAATCTTGGCTTTTCTTAGCTGCCTGGGTAATAAAAGATAAATCGGGAATAGAATTACCCAAACTAACAATCAAAATACCAATTAACACGATAGGAAAATGTAAATAGTCGGCGAAAAATAGTGCTGATTTTACTACTCCCTTGGCAGCCAAAATAAGCAAGGAAATTGAAATAATAAAGATAAATAGATTTTCGAGAATGAATTTTAACCCCATTGGTTCACGAATACCATCATAAATTTTCTCAAATCTTTCTTTCTTATTAAAAAGCCAAAAAACATAAATAACGAAGGCTAAAATTAATACAATTCCATCACTTCTCTCAAGACGACCATCAGCAGCCAAGATTACAGGCAAAATGGCGGTTCCAATGGCAAAAATAGCGCTTCCTTGAACTGTCCGGCTTTGAGCCGAAAGCCCCATTTTTGAAATCAAAGCTGCCAGTCCACCCAATAGAGCTAACTCCACCACGTTTCCACCCACAATATCACCGAAAGAAAGCTCGGGAATCTTATTTAGGGCAGAAACTATTCCAACGAAAAAATTAGGAATTGAAACAGAAAAGGCAGTCAGAAAAAAAGCGACAACAAATTCTTTCCAACCTAAAAATTTAGCAATTCTTGAAAGCGCATCAACCAACCACTTACCTGAAAATGCAAGCAGAATTGAGGATATTATAAAGATTAGAATATAAAACCAAAGCATAGTTATTTTAAAAAATATATTATCTCATAAATAATTCCACCAAAAAGGATTAGAAATAAGGGATAAACCAAGATTTGTTTCGGTTTAATTTTACGGTACATTAATAAAATTAAGATTCCATCAATGCCGAGCATTACTCCGCCAGCAAAACTTATCACTGGAATAAATTTTTTAATACCAACCAAATAAAGAATTAAAGGTAAAAAAGAAGTTATCGCCCAGGCCAAATTCTTTTCTATTTTCAAATCATACCAAAAAACCTTCTTTAGAGTTAATCCTAGAGCAATAAAAGAAGTAAAAGTGGTTAAGACCCCGAATAAAAGCATTGGAAAAACTATTCCCTGACCCAAAAAATCTTTTAAGCCAATTAGAGCTGATTCTGTTGTTCTTTGCCCAGTGACCCCCAAAATAGAAAAAATAAATAAAAGATAAAATATTGCTGGTATTAAAACAGAAATTAAAATTATTTTTGGTAAAAATTTCTTGTTTTTTCCTAACATCTCTTCCACTTCCGGAATTAAATCTGCCCCCCACAAAGAAAATAAAATTGGTCCATAGGGTAAGAAAATTTGAGAAAAATCTAAACGAGGAAAAAGATTGGTTGTTTTAAATTGCGAAAAACCTTTTAAAAAGATTAAAATTAGGATTACTAAAAAAGCGGTTAAATCGAAAATTTCCACTTTTGAAATGATTTTGATTCCAAAGAAAATCAAGATTATACCAAAAAACCAATAAAAAAGAGTGCAAATCAAAGAATTTCCTCCAAAAATTGGTGAAAACAGTTCTGTTAAAAATTCACCACCAACAATTAAGTAGGCCAAAATTGCTCCAAAAGTACCAAAAATTATTGAAACTAAAGCCAGATTTTGGCCAAAATTGCCAAAATAAAATTTGGCAAAGCCGGGTAATCTTTTAAAATCAGGGGTTTTAAGAGCTAATTCACCAAAAAATAGATGGGTCAAAATAACTAAACTTCCTAAAACAAAAAAATACCCAAGAATTACTCCAAATCCTACCTTAGAAGTTATATAGGGTAAAGAAAGAAATCCTACTCCAATAATGGTGCCAGAAAGAGTGGCTATTGGTTGAATATAATTTTTAAACTTATCCCAAAAAGTCTCAGTCATCGAGCGTTAGCGAAGATTAAGAAGAGATTTATCTCTTCGTCATTATTTCATTCTAATAAAAAAAGAGGCCAATTGAAAGCCCTTTAGTGCCGCCTACGGGATTTGAACCCATGATTTTCGGGATGAGAACCCGACGTCCTAGACCACTAGACGAAGGCGGCAATCTCTTCAATAATCTTTCCCATTTCCATTTCTTTTGAGCCATCAACTAAGACTAAATCTCCTTCTTTTATCTCATCTGTGAGTTTTTTTATTCCTTCCTCAATTTTATCAAATGAAAAAATTTTTTCAATGGCCATTCCTTTTTGGATTGCACCCTGGGCAATAAATTTTGCCCTTGGCCCAAAAGTAAAAAGTAAATCAGCATTTTTTACTACCCTTTCTCCGATTGCTTCATGGGCTTCAATAGTATATTTTCCAATTCCAATAACATCTCCCAAAACGGCAATTTTTCTTTTTGCCCAAGGGGTTCTCCCTAAAGTTTCGATTGCCTCAACCATCGAAAAAACGGTTGCCGATTCTGAATCATCTAAGATCCAAGAATTTTTAATTCCCTCAATCAACCTCATTTTTCCAGGTAAAGATTTATAATTTTTCAAAGCCTGGGAGATTTCAACCAAATTTAAACCTAAAATCGTTCCAACAGCAGCCGCCGCTAGGGCCGAATAGATCTGCTCTTTGCCAAAAAGTTTTTCTAACCAAAAAGGAACGGTATTTCCCTTGTAATTTACTTTAAAATTTGTCCCCTGATTTAGTTTAACATCTGAAGCAAAAAAATCAGCTTTTTCATCAAAGCCAAAGGTAAAAGTTTTAAGATTAGTAAAATCATTGATTTCTCTTACTGTTTCGTCATCGTAATTTAAAACAAGATAATTTTGAGCAGGTAAAGCTTTAGCTAAATTTAGCGTTTGATTTATTGCCTCTCTTTCTCCGGCAAAGAAGTTCTTGTCATAAGGGCTGTCACCAACGTGAGTTACTACCAAAATCCCAACTTTCGAATTTCTTAAAAAGAATTCAAATTTTCTTACCTCCTTATCTCCTGTCTCAAAAATTAAAACTTTTTTTTCAACTTCAAATTTATCCTTCAAAACCTGAAAAATGGCTTCCTTCGCACAAGTTCGACCATTCCCAACAACAACTATCACCTTAGGTTTTTTTAGAAGAAAAATAATTTTTGATAAAAGGCTCATGCTTTTGAAAATAGAAATTGGTGATTTTTACTATTTTCCATTTTCCGATTTCCATACTATTCTCTAATTTCTAATAACCATTTTCCAATTCCTATTACTCATAATCTGGAGGAATTTGATAATAATTAATAATATACTTCATTAAATCGCGAGCAATCAAAGTGGTTGAATATCCAGCCGCCTTTGCTTTTGGATTATCAAGTTTTACCAAAATTAAAAATTTGGGATCAAAGGCTGGGAAAAAACCAACAAAGGTCTGCCAGGTTTTATCTGAATAACCTGATTTATCAATTCCCAAACTTGAAAAAGAAATTTGGGAAGTGCCAGTTTTTCCAGCAATATAATAGCCAGGGATTTTAGCCCGCTTAGCATAACCATTTTCCACTGAACTTACCAACATCGCTGTCAATTGAGAACTGGTTTTTTGGGAAATCACTGAGTTATTTTGAATTTCAGGCTGAGTTTCAATTATTTTACCGGGCCCCCCATTTTGGGGGACAATAATTTTTTCGACTAAATAAGGTTTTATTAACTTTCCTCCGTTGGCAATGGCAGAAATTGCTCTAACCAGTTGAATTGGAGTCATCTCAATTCCCTGACCAAAAGAGGCGGTGGCAAAATTTATTTCATAACCCTTTTTAAATTCTTTGTTTTCAGAATAAACCTCTGGGAGGTCAATTCCGGTTGGCTCAAAAATCCCAAATTTTTCTATGTAGTTTAGAAAAAGATCGTGACTCAATCTCTGTTCTACAAAGACTGCTCCAGTATTTATTGAATTTTCTAAAACTTGAGTCATGGTTTGTTCTCCCCAAACTGCCTTATCATAATTATAGATAGTATATCCCCCAATTTTTACAAAGCCCTGATCGATGTAAGTAGTCTGAGGAGTAATTTTTTCTTCTTCTAAAGCTGCTGCCATCGTGATAGGTTTGAAAACCGAACCTGGCTCAAATAACTCTTGGGTAGCCCCATTCTTAAAAATTTTTAAATTCCCTTCTTTGGCATGTTCTTCATATTGATTTGGGTTAAAATTAGGAAGGCCAGCCAAAGCAATTATTTTTCCGGAATCGGGTTCAATAACTATAATCTGACCAGATTCAATTTCTAAATTTTCCTTCGCTTTTTCTAATAATTTTTCCGCCTCAAATTGAATATTATAATCAATTGTTAAAATTAAATCTGACCCCCTTTCTTTAACCTCAAATCCATCTTCTCCTCTCAAGATTTGGTCATAAAAACCCTCCAAGCCATATTGCCCTTTTCCCTCCGCTCCTAAAAAACCAACCAATTGCGAAGCCAGTGTTTCTTGGGGATAATATCTCACTTTTTTTGGTGAGGCGAAAATTGATCTAAAATCTAAATTTATCGCCAAGGGCTTTTCATTTTTTAAAAAAATCTCTCCCCTTTCTCCCCGAATTTCGGTCAGGGAGTTATGAAGGCCCTGAGATAGGGCTTTATAGAAATCTCCATTTAAAATCTGAAGAAAAAAAAGCCGGCTAATGATAGCTACTGAAAATAGGATAAAGAAAGCCAAAATTAGATTCAATCGCCAATTCTTCATGAGGGTTTACCCAGTAGTAGAAGTTCGAATTTTTATTCAAAATTGGCAGATTAGTTATTTGAAATTTTATTTATCTTTTAAAGCTATTTTCTACTAAAATCCTTAATTTTTCACCGAAGGTGTTCGAACTTTCACTACTGGGTTTACTTGGTAGTAACAACGGTGCCTTCGAGAATTTTAATGTATTTTACCTGCCCGGGATTTGCTCGAACAAAATTGCCACGGATGAGATAATTTTCAATATTGTTTAAAGAATCCGATTTGGAAAGACTAATCACTAAAACTTCATTTTCCTCTGAAAGCCTTTTTAATCTCTTTTGATAATCTTTGTTAAGATAAATTTTTTGAGTTAGATCACTCACCTGAAAAATATAGAGCAAAAAGAGAAATGTTATTGAAATAAATGAAAGAATTTTGAAGGGTTTAATGGGGTTCATATTTTTATAGTTGCTCGAAGTCTGGCGCTCCTCGAGCGTGGATTTTGAATAATTTCTTCTTTACCCGGCCTGATTGGTTTTTTTGTCAAAATTTTGCATGCGAATAGCGCAACCCCATGCGAATATTTTTTAAAAAAATCTTTGACGATTCTGTCTTCCAAAGAGTGAAATGAAATTACTACTATTCTTCCTCTCTCTTCTAAAATTTCTAAAGCCTGGGGTAACGTTTTTTCTAAATTATTTAATTCATCATTCACGGCAATCCTTAAGGCTTGAAAGGTTCTGGTGGCAAAGTGAATTCGCTGGTGATGATACCAATCGGGTGTCGCTTTTTTTATAATTTCTACTAATTGGAAGGTAGTTCCAATCTTCTTTATTTTTCTGGTTTTAACAATTTCCCTAGCAATTCTTTTGGCAAATTTTTCTTGGCCGTATTCTCTCATGATTCTTTCAATTTCCTCTTCTGAAAATTCATTAACTATCTTTTCAGCTGTACACGTTTCCCACGGCCGTAAAAAATGTGTACAGTAGCGCATGTCTAAGGGTTCATCTTTTTGAAAACTGAATCCCCTACCCGATTCTTCCAAATGCCAGCTTGAAAGACCGAGGTCAAATAAAATTCCCGAGACTGGCTGGAATTTTTCTCTTTCAACAATCTTCTTTAAATTTGAATAAGAATCATTCACCAAAATCAACCGCTCTTTAATCTTCCAGATTAAACATTTTTCCTTTAATTTTTTGTAAAGTTCAGGATCCCATTCAATTCCTAAAACTTTTCCTTCGGGAGCTGTTTTTTCTAAAATGGCTAAAGTATGACCGGCTTGGCCAATAGTTGCGTCAATAAAATTCTCATTCGGCTTTGGATCTAAATATTCAATGACTTCTTTTTTAAGAACAGGGACGTGAACATTAGTCATTAGAAATTAGAAATTAGGAATTAAACGCCGAGCTCTTTAAGTCGCTCCGCTATATCACCTACTTCCTCTTCAATTTTTGTTTTGTATTCTTTCCAGATTTTGGCATCCCAGATTTCGATTCGATTAAAAACACCGGCAATCACTACTTTCTTTTTGAGCGAGCCATAAATCTTCAAATAATCCGGTACTAAAATTCTCCCCAAATCATCTAAATTAACTTCCATGGCACCGGTTAGCATTAATCTGGCAAAACCCCGAGCGTCGGATTGAGACAAAGGCAACTGACTCAATTTTTTTGCCAAATTTCCCCACTCTTTTGAAGGATAAAGAAAAAGACACTGGTCCAGGCCCCTAGTTATTACTGCCTTTTTCCCCAAAAGTTTTCTAAACTTTGGAGGTATAGCCAACCTCTTTTTCTCATCTATTGAATATGTGTACTCACCGATGAAAGGCATACTTATCCACAGAAAAGTAGGGTTTTCCCATAGTTATCCACAATTCCCCACCTATTTTCACTTTATATCACCGGACAACACTTAGTCAATACAAAATAAAAATATTCCTAAGATGAATATAAAATTTTGGTTTATCCACAGGAAATTCACACGATGGCAAAATTGGAGGGATGCAGGCACAAATAAAAAAAGCCTTACAGGGCTAAAGTCTAAAGAGAGACAAGCGACAAACTATCAAGGATTAATGATTAATTCAAATTTTTCTGGGTCAATCTCTACCCTATTTCCTCTTTTTAATTCGCCAGATAATATGGCTTTGGCTAAGATATTTCCCACTTTATCTTGAATCACCCTTTGCATATTTCTGGCTCCAAAAGTAATATCATAACTCAATTCAACAATCTTCTTTTTCAATGGCAGAGTAATTAGAAAATCAATTTCTTTTTCTGCTAATTGCTTTTTGATTTTCCTTAACAACAATTCGGCAATGTCTAAAAAATTTTCCTTTGTCAGCGGTCTAAAAACAATCACTCCATCAAATCTATTTATTAATTCCGGTCGAAAAATTCCTTCTTTGAAGACGAAATCCAGAAGTTTTTCCTTTACCTTAGACCATTCCAAATTTTGCCTTAATGCCTCCAAAATCACTTGATAGGCCGCATTTGAGGTAGCAATGATAATTGTATTTTTGAAATCAACCTTTCGACCCTGACCATCGGTCAAACGACCTTCGTCAAAAACTTGCAAAAATAGATTCAAAATATTGGGATGGGCTTTTTCAAATTCATCCAACAAAATTAAAGAAAATGGATTTTCCCTGACCGGAGTGGTTAATAAACCTTCTTGGCCTGGAACACCTAATAATCTTGGAATATCTGAAATTGCCTGAAATTCCGACATATCAAGCCGAATCATTCGATTTTCCGAACCAAAATAAATCTCAGCCAAGGCTTTTGAGGTTTCGGTTTTTCCCACCCCGGTTGGTCCCAGAAACAAAAATGAGCCCATCGGTCCCTTTCTGACTGAAATTTCCGCCCTTGCTCTTCTTAATGCGGCTGAAACTTCTTTGACCGCCTCTTCTTGGTCAATAATTCTTTGGTGAATCAGGTTTTCTAAATTTAACAAAATTTCTCTTTCTTTTATCTCAACTTCTCCAACTGGAATCTGGGCCTTTTCTGAAACAATCTTTGCCACCTGTCTTGGCAGAAGTATTTTATCTTTTGTTTGGGCTAAATAAACCATCGTCTCATCCAATAAATCCATTGCCTTTTCCGGAAAAGGAATGGCCGGTAGATATTTTGAGCAAAGATCAACAATCTCTCTCAGGGCAGGATAAGAAACAAATCTTTTGTATTTTGATTCCAGTTTCAAGGCCAAATTTTCCAAAAGGATTAAGGTTTCTCTTTGGGAAATTTCCGAAACCTCAACTTTTTCAAAAAGGGCCAGAATTGAGGGATTTTGCTCAATGTTTTTGTGGAGACACTCAAAAGTGGTAATGGCAACAATTTGAAATTGGGGCAATGATAAATATGGAGAAATTACTCCTGAAATATCAATTTTTCCTGGTTGGGGAATTCCTGGCAGACCAACATAATTGTGGAATTCATCTATTACCAAGATTACATTTCCAGCAGAACTAACTTCCCTAAAAATCTCATCCAAAATCACCTCAACTTGTTCTGGGCTTTGAATTTGAGCCAAAAGGGTTGGTAAATCAAGTTGGACCACCCTTTTGAAATTTATTTCCGGCAAACTTTCAGCCAAGACACTTTTTTCGGCCAAGGCATAAATCATGCTTTTCCTCCCCGACCCCGAATCACCGACTATTAAGACATTATTTTGCTCTTCCCTGGCCAAAATTCTCTCCATTCCCTCAATTTCTTTTTGATGGCCAATGATTTCTGGAAAACCGGCCCTTTTTACCGCCTCAGTGAGATCAATTGAAAACCTATCTAAGGTGATTGTGTAACCGGCTGCCCAATCCCTTGCCAGGGAACCCGTCTTTATTAAATTTTTCCATTCCCAAAACCTCCCTTGACTTTTTATCCCCTCTTTTAAATATTCCAGCCACCAAACCAAATTTTCGATATCTTCAACCTTAATATTTCCCTCAATTAAATGGCTTTTGAAAATTGGATCGATTTTGCTCTCTGAAACTATAATATCTCCGATATCAATCACTTCTCTGCCTCTTTCTTTGGCAAATCTGGCCGCCTCTAAAATTACTTTTTCCGAGTCAGGAGATAAAATTGGCTGAAATTTCTCTTCCTTTAAATTATTTAAATAATTTTCCAATTCTCTTTCAATCTCTTTCAGATTTAAAAGGGCTCTTAAAAATATAAAATTTATTTCTTCCCCGGATTTTAAGGCAAAATAAAGTAAAGCCTCGGAAGGAATTTGAGAAAACTTTTTCTTTTTAGAAAACTCAATTGCCTGGAAAACAGCCTTGGCAGATTTGAAACTTAAAAACTCAGCCAAGTTGTATTTTTCCGGACTTTCGATTGCTTCCTCAAGTTTTGTGGTTATTTTTGGGTTGGCTAATTTTAAATTAAAAAATGCCTCTTTAATCCCAAAAAATATACTCAAGTTTAGAGAAATTATTGAAAGGCCAAGTAATTTCGAATTTAAATTTTGAGAAAACTTTTCGCCAAAAAATCCATAAAGAAATATTAAAAAAGTAAAAACAAATAAAATTAAAAACAGTTTCTTTTTTGTTCTGGCAAATCTAAAAATAGGATTTTTTTCCCATTTCACTGCCTGAAAAATTTTCGCCTCTTTTAAATTAAACATAATTAAAACATAACCTTAATTCCAAACCACAATCCAAAAATTAAAAGGAGAGGTAGAAAAAGCCATCCCAAAAATACAAAAAAGCCAGCGAAAATTAGAAAAATTTCTACCAATAGCCCAATGATTATTAAAAAAAATCTCAAAATGGCTCCCAAAGTTCTGGAAAAGAGATTGGAAATAATAGTTTCTAAATATTTTCCAATATCAAATCCTCTAGGACGAACCCAATGATATCTCTTCCAGGGTGAAAAAAGGCTTTTGAGCAAAATGGGAATGGAGAAATAATATAAACCAAAATTCAAAAAGTTCCTCCAGGCCCTCAAAATATTCCCAGGCATCTCAAAAAACTGCCATTCTACCCATTGCCAAAAAATAATTTGTTTTATTTTCATATTCAATTTAGCCCTTCAATAATTTTATTCCCAGGCTGGCAATTTGAGAACCACCAAAAATTAAGATCCCAGCCAACATTGACCAAACGGCTAAATTTAAAATTTTTGGCAAAGCATCGACTGGCAAAATTCCTTTTAATTGTTCGCCAATCATTTCCCCCAATTGTTTTTGGATTTCCTCTGGACTAGTGGGGAGTTTTCCTTTTTGAGTAGTTGGAACTTGAACTTCTTTTTTCTCGAATTTAAAAAACTCCGGAACAGGTGCTTTTGCAGTAAAAATATTAAAAGAAGAATATAAAGTAAAAACTATTATTGAAATTCCAGCGAAAAATGTTATCCAGCCTACAACATTTTTAGGATTCATATTATCTTTATTATATCATATTAATCATTTTTCGATGCTCCGACTTTTAAAAAGCGCCATTTTTTGAATTGGTCTTTGAAAAATTTGAAATTTGCCCAACCATCTTTTTCTAAAATCTTTTTAATCTCCTCTTTTTGTAATGGGTCGATTTCAAGATAAATTACTCCTTTTGGTTTCAAAAAATTCTTTGCCTCTTTTAAAAATCTTTTAATGTATTTTAATCCCTTTTTTCCTCCATACCAGGAAATTTTAGGTTCTAGTTTTTTAACAGATTCTTGAACCTCAGCCATTCTTTCTTTTGCCACATAAGGAGGATTGGCGAAAATATAATTGTAGTTTTTGTTTTTTATTTTTTCAAACAAATTTGACTGATAAATTTTATATCGAGATTTTGGAATTTTATTTAATTTTAAATTTATTTTAATTTGCTCAATTGCCCTTTTATCGACATCAACAAAATCCAAAAAACTGTTTTTAATATTCTTTAAGAGAGCAATTCCAATACACCCCGAGCCGGAAAAAATATCCAATATTTTTGTTCTTTGTTCTTTGTTTTTTGTTCTTTGATTGATTTCTTTTATCGCTTTTTTAACCCAAAACTCGGTTTCAATTCTGGGGATAAAGACCCGATTTCTCAAATCAATTTTACAATTCAAGAATTTGGTATAACCTCTTTCGTATTCAACTGGAATTTTTGAGTTCATTTATTTCCCAAAGTATATCTTCGGGTATTGGCGGTGGCTCCCCTCGTGGGCTTCTTCCCGGATACCTCCAGGCACTAATAATTTTAATAACTTTTGACTTTTCTTTCTGGTACATTAACCAAATCTCGGTTGGATGCTTTTTCGTACCAGTAATTTGCATAATGGCTATTGTTCTCGGAGCAATTCCTAATTCTTTTCTATCTGGTTTTCTTAATACTCTCTTTAAGCGACTCTCAGATAAATTATATTGGCGTATTTTCTCTCTGGCATGTCTGGTCCAGATTATCTTCTCACTATCGATTAGATTTTTAATTTCTCTGGCCATTTCTTTTTAATTTCATTTAGAGAAAAAACTATAAAAATTGAGAAAAATATGCCGGCAATAACATCTCGAGGAAAATGAAAGCCGGTATAAATTACTGAAATCCCAACTAAAAGAGCCAGGATTAAAAAGAAATATCGAAATTTTGATTTTTCGAGAAAAAATGGAAGGGCCAGGCCAAAAGCCAGCATGGTGGTGGCAGAAGGAAAGGAAAATTCTCCCACATGCCCGGGACCAATAATCCTCGTATCTGGAAAAACATCGAGTGGTCTGGGAAGGCAAAATAAAAATTTGATTAAATGGCCCAGCCCATAACATAAAATTCCTGAAATCAAAGAAAAGGCACCCAAATTCCGATATTTTTTGGAAAAAAGCATCAAAAAAGGAATAATTCCAAAAAATAAAAAAAGAGGAATCAAAATTTTGAGGACTAAAAAATCTAAAATTGGATTAGCAATTTCTCGATTAATAAATAAAAAAACTTGACTATTGATATCTGTCATAAGAAACTATTTCTTCAAGTTTTTTCCTTATTTTCTTTCTTGGAGAATCGGCTGGAAAACCGAGGGGCATTAAAGTCACTACTTTATATTCTTTCGGAATTTCAAGAATTTCTTTAACCTCTTTTTGAGAAAAAGCGCCAATCCAGCAAGTCCCCAAACCTTCTTCAACTGCCTGTAAAACCATATGTTCAATAGCAATGGCTAAATCTACGGCATAGGCGGGAACTTCATTTGTCATAATGTGAGTTGGATTAGTAGAAAGGGCCACAATTACTAAAGGAGCCTGGGCAATAAAATCTTGATTTAAAGCGGCTTTTGCCAGTTTTTTCCTCTTCTCAAAATCCCTAACAACGATAAATTTCCACTCTTGCTCATTATGGGCAGAGGGAGCCAATCTGGCTGCCTCCAATATTCTTTTCAATTTCTCTTCCGGAACTGGATCGGCTTTAAATTCTCTAACGCTTCTTCTTTTTTTTATTGCTTCAAATACCTCCATATTTTATATCCCTGGTGAAGAGACAATAAGAAAATATTTTTGTTTTATCAAATCTGATTTATCCAAAACCGGCTCAATTAATCTTGAAACTTTGGCACAATCTTCAACGCTTAATCCACCTTTTTTATCAATCGTGATTTCCAAAGCCAACCTTCTCCCTTGAAATTTTAATTCAACTTTCTTAAATTCGTATCCCTCTCTCTCAATTTCCGGCCTTATCAAATTTTCAATTTCCTCCTTTAAGGTCATTATTTAATATTAACAAATTTTTAAAAACCTTTTAAATCTCTTAAAAAAATCCTGGCTGTTACTGGCCCAATTCCTTCTGTTGAATTGGCTTTCCAAAAAGCAAGCAGGCCAAAAACCATTTAAAAATTTCCTCTTCCCTCCCCGATTTCAAATTAATCCCCAAATCTTTTGAATAGATCTTCCCTTTCATATTCCAACATTCTCAAGAATATTAGAATATTATTTTTCTCTTTTGTGTCTGAAAATTAAGTAAAAAGCAGGAATTTCTAAAATCAATCCAAAAATGAGAAAGGAAATTCCATAATAATAAACTTGAACATCGATATATCCCATTCCCAATCCAATGAAAAACATTCCAACTGCGCAAACCAACCACTCCCAAAAGCTTAGGGGTCTTAAGTTTTTTATAAAAAGTTTCATTTTTGAAAAATATTGGTGATTAAATGGCGATATTTTAATCTATCTCTTTGGATCCATGCCTGACAAAATTTTTGACGCCAAATCTTCGACCAAAATGAGATTTCCGGTAAAAATAAAAATCCATCTTTGTAACCTAAGTAACGAGTTTTAAATTGGGGATGTAAAGCGGCAATTTGGGCACAGATTAAAGCCGATTTTTGATTTTCGGTTTTACAGGGACCTTTTAAGAGAAATTTTTTTTCTAAAATTTTTTTTAAAATCGTTGGGAAAACTTCTATTAAATTTATGTCCAAGACAAAACCTTTTTTTTCAAGTTTTTTTACCAATTCAAAGGCAAAATCGCAGAGTTTTGGCATCAAGGCAGGCGGAATGGGATTGATTCTCGCCTGGCGGAAAATTCTGGTTGATAAAAATTTTTCATAAAGTCGGAATTTCCCCTTTCCCCTACCCTTTGTCAAAGGGGCATCAATTGCAATAACTTCGGTATTTTTTAAATAAGGATTGATAACCTTTAAAATATCTTTACCAAAAACATCTTTACAACTTTGACAATAATTTTCAGCACCTAAAATACAAACTCCGGTTGTCTTTTTTTCCTTCCAGCCAAGGTCAATCCCAATAAAATACTCCCTTTCTTGATTATTTTTCATTTTTCTAATTCGATTGAAATATTTATTTTTTTCCTTCCACTCCTCGATGTTCTAGACGGGTAGCAAGCATTTTCCAGGAACTTGGTTTATTTTTTGGAATCAAAAACTTCTTTTTTATAAAAATCCTTTTTGTTGAATATTTTTTCGTTTTTCTCATTTTAATTTTTAGGGCTGTAAAATGTCTTCGGTCCGACCATCAATTGAAATTATAACACTATTTACGGTTGGAAATTGTTTTAAGGTTTCAGTAATTTGAGCTCGAATTGCCGCCACCCGGCAAGAACCGCCAACCTGAAATTCCAATTGCTCATCAAACTCAACCTTAGCCACACTGTTTTCAATAATTATTTTTTGAAGCCTGGCTCCTGGAGGAAGGTTTGAAACATAACCTTGAGCAATTTCATCTTCTGTCGCTCCACGCAAAAGTGCTTCAATTGCCGCTTTTGCTATGCCTTGGGTTTTTGGAACTTTTCTTTCTACCGCTATAGTTCTTGAACAATCGAAATACGGTTCATTCACATAACGAGAATCGCTTAAGAATATTTTTACTGTCATTGTTTCTCCTACCTCCGGCACATCCTGAAAGACAACCGGAATTCTTAATTCGTCTGCATTTTCTGGAAGACCCGAGGGATTGTCTTTTTCTAATATAAGCCAACCTTTAGGGGTAGAAGGCATGGCAAATCTCATATCTGCCCTAAAAGAAACGAAATTTTCTGTCATCCAATCTCCTTGAGCTTGAGCTATTGCTCGACCTAAAACAAAACCATTACTATCAATAAGTCTTATTGGAAAAGACGCTTCAAAGAACCAATATCCCCGTGCCTTGCCACTTATGACAAGCGGACTTTCTACAGCCTGATTTGGTCGAGGGTTGGTCAACCTTATTAAATTTATTTTTTCTAAGATATTGCCAATATCCTCAACAAATATTTTGCCATCGGGCACCTTGCATTGACGGGGATAACTTTCCATCACCGGATACCCAGCCTTGATACACTCATTGAAACTTTGAACTTCAGGACGAGGAGATTTGAAACAGAATAACCACACCGCAACAGAAGCTGCGGCAACAATAATACCAATAATGCTGGCTATTATTTTTTTACTCATGATTTTAAATGTAATGAAAAATTACATGTAAAATTTACTTTTCCTTGCCCCAATATTCGTCGGCTTCTTTTTCCAGTTTTTCTAATCTGGTATAGTAATCAGGAAATTCATTCAGATGGGCAAGGGCGATTTTACCAGTCATAATCGGGTCGTCATTGGTAATATTGGTGTTTGGGTCACGAGTGCCGTGCTCTAACTCCACATCCATTCCCATTCTAAATTGCTCTACATCAAATTTTGACCAATCGATGCCTAGAGATTCGCCAACCATTTTTGCTTCCTCGGTTGTAAAATGTTTTTTTGTTTCCATTTTATTTTTCTCTTTTAAAATCAATTTTTCAATCTTAAATTAAGCCTGCTAAGAAAATGTTTTATCTAATTTCGTAAGTAATACTCACTGTCACTTCGATTTTGTTTTCACCGGTCTCAATTCGGGGTGTTTCTTCACCGCCCATTCCGGCTGCTTTTTCCAAATAAAATGGTTGAGGGATTGGCACTACCGCACTTTCACTGAAATTGGTAATTCTCACCAAACCGACACCTAACTGATTAGCTAACTCTTTTGCCTTAGTTTTTGCCTTTTCAATTGCTTCTTTTCTGGCCTGTTTTTTGAGTTCATCTTGTTTATCAATGGTGAAAGTTAAATCACCAACCTGGTTGGCTCCGGCCTCAACGGCTTTCTCAATAACCTGACCAATTTTTGCCATATCTCTAATTTTTACCTCCAAAGTTTGCTGAACTTCATATCCAACCAAAACTCTTTTTCCTTGAGGATAAATCTCGCTTTTTTCATACCACTCATAACGAGGATAAATGTTAAAATTAGTCGTTTTCAAATCCTTGGCTTCCACCCCCTGTCCTTTTATTACTTCAATGACGGCATTCATCTTCTCTGTGTTATCACTCATTGCTCCCGTTACTGTTTTTGCTTCACTGATGACCGAGAAATCAATAACCGCTAAATCGGGTTTGGCATAAATTTCTCCAGTATCAGAAACGGTAATCGTATTCCGGGTTTCAATCTCCTGACCGATATATTGCCCTTCTTTTAATTTATTGACAATAAAAACTCCTGTTAAAACAGTTAGAGAAACCAAAAAAACAGTTAGAACGACAGAAAAAACATATTTTAATTTTTTTGATTCTTGAATCTCCATAAATTTAATCTCTTAACAAATTCTCGACCTTTTTGCCATCTAATAAAATTTTCAGTCGAAGAAAATTATTTCTTCTTCACCTTCGCTTTCGCTAGGCGAAAGCTCGGTAGTCGAAGGGGTCTCTTTAAATTTCACACCAGGCAAAGGCTAAGGCATCAGGACCGGATACAACACCAACAATATTGTTGATGATGTTTATAAAAGACACCTCGATGTTTTTAAATTCTTTCTCAACCATCTCTTTTAATCTCTGGGCCGATTCTAAATCGTCACCGTGAGTAATAGCCATTCTGATTTTTTTATTCGCCTGTCTTAATTTTTGAGTTTCTTTCTCAAACTGGTTGAATAAAACCATGACTGTATCCTTGGCATGAATTTTAATTCCGCCGGGAACTAACCTCCCGTTTTTAAAAGTCAGTAAGACTCGAATTCCTTTTTTGGCCATATTTCTTAAAAAACTAGCTACCAGCGAAGAGATTCTGCCACTAACTTCTAACCATTTAGGGTCTTCAATCATCACAAAAAGACGAATTTTGGGAAGAAATTTTTCTAATTTCTCTACAATTTCTTCTATCTTTTTTTCACTTTTAATTAAGTCAATCGCTTTTAAAACCAACAGGGCTTGGCCCGAGCTCACATTTAAAGAATCAATTACAAAGACCTTCTTCTGGTCTTGGGGTGTTAAAAAGTTTTTCCCCTGAATTGCCGAATTGAAAGTGCCGGAAAGCTTTGAAGTCAGAGTAATACAAATAACTTTATCGAATTTTTCGAGTTGCGAGTTGTATTTATCTACAAAATCTTTTGGCGATGGCTGGGAGGTTTTGCCGAAACTCTTAATCCCTCGGCTTTCTAACTCTCTCATTTTCTGAAAAGTGTTTTCGCCGGGTAAATTTTCTATTTCCGGCCAATCCAATTTTACGGGAACGACTGCTATTTGATATTTTTCAATTATTTCTTTAGGCAAGTCCGCCGCCTCGTCAGTAATAATACCTATTTTTTCCATATAGTCAATAATTTAGGAATTTTTTGTTTTTATTATAGTTAACAAACCGTCTTTAAGATAATCTATTTTTTCTTCTTTTAATTTGTTTCTTTCTAATAAAATCGGTAATCCTCCTTGTTTAAAATAATCTTTAAAATTTTGGTGATGATTTTTCCCGGCAAAATATTCTACCGCTTTTATTAAATAAGAAACTATAATCGGGGGCATAGGAACTGAGAAATCAATAAAAATCAAAGACCCATCTTTTTTTGTCACTCTTTTCATCTCAGAAATTATTTTATCTCTTTTGTCTCTGGCTATTTCATGTAAAGACAAAGAAATTGAAGCCATGTCAAAAATAGAATCTTCAAATGGCAAATCTACCCCATCAGCACCCTGAAAATAAACATTATTGAAGCCATACCTTTTTTGTCCCTTCATTGCAATTTCAATCATTTCAGGATTTAAATCAATTCCCGCAACAATAGCGCCTGTTTTTGCATAACAAAATACTTGGTCGCCAGTACCGCAACAAATATCTAACACCCTATCCCCTTCTTTTATCCCGATAAATTTTACCACAAAAGCCCTGAGGTCTTTCAATAAAGGATCTATTAAATTTGAATAATTCAAAATCTTCATTTTTTCTACACCATTTTAGAAATTAAATTTCTACAATATCACTAATAACCTATCTGTTTTAATCTTCCAATGAGAGCATCTGCTACTTTTTATCTATCGATTTCGTAAATCAATAGATTGATGCTTCTTTGAGCCACCGGCCATATTGACAGTCGGCGCTGTGCGAAGAAGGCGCCTCTTTTCTTAATAAATTTACCGCTTCCTCAAAAAGTCCCTGGACATAAGAGGGGTCGGTATCTATCATTTGAATTTCTTTTTTGAAAGGCAGTCTGTCCTCAAACCCGTTTTCCTTGTCAACAACATAAAAAGCTAGACACCCTTTTCTCACCGTTTTATATCCATTTTTCTCCAGCAAATAAGTGTAAATATCCATTTGGAGCTGGAAGCGGTCGTACACAGTGGGAACTTTGCTGCCGGTGGACTTGTAATCTAACGGAGCCAGTTTGCCGTCAGAAAACTCCAAAATGTCATCAACCGCGCCAAAAAGAGTGGCGTCTAATGGTGCATCGTAATAACGGATTCCTTTAAGATTACTCCGCCACTCATCTAATAATTTTTGATTTGAAAAAAGCTTTGCTGGGATATTGTGAGCCACCAGTAAAGGATGCAATTCGCCCCTTTTTCTGTATTTGTCAAATTCTTCCTTTAAAAGGATATCTACAGCCGTGTTAAGAGCGTAAGGATAAGGTTGCGGTCTTTTAATCCCCTGCCCTTTATCCAGCCAAAAACAAAGCGGACATTCATAATACAAATTCAAGGAATTGGGCGAAAGTTTTACTTGCCCCGTACCGAACTTGTTCTGGTGCGGGGTAGGTCTATTGTTGCTCATTGCTTTATTCTACCCCTTCGATAAATTCAGGACAAGCAAAAAATCGCCCTTTCGGCGATTTTTTGTTTTTTGACATTTCGATTACCAGCTTCTTCGGCTACCGCCACCAAATCCTCGCTCACCTCTGCCTCCGCCGCGCGAAGGGCGCCCGAATCCGCCTTCTCGTGGCCGAGATTCCATGGGCCGAGCTTCATTTACTGTTATGTTTTTTCCATCAAGTTCCTTGCCATTAAACATTTCAATGGCTTTTTGAGCTTCTTCTTCGGACGACATTTCAACAAAACCAAAACCCTTGGAACGACCAGAAATTTTGTCAATAATAATAATCGCTGACTCAACAGTTCCTGCCTTCGAAAATGTCTCCTTTAAAGTGTCTTCGGTGGTTTCGTAAGATAATCCGCCAACGAATAATTTTTTTGCCATAGTTTTTCCTTAATATCTTATTATTCAATGAGTAAGCCGACCGACTATCTAATTTATCTTCCGAAGCTTACATAAGTTAATAAAATTGGCGAAGAGGATAAAATCCTCTTCTTCATCTACCCGAGTCGCAACTAAAGGTGAAAAAGAGGTTTACCTCTTTGACTTCGCTTTCATAGTCGAAAGAGAATTTCATTCTCTTTCTCACCTTCGCTTCCTTCGGAAGCTCGGTAATGAAAGCTTGATATGTAAGGAAAGAAAAATTGAATAGTAACTTACATCTATGTAATGATTAATACTCTATCGTTATAAAAATGTCAAGGCTTATTAATAAATCCTACTTCTCAATTACTTTAAAAGGCAAAACAGCCACAAGGGTATCACCGATATAAATTTTGTATTCGTACTTTTTACCGGCGGACAATTCGGAAGGCAAACTGCTACAACCAATATTACCCCCCTGCTTGAAAGATGGACCGCCGCTCATTCTTGGCATAACCACTGCCTCTTCATAAGGATCATAAATCTCTCCCTGCAGACTTACATCCTTCAAAACCGTAGCATCGGTACAAAATTGATCGCCCAACTTGAAAAGATTGGTTTCCTGAAACGGTGGAGGTCCTTCTTTTGGCCATTCCGTAACTGTGCCAAGGCGAAGTCTTGTAAAATATTCCTTAAACATTGCTTTATCAGGTTTTTCAGAAAATTCCGAGCAAACTGAATTTATGCACAAAATTTCATCACAGTCATTATAAGAAATACAAGAATCGCCTTCTTTACCTTCAGTGCATTTTTCATTGACACAAAATTGAGTTAGGCAATCTGCTTTAGTCAGGCAAACTGAACCTGCCTTTCCCGAAGAACAAACATTATTAACACATTTTAATCCTTCTTGACAATTTTTCTCAGTTTTGCAAGGCCCGCCTTCGGCGCTCTTTTTTGTCAAGAATTGCCAACCCAAAAATCCCAAAGCCAAAATCACTAAAATAATAATTGGGACAATAAAAGGTTTTTTCATATTTTGAAAATCATAATTTTCTTAAACCGACCTTTATTTATTTTGAAGGCTGAAATCCTAGGGGTGTTTCCGGTTCTTTGGCAGGTTCTACCGCTCCGAACTGCTCTTCATATCTTTTCATATTTTCCTCTAACGCCTTAATCATTCTTTTTAAATGACCCGGACTAGTTAAAACCCTGGCCGTAAGTATTGGAGGATTAAAGGTGTTTATAAAGTCTAAACAAAATTCTTCTTTGGTATGACTCACTATCATCAAATTCGCATAAACCCCTTTCAAATCATCATCCTTTGCCTTAATTTGAATTTCTTTTTTCTCCATAAAATTACAAAAGATATTTTTCGACCTTGTATATTTCCATTCTACCTCCTTGACAAGCTCGGGGCAAACAAAAATCGCTCCTTTGGTGACCTTCAACTTCGGCCTAAATTTTGCTGATTTATTGTTCTTCAAGTTTTACTTCGCTTGGAAACAACAATTGAAAAGGATAACCAACATAATTCCTTTTTATCTTTCCGCATCCTATATTTTTAAGAAACTTTATCATTTCCTCTGTAATCTCCTCGGGGTTTACCTTCTCGTTTTTGCCAATATACTCAATTTCAACAAAATCTCCCAGTCCTTTTAC
>Ga0315280_10003947_pt1 | contig 22303 bp, 25 predicted proteins | sample YL17G06_40_MG_FD_203697 | JGI IMG/M metagenome (GOLD analysis project Ga0315280, IMG submission 203697) | Sediment microbial communities from Yellowstone Lake, YNP, Wyoming, USA - YL17G06_40 | ecosystem: Environmental > Aquatic > Freshwater > Lake > Sediment | place: USA: Wyoming | collected...
AAGCGTCCACGAGGCTGCCAAAACCATGGCATTAAAACACGTAAGGAGGCTGCCCATTGTCAAGGAAGGTGGGCTGGTGGGCATCATCACAGCACGTGACCTCGTTGAGGCATATGCTAAGTAGTAGTAGCAAATCTATGGGTTACCGTTCTGGGGCGAGGAAGGCCAATATTACATCGAAGGATTATCTTAAGATGCTCGACGGAAAGTTGGGCTTTCCACAAGGGGCCCTCTACAATCTATGTGTCGCGGCGGTAAAGTCGAGAGTTGAGGCCAAGGAGGGGATTACGGTGACTTATCGAGGGGTGACTATGAGGCAGAAACGTCGAGCTGCCCATAAATTTCTTCAGCTGCAGAGGGCAGTATTTCTGATAGAGTTTGGAGTTGCCGAGGCTGGGAAACAATACAATCGGGTGGTTCAAGTTCAGTTGGAGCTATAAGCACGCCAGCAAAAACCAGCCTTGGCGGACGTTCCTTTCATAGTCGTAACTGGTCGGTTAATCCGATTCGCCCTTCTAGCAGAGTTGCAGCTCTCGCAGAGTATCTGCCCTATCTCCTCATCTGTGTTCCCCAAGAATGGAATGGCTCTGAGCATCATCTAACCTTCTTGAGGCTGATGATGGAGCCCAGTAGGACCAGATCCGTTGGATATCCTTGGAGGTCTCCAACCGGATACTGACTGAAGAAATTCAACTCGATGATATCGTTTATCAGGGGGGTTCCCAAATTCTTGTACTCCTCCATCGTCAGGAAGAGGATCATCTTTGGGTTCTCGGGCATGGGGGCCATCCCCGCCCTCTGCAGGGCCGTCGCCGTTGCCTGGATGATTACGTGGGGGAGCTGCGAGGGATCCCTGCCGAAGTCCTCTAATGATCGAGGTACGATCTTTGGCTGCTCGGGCTCCATGACCGTGAGGTCAACCCTGCAGCCCGTCTCCCCGCTCGACATCGCAAACCTCGATATGCTACTGACTGCTACCCTGACCAAATTAGAGTCCTCCGACTTTGCCTTCGAAAGTCCTTCCAGACTTATAGGCGTTACCTCCTCAGGTTGCAGAGATGCATGAGCATCAGGGGGCAGGGACGGAGCGATCGCCAACCTCATGAGTTTCCTAACCCTTCAAGACCTCCCTAAGAGTGCTGTCGACATCGTTCAGGAGCTCTGCTGGCTCCCCTCCACTCATTATTCAGCATCTTGATCTACACGGCGTTCTTGAGATCTCCCTATTCGTGTCGTACTATGGCTTAGGGGCCTATACAGGCATAACTGGAATGGGTTTCTTCGGTAAAAACTGGTGTTCTCCTAATGTATACCTATACCCCCCGCTCAACTTCTATGCAATAGACGTGGGCGCTGGGTTGGGCTTGTTCGTAATAACGATAGTTCTCGAGAAAGACCATATCGTTGAGACTTTGAAGGTTGCCTTTCGCGGCGGACGTTCGGAAGAAGAGAAACTGGAACCTATGTCGTATAGATTCTCATGGCTGCTTTTTATCGCATCCTACATACTGTTAATGGTCTTCTTCATGTTCACTGGCTTTAGCCCTTGGGTTTCATTCGTACTGCCCCTTACTGGCATCATAACTTGGTTCGTCATGGCACAGCTATGGGGACGGGTGGGGTTCATGGTTGAGCCCGGTGCCTTGGGAATAGGCACTTTCAAGATGTTTGCTTGGCCCACAGCAGTCGGTCCCCCCACCCCTACTTCTACGGACTTAGCTCTAGCTCCAACCATACTCGGAGAGTGGGTTACACACCAATCGATCACGGGTTGGGGCGGTTCCCTATATACGGTTCTGACCTCTTACAAGATGGCAAACCTCGCCAACGTAAATCCGAAGAATGTACTCAAAGTTGTTGTTGTTACTCTCTTTGTATCCATGTTCGTTACAGAGATGGTACAGATATCGGTAACGGGTATTTACGGTGGTTCTAGGTTTTCTTCGCCTATCTATAAGTTCGCTGGCCCGGAATTCTGGGCAAGTAATATTTGGGGTAAACCAACAGCGTTGCCGCTTACTAAAATGGCTCCGCATCTAGCTATAGGATTCGCGTTTATGGTCGTTATGAGATACTTGTGTACCAAATTCCTCTGGTTGCCAGATCCGATACTGGCGCTAGTTGCTTGGGACTTTGATCTCGCTTCACGGAGCTTGGTTCGCATGCCTTGCCGCCTGGGTCATAAAGTCTATTGTGCTGAGGGTCGGCGGGAGCAAGCTCTATGAACAATGGGTCGTGCCGCTTGTGGGCGGCTTCATGCTCGGAGACGTGTTGGAGGTACTGTTGGCCGCACTCACAGCCTATGGGCTGCGGCCTGTTTGATTGCCAGACATTTCTTTATTAATTCCTGTGATGTCGTAACATCGCGCTTGCATATTTTCTAAATGCAGTCGTCGCACATCCAGCCTATGAGGCCGATCTCTATGTCATAGATAAATTGGCCAACTTAGTCTTTCAACTGTTTACAGAACAAGCATCTTTCCTTTCTTCCTGCCTCGTCTACATGCCTATCAATAATAAATCGCCCCATATCATCGATACGTGGCGCCAATCCCCTCAGCCTCTAGATACTAGAGCCTCTCAACCTATAAACATACCTTTACGAGCGTACAAATGGATCGTTGCAGTCCTATTGACTTACTTCGAACACAAAGTCCTTGTCCGTTTGATCTTTCGTAAGATCCTGTATTACTTTGTAGAAGAATTGCCTTGACATCATGACCGTGCTGGTGAAGAAGTTCACAAGAGCACCGATCATCATCGCGCATCTGGGCTCGGATTACAACCTGCTGAAACCCTTCTGCGACCTGGCGAGGATGGATCACGTTTACTTGGACTGCTCAAACCTTCACCTTTATCGCATAATCAAGGAAGCGGTCCAGTTGGCAGGAGCCGATAAGGTCATCTGGGGCAGCGACGGATGGTGGCAACATCCCGCAGTAGAGGTGATGATGGTCAAGGTGCTTAAGCTGCCTAAAGTGGATGAAGAGAAAGTTCTCGGCGGGAACATAATGAGCCTACTTGAAAGCCAGTCCTTTTAGCGACCATTAAGCAAGTAGCAAGACAAGGTGTCCATTCTGCAGGACTCAGTTTGATTCGACGATTGACAAATGTCCCCGCTGTAAAGTTAAGGTAATGTGAATATACGAAGACCTCGTATGAAAAGACCGACGAATCTCTCTATGCGCTATCAGATAGACACTGAGTAACACTAAAACAACAAGCCAAAGACTTTCAACCATCGTTTGGAGAACATCAAGCATCTTCTCATGCCATTCGTGTCCATAGTATTTTGGCCCAGGCACATCTACTCCTAATGGTTTCATCTTTCCCGTCATAGAGCCCCTACCAACATAGACCGTATTCTCAGGCATCTTCCAGCCCTTAGTTCTTTTTCGTTGTATCCGTTTCATCGCGCCTCAGACCTCCTCAAAAATCATATAGTTGGGAATCGGTGGCATGTATAAATGATGACCGCATTTTTCACATCTCCACTCTATTATATTAGGCGTATTCGTATTATGAGGAGCCATCTCTTCTCCACATTTAGGACACTTCTTAGGCTTCTCTTTTTCTTTGCTCATCGCGCCTCAGCTCCTTACATGCAACATTGTAGAAAATATCTATCATTGTTCTTATTGACCTTCTTTTCGGCTCTACGAATATCGCCAAGAAAGCTCAATATGGTATCACATGCTTGAATTATTCCCCTTTTCTTAGCATCATCAAGAAGGCTCTTTGAATGGAAAAGAGACTCATCAATCGTTCTATCTCTGAATTTTATTATTCGTTTTTCTAGCTTATCCAAGCTCTCACTCATCTCCAGTATTATTAGATACTCTTTGGGAAAGCATTTTATAAACGTGTCTTACTTTGTCTCCCTCGATATCCCCCCGATGGAGGATGATGGGCCTTCAGGGCTATGGGCTCCTTTTTCCTTGTCTGTCGGATTTGCACTAATGATGGCCATGAGCCCTTTTGCAACTTTCCTATGCCCTGTTGGCCCTTCATCTTATCTCACCCCAAACATTATCATGTAGAGTCTCGCATTATACTCTTTGATGGTCTTATGAGTGTCGTAAATAGCGTAAATCCAAGGTATAATCAACCAGCAAAATATTAAGCACAGTATTCCCCTTAATGTCTTGCCCGCATATATTTGTCCTGCGCCCGCTAGAAATATCGCTAGCAATAGTCCTATTGCCTCACTTTTCTTCTTCTGTTCATATAACATGAGCTTCTCCGAAGCTGAAAGGTTGCTTGCCTGTTGTCTTAGTGATTGTATTTCTAAGTCCTCAGAGCTGGTAGGATAGAGAATTTCATAGCCCGGATATGTGACTGTTGGAGGGGGTGGCTGCAATGGCGTTGGAGGAGGTGGCTGCAATGGCTCTCCACAATGCATACAATAGGTGGAACCTTCTTGAACCTCTTTACCACAGTTGGGACAGTATGTCAAGATTACTCACCTCCTTGGCAGCCAGCCTATGATCAGTCCTCCCCTTTCCTCACCCAGACGGCCAGCAACTCATAGAGGTTCCATTCATACAACACAACCCATGCTGTTGATGCTGCTATGAATGCCGCCATTCTTGTACAATTGAGCCTTCATCTGAGCATAGGTCATATTCGGATAGATGCCATGTAATGTTGCCATAGGAACGATCAGGGGGTATTGCTGTCATAGCGGCAACAAGACCTTTCCTCTCATGCCTGGAATCATCCTATACTCCACTGACTTCGTTCCACTACCTCTCAGGGCCCAAACGTATTCAAAAGACCTATTTTTATATAAGGTGGATGAACTACGCGGCTCCAAGATATAACGGCTATGTAAGGAGGTTCTTTTAAGTCTTAGGGGTGTGGACAGACATGAGGATATTTTAACCATATGACAGTTGAAAAGTCTTCGCTTAGATGGCAGATGCTAGTCGCCTCTTTATTGCACTTTGCCATAAATATCCACATATCCAAGCGAAAAAGTTGGCAACAGAACTTATAACTTGGTCATATCTAATTTCTCGAACAGCTTCGGCTATATTCGAAGCCTCTTCAACAACTTGAAGCCAGAGAGACTCTCACGAAACTTGGCGGGAGATTGAAAAGGGCTAAATTTTAGCGCTGACGCTGTGGCTAGCAGCCTTATATACGCTTTAGCTAATGATAGATGACACTCGGTTCTATCAGAGGCATTTCTTCTAGCTCAAATTCGTGTCTCCTCAAGGCACCTCTCGTGATATCGATTCGCCGTGCCAGTTCTGGATGTCACCCTGTCCCCGACCGCGAACTTAATCCCACAACGATTACAGTTCGCCCTGCCTGACTTGATCAGCATTTTGAGGGTACCTGCCCTCATCATGTAGACCTTTCTCATGCTTTCTGCATCATCTCCAGAAGCGCCTTCTTGTCCTCCTCCTCCCTCTCGGCTATCCTCTTCCAGGATATAACTAGCTCCTCGAGCTCTTGGACCCTCTTCACCTTCGTCCCTAGGTCTTTCCTGAGCCCCTTCACGATCCTCGACTCGTTGAGATCATGATAAAGTATTGGTATTTTTCTTGAAGCTATTGATATTGTCCTTGAAACAACTATAAGAAATTTGTAATTGAGTTATCTGAGCTTGTAGTTTTAATTTGTCATCCTGTAGAGAGGAAACCTGACTTTGCAGCTGTGTCTTATCAGCCTGCAAGCCTATGACTTGGGTCTGAAGGTCCTGTACTTACTAACGCTAAGGCAGGTTCTATGACCAAGCATCACGCGCGCTTTAACGCCAAGAGCCTTTAATCATAAAAAAGGGAGAGGATCAGGTCTATGGGTTCCTTCATTAAGTGTTAGACTGTCTCGATGGTAACCTTGACCTTAGTGGCCTTCTTTGCATCTTCGAGGATTGTGATCAAGCTTCTCATGCTTACGCCGTAAAACAGATTATTCAGGCTCTCCTTTGAGTCCTTCTTCACGTCCTTATTCAGGTCTATTGTGATCTCTCCTATTTTTCCCATTCCGCTCATCACCTCGCTAACGCGAGACGCCCGCAAGGTACCCTTATAAGTTACACGACTCTAGAATGAGTTGCAGAATTAACTTTTTTGACGCAAAAGTGCAAATATGTATCGTTATTCATTGGCTATAATGTATTATAATCTAACACATTAGTGTAAATTATACACATTAGTGTGACTGCTTAGGTTGCATCGTGTGGGGGTGGTGGAGAGAACAGATTCAGCACCGTATTCACTCTTTTAATGGTGTCATCAGATGTGCAGAGCCAGAGTTTACATGTAACTGCATTAGAAGCAATCGAGAGGTTGAAGCCTACTTACGCAGTGATCTCTTGCGCTAAGAAATCCCGTTACGAGTTTCCACACGAACTTGCAACTAATGCACTGAAAGATATCGATACGAAAATATACACAACAGCTGACGGAACTGTTATCTTCACGTTTAAACCTGACGGTACAGTTAATGCCAACCAGTATAACGATGGACCTGAAGAAACCCCCCAAGCACCAGATCGTTCTTGATACCCATATGATAAGCCTTCATTATCTGAAATAGTTACATCATCCATCAACGGATCGACCTTACATCATGACTGTACCGTTCTTTTTCTATAGTGCTCGATTAAGATAGACGAGGACCTATGGAAACGTTTCAATATCTATTGCATCGAGCACGACATATGGTTAGAGATTTTATCTTGTTTCCTAACACCAGAAGTTGCTACCGATAAAGCATCCATACGATCCAAGGCCATCGCTTGTTACAATTCTATCATCAGCAATTACTATGGAAGTCCAGATCGCATTGTGCATTATATAATAGAAGATGCTACTATAGAAACAAGAGAAACTACAACAAGGACTATTAAGGTTAAAACTTTAAACTTCAACGATCCAACCCCCACTCTCTATTCAGTTTAGGTGCGAGCTAAACACTTTGCGTTTGGTGTGGAGAGTAACGCCAGATAGGTGCTTTTAGAAGAAATGGGGGTCAAATCGTCCTCCTCATTGCATACGTTGTCTGGTATCTGGCAAAGTCGAGTTCTTTCAGAATCATCGTCAGATCCTCATCTTCGGCATCGACTTTTTCTATCTCAACAGATTGGGTCTTGTGCTCCTTCGCCTGCCTTAGGAATTCTTCCATCATCTGTCGGAGCATTGAACTCCTGGTTATGCCCACCTTTCGATAGTTGTTGTCAACGGTATATATCCCAAGTATCTGGGCTGTTGCCATTCCCGTCGCTTGGCGGGTGAAGAATCGGACATGCATCGAGCCGAATTTTACGCTATCCTTCTCAAACCCTAGGACGTGACCGATGAAACTGGGAGGAGGCACGTCTAGTTGCGGCAGAATTCTTTGCCAACGACGAAATTCATCGAGGCGTTCTTCTACTTCTGGTTGTTCAGGCGGTATAGGCTTTAACTTAGAGGGACCTATTATTATACCATACATACCGCTACCGCTATCATCTTGACTCAACCATCTCGCTTCAATATCTACCATTGTTTTTTCACCTCCTTTGTTCGGTTCGACGGCTTTGAGAAGTCGACAAGGCCCGCGACATCAGACGGCAGAGCCCCCTCTCAAAGCTTAATACCGTCGGAAGACTGCTACAACCTGTTAGGAGATGGTGCAAGACGGGCAGAAGGATGGCCAGAAAAGACGTGGATGTAAAGTTCAGGGCACCAGCCACGTTCATTGAAAGGTTCGACGAAGTTACGCGAAAGGTAGGCCATACGACACGAGGCGAAGCGATCAGAAGCGCGATGCAGCGCTATGCGAAGGCTCTTCAAGAGTCGCAGACAACGCACACAGAAAGAATAGACGAGTAGCCTTAAGAACCTCAAGGGACGTGCCCACAACCTGCCTTAAACATAACAGAAGCCCGACTTCTCAGCTGGGAGGATGCCCTTAAGATTGCCGAAGGGATTATCGACAGACGGATGGCGCCTTTGTTATAACACGGTATCTATTACGATATGCTTAAAAAATCCTTGATTTAGCCTTAATCGGAGCTATTTTAAGGAGCTAGACTAGCTGTACTAGTATTTTCCTAATACAGGTACAACAGGCTAATTTTAGCCATTGGCATAAAATGCAAGTTTGCCAAGGTTAGGTCGGTTTTACCCACCATGCATTATGTCTGAAAGGCTTATCGATCCACCGACAGCGGGCAGACCTGGCATATGCTTCACTATGACCGGCTACTCAGCTTTTACAAGAGATCGCATTGCTAGGAAAGGAGCATCAAGCAGACCTTGGAAGTGTTTTACTCCATCTTCAATAATAGCTCCATATCCAAAACTAGGCGGGTTTAAACTGACTTCCCTCACTTCCATCCGACACCTAGGACACCCTCCTTCCAGGAGTTCAGGCAACCATGAATAATGTCATAGACGAGTTTCTCCTCAGGTTGCAGAGATGCATGAGCATCAGGGGGCAGGGACGGAGCAATCGCCAACCTCATGAGTTTCCTAACCCTTGCGTTCAAGACCTCCCTAAGAGTGCTGTCGACATCGTTCAGGAGCTCTGGGCTTGAGGCCCTAGCAGTCTGTATGAGCCTTCTCGCCCGTGGGTAGAAGCTTGGAGGGAGGGGCCTCAGGGAGTCAGCGGAGATCGATGTCTCCAGCCACCTGAGCCTGTTGAGAGAGATTCGGTCGAGCTGAACATCATCTTGCATCGATCCGACGCCTGACTGAGCCAACTCCTCAGCAACCCACCTCTCGACCTCAACTATAGAGCCAAGCTTCGGTTCCAGGACGGCGCCATTTCCGATCTTTATCCTCTGACCATTCACTTGGATCTTCACCCCCACCTAATGGTGACCTCGGTAACCTTCGCGACCTCCGCTATCTCGCGCTGCGTCCTGTGCTCGCCCGCGAGGAGTGACGCGACATAGGTTACGGCTGCAGCGAGCGACTAAAGTAGTTTCCTTGAGCGATAGGACATATAACATACGTTTAATGCCGCACTATCGATCTTTCCATCATGTCTTCTTTTGATGTTTTGATTGCTTAAAGGGCCTGATCACCGTGTCATAGACGTCGTAGGTTTCTGGTGCCAGCCCCAGCTCATTCGATACGACCACCTTTTCATAGAGTGCCTGCTTTCTAAAGAGAAAGGAAAAAAGAGAGATGGGAGCAAGTGTTCATAGATTTCTTTTTCTTTCTCTAATCGCTTATATTTATTGGAAATTCGAATTGCCTTGGCCTTTATATTACTACCAAGACATCCCATATGCTCCCTTATGGCTTCTTTGATTCGTCTTTCTGTGCATATCGATTGTCCTATTCTTTCTACGGCATCGCAGCCTCAGCGATAGGCAGCGCACCAGCACAGCATAGAGGGAGATCAATACCCTGCCAGTGAGAAATAGCGTCACAACCATCACAACCATCACAACCGTCACAGATGTCCTGATCCTGAGGCCCACGTTCCGAGAGCACATCGCGATCGGGACTTTACCATCTGATGAGACAACTGATCGATCCGCATTCTGGGCAGCCTTCGAGGCCGAGGACCGGGCAAGTGTCCAGCGTTTGAACGAAAAACCCTACTCCAAGAAGGCAAAATCATGCATGGTTGTGCCCGTCGGACATAGGCTCAGAGGTTGCTCACACTCTAAAAGTTGTGGGCTTCTCTACCAGTCGCTTTTCTATGTCGGCTCTTATGAGCTCGCGCTATCGAGAAAGATGTCTTATATGCCGAGTACTTGGCGGATTGTGTAGTGGAGGAGGGCTCCGTATGAATAAATGTGTGAAGTGCCGAATTTGCGGATACACCATACACGTACACCCGGAAGGCGAGAAATGCCGAAGGGTCACAGGGGGCACATGTACCGAGTGCTACTTTCAAGGGCGAACAGTGACTTATCTCGGGCTGGAGGGGGGCTCAATATATGTCGCATAGGATCGTGAGATCTCCCTCAGGCAATAGGTGGTGACCGGAGGCCCCTTTATGCCAGCCTTCTTCGCGCCTTTGGTAGGAGGACCTTCGCGTATCTTAAGGAGATGTCGAACAGCCTTTCTGATCTTGATGTTGATATGATCGACCGCGACCTTCTCCTCAAGATCGCCATCTCTACGCATTATGCGGCCTAGGTAACTTCTCCCTTCCCTCTCCTTCGCGGAGCGGAAGATCTTCGTGAAATTTATTGTTTCTATCTCATATTCTATCAATGATAAATCCCCCAAGGGCATATGGATTGTAGTGCTTTAGAAGCACGATATCAGGTGAAGTCAGGCATCCATCGAACGTGCACCATATGCGGGTCATATCGGACGAGATGAGCTATTAATACATTTTCCAGTGGTATATTAAACCATGGTCGCTATCTTTGAGAAATAAATCTTCACAATTCATATAATTTCAGAGGTTTAACCTTATGATATCCTGTGGCCAAAGTCCATTCTAAACTAAACAGACAACTAGTGGGGGCATATCTTGCAACAGAGAGAGGATTAGCGAAAACGTGCACCCTTTGTCGGCCAATTCGGCTAGAATTAAGGCATTTCCATATTCACTGACCTCCCCCACGGGAGAGCGGGATTGAGCCGAGATGAAGCTCCTCTAAGGTTCACAGAGCTCACTAATAGTTTGATGGCCTACGCCTACCGCCAACCCCTGACGCCGACACAATACCACTTGCTTACAGAAGTTCTGAGGGAGATGGAGAACCACAACATTCGTATTTTAGTGAAGAAGGTCGGGCAGAAGATGGAGGGCGAGAGGAGGCCCGATGTACTCAGGGCATGGGAAAGCCTCTATGCCAAGTTGACGCCATTCGACAAGGATCACTTCATCACATCAGGTGATGCGGTGCACTGCGACCAGCTCCTATGCGGAAGGAACATCGTGAACATGGAAGGGATGGACGAGCACGGCAAACTCCTTCTGGCTCTCAGCATGCTCGAGAACCTGTATCGGATCGCTGTCCATGGTGGGCTGTCTGAGAGATTAGTGGTGGTTGATGAAGCGCACAGGCTGCAGTACAGCACGAGCAAGGAGATAGGTTTGGAGAAGCCGATGGTCGGCGTGCCGCCACCCGTGGTCGAGAGGATAACGAGGGAGTGCAGGAAGCATGGGCTCAATATGGTGCTGATCACCCAGACTCCTTCTGGGGTGACCGATGAGGTTCAGGCGAATCTCGGAGTAGTAGTCTGCCACAGGATGAAGGGGAGGGAAGCAGAGGCTCCTTTGAATCCATGAGAGCGTGTTCTGCGGATGAGACGGGATGTCCTAGACTTCAGGACTAATTATGCGCCTTTCGATTTCAATTTTGAGATGGTCTGTTGACCAAACCGGAAAGGTCATCGAGCTATTAAGACCTTGAGGACGATGGCCTCTGGTATCCCCCTCCCCTTTTACAGGGGATGACCAGCTATTACGCAGGTGTGTGCAACGATATCGTACTGGCTCCCGTCGAGAAGGTGCTTTACTTCCGATGCGGCAAGGGCATAAAGTTCAAGAGCAGCACGGCATGTCATCGCGAAGCCCTCATCTCCCGTACCGAATGCAGCTCCCTGTACCATAGTCCAGTGGTCTCCCATGGCCTCGGCCACGAGATCCCAAAGCCTGTTCTCCGTTTCATAGAGGATGCGATGGTGGACCGCCATGATCGCCCCCATGCGACACGAGAGGACGAAACGCTGGACGGCTGCAACCCAGACTCGACCGATCTTCAGATTTCCTAACAGCCGGTGCACCTCTTCGGCATAGCCCGTGATCTCGTCGGCGACCCAGGCATCGCAACGGCCGCTGATCGCATCCCATCTCCAAGCTTCGGCATCCCGCTTGAGATGTGCGGCTAGTCCATCGGGGTCATAGAGTGCAAGAGCACCACGCATGGCCGGTATGATCTCCCCCACTTCCGGAGGTATCGTAAAGGATTCATAGATGTTGTCCACTGTCCGCCATGAAACCGAAACGAGGGATCCCCTCCAGAGGCGGAGCAAGTATGGTTTCCCCTCTGGGCCGTTTCCGATTACCAAAATATCGATGTCTGATTCTGGATAGGCTTCTCCACGTACATGGCTTCCAGTGAGCAGGACCGCCTTGGCACCCTGAGAGGCAAGTTCGTGTGCTATTTCATGCGCTAGGTTAAGAACCTCAGGGATTATCGGCACATTACCTCGTCTCCTTTCTGCATTGGCGTTCATGCCCCCTCATTCCGATATACTGATAAAAACATGCAGTCCTCTGATCCCTGACATTAAACGAACTCGAGGATCTTGACGGGAATCAGTACCAGCCCAGGGTCCCTTCTCTCTTGGACCTATTCACTCCCCATCGGAATATCCTGTAGCCGATGGGGAAGAGCATGACAGCGAACACGGAGCCCTTCAGAAAGTCGATCGCAATCTTCGGATCTAAGAGCGAAGCGTTGGTCAGCATGGATAGGCGGCAGAGGTGGTAGACCCAGGTCTGTGGAAGGAACCACGAGATCGTCGAGGCCCCGGGGAAGAATATTGTGTCCAGATAGATCACGGGGAACGTGACCCCCGCGAAGAGGTTCTGGAGGACGTTTATCGCCCACGTGACGGGATCCGTGGACTTGGTCACGATCCTCAAGCCCGTGGAGATCATGGCCAGGCCCATCATGATGGCCGCGGAGATCAAGAATGCCACGATGACAGAGGGTATGTTGGCATTCAGCCTCACGTTGAAGAAATAAATGCCGATGATGAGATAGGGGATGAATGTGATCACGGAGAAGATGTACGTCCACATGATGTTGCCGACTATGAAGACTGTGGTGCTTATGCCCGTCATCAGTACGGTCTCAATGGTCCAGGGATTGAGCTGCGACTGTACCCCTTGTACGAGTGGCATTATGAGGTTGCCGATTGCTATTCCCACCACGAGGAAGGATATGTAATCGCTGCCATACATCTCACTCACCGGCTTCTGTACGTAAGCGGCACCCACCCCCCACGAAAAGACGCCTATGAAGATGTTGACGATCTGGGTGATCACGGTGGCCCTATAGGTGGTCCAGCTGTGGAAGTCCCGCTTCGTGAAGGCTATGATCTGCTTAATCCCTATGGGGATTTCCATTTTTTATGGCCCCCGCTCCCCCTTGCGCTGCCCCGTTATGGCAATGAACGCCTCCTCCAAAGTCGGCTCATTGGTGTTCACCGTCCTCATCTTCAATCCCCTCTTCATGACGACCTTCAAGATCTCGTTGATGTCCATGTTCTTGTTCACTCGGATCGACACCCCCTTGAAATTCCCCTCCGGATCGACCTCGGGAGTGACGCCATGAACGCCGGCCATCTTCTCCAACTCATCCACCAACCCCTCTTGTTCATCGTTGTAGATGGCATCGGTGAAGGATATCTCGAAGACCTTCTCTTCGAATATCGCGTGCCGGATGTTATCTGGTGTATCGCACGCCGTTATCTTCCCCCGATCGAGGATGGCTATGCGATCGCACATGTCCTGTGCCTCGTAGAGGTTGTGCGTGCTCAGCAGGATGGTCTTCCCCCCCTCCCTGGCTAGGGTGTCGTGTAGCATGCCCCGAAATTCCGCCGCGGACGCCGGGTCCAAACCGACTGTCGGCTCATCGAAGAGCAATGTGGGCGTATTCCGAAGTAAGGCCCTGCAGAGCAAAAGCTTTCGCTGCATGCCGGAGGAGTACCTCTGATAACCGTCATTCGCCCGTTCCTTCAGCCCCGTGAACTCCAATAGGTAGTCGATCCTCTCTTCCGTCTCCTTTTTCCTCAGCCCGTAGAGCAGCGCATAGAATTCCAAATTCTGCTTTCCAGTCAGCCTCCAATTGAACCCCCTGCTCTCGGGCAGGACCGCTTGAAGGTTCTTGAGTACCTCCGTGGGTTCCTTTCTGACATCGAATCCATTGACATAGGCTTCGCCCTCGTCGTGGATCACGAGTGTGCAGAGGACCTTAATCAGAGTCGTCTTGCCCGCGCCATTAGGCCCCAGTACGCCGAAGACCTCCCCCCTCTTGATCTGGAGGTTCACCCCTCGGAGTGCCTCGATGAAGGGTCCCTTCGACCTTCTGAAGGCGTTCAGAACCCCGCTGAAGGAAGTAACTTGCCCCCCGCCATGAAAACCGCCCCTCTCCCTTCTGGCGCCCGTCGGATACCTCTTTATCAGATCGATGGTTTCTATGACATACTCCAGAGGCATCGTACTTCTGAGCCCAATTTCGGAAGTAAGATTTCAAGGGAGGTATATGGGCCTATCGGTGAAGGAGGATAGATGAAGAGGACCTTGTTTATCGGTTCTACGCTATCTCATACCGCCGCTTTCCAAATCCGTTCTCGTCCCCGCTCCTAAGGAAGCGAGTGCCTCCTGACGGAACCCTTCGGTCCCTCCTCGCCGAAGACTATGGCCCTGAAACTGTAGAACTTTGTCTTTGAATCCAACCACTGGTCCGGTCCGAGACCGGCCTTCAAGCAAGTATACATCAGGAACTCCTCCGCATCCCACTTCTCTTCGACTGGAACTTGTGGTAGGAGCAAGCCCCTATTCCACCCCCTTTCAGCTATCAGCCCATCGCGGCCGACCTTGACGACCTTCACGAGGTCTTGCGGCTTCGCTTCGATGAGTTCCGGTGGCGTCAAGACGCTAACCTCGATTTCAACGTCCTCAAACTCTCCTTTCGTCAAGGGCTGGAAACGCGGATCCCTTACGGCAGCGCTAATGGCGGCATCGACGACGGCCTCGAGTAAAGGCTTTACGGGTTCCGGGAAGCCGATGCATCCCCTGAGGGAGCGCCCTCCGACTGTAAGAAGATGAAGGGTTACGAAGACCCCACATTTCTCATTCAGGTGCGATGGGGCGTCAGATGGGGGCCCGATCTCCTCTTTCCTCTCAAGGTACTCGGTGATTGCCCTCCTTGCGAGGTTAACGATGAGAACGCAGTCATCGTCCGAAAGATCCAATGCGACTCGTTAGTGACTTAATACACCTTATCTTAAGGGTTTCCACAATTACATCGCCGGCCTTCCGTCAGAATTACGCCTTGTAAAACAACCTCGGCGTGAAATATCTCCCTCCCTTGTGTATGATCGTCTTCGCCTTCGTCACGTCAAGGGCATCGTCCAGCATTCCATCTTCGACTTTGGCCCAGACGACCCTTCCCACGAACAACGTGTGGTCGCCGGCCCTGTAGCTCCTGACAACTTTGCATTCGAGATTGGACACGCACTCCTCGATGAGGGGCGGCCTCACCCTCTTGGCCGGTATGGGCGTAAGTCCCGTTAACTTGAACTTGTCCCCATCCCTACCGGAAGACTCGCCGCACAGCACGACCTGCTTGATCAGGCGCATCGGCGGGACGTTGATCACGAACTCCCCGGTGTCCTTGATGAGCCGGTGCGAATATCTCCTCGGCGATACCCCTATCGCCAGGAGCGGGGGCTTGGTGGAGATAGGCATGTACATGCCAAGGGTTATGATGTTCGGCTTCCCATCCGATGAGATGCAGGTGACCAACACCACGGAGGTGGGTGGTCCTACTCGCAGAGCCCTGTCGATCTCGACATCCGCCTTCGTCACAGTCCCATCATCTCCCATTATCCCGAGAAGGCCAGCTTTTTTCACTTTTCTCCCCATGCCGTGCCCACGGAACCATTTATATTGAGACTGATTCGCCGAGCTTAGGACATGGAGCACAGGTATCGACCATCGATATACTACTACATGTTCGGACCCTATGAGCCGGCCCTCAAGTTGAGATCCGGGGATACGATCGTAACGGCGACAGCGGATGCTGGAGGGAGCGACTCAGAAGGCGACCCAATCCCTCCCGAGATGCTGCAGAGAAGCGAGGACACGGAGTATTATGAGGCCAATCCACTGGTCGGCCCCTTCTTCGTAGAGGGCGCGTCGTTGGGGGATACGTTGGCGATCAAGATAGAAGGCATAAGGCTCAACAGGAGCACGGCCTACTCCAAGATATTGCCAAACTTTGGAAGCCTCACCGATGAAGGCCCTGGCAAGAGACTCCTCCTCAACCAGCCACTCAAGGAAGCGAGATATGACTGGGGCCTTGATCTAGAGAGGAAGGCCGGCCTAATAGAGCTCGGCGGCAGGAGGATCGAGATACCGCTCGAGCCCTTCATCGGCTCCATCGGCGTCGCCCCCCGTTTTGGAACGCACCAAACATCGCTAACTCCAGGCGAATACGGCGGCAACATGGACTGCCCCGAGACGAAGGAAGGCACAACCCTCTACCTGCCCGTATTCGTAAGGGGTGGCTACCTCAGCTTTGGCGACATCCATGCCGCCCAGGGAGATGGCGAGATCTGCGGCGTCGCCCTTGAGACGACCGCCGAGGTGAAATTGGGGATCAGCCTCCAGAAGGGGAAGGCGATAGATTGGCCCAGGTTGGAGGATTCGGACCACATCATGGTCGCCGGAAGCGCGAGGCCGCTCATGGATGCATTCAAGATAGCGCATCTGGAGCTGACCAAATGGCTTGCCTCTGACTATGGCTTCAGTATCCCAGATGCATTCCAGATCCTCTCTCAGGTCGGGACATGCAGGATCGGCAACGTCGTTGATACGAACTACACAGTTGTGGCGAAGTTCCCGAAGAGATACCTGCGGTGAGGCGTCGCCCATTTCTCACGGACTTTTTTAGCAGTTTTCGTGGGGAACCGAATAAGCCCTAGTCCTTGAGCAGGGGGAGCTTCACGGGTCGCCCTTGCGCGGCTGACATGTCGGCCGCGAGGATTATACTACTCCATAGCGAACGGTTGTTAAGGGCGCAGGGAATCCGTCATCAGCAGCCTAGTCACCTCATCCTTCTGGGTGATATAGCACTCCAATGTAGCTCGTCCTGAGGAAGTCTTTCTTATGCCTGGCCTCGCGAGACTGCGAATCTCGTTGGGATTGCTCTATGGGGGCCAATGCCTGCGGCCTCGACGGAATTGGAAGGTTCTAAGAGAAGAAAGCCCTCCAAACGATGGGCTTATACTCCCTATGAGATGACAACCAAGTGGTATCCTTGTCGGCTATATTGAAGATAGCCCTCAGGTTCCTCGAGACCCTCTTGTCGAAACTGGGTGTGCCAATCTCATCGGGATTGACCTCGAAAAATAGTGTGAGAAAAGCATAGCATGAATCGCTGTTCGGCTCCCCTCCCCACCACAGGCGTACATCTGAGAGCTCGGTTTTATCCTCCTCCACCAGAAGCTTACACCAATCCTTGGCTATATTGCAGGGGTAATCTGCATAGAATTTCCTCAACCTCCTCCTCAGGTCCTCTTCAGCTCTTTCACCCAGATTTAGACCATTGCTCCTGAACCACCCTATGAATTCCTCCAAACTACTTCTGAAATGCTCATCCTCTTCCTCCATGGCTTCGTTGAGCTGCTCTAGGGTCTTGATACTCCACTCCCTTGAGGCGGCAAGGAGATAACCCCAGTCCCAATACTTGGATTGCAGCTTCCCCCCTTTAAAGTAACTCTCTAGGGCTTTTTTGAACTCATAGCCATTTGCACCAGCAATTTCTTCGTATTTTGCCCAAAATCCCTCAGCAATTTTCTCATTTCCCTCCGCTGCCTCTCTAAAGGTCCTATAAATTTCAGTTCCAAATCCTTCGCCATATCCGTAGCAATCAGGGTGGTATATCCAGTTTGAGGAGATCCAAATCTTTCCATCGCCTTTCCTCTGCTGCACCTCGATCAGAGATTGTAGGCAGTCTACTGCATGACTTATGTCCGGCCTAACCCTCTTTCCTAAACTATCATAGATGAAATCCTCCTCCGGAAGCTTTTTTCCGAATTCGTAGAACTTGTAGGGATTGAGATGATAGAAGTAGTAGGCTTGCCATGCGAAGATACCTAAAAGGGATGGTATATTCCTGCCTTTATAATCTCGGAAGTAGTATTGGCCCATATCTGACTCATCCATTGGAGTCCATTCCTTGGCGTAGGGGAACACCAAATCTCTATCGATATCGATGTATTTCACAATGCCATAAGTGGGCTCGTATACCATCTTCCAACCATACATCTCCTTGTGTACCCTGTTGATCTCCTTAAACAGCCTGATCCTCTCAGGAAGGGACAAGATTTTAACCAAGTAAATTCTCCCCCAGTAAGCTGCTACTTATTATCATGGTATCACTATTGCTGTCCGTTATGGCGCTCCCTATGATGGTCGATCCGGCGCTTCTTACGTTCTGTAAATAACTGCCATCTACTGAGCTGAGCGTCAGCCTTCTGTTAAAGACCGTCGATCTGTTAATGGCCGTGTGGTCTATGTAGGAGTTCTGGGATTGGCCTATCCACCTGCCCGCATCGTCGGTAACGCTTATGGACTTATTATTCGCATCCGTAAAGTGTCCCGTAAGAATGCCTAAGCCACCGATGGCAGCAATGCCCGCAAGATCTTTGAGACTACGGCTGCCTGCACGTGCAATATCCTTAGCGATATTAGCTAAAGTCTCGTATTCCGTCGCTGAGTTTATGTAGACATAGTACTCCCCCTTATAGAATATCATTCCGAGATCGGCCTTATTTTTGGCAAATTTCTGAGCCATTCTCCATTTAGCAGTTGGAAGGTCATCTTTTGTATATTCAACGTCTAAAATGAGTGTTTTTCCGTCCTTTTTTGTTATTACTATGTCTTTGCCACCTCCAGGCCTTACTCCCTGTTCAACATCCACTTTTTCTATATCCAAACCCAGATTCCCAAGCATCTCCTTTGCAGCTGATTCGGTGAAGATATCTGCAACCTTCAGGAGGGCATCGCATTTTCTTTCACCATATTCGGCATCGAAAGCTTTCTTGTTCCTAGCGAATGCGGCATATGCCACTCTCTCTGTGTAATCTGTGGAACTTTTAATATTCAGTTTCTCGAATAAATCAGAGGCTCTTGTCTTTCCCTGAATGTCGTTATAGTCAAACCCGGTAGTAAGATAATCGACATCCACACGTTTACCTTGGTTCACATTGGTATCTGGTATCTTTATAGGCGTCCCCCATACATCATCACCATCTTTGTAATGAAGGTATATCGCCCCATCTTCGCGAGTCTCAACACCTACTATTAGCTTACCGTTCACCCTAGCACCATCTGCGGTTATTCTCACTTCTTTAACTCTCCTACCACTTACCGTGTTGGCTTCGAATTCTATGGCGACATAACGGCCATGAGTAGATTCTTCGTTAGCTGTGACGGTACCCTTAACCTCAAAGACCTTATCCGTTTCCTGGCCTACCACGAATTTATCGAAGAATCCGTTCTCGAGGTAGTCCCTCATGAGTATTGTTGTTAAATCTGTTCCAGGGTATGCACTCCCATCCGGTTTTGTCCCCCCTTCTATTTCAAGAGGTTCGGTATTTAACCTACCTGCATCAAGCTGTTCAGTTTTTAATCTTCTGAATCCCCCTTTATGCCAAACGGAGACGGTATTATCCTCGTATACCCTTATTATAGACCCTGTGTCAACAAGTGTGAGGTCATAGTAGCTCTTGCCAATAGAATCAGAATAACCCGCTTTAATAATGCCTTTCTCCATATCGATCTTCAGTCCCTGGATCTCCTTCTCTCCCTCGCCGATCTGAACCAGCTTCCCATAGTCCATGATCTCCTTGACGAACGACCTCGCCCAGCTCTCGGACGATATCTTCATGGCGACGCTGGCATCTTCGAATAACAGTGCCCAATCGAAGGGTACTTTTGGCGTTGTCGCCTTGGTTCCAAGGCTTATTGGCTTAGCATGAATACATGATATCCCATAAGTATCGATGGGCTTACCTAGCCCGAATCTTTTCTTGAACTGATGCTCCCTCGTGCCGTTCCCCATCTACCCGAACCTCCCCACGGTCTGCAGTAGGTTGTGGAGGGCAAGGGACCTGATATCATCCTTCAGCTGAGGTGCCATCCTCCCCCTGCAGGCAGCGCAGTGGCATCCCTCGGACTTGATGCTGGTGTCGGTAATTGGGAACGAAGCGTTTCCCTTGTAGTATAAGCCCTCCTTCGCGCTGATGAACCACGAGAGCCCGGAGTAGGCGAACTTGCCTTTGCTCCTAAAGGGATAGGAAAGGCCGTAGAGCAACAACTGCGCATTCCCCTTGCCCTTCTGGAGGACGCTGATGATGGCCGAGACTACGCCATCTAAGAGGCCAAGTTCGGCGAGTTCCCGAGATGGTATGACGAATGAATCACAACCCAGTTCGATGGCTTTCTCTGCCGACCAGGCTATCTGCTTCCAGATGACCCCCTTGATGAGCCCCACCACAGGTATGTCCAGTTCCGAGTAGACACTCGAGAACGTGGCCTGCTTCAGCGTTTGCTCCCAAGACAGGCAGAGCGGGTCGTCCAGATACGTGTAGGAGTCGGGGGTCATGGTTGCGTCTGGCCTGATTTCGTTGATCATGCCGATGTAGTCCTTGGGCGTTAACTCGTCGAGGAGCTCGTCCTCCATCACTGTCGACAGCAGGATCTTGCCATCGAAGCCCAAGAAGTCGTGAAGCCCACGGGAGGAGATCCTCTGCATCAAAGCCTTGTTCTTCACGAGCTCGGCCAATCTGACAACAATCCAGGGGAGAGGGAGATCGTTCCAGAACCATGAACTATCATCTGTTAGACGAACTACTGGGATGAATCTTGGAAACCTGACCCTAATCCGTACCTTGAGTTTAGATATAGTTTGGGCCATGTCATCTGGGATTAAACCGAGGGAATGGCAATACTCCTGTAATCTACAGAATCCCGTAGGATGTGTGATGCCGCTATAGGATATTCCGCGTTTGCACTTGGCTATTAAGCAGATATGGGTGATACATCCGGGGCAGTAGGAGCGAAAGAGCCCGCAATTGGGGCATTCCTTGCCACAGTCACCCTGCGTCTTCAAGTCGATAATCGGCACTAAGCCAACATCAGTGCAGCAAGATATAATCTACTCCTCCCATATAATCTACTCGTAGCCCGTGAGCCTGGTCTTGAGGTCATCTATCGTGCCCGAGAGGTAATCTTTCAGTTTGACATCGACGATCCTCTAGGGTCTTAGAGGTACAAGAGAATCCAGCATCCGCCAGGTCGTAAGCGCTCGTGATGGGTCCCACTATGAGGTCGTTGGTCGCGCTGGTGTTGGAAAGGCCTAGTGAAATACACCTGTAACCGGCGGGGATTCCCGTTCATGGTGCTAAAAGGGGTAGCTTCACAGGTCGCCCTTGCGCCGCGGACATATCGGAGGCGAAGATTATCTCGAAGGTCTTCGTAGCGTCCTCAACATTCACGTAGGACTCCCTGCCATTCAATATGCAGTCGACCAGGTGGTCTATCTCCCCCTGGAATGGATGGTGCGTCACGTCCCCGCTGTCGGGCAGTATCGTCGGGATGATGGCGAAGCCCGTCTGTCCTGGGAACTTGCTAGGCGAAAATAACTGGTTGTTCCTTATGGTCCCCTTGTCGCCCAGTAATATGATGTTGAATATGTATGGCTGCACGCACTCCAGCGAGGAAGCGACCTTGCCTATCGATCCGCCCCTGAACTTCAGTATGGTGACGGATGTCGGGTCATACTCATACTCGAAGTTCTTGCTGTGGCTGTGGGTCGAGTAGGATTCGACCTCTGCGACCTCGTCCTGGATGAACCACCTCAATCCGTCCACGGCGTGGCAACCGGCCGACAATAGGCTGCTGCCCCCGACGGACTTCTTCACGTTCCACTCGTACTGCTTATACCACGGCCCGATCCCGTGGAAGTAATCAACTTCCCCGTAGAAGATCCTGCCGAGCGCCTTGTCCTCTATGAGCTGCCTTATGGTAGTGAAGAGCGGATTCCATCTGAGCACGAAGCCCACGATCGTCTTGACGCCGCTCTTCCTGACGGCATCTCTGACCTTCCTAAGGCCCTCAAGATCCAATGCGATCGGCTTCTCGAGGTACATGTTCTTCCCAGCCTTGGCCGCCAAGACCGCCTGCTCCACGTGGAGGTTATTGGGCGTGCAGATCGAGACTATGTTGATGTCGGGGTTACCCATCATCTCGGCATAATCGGTATAGATGGTGCAGTCTATGCCCCAACCCTTGGCCCTCTCCCTAGTTCTGGCCTCGTTGCGCCCGCAGACCGCCACGATCTTAACATGAGGATTCCTCAGGTAGGCCTTCGCGTGCTCCCCTGCAACCCAGCCGGGGCCGACGATTCCAACTCCCAGTTTCTCCAAGATCCCTCGCCTAATCCAATGGAACTGGGGATATATTTGAGTGATTCCATACCAAGCGAAATATATAACGCGCTGGCCTTAGGGAACCTTTCCCAGATCATCTAGAGAGGGGAAAAATGAGGTGAGGTGTGCATGAAATCGCACGCGCCATCCTTCGCGCT
>Ga0315280_10003948_pt1 | contig 22303 bp, 18 predicted proteins | sample YL17G06_40_MG_FD_203697 | JGI IMG/M metagenome (GOLD analysis project Ga0315280, IMG submission 203697) | Sediment microbial communities from Yellowstone Lake, YNP, Wyoming, USA - YL17G06_40 | ecosystem: Environmental > Aquatic > Freshwater > Lake > Sediment | place: USA: Wyoming | collected...
CCAGGAACTTCGCCATCTGGGCGCGCGTGCAGTTCTCCTTCGGGCAGTAGCATCTGGCGCCGCCAGGATAGCCAGGCGGGCAGGCGCAGCCGCTGGTAGGTGGAGTGCCGCCCCAGGAGGTCGGGTCAGCCAGGCGCTCGATCAACGGGCAGGCCGAGCCCGGCGCGACATCGGCGAACACCCCTGAACACGATGGCATGGCCGCATGGCCCGTCGCAAGGCAAAGAAACTTCGCCATCTGCTCTCGCGTGACTGGATCGTTCCAGCAGAAACACCTGGCGCCTTGGGGGTAGCCCGCGGGGCAGGCGCAGCCGCTGGTCGGCGGGATGCCACCCGGCCAGGACGCCGAGTCAGCCAGCCGCTCTACCCATCCGTAATACCACGGCCCTGGCTGCACGTCCGCGAAGGTCGGCGTCAGCGGAAACAGTTCCGTTTTCCCTGCCGCCAGGCAAAGGAACTTCGCCATCTGGGCTCTTGTGACAGGGGCCGTCGGGCAGTAGCGCGGCGGGTCAGCGGCGCACCCGCTGGTGATGCCCGCGCCCACCAGGGCCTCGACATAGGCCCAGACACTATTGCTGCAGGTCACATCGTCGAAAGTCGGCACGCGAATATCGTCCGTGGCTATCATTGACAGGTTGCCGCACGCGTCGCGGCATTGGAAGCCGACGGTCTTCAGGCCGCGACCTGTGGACAGGGCCCAGATCCTGGTCGTGTTGTACGGCTCCCAGGCGGACCATGCCGCGGTTTGGTTGCGGAACCGCATCTCTTGTGCGCCGCTGGCAGCCAGAGTGAGCAGCGCGTTTGCCGTGCCGGCGCACGCCGCGCCGTCGTTGATGGCGATGTTCAGGCCGCTCGGGGGCGTCGTATCGAGCAGTATGTCATCGCACACTTCCGCCGACAGGTTGAACTGCGCATCCCGACCCTGAATGCAGACGTGCTTAGTGCCGTCGCTATCGCTCAGCGTCCAGGGAACCGATCCGCTGCACGCATCCCACGGCGACCATGCGCCGGACTCGTTCCGCACCCTCATCTGCGTCCAGATGCCGCACGTGACTGAGAGCGTAACGCCGGTGCCGGTGGAGCAGGAAGCGCCTGCGTTGATCTGGACGGCGGGGGAGTCGGCGCGGTCGCGCACGAACACGTCACGCACGTGGTTCGTGTCGTTGGGCACCATGTTGCTGGCCTCGGACCCAAACGCGATGAACCTGGCGTCCGGACTCGCGGACGCCCACCCGGTGATCGCGTTCGCCTGTTCCCCTGCCGTCGAGAGGGTGACGCGCTCGGTAGTGCCGGATTGCATGTCGCGGACGAAGGAATCCCACGTGCCGTTGGTGTCGCCCGGCACCAGGTTGCTTGCAAGGGAATCGAAAGTAACGTACCTGCCGTCCGCGCTCACGGAGCCCACGTTCGACTGGTTGTCGCCCGGCTGCCCGGCGGGCGTTGACGAGATGCGCTCGGTGGTGCCAGCCGTCCGGTCGCGCAGGTAAATATGGTATTGGCCGTTGCCGCCGTCAGCAACAAGGTTGGTTGCGTACGACCCGAAGGCCACGTACCTTCCGTCCGCGTTGAGCCAGATTCCGCCGTAGCCCGCGTGGCCGTTCCCCTGCACCCCGTCGCTCGATACCGACACGCGCTCCGTGGTGTGAGCCACGAGGTCGCGGACGAACACGTCATTGAAGTTGTTCGTGTCGTCTGCCACGAGATTGGATGCCCCCGACTGGAAGGCGACGACATGCCCGTCGGCGCTGATCGCGCAATGGTAGGAGAAGTAGTGCCCCTGTGCCCCGCCGGTCGAGACGGACACCAGTTCGGTCGTGTGCGCGGACCGGTTGCGCACAAACACGTCATCTACGCCATTGCTGTCAGCGGTGACCAGATTGTTGGCGCTGGATACGAAGGCGACGACGTTGCCATCAGCGCTGAGCGAGGGAAACAAGGAGTGGCTGTTGGCCTCTGCGCCAGCGCTGGAGACCGATACCCGCTCCGTGGTGCCAGCCAGCCTGTCGCGCACGAACACGTCCCAGCGGCCATTGGCGTCGTCACCCACCAGATTGGTCGCCAGCGACGCGAAGGCGACATATCTGCCGTCTGCGCTGATCGCAATGTTCATCGTTGCGGTGGGGCTGTCGGTTCCGGAGGGGCCGTTGCCCTGTGCTTCATCGCTGGACACCGACACGCGCTCCGTGGTGCCGGTGAGCCGGTCGTGCAAGAAGACATCGTAGGCGCCGTTCGTGTCGCCCGGCACCAGGTCCGACGCGAAGGAGACGAAGGCGACGCACCTTCCGTCGGCGCTGATGGCGGTGGGCAGTTCCATCCCGCCGGCGGACTGCGCCCCGGCGCTCGTTAGATTCACGCGCTCGGTCAGCGCCGCCAGAGCCGGACCACTTGCAGTCCACAAGAGCCCGGCGATCAATGGGAAGGTAACCAGACATCGCGCTCTGAGCATCAGGTCCTCCTGCAAAATGCCGACTCGGGGCTTGCACCCCGGTCGCTGCACGGCGCGGTTTCCCACGTCGTACAACCGCGAAACTTCCACAGCCTCGCGACAGGTCCTTCCCGCCTACCGGGTCACATGTCATCCGGGGCCAGGTTTCGCGGAGACTCGGAGTTGCGATCAGACCAGCAGTTCCGCCTTTCCGGGACAAGGATGACCCTCGGCTTCTAGGCCCATGACACCGAGGTATGAGATGAGTGCCTGGAGTTTCGAAAGTTGGCCTGTCCGGGGAGCACCCCAAGGTTGGCGTCTACTCTCAGTGCAGATACACCAGAATCCGGGGTTCAGACACCGCCTTCTCTCTGGTTCCAGTCGTCCACGTACTTCACGCATATCACCATGCCCCCCGGCCCGACGCGCTCCCGCCTGGCTACCAGCGTCCGGATCTGCGGTTCCTTGCGCCGCGCCAGAATCCCTTCTATGCGGCTGCCTCAGAAGTCGAGCCGCAGAACGACGCGTTTCTGTCCACCAAGGCGGTAGCGCTGCTGGCTAAAGCCACATATCGGCCCACACACCGGTCCGACGGCCCGCTGGCAAGAAGGCCTGACTCCGTGAGACCCCATCGGGACACATTGATTATGCAATGTGGTCTAGCGGTGTCCCTGAAGTGACGAAACGGTGATCTGCAGTATCTTGCTGAACGATACCCGCGCCAAGCACGCCGCCGCCGCCACGCTTAACAACTTGCTCGCCCGTTGACGGACATCCTGTTCGCACCTCAGCGCCTTGATCGCCAGCCGCGTCTACTGCGAGCCGGACGTGGCCCTGGGCGTTTTCTGCCGCGGGGTCGCGCTTGACCCAGCAATCGGTCTGGTGCGGATACTGGCGGGGTAGATGCCCGTATCATCTCGAAGTCTGGCCACAGTCCTCTCAAGCAGTCTTGCCACCGCATGCGTAATTAGCCCACCCAAGGCGGTGGCGAACGCGCTAGTCCAGAAGACTGCCCCGGGCGGGGGCACGAGCACGTCTACCTGAAACACCCGCCGGTATCCGCCTGGGTAGCCGGGCCCATCCTGAGGGTCGGGCTCGACTTCTGTAAGCCTAAGGTTCTCCGCAAGTAACCGGACGTGTTCACTATCTGCCGCATCCTTCAGCAGGCGGAGAATCTTCGCTTCGAGAGCTGCCCCAGACCATCTGCTCTTGGTTGCGAAGGCGACCTTGCCAATGGACAGCAGATTCGTCGCCTCATTTCTTGCCGGGGTGTTGAGCGCCTGCGCTTGCGCGTGCCGGTCGTCGAGGACCCTCGCTATGTGCGAGGCGACGGCCTCCAAGAGCAGTTCATCCTGTTCCGTGAAGCCTAGGTCGTCCTCACGGTCCGAGACCCTAATCACACCTATTGTCTCGTTGCCCCGGACCACGGGCACAGCCAGGAAGGGACGCTTGCCCAGGTCTCGCTTGTCATCTGGGAACTCTATGTACTTAGACTTCCACTGCAATTGCGGGTGAATACAGGCAAGGTCAGTTCGATCGCCAGGAGGCAAGCGGAGCGACCGGCCAAACTTCAATACCCATCCCGTGAGACCCTCACCGGGGGCGTAGCTAGCTTTGCCGACAAGTGAGCAGTCCAACCCGAATGATGCTGCCAGGACGGCGCCTTCACCCTTCTCACGAAGGAACAGGGAGCATCCCTTCCCACGCAGAAGCCTGGCTGTCTCGCGGATGATCAGCCCCAGGTCGTGTTCTCCGACTAGAGCTATATGGTCCGTCAGAGTCGACGTGGGGTGCAGTACACCGTGCGAGGCTGGTGCCTGGTATCGAGGGCGCGTGATCGCTTCAAGATGCAGTCGGTAGCGCCCGGCCTCTGTCTCGTACACAGCCGAAACATCTTCGACCTGCCACTCTCTGAGCAGCACACTGACAGGATCGCCCGGCGTGGACGCCGCAGCAAGCATACGCTGGCATAGCTGTTCCCAGGCGAACCTAACGCGCAGAATCGTGCTCCCGGAGCGCACCTCCACGATCTCCAAGTTGCTCAATTCACACCCCAATGCCGCTGCCAACCCTCTGCGAAGGCCTTGTCGGTGTCGCCTCACATAGCCGGCCGGCAATCGCATGCGGAACTCCACCTCTATGAAGCCCCTACTCCCGAGCCGCTCTAGACCCACTGAAGTGACAATCGGGAGGCCCACCGAATATTGGGCAAGCACCTCGAATGCGAAGGCGGCGGCATTGCTGGCAGCGGTTCGCTGCCAGCCTTGCGCGTCAGCCCGAGCCTTCCCTGTAATCACGTCAGAGATCCCCCGAACCACCAACGCCTCTACGTCTCGGTGAGATGTGGCCGCCTCAAGGAACCCGAATCCCTCCATCTCAACGGCGACAGCGTCACCGTATTTCTCTGCGAGGAATTTGCACAACCTCGACCGTCTGGAGGCGACCACCACACTGCCAGATGCGATCGGTTCGACTACTACCCTCGGGGGCTCATCCCCCGCTGCTGGAGGCACTCCGAGTCGCGCCAACCAGTTGCTCTCTGTAGCTTCTGCCTCGGCTGCTTTGAGCAGAGCGGCTGTGCAGCGTCCGTGATTCGGGCGTGTCTGGAATCTTGCACCGGCCTTGCCCGCCTCGTACTCGTAGACCTTCGTGGCCACAACCACGTCTCCGAGCCGAACATCCTTCAGGCCCCCGGCCACCCCGACGAGCAGAGCGACTTTGGGCCTGTGTTGCTCGATCGCTCGTTCAGTACCCGCGGCCGCCGTGGTGTTTCCTCTGCCCACCTGCGCGACAACGACTTGCCACTTCCCTTTCGCGGCTACAAAGTCTCCAACATAGTAGAGCGCGCCGCTCTCAGGGAAGGGGACTCTCTGAACATCCGAAAGATGAGAGACCACGGCCTGTCGCTCCAGCCCGAGGGCCGTGATGATGACCGCGCAGGGAAGCTGTCGAGCTTCCCCGTACGGTAGCGATTGCACCGTCTTCACGACTCGCTCTCGAGGTCGGATAGTTGCCTGACGGCTGGTCGCCGTTCGAAGGTGACGCAACAGAAGTCTGCTACGGTCATGGGCTCCTCAGCCGCTGATGATACCACCACCGCCCAGGCGCTCGTCAAGCGAAGGCGATTGTGCTCCCAGCCTCAGTGTTCAACGTCCCTATAAGACGAGCCGTCAATAGCCTCCTGTGAGGCCCTCGAGCTGTTCTTTTCCAGTCTCAAGCGTGCGCGTCCTCCGCGCCAGTCAGACATTTCGGGGGTGAATTGGGACCTATTTCGGGTGTCCTTGCCCCCGCATTCTCCGCTCTCCCCATCATCTCCCGATAGCGCTCCCGCCCGGCAACCAGCGTCCGGATCTGCAGTTCCTTGCGCCGCGCCGGGATACCTTCTCACCAGCCAAAGTAGACATCGCCGGTGGTGGCGCGGTCTGACCGCGCAGGCAGGGAAGGCGCTGCTCACGCTGGAACGAAATCCGAGACGGGCTGGGTTTGTTGCCAGCCCGCCGGGAAATGGGGCGCACGCATCATGGGGTCTCCGCGCGACGAGGTGATAGAGGGGATTGAGCGGTTGCTGAGCGTCCAGTTCCACGACCGCTCCCTGGCGGAAACCGCGCTGGGGTTCAGCGCCACGGGCGCCGGCGAGGCGTGGGAGTCGCCCTACTCGCGCGAACACCTCGTCGCGCTGGGCGGCGCCATCATGGACGTGGTCGGGGCGGCGGAACTGTGCCGCCTGCACCCCGATTGGCCGATGGGGCAACTGACCGTGGTGGCAGCGCGCACCCTCAGCCGCATTATCACCGGGCGTCCGGTACGGCTCGCATCCGCCAGACCAGCAGCTACACCGGCCCGCGACTGCCAACCTGGCTTCATGGCTTGGCTGTGGGCGACTGCGCCTTCGCCGACAGCTTTGCCCTGATTGCCGGAAGTAGTGATACTCCAGCTGCCTCCTCGGCCCAGAGGAGAATCTGACAAGTGATTGGCTGATCAAAATCGGGTCCTATGCTGGCCATTCTGAGCTTGAACGGCCCAGGTGACCGCAAGCGAAATGCTCTCGTCTCGGTGACTTTCCGCCAATAACCGACGACATAGCAGCAGAAGTCACGTAGCGTCACGGAGCCGTGTTCTTCCCAGTCCATCAGCCCGCTCAGCACAACGCTGTGCGCCTGCACGGCTTCCACCGGTAGAGACCCAGTAGCCTCACATCTCGCCAGGTATAAGGTCAGTCGTAGCGCAGTATCATCGTAGGGCACGGCGTTCACCTGCTCGACAAGCTCCTCTCGCCGAACCGGGTTGAGAACTTTGCGCGCCGCTTCCAGAACGATCTCCCAGTATGCTCGATCGACCAATTCGGCGTCGTGCGCAACGAGTTCCGCAGACCACTCGCCTACGACGTTCGGCTCATGACCTGTTACCAGGGCGCTCACGAGCGCGGGAGCGATAACTAGCCAGAACAGTTGCATCTGGCGCGCTCTTCTGTCATCCTCTGGAAGAGCTTCCCAAGCCTCTGTGGGATCCACTGTCGCGGTTAAAGGATTCTCGCCGCGCTTGCGGAGCGTATCAAGCAGCGGGAAGCTCCTGATAGCCTCAAGGGCAGCGGTCAACGCGTCGCCAAAGAAGCCCCGGGCTGCAGCGAGAACCGCCCGATCGCACTGCGCTTCCGATCGCAGCAACAACAAACCATCGTGTCCCGCGAGTTCAGCCGCCCGCGACAAATGCCTAAGGGCGGCTCGGCGCAGATTGAGAGCGCTGGCCATCCGGCCCGCGTAATACCAGAGGAGTGCGGGCCAAATCGGCATTGAGAGGTCAGCAAGTCGGGGATTCCGGCGTACGAACATGCCAGGAGATGGTGCTTCGTAGGGGGCTCCGTCTGTCGTTGCGGCCGGAGGCTTGCCGCTGGCGCAAACAGTCGCGAACCATCCCAGGTTATGACCAGTCTTGCGAAAGACCTCGCGGAATCTCTCGTCTGTCGGCCGCCATGCGCTACTCAATCCTTGAACCAGAGCACAGAAGGCTCCCAACGCTCGCTTGCGCATTCCTGCGTGCCACAACGCAATGCCAAGCTCGCCGCACAGCTCCAGCTTGTCCCACATGGGCACAGGCACATCAGGGATCCTGTCAGGGTCGGCAGGAGACTCCCTGCCCGACGTAGCGGAGATCTTAGGCTCAGCCTCGTCTTGAGGCTCTGCGTACTCAGCGGCAGAGTTACTACTCCGGTGTGCCAGCGCGTAGCGAAGGCCAGCACGGGCCCAGTCAATAGCCTTATCCCATTCGCCCAAACGAGCGCAGGCCTCAGATGTGCGAACGTAGGCGCAGAACCTCAGGTATACGAACTCATCGCCTCCAGCTGCAAGCGCCTTGTGGTACCGCGAGATGCACTCTTCAGTCTTCCCGTTGTCGTCCAAGATGCAAGCCGCTGTGTACCGGAGAAGGAATAGGCCCGTCGGGTCTTGTGGTTCTCCGGCGTCCGCAAGTGTCTTGAGCGCGTCCTGGGGATGCTTCAGGTAGTCGGCAAGGGTTATTGCACGGGCGCACGCTGTCATAGTCTGCAGTAGCTGAAGGGCGTGTAACTTGGCGAACGCGTCCAGCTTATCAAGAGTGGACAGCACCGCGGTCCAATCCTGATTCTCCTCGGGCCTCTCTGCCATACGCAACCAGCAACTGTTCGCCATGATCTGCAAGGCCTGAGGCGCGAGTTCAGAACCAAAGGCTACCCGGAGCTCATCCGCTTTCATGGTGTACATGACATCGAGCACATCACCTACATCAGCGAGATTCCTAACGCGGCTAACCGGGGCCCAGAGAAGCTCTTCCCACGCGAGAGGCAGATTCCCGATGCCAGAGAGCACCTCTGCGTGTGAGCCTGCCATTCGTGCAGCTTCCAGTGCCCTGCGAGAGGCCACGCCCGGCGGAGCTTCCTTCAGCAAGGGACCAGCTTGCAGCAGCGCCCAGAAGGCCGCGAGCGACTCATCTGGACCGTGAGCTGCTGCAATAAGTTTGTCCAGGTCCCCATCCAAGGCTGCCGCGTCCTCGCCCGCCATATAGGCAGTCTTGACCTGCAACGAGCGAATCATCACGCGGAAGGACAGCGGAATGCCGTCTGGCCAGTTGCCTGCCGGAAAGAAGTGCACAACCATTGAAACGCACTTGGCATGTTGGGCAGACCTAACTGACATCATTAGCCTGACCAGGACAGTCGAGAGCGCAATCCATTCCTGTGCTGCAAAGAGGTGGACCACCGCCTGAAGTCCTTCAATGAACGGGATCTCCCTAGCTCTCAGGATATTCTGTGCTAGGGCCTCGTGTATGGTCTTCTGCTGAGCAATCGTGAGGTGCTTTGGGCCGGCGTCACTGAGCAGCGGGGATACCTCGTACTTGTCAGTGTCGATGCGGTCAATCCACGGACCTACGAGTTCGTTGAGTAGCTCGCCGGGGCGAGGCAGCACAGGCTCAACGTTGGCAACTACCTCAGTCACCCCGCGCCCAAAAGGTCTCCCAACCAGGGAGAGTCTGCATAGGAGGTCCCGTTGGTCGTCATTGGGGACTAGGGCTACCATTCGACGCAGGGCAGCCTCTCGTTCGTCAGCCGCCGCTGCGCCGGTCAGTATATCGCTCAACCCATTCCAATCCAGCACCCACTTCCTTGCCTCCATCCACCGCATTGCCGCTGACAGCAAGGCGGGGTGGCCTTTGGTTCCTGCTGTCAACAGCTGCGCGAACCCTGGAGTAGAGACATGGCTCGGCGCGCCGGCCGCTTCGAGCATAGCGAGTGCATCGGCCGTCTCCATGGGGGGAACGCCAATCTCGGCCAGGTTTGAAGGTGCAAGAGTCTGTTTAGCTTCCCGGGTAAGGGCTCGTTGGCTCGTTGTGATGAGCCTAGCGCCCTGCCTCTGACACGCCGCCGCGATCGTTGCAAGCCGGCCAGAGACTTCCGGCGCTGGAACAAGGTCGGGCAGATTGTCCAGGACAATAATCGTGTCTCGACCTGCCCTGCGCGCAGCTGCTTCGATGAACCCGACTGGGTGGACCTGACCAACACAGTATGCGGACCACCAAGATGGGTCGTCCGTCAGGTGAGCGAGCCAAGCTGCCATCTATTCGTCGATGTGCTGGACACAAGTCCTGCCATTCTCTTGGCTGCTCAGGGATACCCAGAGGCAGGACGGCAGCGGAGCGCGTTGGGATAGGGATCTGGCCAATTGTGTCTTGCCCATGCCTGCGCTACCGTGTAAATGGAGCCACGTGGACGTCTCAAGCATAGTCGCTACAGAGTTCATCAAGTCTTGCCGCTGGGCCTCGAACCTGGGCGCAGCGGGAGCACTGTCGATAGGAGGGATTTCCCTCTCCATCACCACGACGGGGCCGGCGATCGCTCCACTGCTCTCACGCATCTCAGCCACGAACCGATACGTTTCTTGAATGGGAGCCATAAGCTGGTCCAGAGTCTCCCCGATCCTTCTCACGCCCGACTCGATGGCAGGTAGGCGTGTGGCCAGTTGTTCTTCGAGTCCTCCAATTCGCTCGATAAGCTGGGCTTCGGCCGGCGACAACTTCAACTCATCAAGTGCATCCAGTAGACCAGCGCGGTCCATGCGCTTGAGGCCGCGAACGGCAAGCCTTTCCAACACGACGACAGTCAGTTTCGCCTCAGCTAACTTGGCCGTCCTCGGCGAGGCGAGGCCCGATTCGATCAGCCGTTGCTCGACCACCTTTGGCAGAACGTCGTGCCCAGGTTGGCCGACCGCCCATTCTATGTTTCTGACAAACTCCAGCAGTTCTTCATCTGAGGCTGAAGCGACGAAAACTCTGAAGCTCTCGAACCTCTGGACTTTCTGGGGTGAATGCTTCCGAGCTTTTGCCCCCGCTATGATGGCGCGAAATGCGGCGAGAGTCGCCTGTATCTCTGCGTCTCCGGCAGTACCTGCCTCCAGGTGACGGCATGCCGCGATTCCAGGCTGTCGTCCCGGAAAACCGGCACCTTGCTCGCGTCCCGGCAACGCGTTGGTCGTAAATCGGAGTCGCAGAAGCATAACGGGATTGGACGTTCGGGCCTCATGGAAGTTGGCGAGTGACTCCAGCACCTCAGGGGATCGGAGAGTCATGGTTCGTTCTCTGTGCCTAATCTGCTCCAGCGTTCCACCTTGCCGATCGGTCCCCGTGGCTAGATCGATGAGGCGGCGGTCGTGGTAGGTATCCTCGCCGCACTCGCATAGCAGCGCAGTATCATCATCCAACTCAATCCAGCGCAGGACCGCGCTTCGCACCTGGTACAAGTAACCGCGAATCACGGCCCACGCGTCACGGTCTGGGCTGTGGACGGGGTGATTCACAAGGAGACCCTACCAAGCGGCTGGCCTTCGTAGGGCGATGCGCGTGCAGATAGCTGTTCAGGAGGGTGCGGAAGAGGCGGCCGTGGTTCGGGACTTTGAGGTGCAGGAGTTCGTGGACGATGGCTTCGGCGCGGAAGGCGGCGGGCTGTTTTGGCAGGTCGGCGTCAAAGGTGAGGCGGCCGCGGCTGGAGCAGCTTGCCCACTTGCACTTCATGGGGCGGACATGGAGCTCGCGGTAGGTCACGCCGAGCTGCCGCGCCCAGGCCGCCACCTCGGCCTTGAACACCTCGATGGGGATGGACTCCTCAAGCGCCTCTGGCAGCGCGCTCTTGGTCACTGCCTCACCCTCCGCAGCACGTTCATGACCTGGTCGGCCAGGCCGGGCAGGTCATCGGCTTTCATCCCACAGGCCAAGAGAGCCTTGTATAGCTCTGTTCGCACGGCCCTTTGCTGCTGGTCGCTTCTGGCCCAGTGGGGGTATTGCTCGAAGGCGGCCGCCATCTTACTCCCGACTGCGTCCGGCTCTGGGACGCCTTCCCGTTTGAGGAGCCAATAGACGGCGAAGGCCTCCGGCGCCAGCGCCTTCTCCGCACGGGCACGCTCCGCCTCGTTGTACTCGCGTATCAGTTCCTCCAGCCTGCGCAGCGCCTCCTGGGTGCTGATCTGACGCCGCTCGTATTCCTCGGCAATGCGCTCGGCGCGCTCGCCGATGGAAAGTAGGTATGGGGCGATGCCAGCCTTGTCGCCAATCGCCGCTCGCAGGGCTTTCAGGAGGTTGAATACCTTAACCGTATCGGGCTTGTCGCTGGCGCCGATTCGTTCCAGCGTCTGCTCGTTGATCTCGTAGATGTCCAGGGCTTCTCCGATTGCGCCGGCGTCGGTATGCTCCTGAACCAGCTTCGCGGTCTTGCGCAGCAGTTCCCGGTCCACGATCACGCCCGGGTCATAGGCCGACCGCAGAAGCCGATACATCGCGAGAAGCCGGTCGTAGTCTTCGAGGTAGGGCCTGAGGAACGCATCGGGAGAGATGATCTCGTATAAGTCGGCCAGCAACCGGAAGAAGCCGTAGAACTCCTGACGCGGCTCCTCATCGCGGAAGTGCTCCAGCACGCTCTCGGCAGCCTTGTCCGGGGTCTCTCCCTTGAGGAGCGGCAGATACTCGGCGCGGCCCTGCTCCATGAGTTCGGCGAAGCGCTGCTTGAGCAGATCAAGGTCCTGGATCACGCCCTGAACATCCCTGGAGTCGAAGGCAAGCGCCTTCTCCAGGTTCTCGAAGATGCCGACGAAGTCGAGCACGAAGCCCGCCGGCTTGTGCCGGCGCTCCTCGTCTTCATACGGGCGGTTGACGCGGGCGATGGCCTGGAGCAGCACATGGTCGCGCATCGGCTTGTCGAGGTACATGCAGTACAGAATGGGCGCGTCGAAGCCAGTCAGCAGCTTCTCGGTGACGATCAGAATCTTGGGCAGCTCATCTGGTTTCCGAAAGGCCCGCCGGACTCGCTTCTCCTCGTCCTCGGCAAGGTGGTGGCGGCGCAGTTCCGGCCCATCACGGTAGGCCGGGCTGTAGACCACGCGCGAGTATTCGGGCGGCAGGTGGCGGTCGAGAGCAGCCTTGTAGAGAGCACAGGCCTCCCGGTCAACGGCCACCAGGAAGGCCTTGTAACCCATCGGCTCTATGAACTCCCGGAAGTGGTCGGCCACGTATTCCGCCACCCGCTCCACCCGCTCGGGCTTCTTGAGCATGGTGCGAAGCGTGACCGCACGCTCCAGTATCTTGTTCAGTTCCTCGATGTCGCTCACGCCCTCGGCTTCAGCCAGGCTGAGGAACTCGCGCTCCAGGGTCTCCCGGTCCACCCGCAGTTCATTGGGGGCCAGGGTGTAGTGAAGGGGCACGGTGGTGCCGTCCTCGATAGACTCGGCGATGCCGTACTTGTCCAGGTAGCCCTGGGGGTCGTCAGTCCCGAAGACCTTGAAAGTGCCTTTGCCGTAGGCGGTCTTATCAATGGGCGTGCCGGTGAAGCCGATGTAGGTGGCATTAGGAAGCGCGCCCATCAGGTAGTTGCCCAGGTCGCCGCCGGTGGTGCGGTGGGCCTCGTCCACCAGCACGAAGACGCTGTCCCGCGTGTTGATGTTCGCAGGAATGTCGTCGAACTTGTGCACCATGCTCACGATGAGGCCGCGGCGATCCTCGGCGAGCAATTTCCGCAGGTCGCGCTTTGTCGGCGCCTCTGAGAAGTGCGCGATGCCACACTCCCTGAGGTTCCTGAACAACTGCTGCTCCAGCTCGGTTCGGTCCACCAGCATGAGCACCGTCGGGTTTTCGAACACCGGCTCCTCTATCAGCCGCTTGGCGACGGTGATCATGGTGTAGGTCTTGCCCGAGCCCTGGGTGTGCCAGACCAGCCCACGGCGTTTCTGCGCGTCGGCGGCGCGGCGCATGACCCGCTCGGCAGCGCGCATCTGGTGCGGCCGCAGGATGACCTTGCTCAGTTCGTCGTCTCTTCGGGTGAAAAGGATGAAGTCGGAGATGACCCGGACGATGCGCTGCGGATGGATGAAGGTCTTCGCCAGGGTCTCGAAGTCCGGGGCGGCGGACTCTTCTTTCCAGTTGAACAGGTTCTTGCGCGACAGGTTCCAGGTCGGGCCATAGTAGAAGCGCACCAGGTGGGTGAGCGCGGCCACCTGCATCAGGGCCATGAGTTCGGGGCCATCGCGGTGGTAATCGCGGATCTGGTCGAGGGCTTCGGCGATGCCATCATGCTTCTGCGCCGATTTCGTCTCAACCACCAGAACCGGCAGGCCATTGATAAAAAAAGCGATGTCCTGGCGGATCGCGGGAGGCGCGCCGTTGTCGAAGCGGAGTTCATCGGTGACGTGGAAGGCGTTGGCCTGCCAGTCGCGGGCATCCATCAGCCGGATATTGCGCTCCCGCTTCTCTTCCGGCACGAAGACCGTCTTGAGGCCCTTGAGGTACTCCCAGGCGTCGAGGTTGCCCTCAATGCGCGGCAGGACGCGCTCCAGCCGGCGGATGAGGTCTTCGGCGCGAGCCACGTCCACGAAGCCGGCGTTCAGGCGCTGGATGCGCGTGACGAAGACCGGCCGCAGCAGCAGGCCGGAGTCGCCGCCCCGCATCAGCAAGCCGTCTTCCGGCGGCAGATATTGCCATCCTGTCTCGACCGCGTAGCGGATGAACGGGTTCTGAACAGCGCCGCGCTCACCCCCGAGCGTCATGCTGCCACCTCCACAGGCAGTTCCAAGTCCTTCACCCGCACCTGCCCGGTCATCAGCAGGTGGAGCATGGTCTTGAACAGGGATTCGAGGGCGGACTTGCGGTCGCGCTGAACCTTAACCATCTCGTCCGCCGCAGCAAGCGTCAGAGCGATCTCCTGCTGGTCGGCGGAGCCCGCGAGAGGCAAAGTGAACTCAGAGAAGTTGGCCTTGTTGACTATCGGCACCGCTGCGCGTCCGGCCAGGGACGGCAAGTCGCGTGACCGATGCGTCACAGCATAGTATAGGTACGCAGGGACCACTTCTTGATCTGGGATGATTGCGTTTATCTGCTGATTGGAGGCGCTACGCTCTGCCAACGTCATGCCAGTTTTGCCGATTGTGGCCCCGATGCACACCACCAGAACGGTGTCTCGGGGTAGCACGCGAGACACACGAAGCCCTGCTTCGGAAAGACTCTTCTCGGTTCTACTTACATACCTACCTTCCGATACGTCGCCCGGGGTTATGAACATATATGACCCGCCATAGTACTCCGATACCGCGGTTCTAGGCGTTGTACCCGTGACTACCTTGCCCAGCTGCCCGACCGTAGCCACCTCCCACCCCTCCGGCATTGGCCCAATCTGGGTTTCCTTGAGGGGCACCTGGTCGGCCTGGTCGTAGGGGACGGGTCCGTAGGTGAAGAGGTGGCGCATGAGGGACTTCTTCAGTTCCTTCGTGGCGGCGATCACCTTATTGGTCGCCTCAATCGCTCGACGCATGGCAGTCAGCACGGCCGCGATGCACCGCTGTTCGGGGAGGGGAGGGCGCAGCGCTCTGAGTGCTTTGATCTTCCCTTGGTTGATAGACGACTGCCCAACAGCCCTCGCCGCGAGCGAGATGAAGACACCCTGAAGCCGCAGGTGCTGGAAGAGGAAGTTCAGGAACGCTGAGTCATACTTGCTCTCGTCTGGGCGAATCCGGAGCAAGTTCATCCCGTGCAGCAGGACTGGTGGCTCTCCCTGGTACATAACCGACCGGCCAATCTGCGGCTCGCTGTTGATGTGGCTGAACAGAATGTCGCCGCAGATGAGGCGGTTCCGACTGATCTGGCCCTCGGTCAGCCCCTCGACGAACCTAACCCGCATAGCGTCGATCCCATCGTCTGAGATCGTCTCGATCCGTGTGACGGGGATACCCTTTCCCTCTCGGTTCTGTGAAGAGGTCAGCCCGTTGCGGATGAGGCTCAGATTCGGACCAAGCGGCTCGACCTCCCATTCCTCCGGCAGCAGGCCAATCTCGGTCATCTTGAAACCGGGAGGGAGATCGTTGATCGCCGTCATGGCTTCCCCCACCGCTTCAGGCGCCTCTCGCACTCGTTGGCAGGCAGCCGGCTGCCCACGTCCACCATCTTCCGCAGCGCCATTGCGGCATCGCGACGGGAGACGACCTTGCGGGCCACCATCTGGTCAAGCAGCCAGAGTGTGCCGTGGACGCTGAGCCCCTCCTTCTCGGCCATGCTCCGCATCAAGCCGTCGCCGGTGATCAGTGTCCGCCCGCCCTTCCTGGAGATGACGAAGGCCGACGCGTCTTCTATGGAGAGAGCCGGGCACTCGGATCTCAACTCGCCCACCGCGACCATCTCCGCCGCCGACAGGTGCTCCACTGTCACCCCAATCTCAGCCAGAGCAGGGGCCCCCGACACCTCGAACTCCGCCGCGATCGCGTCCGTGGTCACCAGACCGAGCGGCAAGGCAGCGATCTTGGCAAGCACGCCCCCGTCCTCCAGGTCAATCAGAACGCTGGCATCAAGCACGCAGACCAACGGGTAACCCCCCGTGCCTGTCAGCCTCTCTGTGTCGGAACTCGCGCACCGAGAGGGCCAGCAATTCTGCTGCCCGAGACTCGGTGATCAACTCTTCGGCGAGTGCGCGCCGCACCAAGCGCTCCAGTCGCTGCGGCTCTTCGCGGGGTATCTGGTCGCCGGGCTCGACCTTTTTCCAACCCCTTTTCTTGAACTCAGCAAGGTAACGGCGAGCCGTGCTCCTCCCGATGATGCCCAGGTCATCAGCGCGGTGAATCCAGCCCTGCATGCTGAGCCCATACTTGTGCTTGAGCAGGTGCAACTCATAGAGGTCAAGAAGGTGGCGCTTGCTTCCCAGCTCCAAGCGAGCGGCGGGCTTTGAGGCGAGAAAAGCCCCGGCGAACCGGTGCGCCAACTTCTCGCGATTGAGGCTGCGCGCCGCTTGCAGCATCAAATGGCCGAGTTCATGCGCCAGGTTGAACCGCTGCCTATCCCCCGGCCGTTCCTGGTTCATGGCGATGACCGGCTCATCCTCATGAACAAAGCAGAGAACCGCATCGAACGCATCATCGCCCCCCACAGTGCCGACCTTGATGCCCTTTTCCTCCAGGACCTCGGCGAGATTGTCAATGGCGTCCTCCCCGAGGTCCCAGGCCTCACGGAGTTGCAGAGCGACTCGCTCGACTTCTTCCTCTGACCGAACCCGGCGAGTCACGCCATCAGGAAGTTCAAAGCGCCTGCGCTCTCCGACAATCTCCTCGGCTGCCACATAGCGTTCCAGCCACTCTTGAACCTGCGCTCGCAAGGCCTTGAGCGTCTTCGCAGGAAGCGAGACGTCATCCCGGCATCGGAAGGCCGAAGTCGCGAAGTCGAAAGTCACCGGTCGGAACAGAAACTCCACGCTGACCTTCAACGCCTCAGCCAGGCGAAGCAATACCTCGGACCCTGGCATGTCCAGGTTCCGCTCGTACTTGGAGATGGCGTTCTTGCTGACGCCGACGGCGTCAGCAACAGACTGTTGGCTCATTCCTGCTGCGATTCGTGCGGCCCGCAAGCGCTCCCCGATCATGGCTCCGCCCCTCCTTCCTGCGGTTTACAGTATACCATATTTTGCCATGTTTGTAAACCGACCGCGAAAGGCCCCTCAAAGGGCCTCTTGCGCCTCCGATGGCTTAGTAACAGTTGCGGCCCAAAGTGTAAGTAACCGCCAGCACAAGTTACAGAAGTGTTACTTGCCGAAGCCCAGGCGTTCCAGGACCTCGGCGAGGGCTTTGTCTGCCTCCGCACGCTCCTCCTCGGTCTCCCGGAGCAGCACCACCGCTTCTTCCAGGGGCAGGACTTCCTCTTTGTCGTCGGTCGCCAGGTAGCGGGAGGGGCTGAGGTTGTCGTCGTTGCGGGCCAGTTCCTCCCTTCGGACGACCGCGGAGAGGCCCTCCTGGGCTGTCCACTCGTGGTGCAGGGAGGCGATGCGCTCGATGTGCTCCTCGGCCAACTCGTTCTTTGGCCGACCCTTGACGAACTGCTTGCTGGCATTGATGAGCAGGACCTCCCCCTTCCGCCGCTTCGCCCGGTTGATGACCAGGATGATCGCGGGCGCCGTGGTGTTGTAGAACATGTTCTCCGGGAGCAGCACCACCGCTTCCACCAGGTCGCGCCCCACAAAGGCCTTGCGGATGTCACGCTCGCGGTTGGACCCCTGGTTGCCACTGCCGCGGGAGACTGCGCCGGTGTCGAGCACCACGGCCATGCGGCCGCCATCCTTGAGCGAGGCGTGCATGTGCTGTATCCATCCCCAGTCGGCGCTGGAGGCGGGCGGCACGCCAGACCCGAAGCGCTCGAAGGGGTCGCTCTCATAGGTGGCGAGCGGGAAGTCCTGGTTCCACATGGGATTGGCAGTCACCAGATCGAAGCGGCGGAGGCTTCCATCATGGTTGAGGAAGGCCGGTCGGTTCATGGTGTCGCCGAGCTTGATCTCCGCCTGCATATCGTGGATGCAGGCGTTCATGTTCGCCATCGCGTAGGTCGTCGGGAGAATCTCCTGGCCAAACAGCCGGAGGGGCGCCGCCGATGACGGGAGGCGACGGCGGCCGTTTTCAGTGACTCCGTGCCTCTCCAGTAAGCGCAGGTGGCACTTGATAAGCAGGCCGCCGGAGCCGCAGCAGGGGTCATACACCTCCATGCCAGGTGCTGGCTCCAGGATGCGAGCCATCAGGATAGCCACGGGGCGGGGCGTGTAGAACTCCCCGGCGCTCTGCCCCGATCCCTCGGCGAACTTGCGGAGCAGGTACTCATAGGCGCGGCCCAGGATGTCGGGCTCCACGTCGTTCATCCCGAGGCGGTGTTGGCCCAGCACCTGGACGAGGGTAGCCAACTGGTCGTCGCCCAGGATGCGCTGGCCGGCGGTAGTGGCGTTGAAGTCAACTACATCAATCACGCTGGCGAGGCGGGGGTTGTCGCGGGTAAGATCGCGAACGGCGTTCGTCAGGTGTTCGCCAAGGCCGACGGTCTTGCTGGCGATGACCGGCCAGCGAGTCGACCCCGGAAGGTAGAAGCGCACCAGGGAGTGGTCTGCTTCCACCAGCCTGGCGACCTTGTCTGCCCCTCCCAGTTCGGCCGCGAGCGCCGCCACCTCGTCCTCGAAAACGTCGGACAGGCGTTTGAGGAAGATCAGAGGCAGGATGTAGTCCTTGTACTTGGGCGCGTCCACCGGCCCGCGGATCTTGCAGGCCGCTTCCCAAAGCCAAGTCTCAAGAGTGCTAACGTCGAGTTGTCGATTGCTGGTCATGGTTCGGCGGGAAGCCACTCGATCGTGTCCCACACTACCTTCCCTGCGTGCTCTGGGCATCCTTCTACTCCTGCCGGTCAGTCCAGTTCCCCAGGGAGGTGCCTAGTTCGTAGCCGGCCTCGATGTCGCCCTCGTAGACCAGCAAGGCGTCCTTGAGGATCTTGGCCAGGCTCATGCCGTGGCTCTCCGACAGTGCCCGCATCCTCTCGGCGAAGTGGCCGCGGATCGCCACCGTCAGGAGGTCGGTCTGCGCACGAGGCCGCGAACGGCGCGCCACGTGGCGCTGTGTGGGGCTTTCGGTTCCGACCTGGGGGTGTGGGCTCGGCTTCCTGCGCTTCGCGGCGCTGCTGGCGCGTCTGTGCGCCGCGTTGCGCCGCCTGTCAAGAACGCTTCCCGTGCTCGGCAGACTAGGCGTTAACCTGCTTCTGGACCCACCCTTGCGGCAAGAGATGGCAGAGGGTGATCGTGGTGGTAGGAGCCGATGCTGATGCCCAACTCGTTCATTGCCCGCTCACGAAGGAAGCACTCGATCTCGACTCCCCACCTGTAGGTCTCCGGCTTGCTGCTCGTTATCTGCGTCTGCGCCATTCCAGTGCCTCTCTATCAAACACCTGTTTGTCATGACACTCATGCCTGCTTTGGCGCGAAAGTCAAGGCCGAGGTGAGTGGTTTCGTGGGGAGGTGAGGCGGAAAGAAAGACCCCGCCGCGGCTGACGACCTTGGGGGTTGCAGAGGCAAGAGGGCCGGTGTTCCGCCAGAACGTCCCGGGCGTGCCCTCCCTACCTGGAGCCTGTGCACCTACCGACCACAGGGGGATATCGGTATAATCTTCACATCGGGCCATGTGGTGAGACGAACCGGCGGGAGGTGATCCGTGGCAGATAGAGTCGTGATCGTGCCTTATGACCCTGAATGGCCGGCACTCTTCTCCAGATTGGGGGTATCTCTCCGCAAGGCGCTGGGTGACACCGCGCTGCGAATTGATCACATCGGGGCGACGTCGGTACCAGGCCTGGATGCCAAGCCAATCATTGACATCCAGATATCTGTTAGAACCTTTGAGCCACTCGATGCGTATCGGCTTCCGATTGAGAGTCTCGGATTCGTTCTGCGACCCGACAATCCGGACCGGACGAAGCGGTATTTCCGCGAGGTGCCAGGTGAACGCCGAACCCACATTCATGTGCGCCGCGCAGGAAGTTGGCCCGAGCAGTTCGCGTTGCTGTTTCGCGACTACATGCGGACACACGACGAAGATGCGAAACGCTACGCCGAGTTGAAGTATCGGCTCGCAGAACAGTATGCCGAGGACCACCGCGGTTACACCGAAGCCAAAGCACCCTTCATATGGGAGACCATGGTGAAGGCCGACACGTGGAGCCAAGAGATAGGGTGGGAACCCAGCCCTTCGGATGCGTGAGGGCCCACGATTGCTATGACTGATCTCACTACCCCCAGCAGAATCCGTGTCCTTTCGACCAGATATGACGGATCGCCGCGTGACGAGTGGCCGGCCCAGCTCCTCGAGCAAAAGGAAACGCTGTTGTGCCTGCGCGTTCTGGCGGGGGAAGAGGAAATAGTCGAAGGCCGCTACCGGCAGTCTATCGCGGATTCGTTCCTTGCTCTGTACTGGACTGATCGCTGGTACAATGTTTGGCGATTCGATCGCAGCGAGGGAGTGGTCTGCTACGCCAATGTGGCGATGCCGTGTCAGTTCGATGGGAGTGTCCTGCGCTGGACTGACCTGGACATTGATGTGGTGCAATACGCGGACGGCTCGACGGTCGTCAGAGACGAGCAGGAGTTCAGAGAAAGGAGCGTCCGTCTGGGTTACCCCGCTGAGATGATCCGGTGTGCCCTTGCTGCCCGCGACGAACTGCTTCGGTTGGCGAAGGCAGGGGAGTTCCCGTTTGCACGAGAGGGGAAGCCCCGCCGCGGCTGAGCGGGGCCTGTCTTCCTGATTTCTGCCGCGGCTAGCCTGCTCAGTTAGCGCGTCGAGCCCCCAGACGAAGACGGGCAGGCCCTCGGTGAAGCGCGCCTGCTCATCAGGCGAGAGCTGGCCCAGCCACTTCTGCACCCCGGAGTCGGCCAGACTGACAGTTGCGGCGGAGGCAGGTCGCGTTGCCCCTCTGTACGTGATCATGGTGCGGACGGAACCGCTTCGACAGGATGGGCGCCGCACCACTCCCGGATCGCTCTGAACCAGCTGCGCAGTGCCCGAAGTTCGTCTTCGAGTACGTCCCGCGATGCCCGCATTCGCACTCGCGTGGCCAAATCGGCAGCATCCTGGAAGAGGTACCGGGGCACGTCACAGCGTAGCCGTTCCGCCACACGGTGCTTATTGAAGCATGTCCGCCCGGTTGCGAAGTAGTAGTGCCAGATAGCCCTGGACAAGATGCTCTGCGCCGCGACCCGCGGTGTCGGGTGTTCCTCAACGGAGGCAGTGAACTCGGGATGCATCTCCTGATATTGCGCGTTCCAGTTCCGCCAACGGGCCTGGTATAGAACCATCTCCTCGATCGTAGGACGCGGAAGGTCCGAGATCTGGAAGCCGCGCGAGTAGATCACCTGACCGTGGTCGTGAATTCTCAGTAACTCCTCCGGAACCGTCACCAGGTGCTTCGTCTCTGGTCGCACATCCCATTCGGTTCGCCAAGGGCGGTCGAGGTGCTCCGGACGGTAGACTACGTCCGCGAGGTTGACTCCGCCACCTCGTGCATGCATCGCCATCTCCCTGCATTTCCGCACCACAGCTTCCGCTTCGGGGACTGCTTCCCGTCGGAGTATGGTGATCTGATCAATGTCGGATTCGCCGGGGACATAACTGCCCGTGGCAAGACTACCACAGAGGATCACGGCCTCGAGAGACTCACCCAGCGACGAAACCATGCAGTCGGCATAATGCGCCAGTATCGACCTGGCCACTGATTCCGACTGATCGGCCTGCGAGCGCTCCATGCGCGACTCCTCCGGTACGCTGGCAACTGCATGGTATCACAAGCATCGATGCCTTGGTGCCACCTGCATGTTACAAGGCTTCGCGCCAACGGGCAACGGCCGACGCGCCGTATCAGGACAGTCACGAACCCGCTGCCGCCGAGCGGGGCCTATCCCTTGCCGGCTGAGTTACTCCGTGAGCGCGTCCAGCCCCCACAGGAACACCGGCAGCCCCTCCACGAACTTGCTCTGCTCCCCCGGCGAGAGCCGGGCCACCCACTTCTGCACGCCGCGAACGGCGCGCCACGTGCCGCTGTGGGGGCCTTTCGGATGGCGGGTAGCAGTATGGGGTCGGCTGCCTGCCTTTTGCGCCCCTGTTGGCACCGGTGGGCGCCTGTCGGCGCCCGGTGCCCTGGAGCCTTGGCCGCCGGGCGCGCCGACGACTTGACTTTTGGGCTGAACATCCTCCCTATACACTTATCGGAAGCAAGCCAGGCGTGGAGGAGGCCAGCATGACCCAGCCGCGGGCAAGGCAAGACCAAGGCAAAACCAGGGTAAGAGCAAGGCAAAATCAGGCGTTTTTGGCCGAGTTCATATCGGCGCTGGCACTGGAAGGGCGTTCCCCGCATTCGGTGCGCTCTTACCGCCGCGACCTCGAGCCGCTGCTGGCGGCACTGCCGGCCCGCCTCGACCAGGTGCGCCCGGCCGATCTACGAGAGCACTTCCGCGCTCAGCAGCAGGCCGGTCGCTCTCCCTCCAGCATCAACCGCGCCATCGCCGCAGCCCGTTCTTTCTTCAACTTTCTGATCGACAATCGCGCG
>Ga0315280_10003950_pt1 | contig 22300 bp, 11 predicted proteins | sample YL17G06_40_MG_FD_203697 | JGI IMG/M metagenome (GOLD analysis project Ga0315280, IMG submission 203697) | Sediment microbial communities from Yellowstone Lake, YNP, Wyoming, USA - YL17G06_40 | ecosystem: Environmental > Aquatic > Freshwater > Lake > Sediment | place: USA: Wyoming | collected...
CACTCTCTTCCTCCTGTCCCTCGTCGGCGTCCCTTTGACGGGAACGCCAACTGACGGCACAGGCGTCGGTGGGGTGGTCAACTTTTCGGCTATCGAAGCACCCTCAGGTGGTCAACATTTAGGCTATCGAACACACCGCTTTCGCCCGCGCGTCATCGGCTTCTTCCGCTACGTGGCGGACGAGCGGCGAAGCCGGAGGTGGCGCAGCTCGCCGCGACCACCGGCGCGTCGATGCTCTACTCCGCAGCGCGCCAGTACCTGCTGCTGGCGAGCCGTACGCCGTGGGGTCAGCTCAGCCAGCCTACGATGAGCTTCGCGAATGTATCATTGGCTCAGACTCATGAACCCGATTGACTCGGCCGCTCGCGCCTTGGGCCTGCGCTACCCGGCCGCCATCTCGATCACCTCTGCAGGCCCGGCAGTCTGCCCCGCCATCAACTCCGCGGTCTCTGGGTGGCAGGTGAACAGCAGGCATTGCGCATCGGCAGAGCGTTCGGCCAGGAGACCGGCGACCGCGGCCGCCCGTTTCGGATCGAAGTTCACCAGGCAGTCGTCCATGATCAAGGGCAACGGCTCGGTGCGCTTGGCGAATTCTGCAACTAGGGCCAGCCTGATTGAGAGGTAGAGCTGCTGCTGCGCGCCCTTGCTCAGTACATCGGGCGTCAGCCTCTGCCCGTCGCGGTTGACGACGACAACCGACTCGAGCCCGCCCGCATCGTCCTGCTGGACACGAACGTACCGTCCATTCGTCACGGTCGAGAAGGCTTCTGACCCGGTCGCGAGGACCGCAGGCTGGCGCTCGCGCACGTAGGTCTTCAGCGTGTCCGCGATGAGCGCACTGGCGGTGCTCACCGCCCGGTACTCATGGACCAGGTCGGCCAACTCGGCTCGCAGCGACTCACGCTCCTCCTGCAGGCGCGGGATGTCAGCTGATTCCTCGATCCTCTTGAGCTGCCCACGCGCCGTGGTCGCTGCTTTTATGGCGGCATCGCGTTCGTCGCGCAGCCGCCCAAGCTCCTCACGCAGCCTACTGGCCTCGTCCTTCCAGAGGCTGACATCTCCAGAGGCCAACTCGTCCATGGCTGCCGCGGGACCCTCACACGAGCCGAGGCGCACAGAGATCGTCCTCTCTAGCGAGTCGACGCCTTCAGACAGGTTCGCTCGACGCTCAAGGTCGGAGTCCAGAGTTTCGACTGCAGCCCTCAGCGCCTCAGACAACGCTTCAGTGCTCGGCCTTCCAGCTGCTTCCAAGAGTCGTTTCGCCGACTCCTCCCAGGCCCTGGCCTGCTCCCTAATCTTGTCGATAGCGGCGGCAGCGGTCTGCAGCCGGCTGTCGGCCGAGCGCGCGGTCTCGACCTGCTTGAGGACAGCCAGAACGCCTGACGACGACAGGTCAGCAAGACCACGCCGCGCAAGCCATGCTGACCACCCCTGCGCGACTTCATCGCGCGCCGCCTGGGCCTCCTTCTCGGCATGTGCAGCTTCCCCGGCCAACCGACGAGCTTCCTCAGCCTGACCGTCCGCGTCCCGGAGACGGTCCTGCACACTCTCCCACTCGGCCCGCCGTGTGCGGTCCGTCTTGAGGCCGGCCTCGCAAGCGTCCATATCTGCTGTCGAGGGCTGCTTGGGGAGAGCGAGAGCGGCTGCCGTATCACCCATCGAAGTCATCAGCTGCTCGATCACGTTTGGCTGGCCAGCCTGGCCGGTGAACTTCTCGCGCCTGCGACGCCACGTCGATGCTCCAGCAATGGCCAGCAGCACTGCAGCCACGACGAGACCGACACCAAGTTGCGCATAACCGGCAATCCAGCTGCCAACGGCACCCAATGCGGCCAAGCCGGCGAGGATGAGGACCATCCACGAGCGAGAGGTGGTGGGCTGTGGTGCCTCCTGCTCAGCCTTGAGCCTCAGCATCTCGCAGCGGCCGGCATCATCGCGCAGGCCTCGCAGCATAGCCTCGCGGCGATCGATCTCCTCCAGCGAGAGCGGCTCTGCCTCCGGCAACTCTGTGCGCGTACGCCCGGTCTGTGCTTGCAGCCGGGCCAAGTCCCCCTCTGCCTTGATGCGATTCTGCCTGGCTTCGTGAAGCGTTTGTTCGGCTTCAGTGAGCTTCTTCTCCCAGACTCGCACCTGGTCCTCGAGGGCGATGGACGTATCGAAGCTCCTGGCCCGCTCGATGTCCCACCCGTCGCCCAGGCGACCAAGTGCAGCCCCCAAAGCAGCGCTCTCGGTGGCACGCGTCCTCTCCAGCTCGGGCAAACGCTCCTCGCGCCCTCGCTGACCTTCAAGCTCCTTAACCAGACCGGCGACCTGGTCAGGCAGTGAGGGGTCCGTCACCTGAGGCAGATCTGCCAGCTCGAGCCGCGTCTCTTGTAGCTTGTCCCACTCCGGACGGAGCTCGATGTACGCCTCCACCTCGGTCTTCCGGCGCTGCAGCCGGTCGCTCTGAGTCTGAAGCTGGGCAGCCAGATCGTCCTGCTCACGCTCTTCGCCCATGAACTGCTCGTACTGGCCCACCAAGGCTCGCGCGGCCTTCTCATCCCCGTCGACCCGGTCGATCTCCCTGACGATGTTGTTGATCTTCGCCTCGCCCCGCTTCTGCTTGAGGAGGTCCTGCATGCGTTTGTCCAAGCGGTCCATGACCTCGCGCGCCGACCTTCCGGCCCCACTGATGCCGGCGGAGAAGATGCGATCACGAACACCCTCGCCCGTCAGGCTCTTGAAGAGCTGCAGCTCGTCGATCCCGAACGCGAAGACCGACTTGAAGAGCGGCGCGTCGGCGCCGCCAAGCAGTGTGGTCAGCTCGGCCCCATCGCCGACTGAGCCGTCGGGCCTGAGCACGCCAACCATTTTGCGGTCGTCGGCGTAGCGCTCGACGACCCACAGCCCCTGGCTCCGATCTCGAAGCAGGAGCTTGCCGCCGTGACGACCACCCCGCACGGGTGGATATGGCCGCTCCGTCGAGCGACCATCCGGAAAGCCGAACAGCATCGCTCGGACGAAAGCGAGTAACGTGCTCTTCCCCGCCTCGTTCTCGCCCAGCAGCACGGTGACGCCGGGCTGGAGATTGGCCTGACTGAAGTCCTTGAGAATCCCGAAGCCGTCAACGTGCCAACCGTCGATCCTCATCGGTCGGCCTCCCTCTCGAGGCCGTCGAGGGCGAGCTCGAGCGCCTCGGCCAAGACCTCGTCGGGCGCTTCCGTCTCAAAGTCGCGCAGCGCCCTCTCCACCTGGCCGGGCTTGTCGAGCATCCCGCCGGCCCCCTTGACGAACGCGGCCATGGCATCGGGGTCAGCAGTCAGGCCATCGGCCAACCTGAGCAGCTCCGCGCTGAAGTCGTCGCGCTCACGCAGCGCATCCAGGTCGAGCACACCTCTAGACCTGTCCTTGATCGACTCGATCCACAGGAACGGATCGAGCCCCTCGTAGCCGCCCCGCAGCTCGCCGCAGATCTCGGCCAGCGCCCCCTCGCGACGGAGATCACTCGCGATGGACCCCCTGCCTTCGAGCACGACTCGCACGAGCAACGACCGCTCGCCATGTTCCCTGCGTAGCTCATCAACCTGCTTCATCACGCGGGACTGAAGCGATGGCACGTCGGCCAGGTCATGGACGTCCACGGTGCATGCCACGAAGCGCACCACGTCGACCGCCTCGAAGCCGACGGAATCGATTGTCGAACCCTCGACTTCGACCACCAGCACACCCTTCGGCCCCGTCTCGCTTGGCTTAGGACTCCGGCCCTGCGTGTTACCCGAGTAGGCGATCCAGGGTCCGTTCTGACGCAGGAACTGCTGCTTGTGGATATGGCCGAGCGCCCAGTAGTCCATGCCGGCGGAATCCAGATCGCCCAAAGAGCAGGGGCAGTAGGCTGCGTGCTCGGCGTCACCACACGCGTTGGCGTGCAACAATCCGAGGTTCAGGGACTTTCCCCTGGAGCGCCTGAACCCCAGGGTGAGGTTGTCCTGCACATCACGCGTGCGATAGCTGATGCCGTGGACGTGCACGGTCTGTCTGCCGATGCGCGTCGCGACCGATTGCACGGCTTCACAGCCGAACACCGTGACGCCGTCCGGCCACTCCCTCACGGCCGACCATCCATCTAGCGGGTCGTGGTTGCCGTGAACGATGAATGTTTCGATGCCGGCCGCCGACAAGCGCTTCAGGCCATCCACGAAACGCAGCTGAGCGCGGACTCCGCGGTCGGCGCCGTCATAGATGTCGCCGGCGATGAGCAGGAAGGCTGCCTCGTCCTCGATCGTCAAGGTCACGAGGTTGTCCCAAGCCTGCAGTGAGGCCTCCTGCAGCGCCTGCGCCACACCGGGCGCGGGCCCAGCTATCCCCTGGAACGGAGTATCAAGGTGCAGATCAGCGGCGTGGACGAATCGAAATGAACCTGACACCGCTCCCCCTTGTGTCGGGATCGCCGACCCCGTGCTCCCGTGTCTCAGACGATACACCATGGCGAAGACAGACCGGCAGGCGCGCACGGACCTGGGCAGCGTCGGCGCTCCGTCCTCCCCCCTGCTACTATGCGCCTGACATCTGACGTCGACTAACAAGCCGGATCACCACGCGCTACATCATCCACCGAGGACAGCACGAGATAGGCGGCATGTGTATCGAGATCGCCGCCGATGATGGCACTCGCATTCTCCTCGACTTGGGCATGCCGCTCACGGCGCCAGACGGCGGTGACTTCCCGCGTAACACCCCGCAACGGCCGACGGCCGACTTGATAGCCGACGGGATCCTGCGCGACATCCCTGGCGTGTTCCCGCACGACCCAACGGCGCCCGATGTCGCGGCAATCATCCTCACCCACTCGCATCTCGACCACTACGGCCTCGCCCATCACGCCCATCCGGACATCCCGGTCTACGGCAGCGAGGGGACGATCGCGGTGCTCGAGGTGAGCCGGGTGTTCTTCCCCGACACCGAGCTGCCGAGGGACCTGCGCCGCTTCCCCCTGGGCGAGACGCTGCGCCTCGGGGGCCTCTCGGTGGCCGCGATCCCGGTGGACCACGCAGCGCCTGACTCGTGTGCGCTGCTCATCGAAGCGGATGGGCGGCGTCTTCTCTATACGGGGGACCTGCGGGCTCATGGGCGCACGGGGTTCCGCTTCGAGAACATGCTCAAGGACGAGCGTCTGCGCGGGGTCGACTGGCTCCTGATCGAAGGCACGACGCTGGGCTCGTCCGGCGGGACCCACGGACTGCGTAGTGAAGCGGACGTCGAGGCGAAGCTGGTCGAACTGGCGCGTGACCACCGCGAGAAGCTCGTCGCGGTGGTGGCCTCGGGCCAGAACGTCGACCGCCTCGTCTCCTGTTTTCGGGCAGCAAAGCGCAGCGGTCGCTTGCTCGTGATCGACCCCTATCAGGCGTACGTGCTCATGAAGCTGGCAGCTCTGTCGAAGAACATCCCGCAGTTCACCTGGGACGGGGTACGCGTGAGCTTCGTGCCCCATCAGGTCGAGCGTCTCAAAGCAGCCGGACTGATGGACCTCGCCGGCGAGATGAGCGCGCAGGGTCGGGTCTCGAGCGACCAGCTCGCCGCTGAGCCAGAGCGGTACCTCATGTGCTCTCGCGGCAACTACGGCGTGACCAAACTGTTCGACAAGGTCGGGCCGAACAATGTCGTTGTCGCATGGTCAATGTGGAGCGGTTACTGGGAGCGCGACGGGTGCGCGATGCGCAAGTGGGCCGAGCGCTGCGGAGTCGAAACGCACTTCATCCACAGTGGCGGGCATGCGTGGCCCGAGGACCTGCGCCGACTTGCGAACGCAATCGCGGCGAAGCAGACGATCTGGGTCCACACTGACGCCGGGGATCCGGGCACCCCAGCGTAGCCAGCACCATGGGCCGAACGGCCCTATCAAACTCCCACCAACGCGCCGTCCTCGCCAACGAGGCGGTTCTGGAAGATGTGCACCTTGAGGTCCGGGTGGCTGGCCTTAAGCAGCCGCGCCTGCGCCCCAGCCTCCTGGGTGTACCCGCCGACCACGACCAGCCCCTCGACATGAGTGCCGTCAATCTCAATCTGGTCCGCCATGTCGTCGCCGACGATCAGCCCAAGCCGGCGCTTCTGCGCGTAGGTCTTCTCGTAGCAGCGCGCGTAGGCCTCCGGCGCCTCGTCGCGGATGTGCCGCACGTAATGCTCCAGCTGCTCCGCGACGGCCTCGCTGAGCTCCCCGTTCTTGCCGAGCTTGACCTCGATGACCACGAAACCGTAGCGCTCGCCCTCGAGTCGCCGCAGCCCAAGGAGGTCCAGGCGGCGCGGCATGTGGTGGTCCGTGACCTGGCGGTCGATGAGCAGGAACCCGGGCGTCGGCGGGTTGTCGGTGATGAGGATCTGCTCGAAGGTGAGCTCCTCGCTGTGGTTGACGTCGCGGATCGCCTTCATGAGCTTGTCGATGTTGGGGCGCCGGAGGACTTGATGCGCGTCGTGCGCGTCCACCTCGACCCGGCCATAGCCGCGTGAGACGCTGAACTTCGCCCGCGTCTCCTTGTCGAGGCCGGCGAGGAAGCGCTCGTGGATCTCGATGCGGTACATGCCCGCGGGCCGGAAGACGATGGTTGCGAGGCTGTTCCCCCGGTAGTACACAGACAGGCGTCCCCTGCGGAAAGCCAGCTCGAGCTCGCCGTGGTAACTCTTGACCGCGCTGAGCAGATACGAGAAGCCGCTGGCGAGGCGGTCGACGTTGTCCTCATCCAAGTAGCGTTCGATTGTCTTCGCCATACCGACCCCCTAGGCAGCTGACTCGCGGAAATGGATGTACTTGCGGAAGACCTCCATGAGGCCCTCAGCAGCTTGACACGCGTACCGCGGGGAGATGCTGAGATAGGCGAAATCGAATTGCCTCGTCTCCCTGAAACGGTCGCGAGGAGTCGCGACGAGCGGAACCGGAGGTTCACGTCGAAGGGGTTGCACCTTCCCGTCCGTGACCCCTCGAAGCCGATCCTGGGGTGCGAAGCAGGGTAGCTCGAGAACTCCCGAGTTCCGGTCGAAGTCCCGGAAGAGCACCTTCATCAAGTCGCCCGGCAGACCATCGATAATCTGCGCCTCTGGATGGTAGACGTAGTGGACGCTCCGCACCCAGCGACAGGCAGTCGCAAACAGTAGGTGGCTCGTCTCGTCGACCATGTCACGTGCAACGTCTGCTCTCTCGCTAAGTGCTCGATGGAGAAGCTCGAAGCAGACATGACTCCATGCGGCACCGCCCATGCTGAGATCCGCATGCGCGTCAATATGCACAACGTCGAACGGCTCAACCAACTCTCCGGAGGCCAGCTGACGATTCCAACAACCGAATACCTCGTCGTGCGTGGTGACGAGACGGCCCGGCAGGAAACGACCTCGCCTGAGACCGCAGTTGACCTCGAGGAACTCCGCCAGCTGTTTACTCGGCCAGGGCGGATGACTGTCAGCGTCAGGGCGACCATCTCCTTGCGGCCAAATGACAATGCCCCCTTGGAAGAAGTCCAGGTCTAGATCCAGCACTCTCAATGGGCTTCGACCTCACCACTCATCGTCTGTAGCGGTGCCCAGTGGAAGGGCGCCAGCGCTGCACATGAGGGCTGCCCGTCCACTTCGGTTCGAAGAAAGCCGGCGGCAAGTCTCCGCATCAACACGCCAAGGTTCGCTGCGGCGCGTACGAATGACTCGCACCACTCAACAGAGAAGCGGGCCTTCGCGGTTTGGGCGCGACCATCGTCGCCGGGTGGCTTGATGAGGACATCGACAGTCTCTTCACATGCCGCCGGCCCGACTTGGTCAGCCGGTAGAAGAACACCCGCCTTCTCGACGGGGTTTGTGGAGATACCCTCCGTTGGCGCCGGATCACAGTCGCCGTACAAGACGCGAGTGCCGTGGCGGTACTCGTTGTTCATGTCCCTAAGGCTGCAGTTGGTGATTCCGGGAATGGGTGACGGAACGCGTTCGAAGAACACCGCGATCTCGCTCATGTTCTTGACACACAACTCATGGAGACCCAGAGCCGTCTCCAGAATCTCGGCTGCCACTGTGTCGGGCACCTTCATCTTCTCCAACCACTTCACCACTGCGCCTCGATCGGGTATCGGAACAATCGATGCCCAATCATCTGTGCACAGCCCCTTGAGTTCCTCGTAGGCGTCGCGAAGGCTTGGCACATGCTCGCAGTACGCATCCAGGAATTCCTTGCCGCCCCGATGCGCGCGAACGCCGCGAACCAGCCTGTAGAGCTGATCGACCAGCATGAAGATCTCCTCCAGCGCCGCGAGCGATCGATGCTCAAAGGCATGCCAGGCCTCGTCTGGCGCCCCTTCGCTCGGACGTTCGCCGACCAAGAGCTGGACTGCATCCACGTGCGCACGCCATCCATGGTGAATGATGGCTATGAGCAACCAGAGAGCATTCCGGCCAAATATCGGGAGCGCCTGTTCGACGAAATTGGCTGGGAATCCGCCAGCCCCGTCGACAGGAGCCGAAGAGGGCTTCGTGTCGCTCATGCTTGGACTGAGACGACGGCTTGACTCCGAAGCGCCGCGAGTTGCTCGACAGCCACCCGTCTGCTGAGGAACTCGCCGAACTCGGCAGTCTCCGCAGCTTCGACCTTGTCGAAAGTGTCGAAGATGAACGTCAGGTCATCCACGGTGAGCCCGAAAACATGGTGTGCAACGAGGGCCTCTACCTCGGCAGCAGCCTCGACTCTGCCTCGGATGTCGAAGATCCCCCCGTCTGCGGACCGGAGCTGCCCCGGGTCACACCAGCCGGACTGAGATGCGTAGTCCCAGAAGTCGTCCATCTCTGGGCCCGTGCACTGTAGGCAGAGGGCCAAGTGAGCAAGCCTCCATGGAACATCCCCTGGGCGGCTCCACCGCGGGAACGGCAGGCTGTCCAAGTCGTTCAGTCCCATGTGAAGAGTGACCTTCTTCCGAACAAGGAAGTCCATGCAGAATGAGTTGGCGACGGCGAGCCAGGGGATGTACGCCCATTCCTCGCCCTCTCCGAAGCTGATAGTCGGAACCGTATGGCCACAGACGACGTTGGGCGGAATCAGTGTGGCAACGAGCGCTCGTGGCAAGGTCGGGGATGCTACGTCACAGAATCCAATTCGATACTTGCACCAGCGGTCCCCGATCTTGTTGGGCACCGCCTCTCTGTACACCGTCCATTGAGAGACGATCTTCTTCGCATGTGAACTAAAGGCGAGCGGTTCCCAGACGGCAGCACGTCCGCGACCGCTCCGATAGGCTTTCGCGCGGTAGTCGTACCGATCAACCATGCGCCCTTCGTAGAGCGGGTAGCCGTCCGGGTCCTCGCCGAACTGATCACGATCAGTTCCCATGTCAATCTCGCGCTGGTACGTGCGTGACGGAGGTCCAGCCGCTTGATCACCGAACGGTGGCCACGCTGCATACATCTTCGCGGCAATGGCGCTGTCAGTACCTCCACTCGTCTCGGGGATGGCGAGACTGTCCGGCGACTGAGCGCGAATCGACTCGGTGGTGACGGGGGTCAGCTGGCGAATGGCCGACTGAAGAGAGGAAGGATGGACCAAGCCGAACGCGCACCCGATCTCGACCGTTGGCCCTCCCCTCTTGGCTGAGTAGACACAGAACCTTTGCTCCGGGTGGATTCCGGGAAACCAGCGTTTCCCCTCATTGACGAATCCGAGGACCACTCGCCAGTCCCAGTTGTCAAGAAGCTCCTTCCGGATGCCCGCCGCGTTCGCTCCGTTGTAGAGGCCGGACTTCACGACCTGGGACGCGAATCCCTTCGAGTTGGTCGTCTCCATCGCGGTCTCAACGAACATGCGGTACATATCGAAGTCGCCCTTGCCGAGATTGCCAGGCGCAAAGAGGCGGTAGCGCCCCGACTCCTTCAGGAAATGCACGGTTACGAACAGTCGCCGCCGGTGGTCGGCCCAGGCCTCAGCGATGCGCGCATCTCTGAGCAACTCGCTCACAATGCGCTGCTGTTCGGCCTTCTTCACGAAACGGACGTTGGGGTCGTACGCCGAGAAGAACTCCTTGAGATCGGGGCTGAGTGTGTCCCACGGCGGGTTGCCGAGCATTACATCAAAGCCGCCGCTCCATCCCGTCGCGGGGTTCACCATCTCGCCATCAACTTCCGGCTGTCGGAAGACACTCGGAAATGCAAGGTGCCAATGGAAGAAGCCGTAGGTGTTGGCCAACTCCAAGACGGTTTCGCGCACGCGTTGTGGCACGCTGTCGGGATTCTGTTCGATGCGCCGGAAGACCTCTTGCGTGATCCCGTAGGCCTCCGCAGTCTTCTCTTGGGCAAACGCCGCACACCAGGCGTCGGCGAGGAACCTGGCAGAGGTGTACGCTTGCGAGTGAGTCAGCGTCGCGAAACGCTCGCCCTTCAGAAGGACCCCCTCCAAAGTGCTGTCGTCGATGCCGTCGAGAGTCGACATCTCCGCGGGGAGCCCCCCGACCTGACTCCATGGCTCCAAGTCGGCTCCGAAGAGTGAGGTCTGGGCTTCACTCCGCTCTCGCTTGTTCTGTCGTGCCAACGCCCGACAGGTTTCCTTGTCGTCGCCCTCGACCTCGTTGAACGCCCCGTCGGGAATCCCTCCGCGCAGCAGCGCCGGCGTGGCGCCCAGCAGGCTATTGCCGCACTGGATGCGGTGGTCGAGGAACGAGAGCGGCTTGCCGGGCTCGAGTGCCTCCATCCACAAGTTCACCTTGCAGAGCTCGACCGCCATCGGGTTGATGTCGACGCCGTAGATGCAGTGGCCGATCACGTCGCGCAGGGCCTGGCGCGTGGCCTCGGGCGCCGGCTCGTCGTCGCCGGTGCGCACGCCGGCGAGCCGGCGCGCCAAACGGTGAGCGGCGGCGATGAGGAAGTGGCCGCTGCCGCAGGCCGGGTCGCAGATCTTGAGGTCGAGGAGCGCCGCCTGCGCAGCGGCGCGGCGCTCCTCCGCGCCGGTCACGCCCTTCGTCGCCTCTGCCAGCCGGTCGTCGACGACAGGGTCGAGCGCCGAGTCGAGCAGGCACTGGATGAGGCTCGACGGCGTGTAGTAGCTGCCGGTCGTCTTGCGCTCGCTGCCGCTGACGACCTTGAGCGCGAACGTCGCCGCCTCGCGGTTCAGCTCGGGTTGCATCTCGAGCAGTGACTCGTAGACCGAGCCCAGCTCCTCGGCGCCGAGGTTGCGGAAGTCGATGGGGCGCAGCGTGCCCCCGTCCACGGTGAACGCCAGCGCGCGCACTGCCTCGAGCAGATCGCTGTTGGCGAGCCGGCAATCGTCCAGATCCGGCAACGCCTGATCGCTGAACAGGAAGCTGCCGAGTGCCGGCAGCGCCAGCTCCGGGCAGCCCTCGTCGCTGCCGAGCCAGCGCATGACGAGTCCGAGGCCCCCGTAGAGGTCACTGTGGCGCGACCCGCGCCGCTTGGCGGCCAGGTCGCGCAGCTGCGCGCTCGAGTAGAAGCGCAGGTAGCGCTCGCGCGCGGCGAGCACGCGCTCGACCTCTTCCCCTTCGCCCTCGGGCAGCGGCAGGAGCAGCAGGCCGCGGTCCTCGGCGGTGAGCAGGAACAGCAGCCGGTACACCAGGCGCAGGAGCTGACGGTAGTACTCGACGTTGTCGAGCTCGCCCGAACGGAGCTTCTCGAGCAGCACGCGGTTGGCCTTGTGGGCGAGAAAACCCTGGCCGAGTGTTTCGATCGTCTTCTCCACGCCCTTGCGCAACCCGTCGAGTGCGCGCAGGCCCTGCTGCTGCGCCTCCTGCGACCAGCGCTCCAGCCAGCACTCCTCGGGCTTGTCGCCCTCGACGCGCGACTCGTGGCACAGCAGCCACATCAGCACGAAGTCGGCGTACAGCTCGCCGCGCATCATCGCCTCGAGGTCGAACTCGACGTACGCCTGCCGGCTCAGGCTGACGTTGTCGCGCAGTATGCGCAGCTGCAGACCATTACTCACGAACGCCCAGAGGCGGTCGTCTGAGTGGTTCAGCAGATCCTGCACCAGGCTGTGCGGGCTCGTGCGCGCGGCGCCCGCGACGCCAGTTGTGCGCGTGTCGAGCTTGATGTTGCAGCCGACAAGGTGGATCGGCACCGGAGACCACAGGTGCGACACGGGGAAGTCCTTGCCATCGACCACGATCGCGCTCGTGGTCTGCAGGCGGCCGTAGCCGAGTTCCTGGAAGAGCGGGAGCAGCCAGCGCTCGCGGGTGATGGTGGTGGCAGGGTCGCTGGGTGGCGCTCCTTCGCGCTGCGCCTCGAACGCCGCCCAGCGACCCTGCAGACGCTGCCAGGCGCGGCTGGCGACTTCGTTGAGCTTCTCGCCTTCGCAGTGGTAGTCGGCGGGGGTAAGGCCGGCGAGGTTCTTGTCGCCGTCGGCGACCCGCTGCAGCAGGTCGGGCGGCAAGATCGCACCCTCGGTGCGTAGGGTGGCGTAGACTTCTCGCAGCGCGCTCTTCATGGCATCGCCCCAGCGAGTTTGGGCACAGGCAAGTACACGTATGTGCCCACGAGATCGGGGGCGCCCTGTGGCGACACCTCATAGCTCACGCCGCGTTGCGCTGCCGCCGCGCGCACGCGACGATGCGTCTCGAGCAGCTCGGCAGCGCGCTTCTGGGCGAGCTCCTGCAAGTGCGGCAACAGGTCGTCGCCGGCGTTGACGACCTGTTCCACGATCTCGCTCGCCTCTTCGCGGCTCAGGTTGGCGTCGGGCGTCGCGCCGAGCAGCGCTTCAGTGTCTGGTCCCGTGAGCCATTCTGGCGATTCATGCGAGCCCGTGTAGGCCAGCACCAGGCAGTCCTCAGCGAGCTTCTCGGTGGGCGGCTGGCCGGTCTGCTTTGTCACAATCCTGAAGCGAAAGCGTACGAGGAGCACGGTGGTGCGCCGCTCGACCGCTCTCGTTCTGACCGCGCCACAGCGGCTCGCGGCGCCGTCCTCGAGCTCGTCGAGCGCCGCGTCGATCACGTACGAAGCGAGCCCGCTGACAAGCGGATGCGTACGGCTCAGGTAGACCTCGTCGTCGTCGGTCGGCAGCTCAAAGCGCGCGACGAACTGGTCGGCGAGCCCATTGCCACTGCCCTGCATGCGCAGCGCGTCCTTGAGCGCCAGCGGCACCGCTTTGAGGTCGATTTTCGTCGGTGCCGTACCGCTGATGACCGCTCCGTGCAGGCGCAGGGCGTCGGCGACGAACTGCGCCACATCGGCGCTCGAGCCGATCGCCTTGCGCACCGCATCGAGCTCCGCCGCAACTTCGTCGACCTTGATCGACTCCTGGGCGAACATCGTGCGCGAGCGCTTTTCGCGTTCCGACACGTTGTCCCACTCCAGTTCGAGGTCCTTCTTGCGGTCGGCAAGCAGCTCGTCGAAGCCTTCGAGGCGCTCCTGGACGCCGGTCGATCCTTCACGCAGCAGGAGACCTTCGAACACGGCCTCGATGACCGCGTCTCCCTTGGTGGGCACCGGCACCGAGATGCCCAGCGCTGAGCGGATCGCCTCGTGCTTGCGGATCAGCACGTCGAGCACGATGCCGTCGATCTGGTTGTCCTCGCCCCAGTAGGTCACCACGCGGACGGTCGGTTTCGGCTGGCCGAAGCGATCGACGCGGCCCTCTCGCTGCTCGTGACGGGTCGGGTTCCACGAGAGGTCGTAGTGCACGACGGCGTCGAAGTGGTCTTGCAGGTTGATGCCCTCACTCAGGCAGTCGGTGCAGACCAGCACGCGTCGCGAGCCGGCCTCCGCAAGCTGGGCGATGCGCTCCTGGCGCTCGGCCGGCGGAAGCGTGCCGGTGACCGCCGCGACCTCCACACCGCGCAGCTTGTTGGCGAACTCCTCGGCGACGTACTCGGCCGTGGGGATGTAGCGGCAGAAGACGATCGGCCGGAACCCGTCGCTGAGCAGCTTCTCGACGATCTTGAGCGCCTGGCCGAGCTTGGCGTCGCCGGCTCCCTGGAGCGCCTCGGCCTGGCGAGCCATGTCGAGGAGCCGGCGACGGTTCGTATCGCCCGGGGCCGACTCGTCGTTGTCGTCGCTGCCCGGGATCACGTCGATGCCCTCGGCACTCTCGTCGTCGGTGAGGTCCAGCACGGCACGCCGGCCGATCTCGTCGGCTTCGGCGGCCGAGTCGGTGTCTGCCGAGCCGGCACGGCTGCGCAGGGTGGCCGCCGCAGCCGCTGGACTGGATGCGAGCGACCGCAACAGCGCCAGCAACGACCACCAGCGCACGCGCTGACGGTGGGTCGACTCGCCGCTGGTCTCCCTCACGGCCTCGCGCGCATAGGCGAGTGCGCGTTCGAACAGCTTCTTGTACTCCGGCGTGAGCTTGTAGCTCGCCTCCGTGGCCTCGCGCTCGGGGAACGATGTCTGGGTGTCGAGATAGCCGCGGATGTCGGCGCGCCGGCGCTGCACGAAGTGCTGCGCGATCACGCGCCGGTCGCCCACGTGGGCGTTTCCGGTCAGATCGTCAGGGAGTCTGCCGAAGTCCGGCCGAAGTAGGGCGAGGAGCGAGCGGAATGCCCCCTCGTTGCCACTGTGGGGTGTAGCGGTGACGAGCAGCAGGTGGCGCTCGGGGTCGCGTGCGAGGCCCGACACGAGCTGGTGCCGCAGATGGCTGCTTCTCTGCCCGCCGGCCTCGACGCAGGTGTGCGCCTCGTCGACGATGAGCAGGTTCGAAGCCGCACGCAGGAAGTCGTCGCGACGCGATTCCTGCTTGATGAAGTCGGTCGACACGACGGTGCAGTCGTAGCGCTCGAAGAGCGACTCGCCGAAGCGACAGCCGCGCTCCAGCTTCGAAACGGTGCTCGGCAGAACGAGCTGCGCGTCGAGATGGCACTTCTCGCTGAGTTCGGCCTGCCACTGCTCGGCCAGTGCGGGTGGGCAGAGGACGGACAGCTGCTCGACCTCTCCGCGGTCGAGCAATTCGCGTGCCACGAGCATCGCCTCGATCGTCTTGCCGATGCCGACGTCGTCAGCGATCAGCAGCCGCACCGGATCGAGCTTCAGCGCCATGAGCAGCGGGACGAGCTGATACGGGCGCGGCTCAACGGCTATGTTGCCGAATGAGCGGAACGGACCGGTGCTGTTGCGGAAACCGATGCGCACGGCGTCGCGCAGCAGCCGGCACGAACGCGCGTCGCCGACCTTGGTCGCGTCCGGCAGCTCAAAGGTGGCTGATTCGACGTGCTCGAGCGGCAGGTAGATTCCGGCCACTTCCTGGTCGCTGCCACCGAGCGGGCGCAGGACGAGCATGTCGCCCTCGGACTCGGGCAGCACCACCCACTCGCGGTGGCGGGCGCGGACGAGTGAGCCGACAGCGAAGGTCATACCTCGAATCCCTCGACTCCAGGTGCCGTCTCCCCGAAGACCGACCGGCACTTCGCGACCAGCGAGTCCCAGTCATCCTCGGTGCCGAAGCGAAGCACTCTGAAGCCGCGCTCTTCGAGCGCTTCCCTTTGCGCTGCGTCGCGCTTTGCTCGCTCGGGGAACTTGTGGTGCGGACCGTCGACATAGACCGCCGCGAATCCCTCTTCGTAGTAGAAATCCGGCCTCGTGCCGCAGTCTTCGATCAGCATCTGTGCACGATCCGGCAGGCGCAGTCCGCGTTGGTCGACGTAGCGGAGCCATTCTCTTTCGAGCTCTGAACCCGCCTGCCGTTCGAGGCGGGCAAGATGCTCGGCGCGCGTCTCATTTACCGGCGAGACGGCGACGGCCGCGCCGGCCAGCGATGTGAGCAGCGGGCGGATGCTCTTGCGGTCGAGGAGAAGGTGGTCGCGCTGATTGGAGTAGGTCATCAGACAGTCGTAGCAGGCCGCCTCGCACTCCTCCGACGAGTGCGGAGCATGTCTCAGATCGGCGCCCGTCTCGGCGTCGAAGTGGCAGATGTCCAAAGCGGTGTGCGCTACTCGGCCGAGGGCCGTCGGATCCTCGAGGAACCTTCGCAGGGCTCCGGCGCCGCCTTCGGCAGACTCGTAGAAGAGGAGAAGCCTGCGGTCGTCGCTGCTGGGCAGTGGCTCGGCGGCGAGCTCCCCATCTTCGAGCTGGTAGGTGACCTGGATGGCGTTCTTCAGAGCTGACTGTAGTGACGCCATCTCGGCCGTACTCAGCTTCTCGGCCGGTTCGAACACCAGGCAGTTGCGGCGGTCCTCCACGTACGGGATCACGCGCGACTGCTTGGGCGACATCGGATCGTCCTGGTCGGCCTCTTCCTGTTCATTCTTCGCCCAGTAGCCACGCTCCAGATCGAGAACGAAGCCCAGTTGGGCCGGGTTCTTACGTCGCCTCCAGCCGCAGTTGATACGCCAGATCGTGGCGGCGTGGCCGTAGGCGAGCGTGGCGATCATCACGCCGTCGTGGACGACCTGTGCGCTCTCCACGTCGGGAGCGCCATCGCGCAACTCGAAACGGAAGCCCGAGACGATCTCGTAGCCTTGGCGCTGTCGCTCTTCCTCGTCACAGTTGATGCGTTCCAGGCGCCTGGTCGAGACGTTCTGCAGCCGGAACAGCTTGTCCATGCCGACCGAGAGCGGGGCGCCGCAGTGCTGGCAGAGATCGAAGTCGTTCTGGTCGTCGACATGGTGCAGGTAGCCGCACTGCCCACACAGCTTGAGCCGTGTCGTCAGCGGGTCTTCCTCGCTGACAGGCAGGATCACCTTGTTGATCACGTAGCGTGAGCCCTCGTGGTAGATCGACGCCCGCGGACCGAACTCCGAGATCGCCAAGAACCTGGGTCGCGAGAGGAACTCGTCACGCTGCAAGGCCTTGCGCGCCGGGATGAACGCCGACAACGGGAGGCGGGGGAAGTTGTAGCCGGGCAGGAAGCCTTCGCTGGCGAAGTACCGATAGCTGTAGAAGTCGGACTGCGCGATGCTGTCGGTGTCGAGAAGCAGCTTGAGTTGAGCCTCGGCCTCGCGACGAAGACCCTTCGCTCGGTTCTTGTCGTCGTTGCTGCGCGACGCGTCGAGAATCACGTCGGTTTGCGTACGCACCTGCTTGCGCGCGGACCGGTAGAGTGTGCGCCAGCGGTCGCAAGCGCGCTCGAACTCCAGTCCAACCTCATCGATCATGCGGTCGACCCACTGCTCGTCGTACCACGACGCCTCCGCTTGCGAGAGACCGACCGAATCGAGCATCGCTCGAGCCCTCTCTTTGGCGATCTGTCGCGGCTTCGGCGCCTTGAGGTCGGCGCGCACTCCTTCGAGGAGCTCCAAGGTGGGTTCGTCGCCCTCCACGTCGAGGATGTCCTTGAGCGACATGCCGAGGCTAAGTCCCGAAGCGGCGAGCCACATGGCCTGAACGTGCGCCCTGACGAGATCTTCGTTGGCAAGGTCGAGCCGAGGCGGCGTCACCGCGCCGGCAACCATCTGCTCAGGCCGCTTGAAGAAGTACTGGTCATGCGAGTTGCCGGTGGCACAGTAGGTGAACACCAAGGCGGGTTGTCCGCTGCGTCCGGCGCGCCCACTGCGCTGCGCATAGTTGGCCGGCGTCGGCGGAACGTTGCGCATGTTGACGGCGTTGAGTTGCGAGATGTCGACGCCGAGCTCCATGGTCGGGGAGCAGTACAGGACGGGTAGCCGTCCCTCGCGGAAGGCCTCTTCACGCTTCTCGCGCTCGGGATAGGGGACCTGGGCGGTGTGTTCGTGGGCCTCGATGTCGTGCAGGCTGCCGGCAACGTTCGTGTAGAAGTCCACGAAGAACGGGTTCGTGCGCCGACCGGCCTCGGGCTCCCGCGGTACGCGGATCGGATCGTGGAAGGCGCGCTCGCCTGTTCCGGCGATCCAGCGCAGGGCGCCGGCCTGGACCTGGTAGCCGGGAACCTGATCGTCCTTCTCGGGTTCGCTGACGCGGGCAACCTGGCCGCCGACACACAGGCACTCCAGAAGCTCGGCGATGATCGTCTCGACATCTGCCATCGGCACCTTACCGACGCTCTCGCCGAATGTCCCCGCTCTGCGAAGGTACTGGCCGAAGCCGCTGCGCCCCGATAGGTAGACATGCCCACGGTACTCCCTGCTCCCGCGCTTGGGGCGCGGGAACAAGATCGCCGCATGCTCCATCTCCTCGTTCTCGTCGATGCCCCAGGGCGCGATCAGATACTGGCTGCTCTGCTGCTGGATCTTCTCCTGGAACGTCGGGTCCAGGTAGTCGACCTTGATCGCAAGCTCGCGACGCATGAAGTCGAGGAGGACGGTCTCAACCTCGACTCGCTTCTCGGGTGTCGCCCCCGCAAGCACCGGATGACGATCCTGCCACACGTCTTCGCTTGCGCAGAGCTCGTCCAGTGAGCCGTAGCCGATCTCAAGCAGTCCGCACTGCTCGAGGTTGGGTGACATCAAGCGCCAGCCGCGCCGCAGGTCTCGATAGATGCGATACGCGAGGACATTGCGCAATGCCTTCTTCGTGTCTTCGAGCGCCGCGAAGCGAACGTCGGGATTCGCCGCGTAGCGAGCCACCGGCATCGAGAGCGCTTCGAACACCTTCTGTGCGAGCTCGTCGTGCTCGAGCCCGTCTTGACCAGCCTTCGCGACTGCCTTGTGAAGCGCGGCTCTCAGAACACCGATCTCGACGAAGTCGTTAAAGTGCCCAGCCTGTAGCGAGGCGTCCTGGCGATTGTCGGTGAAGCTCAGCAGCTTGCGTGCCGTATTGCCGAGTTCATCTGCTTCGCGCAGACCACGCACCGCGTTGAGGCTGAGCATCGTCGTCGCCGTGCTGCGCCCCTCCGTTCCAAGGGAGGCGAGCTTGCCTATGTCTGACCGGCCACGGAAGTCGTATGCCACACCGCATGACGGGCACAACCGGAACGGGGCCGGAATGAAGCTGCAGGTGAGGCCGGCTTCGTGCTCGACGCCGCTTGGCTGCACCAGCGTGGGGCGCGGCAAGGCGTCACGGCGGTTGGCCAGCACCTTGCCCCTGTCGTCGAACCAGTCGTCGGGCAGGCGTTCTGCGACCTCGTCGGCGTCGGTCGGCCACGGGTTGTCGCTGCTGACATAGAGGAAACCCGGGTCGTCACCTTCGTCCCCTTTGAGCTCCGTGTACCGCCGTGGGATGTAGCGCAGAGGCTCAGGTGTGCCGTCGGGCGCTTGCCCATGGTGGACCCAGACGCTGTAGTACTCCTGGCCACATTCGCGGCAGAAAGCGAGGGGGAGCAGAACGCGGTCGCGCCCTCCCGGGACGAACTGCTGCCCATAGACCGTGACATGACGATGCTCTTCCGGCTCGATGGACGCGTAGACAGTGTCCCCGCGACTGATGAACTGGTGCAGGCGGAAGGCGAACGGGTGAGCCATTGCCCCAACCTTCGGCGCATGCCGAGTCCCGGCGAGCAGAGTGACCCGGATTGCGGCGGCACAGCGGTCTTCAGGCACCCCTGTCATCGCACTAAGATCGGCAGCCGCACCCCGGGTGCCAGTCTCCCCGACTCCATAGCCACCATGCGCGCTTGTGATGGAGCGCGGGATTGCCCTGACGAGCCGACCGGTCTCCGGCTCTGCAACCACCCCAAAAGTGCTCTCGATCCAGGCTGCCAGCGGATCAGCGATGAAAGCGTCGTAGTCGGTCGGGCGCTCTCGGCTCCCGTCCTCGACACATCTTCGCAACGCGGCCGTGAAGTCGGCATTGCTGGGATCGCATGCGGGCGTCGCGCGCTGGAGCGTCTCGCCGATCACGCACCCCGGCTTGACCGGGGATCCGAAAAGCTTCGTCGCCACGGCGGCGACCTCGGTACGCTGGGTCTCGAAGGAGCCGGCGCCGGCCAAGGTCGCCGATGTCCCCACACACTGGAGATTCCCTGTCGCGAGGCGGTCACGGACCCTGCGCACCAGCATGGCGACATCAGCGCCCTGCCGCCCGCGGTAGGTGTGCAGCTCGTCAAGCACGAGGAACTTGAGCCCCTTGGCGCTCTCGACGAGAGCGCGGTCGCGCGGTCGCGTGAGGATCAGCTCCAGCATCACGTAGTTGGTCAGAAGAATGTCGGGAGGATTGCCTTGGACCTCCAGCTTGGTGGGATCGTCATCCTGCCCGGTGTAGCGGGCGAACGTCACCGGCGGCTTGCCGTCCGGGTAGCCCAGGCAGAGGAACTTCTCGAGTTCGCCGCGCTGGCTGTTGGCGAGCGCGTTCATGGGGTAGACGACGACCGCCTGGATTCCCTTGCCGGAACCATGGCGCAACACGTGGTCCACGATAGGCACGATGTAGGCGAGACTCTTGCCGGAGCCGGTCCCCGTGGTCAGCACGTAGTTCTCTTCGGCGCGCGCGACACGGATCGCTTCGGTTTGGTGCTTGTGGAATCTGAGTTCGCTGCCGTGGGGGTCATCCTTCGACTTGATGCGGAAGATGTTGGCGCACTCGGGGTGCAGTACGCCCTCAGAAATCAGCGCGTCGAGCGACTCACCTGGCGCGAAAGATGGATTCAGCTGGATGAGCGGCTCCGGCCACAGGGCGCCGCTCTTGAGGGTCTCGTCGACGTAGTGGGAGATGCGGTGGTCCTTGATACTGATGAAGCTCTGAACGAACTCCGCGTAGTCACCAATCAATCGATCGCGGATTGAAAAGACGTCCACCGCGTCACCCCCGATGCACACAGGGCCGAGCCGGAACCCTGCCATCCGATAGCATCCCCAACTGAAACGCCCGCGGCCTCAGCCGGTCGAGCGCTTTGCAGTCTACCTGAACGAGGTGACGAATAGCGCACGCCCGGACGACGTGCTACCTGGCAAACGGCCGACCGCTAGATCGGCGCACGCCGGCAGAGTCGGGAACCCGGCAGCAAGAGTGGGGTCTCAGGACCAGGCGATCGTGCGACGTTGATCCCACCCGCGAACTCGAGGGGGGGCAGCATCTTCCGATGACCCAATCCTGCGATGCACATAACCGCCAGACATCGACGGCGCCGTGAACGGCCCAGTGTGCAGGCGTCTTCGTCGTTCCGCCGGCGAAGAGCCGACCTCCTATCAGGATGCGGACACTGCCCAGAGGTAGGTGTCCAGGCTCTTGACGCTCACCGCGATCCCCGCGTGACGACAAGCATCATAGAGCCGCATGAAGCGCACGCAGAAGGACCAATATTCCGCATCAGCGCTGGGCGGGGGAGCGAACGGGATCTCGTCGGCCTGCCAGCGCACCAGCTTGACGAGTCGAGTGGCAGCGTAGCTGTCGTAGATGGGCACCACGGGGCGGTGGAAGTGCAGGTATTTGGCAGCGAAGGAGCGCGGCGAGCTGTGGCTGGTCGTGAGCTTCGAGAGCAGCGTCGTGAGGCGACCGTGGCCATCGACGATGCGCGCCATGGCGGGGGCGTCGAGCGGCTCCGTCACTGCGTCCAGGGTCGCGATGACCTCATCCACCTCGGCACCGTGGGCCACCAGGAAGTCAGCGATCGCCGTCATGGCCTGATCTCCCGGAGCGGGCTGCACCTGTCGCTCCAGGCCAGCCGCATAGGTGCGGTCGATGAGCGCGGCCTTGGCGGTCACCTCGCGGTGCACAGCATGGCCAGGGTACTTCCGACAGATGCCGTAGAGCACCTCATCAACGCCGCCCCAGTCATCGGCGAAGGCGGCGGCGGCGCTCTCGAGCTGTTCGGCGGTCGGGAGCTTCACGATCTGCTCACGACCCATGCGAGTGCGTGCTGTCGACTGCACGCTGAGCTCCGGGGGCCCAGATCCAACCCTCAATCAGGGCCGTCTGGCGATTGTCGGGCGGGACCGCGCGCCTGAGCAGGAAGTCGCCCGCAGCGAGGGCGCAAACGCAGGCGTCGGCGGCGTCCTTGTTTGCCAGCACTTGGGGCGGCAGAGCAGAGCAGTCAAGCAGCCCGCCCAACCCCTCGAGGCTGCCTCCCCTGTCTGGTGCCCCGTGCGCGATGCGGGTCGCCGCCGGATAGACCTCGATGGCGCGCCAGGGCTCCGGCTCCCGTACATCCCAAGCGAGCGGGATGGATTGCCCCGTTGCCTCACCCAGCTGGGCGAGCAGCCGCAGGGCGGCGGCGGCGGTACGGGCGATCAGGTTGGCTCCAACCTCGAGCGGCTGCTTGCCGAGTCGTCGCCAGATGGCCACGTCGGTGCCCCGCGAGAAGAGCTCGTCCGCGCTGGGTTCGAGCGCCAGGCCGGCGCGATGCCCGTGGAGAGAGGCACCGAGGGGCTGCGGCCAGCCGAGCGGGGCGTCGAGGGCGACCAGCACCTCCTCGTAGCCGCGCAGCCAGTCGGCAGCAATCGCCACCGGAGGTCGGCTCTTGGTCGCGACGGCGCACTCCTGGATGCACACCACGCCGTCCTCCAGCACGCCGAGGGCGAGCCCGGTCTTGGCGGGCTGCGTCGCGCAGTCGATGCCGAGCAGTGCGGTCACTACTTGCCCCCCT
>Ga0315280_10003951_pt1 | contig 22297 bp, 18 predicted proteins | sample YL17G06_40_MG_FD_203697 | JGI IMG/M metagenome (GOLD analysis project Ga0315280, IMG submission 203697) | Sediment microbial communities from Yellowstone Lake, YNP, Wyoming, USA - YL17G06_40 | ecosystem: Environmental > Aquatic > Freshwater > Lake > Sediment | place: USA: Wyoming | collected...
GGGAGATTGGCGCCCGGCTGACCAAGAGCCTGCGCAAGTACGACTATGCCGGCCGCTACGGCGGGGAAGAGTTTTTCGTACTTTTCTCCAATACTACGGCCGAGCTGGCCCGGGCCATCGCCGATCGCTTCCGCCGGGAAATGGAAGAGCTCGGCTTCACCTGCGGGGAGGAGACCTTCCACCTCACGGTTTCGATCGGAATCGCCCAATATTTCCCGGGTGAGAACCCGGACCGCTGGATCAGCCGCGCCGATGCGGGAATGTACCGGGCCAAGCAGCGGGGCCGCAACCAGATCGAAACCATTTGAGCTTCCCCGCGTACACGTAGCGCTCTTGCGCTATAAGATTTTCACGACTTCGGCGGCAAACCAGCCATAGATCGCCTTGAGCCGGTTATAGAACGCATCTTCCGTTTTCTTTTCCAGCCCAAACAGGCTCGCGGTGCGGGCGCAGGACAGCCCGTAGAACAGCAGGTTCCCTTCGAAAGGAATCAGCACCAGCCAGGTGAGGCTCTGCATCGGAGGCACCAGGGTCATGCCCAGGTAGCGCATCGGGGTCAGGTTCTGGTTGCGCAGCGCCAGGATCCCTTGCTCGTGCAGGTATTCGGACCTGTATATGTTCTGTCCGAAGGTGAGATCTTTTTGCAGTATGTATATACAATCGGAGGGGTAAATTTCTTCCACCAACGGATCCGCCAGCCGGTTCAGGCTCACCGGGTCATCGACTACATAGGACTCGACAAACAGGGTTCGCATCCGCTTGCGGCTCAGCGAATAATACTCGATCCCCTTCATGCGGCTCACCGAGCGCAGCAGGTTGTAGATCTTGAGCAGAGAAGTCCCGGAGTCAAGGGCATCCGCGCTGCCCGGGCACAGGATCAGCACCTCCGCCCCGATGCTCGGCCCCAGGCTCGCCGTTTCCTGCAGGACCCGATCGCGCAGGCCGATCTCCGGCAAAAGCCGCGGCGGGCTGCCGGGGCCCACCGAGCGCCGCAGCTCGCTCCCGCCTTGAAGCTGCCGCAAGACCTCCGGGGCGATATAGGGCCCGGAGGTCTCCTGAGCCGCGGCGGAGCCGAACTGGAGCAGCAGAAAGGCCAAGATTGCCAGGCTTCGATTGCCCATGGTATGCTCACTGTATTCAACACCCTGGTTCCCTTCAAGAGGCGAAGCGGATACCTATGGCTGACTGCATCGTCTTCACCGGAGGAGGCACGGCCGGGCACGTTTATCCCGCCCTGGCCGTCCTCGATTCCCTGGCCGAGCGCCGGCCCGACCGGGTGGTATGGATCGGCTCCGCCTCCGGCATGGAGCGAGCGATCCTGGGCCGGCGGGGGATCCCGTATTATGGGATCCCCTCCGGAAAGCTCCGGCGATACCTTTCGCTGCGCAATTTGAGCGACCTGTTTTTGATCCTGGCGGGGATCCTGGCTTCGCTGTTCATTCTATTGAAAGAGAGGCCGGTTTTGGTTTTTTCCAAGGGAGGCTATGTCTCGGTACCTCCGCTTTTGGCGGCCAGGCTGCTGCGGATCCCGGCCTTCACCCACGAATCGGACCTGAATCCCGGCCTGGCTACGCGGATCAATTCCCGGCTCTGCGAAAAGGTGCTGGTGTCTTTCCCCGAGACGGCCGGATACTTCCCGGCCGCCCTACGCGGCAAGGTGGTGCATACGGGAAACCCCGTGAGGCCGGTTCTTCTGGCGGGGGATCCGCGGACCGGCCGGGAGATGGTGGGCTGCCCTCCAGACAGAAAGATGCTCCTGGTGCTCGGAGGGAGTCTCGGCTCGGCCTTCCTGAACCAGGCAGTGCTCGAAGGGCTGTCGCGGCTCACCCGAACCTGCTTCGTCGTGCACCAGATGGGAGAAGAGCACTACCGGCCCGCCCGGGTGGCGGGCTACCGCCCGCTGGCGTTCCTTGGGGATGAGCTGCCGCACTTGCTGGCAGCCTGCGACCTGGTGCTCTGCCGTGCCGGCGCCAACACCCTATGGGAGCTGGCCGCCCTGGGCAAGCCGGCGGTGCTGGTGCCCCTGCCCGAGCATGCCAGCCGGGGAGACCAGATCGAGAACGCGCGCTTTTTCACCGCCCGGGGCGCCGCCGTGGCGGTGAGCGAGCAGGAGGCAGGTCAGGGCAAGCTGATCGAGGCGGTGCTCCAGCTGGTCGAAAATGATAGTAGATTGGCCGAGATGGGACGATGTGCCAGGGCTATGGCCGAACCCCGGGCCGCGGAGCGGATCGCTCAGATGGTGCTGGAGCGCCTGGCATGAGCTTCGCCGCGATCGATGTCGTGTTCCTGGTGCTGATCCTCGTGCTGGCCATCCGGGGCGCCATCCGGGGGTTCGTCACCGAGATCGGCTCGGTGGCCGCCTTGGTCATCGGATTGGGCGGGGCGATCCTGTTCTACAAGCCCCTGGCCGCCCTCATCGGCAGGCTGTTCGGGATCTCGATGTGGAACCCGCTGATCGCCTTTCTGATCCTGTTTCTGGTGCTGTACCTGGTGATCAAGCTTCTCGAGCACCTCCTGCACTCGTTGTTCGACAAACTGAACCTGGAACGGCTGGACCGGGCCATCGGCTTTTTCCTCGGTTTGGCCGAAGGGTTGCTGGCGGTCTGCGTCCTGCTTTTCCTGCTCAACTGGCAGCCGCTGTTCGATGCGCGCAAGCTCTTCGAGCACAGCCTGTTTGCCCGGTTCCTGTCCCCGATCCTACCCCCACCTCAGCGAATCTTCGGCCATGTTTGAAAACATCATCGGACAGGAGAGCACCATCGCCGCGCTGCGCCAGGAGCTGGCTTCCGGCACGCTTCCCCGGGCCGTGCTGCTGCACGGGCCGCCGTACAGCGGCAAGCTTTCCACCGCGCTGGAGCTCGCCAGGGTGCTCACCTGCGCCCAGGCCGGAGAATGGTCCTGCGCCTGCCCTTCCTGCCGCCGGCAGCGGCTGCTGACCCACCCGGGGACCATGCTGGCGGGCTCGCGCTACTTCGAGCAGGAGATCGCCGCCTCGGCGGACGTGCTGCTCCGCAGCCGCAAGCCCCCGGCCCAGTACCTGTTCATCCGGGCGGTCCGCAAGCTCACCCGGCGTTTCGACTCCCTGCTGTGGGAGGGCGAGGACGGCCGCATCCGGCCGCTGGGGCCGGTCCTGGCCCAGGTGGAGGAGGCGCTGGACTCCCTGTCCCCCGATCGGCCGGACGCCAGCGAGCCGGCGCAGAAGGGCCTGCAGAAAATGCTGGAGGCGGTTCAGGCCGGCTGCCGCCTGCTGGCCAAGGCGCTGCCGGAGGACAACATCCCCATCAACATCGTGCGCCGGGCCGCCGCCTGGCTGCATCTGACCCCGGGGGTCGGCGAAACCCGCAAGGTCCTGATCCTGGAAAATGCCGAGCGGATGCTCGATTCATCGGCCAACTCGCTGCTCAAGCTGCTCGAGGAACCGCCTCCGGATGCCCGGCTCATCCTGACCACGGTGCGTCGGGCGGCCCTGCACCGGACGGTGGCCTCCCGCCTGCGGCCCTACCCCCTGGTTGAGCGGGGGCCGAAGGAGTCCGCCGAGGTGCTGGCGCGCATCTTCCGGGAGGAGAGCGGCGCCTATTCCAGCCTGCGGGACTACTTCCTGCGCTGGGAGGAGGTCGACCCGGACGAGCTCCGGCTCCTGGCCCAACGCTTCGTGCAGTCGGCTTTCGCCAGCCCGGAGGCGGAAGCGCAGCCAGGCCCATCGGAGGCGCTGGAGAAGATCACCGCTCTGGCTTCCGGCAAGACCGGCCGGCAGGTCGCCGGAGTCTTCTTCGAGGAGCTGGCCCTGCGTTTGCGCCAGCTCCTGCAGGAAGGGGCCATCGAGCCCCGGCGGCTGCGGCGCTGGAACGACGCCTTCCGCCAGCATCTGGATGCCTTCGAACGCTACAACCAGCAGCCCGCGTTGACCCTGGAGTCGCTGTTCTATTGCCTGCGAGGCCTGCCATGAGAAGGTTCCTCCAGCGCGCCCTGGGAAAGCTCGAGAAGATGGACCCCGAGCGGATCCGCGGTTTGCTCAGGGACGTGGCCGCCGAGACCGAGCTTCTGGAAATGGTCATGGAGTCCATGAGCGACGGGGTGGTGGTCACCGACCGGAAAAACAGGATCCTGCTGGTCAATAAATCAGCCGAGCGCATGCTGCCTTTCGGCAGCGAAGACCTGGCGGAAAAGCTGCTCTGGGAGACCATCCAGGATCGGGAGATCTCCGCCTTCTTCGAACGCCACCTTCAGGGACTGGACAAGGTGATCGACCGGGAGTTCACCCTGGGGGAGGGGCCCGCCCGCACGCTCTCCCTGAACGTGATGCCGCTGGTGAGGGAGGGGGCGATCCAGGGCAATGTGATCCACATCGAGGATGTCACCGAGAAGCGCGCCCGGGACGTCCGCCTGCGGCGCGCCGAGAGCCTGGCCGCGCTGACCACGCTGACCGCGGGCGTGGCCCACGAAATCAAGAATCCCCTGGCCTCCATCGCCATCCACCTGGAGCTGATCCGCAAGGCCATCGAAGGCCGCAAGAACGTCCCCGCCAAGAAAGTCGCGGAGAACCTGGCCGTGATCAAGGAGGAGGTGGAGCGGCTGAACCGAATCGTAGTGGACTTCCTGTTCGCCGTGCGGCCGATGAACGCCGAGCTGGTTCCGGATGACCTGAACCGCCTGGTCCGGGAGCTCATGGATTTCATGCGCTTCGAGCTGGAGCAGGCGGGCATAACGGTGGAGCTGGAGCTGCTGGAACCTTGCCCCCAGATCCGACTCGATGAAAAATACATGAAACAAGCCCTGCTCAACATCGTGAAGAACGCCATCTCGGCCATGCCCCAGGGCGGCACCTTGAGGATCGCCACCTTGCGCAAGGCGGGCCTGCTGGTGCTGGCGGTGAGCGATACCGGGGTGGGAATACCGGAGGAGAACCTGGAAAAGATCTTCGAGCCGTATTTCACCACCAGGGAGTTCGGTTCCGGGCTGGGTTTGACCCTGGTCTACAAGATCGTCAAGGAGCACCTGGGCGACATCGCGGTCAGCTCCAAGGTCGGCCAGGGAACCACCTTCACTCTGAGCTTCCCGATTCCGCAGAAGGAGAAGCGCCTGATCGACTTCCGGGAGGAGCGCGAATGAAATACAGAGTCCTGGTCGTGGATGACGAGAAGAACATCCGGGAGGGACTGGCCAAGCTCCTGGATCTGGAGGGCTATCGGACCGTGCTCGCCGCGGACGGCAAGGAGGCGCTGGCCGCCCTGGAGCGCGGCGATATGGACCTGGTGATCACCGACTTGAAAATGCCCAACCTGCCGGGCGAGGAGCTGCTGCGGCAGGTTCAGGGCTCCATGCCCGGGCTGCCGGTCATCATCCTCACCGGCCATGGGACGATCGAGAGCGCGGTCGCGGCGATGAAGCAGGGCGCCTATGACTATCTCACCAAGCCGGTGGACATGGGGCGGCTCACCCTGCTGGTCTCGCGCGCCCTGGCCGAGTGGGAGGTGAAGCGCCAGTACCGGGAGGCCCTGAAGGAGCTGCAGAAGCGCAACCAGTTTTCGAATATCATCGGCAAGTCCGATGCCATGAAGAAGATCTTCGAGGTGGTGCAGCTCGTATCGGCCAGCCGGGCCTCGGTGCTGATCACCGGGGATAGCGGGGTCGGCAAGGAGATGATCGCCGACGCCATCCATTACAACTCGGATCGCAAGGACAAGCCGCTGATCAAGGTGCACTGCGCCGCCCTGACCGAAAGCCTGCTGGAGAGCGAGCTGTTCGGGCACGAACGGGGGGCCTTCACCGGGGCGGTGGCCCGCAAGCGGGGGCGTTTCGAGCTGGCCCATCGGGGCACGATCTTCCTGGACGAAATCGGGGAGATCAGCCAGAGCGTCCAGATCAAGCTGCTGCGCGTCCTGCAGGATAGGAGCTTCGAGCGCGTGGGCGGCGAGGAAACCATCGAGGTGGACGTGCGGGTGATCGCGGCCACCAACCGGGACCTCAAGGAAGCCATAAGCAAGGGGGAGTTCAGGGAGGACCTGTACTACCGCCTCAACGTGGTGAACATCCACATCCCGCCGCTGCGGGAGCGCCCGGAAGACATCCCCCTGCTGATCTCGTCGTTTCTCACCGAGTTCGCCCAGGCCAACTCCAAGCGCATCGAAGGCATCGATCCCAAGGCCCGGACCGCCCTGTACAGCTACTCCTGGCCCGGTAACGTGCGCGAGCTGCGCAACTGCATCGAAAGCGCGGTGGTGATGTGCCGCGGAAACCAGATCACGGTCGAGGATCTCCCGCCCCACATCCATTCCTCCGGTGACAGGAGCGCCCTCCGCCTGGAGCTGGGCATGTCCCTGGCGCAGGCCGAGAAGGAGATCATCCAGGCCGTCCTGCTGCAGCACAACGGCAACAAGACCCGGGCGGCGCAGCAGTTGGGCATCGGGCGCAAAACCCTGCACCGCAAGCTCCAGGAATACGGGCTGGAAGAAAGTTAAGGCGAGGCTATGAGACGATCGATTCCGGTGACGCTGTTCGTAGGTTTCCTGATCATCAGCCTGGGGATCGTGCTGCTGCTCTCCTGGTTCGCCATCTACCTCACCGCTGACCGGCTGGCTGCCCAGGAGCGCACGGCGCTCTCCGCGGTCGGCTCCGCGGCGCGCAGCACCGAACAGGCGGAGGCATTCCTGATCTTGAATCCTTCCGCCGAGAGCTACGGGGAGCTGGCCCGCAGCTCCCGCAGGCTCCATGAGGCGCTCGACGGGCTGCCCGCCCAGCCTCGCATGCTGTTCCACAGGGAGAGCCTCGACCTGCGCTACTCGGAGCTGCGCCGGGGGTCGCTGGCCAGCCTCTCCCCGCTTCCCGAGCTCTGGGATCCCGGAAGCCGGCCCTTGGCCGAGCTTTTAAGTCCCTATTTGGCGGCCATGCGGCAGTTCGGGCAGCTGCTCGACGGCTACACGGCGGATGCGGATGCCTTTCGGAGCTGGACCTTCCTGCTGTTCTCCCTGCTGATCGCGGTAATCGGCGCGGGGCTGCTGCTGGCCCTCTGCGCCTACGGGTTTTTCGTCTTCCCCGATCTCAGCCGGGATTTCCAGGTATTGATGGGCTTCAGCCGCGGCATCATGGCTGGAACGGTGCAGCGCGAACCTTCGCTCTCGCGGGAGCGGGAGGATGAGATCGGCGAGCTGTTCGAGCAGCTGCTGCGCAATCACCAGCTCAAGAAGTCCCTGGACCAGGTGCGCAGCCTGGCCTTCGAGCTGGCCCATCGCCTGAGAGAGGTCGAGGGCCTGGCTGGGCAGGCTTACGGTTCGGTCAGCAAGCAGGCCGACCTGCTGGAGAGCTCGGGAGCGGGATTCACCGGCATTTCCGCTTCCGTGCGCGCGGCGGCCGAGAACGCCCGCTTCAACCGCCAGAGCGCTGACGCCTCAGGCTCGGACCTCCAGACCGCCTCCAGGGCGATAGAGGAGGCCGGAAGCCTGATGCGGGAGCTCAACGAGAAGATCGACCGGGTCGAGGAGATCACCACGTTCATCCAGGACATCGCGGATCAGACCGACCTGCTGGCGCTGAACGCGGCGATCGAAGCCGCCCGGGCCGGAGAATCCGGCCCGGGTTTCAGGGTCGTCGCCATGGAGGTGCAGAAGCTGGCCGATCGCAGCGGCAGCGCGGCAACGGAAGCCGGCGAGCTGGTGCAGTCGATCCAGGAGGCCATGAAGCTTCTGGCCAGGCGCTACGGCGAGATGCAGACGCTCATGGGGTCCATCCAGAGGGGAATCGCCCGCATCACCGAGACCACCGACCAGGTGGTCTCGAACGCGGATAAGGCTGCCGGGACCATCGACCGCACCGGCCAGGCTTTGGACGCCATCACCAGCCTGACGATCGAAGGCTTGAACAACGCCGCCGGAGTGCTCAAGGCCTACCAGGACCTGCGGGCATCCGCGGACCAGCTTCAAGGATTGATCTCCGGCCTTCAGGAGTACTGGAAACCGATCGCCTATGAGGGACTGCAGGCCGGCCTGCAGGAAGCGAAGCCGCTCGACGTTCCCGAGCCGCGCTCCCCCGCGTGAGCCTGCGCCAGCGCAGCGCTAGAGGCGGCGGAAGAGGTCTTGCTCCGAGGATTCCTCGGAGCGCTCTTCGGCCTTGCGGTTGCGAGTCTCGAGGTAGCTGAGCAGCCAGTAGCCCAGCATGCTGCCCACCCACACCACGATGATCAAGTAGACATTGATCTCCTTCGGCAGGACCACCGAGGTGACCGAAACCAGCCCCAGGTAGGCGCAAAGACCGTAGATCACGGCCAGTATCTGGTGTTCGCTGAGCCCCATGGCCAGCAGCTTGTGATGGATGTGCTCCTTGTCCGGGGAAATGATCGATTTGCGGCGGCGGAGCCGGCGCAGAATAGCCGTAGCGGTATCCAGGATCGGCACCGTGAGCAGGGTGACCGGCACGATCAAGCTGCCGAAAGCCGAGGCCTTGGAGATGCCTCCGATTAATGGTATGGAACCCAGGCCCAGGCCAAGGAACATGCTTCCCGAATCGCCCATGAAGATCTTGGCCGGCGGGAAGTTGAATACCAGGAAGCCGACGAGCGCGCCCAACAGGGCGAAGGACAGCGTCGCAGTCTGCGGCGAGCCCTGCAGCAGGGCAATGACCCCCATCGCCGCGGCGGCGAAGGCTCCGATGCCCCCGGCCAGGCCGTCCATTCCATCGATCAGATTTATGGCATTGGCGATGCCGACCAGCCAGAGCACGGTCAGCGGGTAGCTCCCCCAGCCCAGGTTCAGCTGGCCCACGTAGGGCAGGGTGAAGGAGCGGATCAGGAAGCCGCCGGAGGCGATGATGGCCGCCGCGGTTATTTGTAGAATGAACTTCCACAGGGCCTTGAGGTTCTTGAAATCGTCATACAGTCCCGTCAGGTGCAGCAGGGCCAGGCCCACGTACAGGGCGGCGAAGCGGGCGGAGAACAGCGGCCTCGCGCCGTCGCCGGCGATGAGCCCGGCCAGCACTGGCGCCAGCAGGCTGGCGGCGGTAAAAGAGAGGAACAGCCCGGGCCCTCCGAGCCTGGGGATGAGCCCGGTGTGGATCTTGCGTTTATCCGGCAGGTCATACCACTTATGCCGATGCGCCAGGCGCAGGATCAAGGGGAGCAGGATCAGGTTGAACAGCAGCGCCCCGAGGGCGGCCGCCAATGAGGCCCAGAGCATAGCCATATATCAATATATCACGATCCGCCCGGAATGCGAGTTCAGGATAGGATGCGCCGGCCTTCCTGTCAATCGCCGCCGCCTTCCCGTTCCGCGTAGGCGCGGATGCGCTGGAAGGATTCGTTGAGCTTCTGGGTGATCTGGGTGGCCAACCACTGCTTGCTGGGGTCCCGCCCGAAACGGTCCGGGTGGTATTTGCGCAGCAGCCGGCGGTGGGTCAGGCGCACCTGCTCGAAAGGCGCGCCGAAGGGAACCTCCAGGTTGGCGTAATCTCGGCGCAGCTCCGCAGGGGGGGAGGGCGCCGGCCGGCGCGCATGCTCTCGAGGCCCGCCCGAAGTCGGCCGCGAGCGGGACCGGCCGGTGCGCAGGTACTCGTCCAGCTCGGCGTAAGCCTCGCGCATGAACGGGTCCTGCGACTCATCGCCGCCCGCACCGAGGGAGCCGCCCTGCCGGTCCAGCAGGTGGCGCAGGAACTCGCCCATCCAGTCGAAGAAGCGGTCCATGCCCGGATGCCGTTACAGCCGCAGGCCCCGGATGCGCTCGGCCGCTTTACGGGTGTCCTCGATGGAAGGCACCAGGGCGAAGCGGACAAAGCCCTCGCCCGGGTTCTCCCCGCTTGCCGTCTTTTCGGCGATCCAGCTCCCCGGCGTGGTGACGATGGCCAGTTTCTCGTCCAGCAGCAGGGTGGCGAACTGCACGGAGCTCATCCCGGGGGGGACGCGCTGCCAGATGTACAGCGTGGAGGGCGGAGTGCAGTCGGGCAGCCCCGAGGCCGCCAACGCTTCGCAGAGGATATCGCGCTTCACCCGGTATTCCTCGCGGAAGGCCTTGACGTGACCCTCGTCGCCCAGAGCGGCTATGGCTCCGTCCTGGATGAAGGTCGTCGTTCCGGAATCGATGTTGGTCTTGGTCTTGCGGAATATGGCCACCAGCTCCGGGTCGCCCATGACCCAGCCGATGCGGTAGCAGGTCATGGCCGAACGTTTGGACAGGGATTGAAACACCAGCACGCCCTGCTTGGCCACGTTGAGAAAGGAAATCGGCGGCTCGCCGAAGTAGATTTCCGAGTAGGCCTCGTCGGAGGCGATGATCAGGTCATAGCGGCGCGCGAACTCCAGGGCTTCCCGGTAAAAGCTTTCATCGGCGACGGCGCCGGAGGGCGAGTTGGGATAGTTCAGCCAGAGCAGCTTGGCTCGGCGGGCGACCCGCTCCGGGATCTGCCGGAAATCGATGCGGAAGCCGTTGGCCTCCCGAAGCGGCACCTGGTAGGGCAGGCCCTCGGCGAACAGCGCCCCCCGCGTATAAGGAGGATAGCCGGGGGAAGGGCACAGCACGACGTCTCCGGGATCGACCACCCCCTCGTGGAAGTTGAACACCGCCTCCTTGGAACCGATGGTGGAAGAGATCTCCGTGGCCGGGTCCAGGGCGAGCCCGTAGCGCCGGGCTGCCCAGTCCGCCACCGCCCCGCGGAACTCCAGGCTGCCCACGTAGCTGGGGTAGCCGCTGGACCTGCGGGTCTCGATGGCCTCCGCCGTGGCCCTCCGGATCAGCTCCGGGGTGGGCGAGGTGGGGTCGCCGACGCCGAAATCGATCGGACGGATGCCTTTGGCCCGCAGCTCCTCGACCTTCTTGTCCACCTCCTCGAAGGCGTAGCTCCCGATGGCCGCCAGCCTCTTCGACGCCTTACTCCTCATCCGCCTCTCCTTCTTCGTAGTAATAGGTGCCCATGAACACGTATTCCGCGCCGCCGGAGACGTAGAGCCGATTGTCCTCCTCGGACCAGTCGACGAACAGATTGCCCCCCTCCAGGTGCACCAAAGCCTGGCGGTCACCGAAACCGTTCAGCACCGAGGCCACCACGGCGCTCCCGGCGCAACCCTCTGCCGCCAGCTGCTCGCCTCCGCACACCCGCCAGATGCGCAGGGAAAGCTCCTCCCGGCTGATCAGCCTGGCGAATACCAGGTTGATGCCATCGGCGAACGCCCCCGCCGCCTCGACCTCCCGGCCGAACTCCGAAAGCGCCAGGGGCGAGCCGCCGGGAAAAAACACCGCCTGCAAGCCGTCCAGGCGCACGGGCGTGTAGTTCAGCTCCCGGTCCATCAGCCGCAGCGTGCGGGTGAAGGTTTCCGCGGAACGTTCGCGAAGGCAGTCGTTGCGGTCCCAGTACGTCGGGGGGCCCGATGGCAGGGTGATGTTGTGCGCATCCAGCACCTCCACGGCGGTGGCCGCGCCGGGCAGCTCCACGGTGAAGGTCTCCGAGCCTGCCAGGCCGGCATCGAAGGCGTAGCGGGCCACGCAGCGCACGGCCAGCGGATCGGCGCCGGCTTCGCCGCCTTGCGGGTTGAAGCAGGCTATCCCCAGGCGGGCCCCGGCGTTCTTGCGCACCAGCGCCAACCCCATGGCCCCCACGCCGAAGTGGCGGCTGCAGATCTGGGCGGACAGGTCCGGCAGGTGTTCCGCCCGCAGCCCCGAGTTCTTGAGGGCATCGAGCACGATATAGTCTGCTCCGCAGCTCTGGAGTTTGATGAACTGAATTTCCATGCGAATCGCGCCATTATAACGCAGACGCCGCAGTAGAGCCAACCGCTGAGGGTTGCCAAGCCAGCCCGCCCCGAACATAATGGCCTGGTGAATGTCAGCGTCATCGGGGCCGGCGCCGTGGGCTGCCTGCTGGGCGGGCTGGCACTGGAGGGCGGTCATGAGGTGAGCTTCTGCGGAAGCGCAGAGGCGAACAGGCAGCTCGCTTCCCGGGGACTTAGGCTGGTCTTGGCGGAGCGCTGGGTGCGCCTGCCGAGGGTGCGAACCGGGGAGCAGGCCCGGAGCAAGCCCGATTTGATTTTGGTCGCGCTCAAACGCCATCAGCTCAAGGAGCTCAAACGGCTGCCGGGGGCGCAGCCGGGTGCGCCGATTTTCTTTCTCAACTGCGAGCCCGAGGATGCGCGCTCCCTGATCCCTCCCGACGGAGAGCCGCTTTGGGGCTACACCCTGCTCACCTCGGTGCTGCTCCAGCCCGGTGAGGTGGAGCTCGCCTCGAGGCGGTCCTGCCTGCTGCTGAGCAGACACCCCCGCCTGGAACAGCTTGCCCCGGCCTGGAGGGCCGGCGGTCTGGAGGTGCACCAGACCGAGGATTTGGATCAGTGCGCCCGCTCGTTTTTCCTCTGGCAGCTGCTATTCCTCCCCGTAGCCCTCTGCCATTCCACCTATGAGCACTTCCTGCTGTCCGAGGAAGGCCGGCGGGTGGCCGCCGGCGTGCTGCAGGAGGGGCTGGAGACCTTCAAGCGCCTGGGCCGCAAGCTGCGCAGGCTTCCGTTCATGGATCCCCAAGAGTTGCTGGCCGCGATACAGAAACATCCAGGCGAGCCGGCCTCATCCGAGGCGCGGCCTGACCGGGCCTACAACAGCCTGCTGCAGTCGATCCTTCGCGGGCGGAAGACCGAGGTCAGGGAGCTCAATGAGAAGCTGGTGCGCCTGGCCACGGAGGCGGGCGTGGATCCCCGCTGGAACTGGCGGCTGGCACAGAAGCTGAGCCGGGTGGTGCAGGTCGGCTTTTACGGCGGCCCGCTGGAGCTCTGCCGGGCGCTGGAGTGAGGTGCAGGCCATGAACGAGGGTTTCGCGCGCAGGGTTGCAGCCGCGGTCCGTTCCGTGCCCTTGCGGGAGGGGGAGCAGCCCGCCGTCGGGGTGATCCTGGGCTCGGGTCTGGGCTCCTTCGCCGACACCATCGCCGGCAGGGAGATCCCCTACCGCCGGATCCGGGGCTTCCCCCAGCCCACGGTGGAAGGGCATAGAGGCCTGCTCAAGATAGGCGGCTCGGCCGTGGTGGCCAGCGGGCGCTTCCACTACTACGAGGGCTTCGGCATGGACGACGTGGTGCTGCCGGTATTCCTCCTGCACGGGCTGGGCGTGCGCACCCTGGTGATCACCAACGCCGCGGGCGGGATCAACCGCGACTATCGGGCCGGAGACCTGGTGCTGATCCGGGACCACATCAACCTCATGGGGGCCCATCCCCTGCGCGGCCCGCACCTGGAGGGCTTCGGTCCCCGCTTCCCGGACATGAGCCTGGCCTATCCTCGAGAGCTACGCCAGACGGCCAGAGAGGCGGCCGGGAAGCCTCTGCACGAGGGAATCTACGCCGCTTTCAGCGGGCCGACTTATGAGACCCCGGCGGAGGTGCGGATGGCCGAAAGGCTGGGGGCCGACTTGGTCGGGATGTCCACGGTGCCGGAAGTGCTGGCCGCCTGTTTCCTGGGCCTGCGGGTGCTGGGCATCTCCTGCGTGACCAACATGGCCGCTGGCATTCTCGATCGCCCGCTCAGCCACCAGGAGGTGGTGGAAACCGCCGCGCGGGTCATGCCCGACTTCATACGGCTGCTCGAAGAGCTGTTGAGGCGGCTCAGCGCCTGAGCGCTTCCTCCGCATGACCGTCGAAGAACGCTTCCTGCCCGAAGTCATAGCCTCCATCCGCAGATCGATTCTGGAAGCCTCGGGCAACGAGGTGCTGGTGATCGGCCGGCTGGATCCTGAGGGCAGGGTGGCGGAGAGCGGCGTAGCCGCCCGGGGCGACGTGCAGGCGGTGCCGGCGCTGGAGCCGTTCCTATCGAAGGGCGATGTGGTGATCCACAACCATCCTTCCGGCAGGCTCAGCCCGAGCGCCGCGGACCTGGGCATCGCCTCCCAGCTCGGCGCCCAGGGGGTCGGTTTCTACATCGTCGACAACCCGGTGGAGCGGGTGTACGTGGTGGCCGAGCCGGTGCTGCTGAAACGGATCGCGCCGCTGCAGGAGGCGGAGCTGGCCCGGCACCTCGAGCGGGGTGGAAGCCTGAGCCGCCTGTACCCGGAGTTCGAGGAGCGGGCCTGCCAGGTGAAGATGGCGCAGTTCGTGGCCTCGGGGTTCAACCGCGATGAAATTCTCGCCGCCGAGGCCGGAACCGGGGTCGGCAAGTCCCTGGCCTACCTGCTGCCCGCTTTCCAGTGGGTCCTGGACAACGAAGAGCGCGTGGTGGTGTCCACGGCCACCATCAACCTGCAGCAGCAGCTGGTGGACAAGGACATCCCGCTGGTCATCCGGATGCTCGGCAGGGACCCGGGCGCCTACCTGGTCAAGGGAAGGGGGAACTACCTCTGCCGCACGCGCCTCGCGGAGGCCCAGGAGGAGGCCTCCCTGTTCGACGAGCCGGAAGGAGGGCTGGCGGCGCTCCGCGAATGGGCCGAAGCGACCCCCTCGGGCTCGCGCAGCGACCTGCCGGCCTACCCGAGCGACGAGCTGTGGTCGCGGGTCTGCTCCGAAGCGGACGCCTGCCTGGGCCTGCGCTGCCCGCACCGCGAGGGCTGCTTCGTGCTCAAGGCCCGGCGCGAGGCCGCCGCGGCCCGGATCCTGGTGGCCAACCACCACCTGCTGTTCTCCGACCTGGCCATGCGCCTGGGCGGCACCGGGTACGACGTCGCCGCGGTGCTGCCTCCTTTTCAGCGGATCATCTTCGACGAGGCCCACAACATCGAGCGCAGCGCGACCTCCTACTTCTCGGTGCAGTTCAGCCGCCTGCAGGTAGCCAAGATCGCCGGCAGGCTGTACAAGGAGAAGAAGCGGAAACGGCACGGCCTGATCCTCGGTTTGGAGCGGCTTTTCGAGGGCAGGGAAAGGGTGTCCGAGATCCGGAGGACGATCGCCGAGGTGCTGGCTTCGGCCGAGTCGCTGGACGCCTCGGCCCTGGCCCTGATGGAAGGGCGGTCGGCCTTGCGCCTCCCGCCAGGGCTTCCGGGCGGCGCTCCGGAGGGCAGGCTGGCACCCTCCCTCATGGAGCTCATCCGCTCGATCGGCCTGCTCGCCAGCCAGCTCGAGCGGCTGTTCGACGAATTGGAGGGACAGGCGGGGACGCCGGAGGATTATTTCGTCTACGAGTGCCGCATCCAGCAGCGGCGCCTGCAGGCAGTGGCCGAGATAGCCCAGCGCTTCCTCCGCCCGCCGGAGCGCCCGGCGGATGTGTTCTGGCTGGAAGCCCGCAAGGACCATCTGGGTGAGCCGTACGTCCGCTTCACGATCACACCGCTGACCATCGCGCCGATGATGGCCGAGGCCGTGTACCGGCCGTACCGCTCGGTCCTCTTCACCTCCGCCACGCTGACCGTCGGGGGTGACTTCGGCTACTGGAAGAGGCGGGTCGGCTTGACCCAGCTGCGCTTCCGGGAATCGCGGGAGGCGGCCTTTCCCTCCCCCTTCGACTACGAAAGCAACGTGCTGCTCGGAGTCCCGACCGAGGCCCCCGAGCCGGACCATGAAGGTTACCGCCGGTTCGTGGCCGACTACCTGCGCCAGGCCCTGGCCATATCCGAGGGGCGCGCCCTGGTGCTGTTCACCTCCTATGCCCTGCTTCAGGAAACCTACCAGGCCGTCAGCCCGGAGCTGGCCGCCGCAGGCATCCCGCTGATGCGCCAGGGAGAGGATGACCGGGGGAGGCTGCTGCGGCGGTTCCGGGAGGATGCGGCCAGCGTGCTGCTGGCAACGGATTCTTTCTGGGAAGGGGTGGACGCTCCGGGGGAAACCCTGGAGCTGGTCGTCCTGACCCGCCTGCCGTTCCGCGTGCCTTCGGACCCGGTGCTGCAGGCGCGGATGGACAGCCTGAAGGAAGAGGGCAGGGACCCGTTTTACGAGCTTTCCCTGCCGGATGCCGTGGTCCGCCTGCGCCAGGGCTTCGGCAGGCTGATGCGCCGGCAGGACGACCGGGGCGCGGTGTTGATCCTGGATTCCCGGGTGGTCCGCAAGCCTTACGGCCGGGTATTCCTGGACTCCCTGCCGCGCTGCCGCACGGTGCTCGCCCCCGGGCCCGAGCTGCTGTCCGAGCTGGCGGCGTTCTTCGCCACCTGGCGTAAAAAAAAGGACGCATCCCTCTGATGCGTCCCCACACTGCAGGAAAGCTCCTGCCGCCGCTCAGGACTGGATGACGGCCAGGATGTCGGACATCTTGACGATGAGCTGCTCTTCGCCCTCCACTTTGATCGTCGAGCCGGCGTACTTGTCGTAGATGACGCGGTCCTTGGGCTTGACCTTGATGGCCTCATCGTCCCCGACGGCGACGACGATCCCTTCCTGGGTTTTTTCCTGCGCCGTCTGGGGAATGTAGATGCCGCCGGCGGTCTTGGTCTCCATTTCCACCATTTTCACCAGAACGCGGTCGCCCAGAGGTTTGATTTTCATTCGCTTTTCCTCCTGAACAATACGTGTAGTTTTGAGTCGTTTACGGGTTTCGATTCAACGAGAATATAATGAATCGGGCCGGGTGTAGTCAACCTCAACGAGCTGCGGGATTCCAGTTGCCGATACCCGACAGGTGTAGGTATCATTACGGTAAGATATGGAGTGCTGGAGGGGTGATTATCATCGCGGGATCCACGCCTTGGCCCGACATGACCCGGCGGCGGCGGCGATGCACCTTTCGCGAGCGCTCAAGGATTGTCCGGTAAGCAGCCGGCGCAGCCTGTCCCAGCTACTCTTCTACCTGGGAGTCGCGCTGCAGCGCCTCGGGCTGTCCAACTCCGCGATTCGGGCCTGGATCGCGGCCCAGCGCGCCCACAAGCTGCGGCGCAACCGGGAGCTGCTCGAGCGCTACGCCAATCACTATGGCATGGCCAAGCAGAGCTGCGACGACCTGGACGACTGGCAGGCGTTCTACTCGATCCAGCTAATGCGTTACCTGCGCGGGTTCAACAAGCGCACCCTGACCAGCAGCACCGAACGCTCGATGCTGCGGGAGATCATCCACCAGCACTGGGCGGGCCTCCTGAAGTCCGGGGTCCTCGCCGGAAGGAGACCGGAGGAGAAATCGGAGATCTTCCGGGCTGCCCGGATCGACTATCCCCTGTTCTACATGGGAGAGGAAAAAGAGCCGGTGCTGCGGGTGAACTTCGAGACCGGAAAGAGGTTCAAACCGGGGGATCGCTGCTTCTGCGGCAGCGGGCTGCCTTTCCTGGCCTGTTGCGGCAGGACGCCCGGCGAAGATGAGCTGTCGATCGGGATTTTCTGACCCAAAAAAACGTCTCCTGGCAATAATCGGGTCATTTTTACTCGATTTCTTCCAGAGCTCTGCGGCAGTCGAATAGCTTTTTCTAATTCCTTAAGTTGCAAAGAATTACTACTCAGGAGAGGCCGGGGTTTGGTATGTTATTTGCATGATTATAAATAGACTTATGGAGGAAAAAATGTCAGTATCTAAAAAAGTCCTTTTGCACAGCCGAGAAAGCCGCAACGACGATGAAAATATTCTATCAATATATTTGAAGGAAATCAACCGCATCCCTCTGCTCAGCCGAGATGAGGAAGAGGATTGCGCCAGCAGGGCGGCCAAAGGGGACCAGCAGGCCAAGAACAAGCTGATCAAGGCCAACCTGCGTTTCGTGGTCAATGTGGCCAAAAAGTATCAAAACCAAGGCCTTCCTCTGGCGGACCTGATCAGCGAGGGCAACATCGGCTTGATGAACGCCATCGAGCGCTTCGACGTGTCCAAGGGCTACCACTTTATCTCTTACGCCGTCTGGTGGATCCGGCAGGCCATCCTGAAGGCCATATGCGAGAAGTCCCGTATGATCCGCCTGCCGCTGAACCGGGCCAATGAGCTGGTTCAGATCGAGAAGGTGCGCAAGGAACTGGCCGGCAGCGGCCGCGGGGATTCCGAGATCACCGAGATCGCCAGGCAGCTGGACATGGACCAGGATCACGTGGCCGAGCTGCTCAACATCTCCCGCGACCTGGTCTCCCTGGATACCCCCATCTACGATGAAAAGGACTCCTCGCTGCTCAGCGATTTCGTGGAGGACAAGGGTTACAAGCAGCCGCATGAAGCGGCGGTCGACCAGGCCCTGGTGGAGGAGATCAACCAGGTTCTCAGCACCCTGAGCCAGAAGGAAGCGGACATCATCCAGTACCGTTTCGGGCTGAACGGGCGAAGACCCATGTCGCTGAAGGAGATCGGCACCCGCTACAAGCTGACCAAGGAGCGCATCCGCCAGATCGAGAAAAAGGCGCTGAAACGGTTGCAGCATCCCTCGCGCAGCAGCCCTCTGCGGGCGTACCTCAATTGAAGTCCGCCCGATAACATATATCTCCGCTGTGGAAACACGCCCGCCCAGGGCGTGTTTCAGTTTTCCCTCGACTTGACATTGCCCGCCGCTTTGGGTATTCCTTTGGCAAAGCATCCATCGTTCGCGAGCTGCAGAAAGGAGCCTAACCAGATGAGCCCAGAATCCAGGAATCAGAAACCGTCGAAATATGTTTACCTTTTCGGAGGCGGCAGGGCCGACGGCACCGAAAAGATGAAGAACCTGCTCGGCGGCAAGGGCGCCAACCTGGCCGAAATGGCCGGACATCCCGCGCTGCGCCTGCCGGTTCCCGCCGGTTTCACGATCACCACCGAGGTGTGCGTCCATTACTTTAATAAAAAAGGCAGGTTTCCGGCCGGCCTCGAGCCGCAGGTCCTCCGGGGCCTGGCGCACATCGAGCGGATCATGAGCCACAGGTTCGGAGATCCGGAAAATCCGCTCCTGGTTTCGGTGCGCTCCGGGGCCAGGCGGTCGATGCCGGGCATGATGGAGACGGTGCTGAACGTGGGGCTGAACGAAAAAACGGCGCAGGGCCTGATCAAGGCGACCGGCAACCCGCGCTTCGTCTACGACGCCTACCGCCGGCTCATCCAGATGTACTCGGATGTGGTCATGGAGAAGGCCGAGGGGATCGAGCCCGCCGAGGGGATGGGCGTGCGGCAGCAGCTGGAGCGCGAGCTGGCCAAGATGAAGCAGGCCAGGGGCGTGAAGCAGGACACCGAGCTCGCGGCCGTGGATCTCAAGGCGCTGATCGGGATCTACAAGGCCAAGGTGCGGGAGGTCCTGGGCCAGGATTTCCCCGAGGACCCGCTGGAGCAGCTTTGGGGCGGGATCCGCGCCGTCTTCCAGAGCTGGAACGGAAAACGGGCCGTATCCTACCGGCGCATCGAGGGCATCCCCGACGAGTGGGGGACCGCCGTGAGCGTACAGGCCATGGTTTTCGGCAATATGGGCAACGACTCCGGCACCGGGGTGGCCTTCACCCGCAACCCGGCCACCGGGGAGGACGTCTTTTACGGCGAGTGGCTGCCCAACGCCCAGGGAGAGGACGTGGTGGCGGGAATCCGCACCCCCTATCCGATCAACGAGGCCGGAAAATCGGAGCATACCGCCGGCCTGCCTTCGCTGGAGAGCCAGTTTCCCGCGATCTACAGGGAGCTGGACACCATCCAGAAACGCCTGGAGAAGCACTATCGGGACATGCTCGACCTGGAGTTCACGATCGAGAAGGGCAAGCTGTGGATGCTGCAGTGCCGGGTCGGCAAACGCAACGGCCCGGCGGCCGTGCGCATGGCGGTGGAGATGGTCCGGGAGAAGCTGATCGGCCCTGAGGAGGCGGTCTTGCGCATCAGCCCGGCCCAGCTCGATGAGCTGCTGCACCCGATCATCGACCCGCTCAAGGAGAAGGACGCCATAGCCCTGGTAAAAGGCCTGCCGGCGGGCCCCGGCGGCGCCGTGGGGCAGGTGGTGCTCACGGCCAAGGACGCCGTGGAGTGGACCCAGGCGGGCAAGCAGGTCATCCTGGTGCGCGAGGAGACCAACCCCGAGGATGTGGAGGGGATGCGGGCGGCCCAGGGCATCCTGACCGCCCGGGGCGGCATGACCTCCCACGCCGCTTTGGTGGCCCGCGGCTGGGGCAAGTGCTGCATCGTGGGCGCCGGAGAAATCCATGTGGAGGTGCCCATGCGCCGGCTCACCGTGAAGGGCACGGTGGTCAAGGAAGGGGACTGGATCACCCTGAACGGCACCAAGGGCAGCGTGTACCTCGGATCCCTGCCGCTGATCAAGGCCGCGGGGGAGAATCCCAACTTCGTGGCCTTCATGGGCCTGTGCGACCGGGTGAAGAAGCTCGGCGTGCGCACCAACGCCGACACGCCCCAGGATTCCCAGAAAGCCCGCGATTTCGGCGCCGAGGGAATCGGCCTGTTCCGCTTCGAGCACATGTTCTACGGCGAGGGCTCGGACCGGCCCCTGTTCCTCCTGCGCCGCATGATCGCCTCCAAGACCGAGGCCGAAAGACGCAGGGCGCTCGAAGAGCTGTTCCCATATATGAAGGAAGACGTGAAAAAAACCATGAAGGTCATGGACGGCCTGCCCGTCACCTTCCGCTACCTGGACCCGCCGCTGCACGAGTTCGTGCCGACCCGCCCGGAGGAGAGGCAGCGGCTGGCCGCCGACCTCGGCATCTCCACGGAGGAGTTCAACAAGCGGGCGGACAGCCTGCACGAGTCCAACCCGATGATGGGCCACCGCGGAGTGCGGCTCGGGATCTCCTATCCCGAGATGACCGAGGTGCAGACCCAGGCCATCCTGGAGGCGGCAGCGGAGCTCATCCAGGAGGGCTTCGATGCCCGGCCGGAGCTCATGATCCCCGTGACCGCGGAGGTCGCCGAGATCGAGGATCAGCGGAAGATCATCGAGAAGGTCTACGCTCAGGTGCTGGCCAAGTTCAAGCTGCCTAAGGGCAAGCCGGAGCTGGTGATCGGGACCATGATCGAGATCCCCAGGGCCTGCATCACGGCGGACAAGTTCGGCGCCGCCTGCGCCTTCTTCTCCTTCGGCACCAACGACCTGACCCAGATGGGCTACGGATTCTCGCGCGATGACATCGGCAGCTTCCTGCCCCGCTACCTGGAAAAGAACATCCTGCCGGCCGACCCGTTCCAGACCATCGACCAGGAGGGCATCGGCGAGCTGGTGCGGATGGGCATCACCAAGGGCCGGGCGGCGAACCCCAAGCTGAAGATCGGCATCTGCGGGGAGCACGGCGGCGACCCGGACTCGGTCAGGTTCTGCCACCGTGTCGGTATGACCTACGTGTCCTGTTCGCCCTACCGCGTCCCGCTGGCCAAGCTGGCGGCGGCGCAGGAGGCGGCGGCCGACATGGCCGTGAAAGCGGCCTCTGCCCGGCCGGCGGTGAAGGCCGCCGCGGCCAAGGCTGCTTCAGCCAGAAAGGCCCCGGTCAGGAAACCGCCGGCCAAGAAGAAAGCGGCCAAGAAGGCACCGTCCAAGGCGCCGGTGAAGAAAAAGTAAGGCCGCCGCGCCAGGGAGCGATGCTCAGAGCCTGAGCCCGGCCAGGATACGCAGAAAATCCTCCGGGGAAGGGGCAACAACCTCGACCTCCCGCCCGTCCAGCGGATGGCGAAATCGCACCCGCTCCGCGTGCAGGCCCTGGCGGGGCGGCAGTGATGCATCGAGCCTGCAGCCGTTGGCCAGGTAATGCTGGAACAGGGACTCGTCGGAGTAAAGTAAATCCCCCCACACCGGATGGCCGCGGGCTGCGAAGTGCACGCGGATCTGGTGCTGCCTGCCGGTAAGCGGCCTGGCGGCCACCAGGGTATACCCATTCAAGGTCTGCAAGGTCTCGTATTCCGTCACTGCCGGCAGGCCGTCGGCCCGCACGGCCCTTTTCAGCTCGATCCGGCTGGCCTCGTCCCTGCCGATGGGGTCGGCAATCCGCCCGCAGCGGGGCTCCACCCTGCCGCGCACGATCGCGAGGTACCGTTTCTCCACCCCGCCGCGGGCGATCAGCCGGTGCAGGGCGAGCAAGGCCTGGCGGTGCTTGGCGATGAGCACCACCCCGCTGGAGAACAGGTCCAGCCGGTTCACCAGGCAGGGGTAGAAGGCCGGATCTCCGCGGAGCAGGCTGCGGGCGATCTCCTCCCGGAGCCTGTGCCGCACCGCCTGGATGACCGTGCCGGCCTGCTTTCGGCCGGCCGGGTGCACCGGCACTCCGGCGGGCTTATCCACGGCCAGCAGGTGGGCGTCCTCGAAAAGAACCTCCGGCACCCAAGGCGGTCTCGGATCGTCGCCGGGCCGGTAGCGGATTTCCACCGTGTCCCCCTCCCTGAGGCGGGTGGAGGTGGAAAGCCGGTTGCCGTTGACTAGCACCTCGCCGCCCATGATCTTGCGCTTTAAGAGACTTCGAGAGAGGAACGCGGCCTGCAGGCCGAGGAACAGGTCGGCCCGCAGGCCCGCCTGCTCCGGCCCAACCCGGTAGGCCTCCTGCAGCTCATCGGAGCGCCCGTGGCCGGGCGCGAAA
>Ga0315280_10003952_pt1 | contig 22295 bp, 22 predicted proteins | sample YL17G06_40_MG_FD_203697 | JGI IMG/M metagenome (GOLD analysis project Ga0315280, IMG submission 203697) | Sediment microbial communities from Yellowstone Lake, YNP, Wyoming, USA - YL17G06_40 | ecosystem: Environmental > Aquatic > Freshwater > Lake > Sediment | place: USA: Wyoming | collected...
TTGATTTCCTTAAGATTGGTATAATTTTCGATAGGGGTTTCCTCAAATGACCATTGGAACTTTTTGGTTCCCTCAGTTAATTCATCTGTATCCAAGGAAGCCGTGCTTTCGTTCCGTGCGATTTTATCTTCGAATTGCCAGAGCTGATCTAAGGAAATTAATACCGCTTGATTATAAGTTTCGGTTTGCTGGAAAATCTGTAAAGAAGTAATGTACGAACCTAAAACAGCGATTAACCCCGTAGCCACGACCGCTACCGCGACCATGATTTCCACAAACGTAAATCCCTGTTCGGGTGATTTTTGAATGTGCTTCATAGCAGCGTTGTTGATCGATTATGTCTAACGGGTTATAGTTGGCTGTATTCCGCTATACTAAAGTATAACATAATGCCGCGCACTTCGTCCCGACGTTACGTCGGGGCGGGGTGTTATACCTGTGGTATAAAGCGGAACTGCCATACTATTTCCAATTGCCGATGTCGTCATCGTTGCCTTCTTGCCCATCCGGACCGGTTGAATAAAGGTCATAATCCTTCGAGTGTGTGCCGGGCGTTTTATATTTATAAGGTTTTTGCCAAGGATCCATCGGTAGTTTTTTAAGATAAGGGCCATTCCATTGTTCCGGCACAGGCGAAGTTGAGGGTTTGTCCATTAAGGCTTGTAATCCTTGTTCGGTACTAGGGAAAAAACCATTTTCTAATTCATAGAGATCGAGCATTTTACCAATGGTTTGGATATCGGCCAGCGCGACTTTTTGCTGAGCGATTTTGGTTTTCCCCACCAGGCGTGGGACGACCATCGCCGCTAGAATACCGATAATTATCACGACGAGCATAAGTTCAATCAGGGTAAAGCCGCCGTTTTTACGTCTCATAATAGTATCCTCCATATTGTATTTGATGTCAATTGCCACCTATAAGCTAATTAAATACATTATAGTCTCTGGGTCAAGAGTTTCTTATTGTAAATTCTTGACAATAATTACCATATCTCTAAAATTAGTTGCCTTAACTTGCATATCGAATAAATATAAAACCGAAACCGCAAAAAGGGGGATAACGTATGCCAAAATTTCCTTGGTTGACACGTGATAATGAAACCAGAAATCATTACCTTTGGGGCGAGGAACATTTCGGAACTACGCCACCCTGCGTGATTTATGAGAAAAAGCCTTTAATTAATCCGGCTAATCAACAGGTCGTTAAAGATTTATATACGACCTGGATTACGCTTAATAATCCGGAGCAGTACAATTCGTATACCACCAAGATGGTTAAAGGGGTGATTGCCGGGTTCCAGCGCGCTTCGGCCGATAACTCAGTCGGCGCGGTCGTTTTTACCGCCATGGGTGATAAGGCGTTCTGTTCCGGCGGTAATACCAAAGAATACGCGGAATATTATTCCGCTAATCCAACCGAATATGGTAATTACATGGATTTGTTTAATGCCATGGTCGATGCTATTTTGAACTGCAAGAAACCGGTTATCTGCCGGGTTAATGGTATGCGCGTGGCTGGGGGACAAGAAATTGGGATGGCTTGTGATTTGGCTATCTCATCCGACATGGCCATTTACGGCCAGGCCGGTCCGCGGCACGGTTCGGCTCCGGATGGTGGCGCCACGGATTTCCTACCGCTCTTTATCGGTATGGAAAATTCCCTGTGGAGCTGTGTTTCGTGCGAGATGTGGAGCGCTTACAAGATGAAACGTCTGGGTTTGATTACTAAAGTCGTGCCCGTACTTAAAAAGGATGGACAATTTATTCGGAATCCTTTGGTAGTTACCGAGCACTATGTCGAAGATGGTGAAATAGTTTACGGCGAACCTAAAAAGGGCAAGGCGGTTGATGAAGCTAAAGCCCTTATCAAAGCTGCCAAGATTGATTTCGAGTTGTTAGATAAAGCGGTTAATGAAATTATCTGGACACTGAATAATCTTATGCCGGGTTGTTTGGCTAAGACGATTGATAGTATTCGGCTCAAGAAGAAAGCCAATTGGGACCAGCAAAAACTGCCCAACCGGCACTGGTTAGCGGCGAATATGTCGACCGAAGCCTTTATCGGGTTTAATGCTTTTAATTCCCGCAAAGCTACCGGTAAGGACGTGATTGATTTTATTAAATATCGTCAATTATTGGCTCAAGGCCATGCGTTTGATGATGAATTGATTAACGAAGTTCTTCCGAAACCGCAAGGAGGTAAGTAGTTTTATGGATTTAGCCAATAAATCAGCCATTGTCACCGGCGGCAGTTTGGGTATTGGTTCGGCGATTGCCCTCGATTTAGCCAAGAACGGCGCGAACGTCGCTATGAATTATCGCAAGCACGCTGAAGAAGCGGAAAAGATTGCCGAGCAAATCAGGGCGTTGGGCCGCAAGGCGTTAGTCGTTAAAGCCGATGTCTCCAGTTTCAAGGATGCGGAAAATATGGTGAAGCAGGTGGTCGAGACTTTCGGTCGTGTAGATATTTTGGTTAATAACGCCGGCATTAATATGGATAGCGTAATCTGGAAAATGACCGAGGAGCAATGGGATCAGGTAATCAATATCAATCTTAAAGGATATTTCAATTATATCAGAGCGGTTGCGGGGTTGTTCAAACAGCAGAATTACGGAAAGATTGTCAATTTGACATCCATCAACGGGATGCGCGGCAAATTCGGTCAGTCTAACTATACTGCTTCCAAAGCCGGGATTATCGGCCTGACTAAATCCGTGGCCCGTGAATTAGGTAAATTCAGTGTGAATGTTAATGCAATAGCGCCGGGTTTAATTGAAACCGATATGGTGCGCAGCGCGCCGGAAGAAGTCAGGCAGAAAGCCTTGGCCGAGATCGTCATGGGCCGTATCGGGCAACCGGAAGAAGTGGCGCAGGTTGTGAGTTTCCTTTGCTCAGAAAAGGCGCGTCATATTACGGGTGAGGTCATCAAGGTAGATGGCGGTCAGTATATTTAGTAAGGAGTAAAAATGTCCGAATATAAGAATATTATTATCGATAAATCAGAATCGATTGCGCGTATTACTTTGAATCGCCCGCCGCTCAATGTGTTAAATATTGAGGCGATGAAAGAAATCACGGCGGCGTTAGAAGGTTTGGTCAATGATAATAATATCAAAATGGTGGTATTTCTCGCGAATGGTAAGGCTTTCTCCGCCGGTGTTGACGTTAGCGAACACATGGGTAATAAAGCCGCGGAAATGATTAAAAGCTTCCACGACATTTTCCGTACCATGATTAAACTGAATAAACTGACTCTGGCTGTGGTCAATGGTTCGGCGATCGGTGGGGGCTGTGAATTGGTGGCTTTCTGTGATTTTATTATCGCGTCGGAAGCATCCAAGTTCGGACAGCCGGAAATCCAGGTTGGCGTGCTGCCGCCCATTGCCTGTATTATTTTCCCGCAGATCATTGCCCGGAAAAAAGCCTTGGAATTATTGCTGAGCGGCGCTTTGATATCTGCCGCTGAGGCCGAACAGATCGGGTTAATCAATAAATGCGTGCCGGCTGATAAACTGGATGAAGAAGCCACTAAGTTCATCAATAAATTTAACGGATTGAGCAGTGTGGTTTTAGCTCATACCCGCCAGGCAACTTTAGGCCGGTTTAATAAGGAGTTTTTAGATTATCTTACGGAAGTGGAAGATAACTATCTTAATAAACTTATGAAGACCGAAGACGCTAATGAAGGCCTGAAGGCTTTCCTGGAAAAGCGTAAACCGGAGTGGAAAAATAAGTAGCAAGGAGTAATGTATGAAAGAGATGTTTCAGGAATGGTATAAAAGCCGCCATGAATACGTTCGCGAATGGAAGAAGAAACATAAAGACGGCAAAGTCATGGGTTATTTCTGTACGTATGTCCCGGAAGAGATACTTTACGCGGCCAATATTCTGCCCGTAAGAATTCTGGGCAGTCACGAATCTCAGGACGTGACCGAACCGCATATCTTTGCTATGTATTGTCCGTTCTGCCGCGATTGCCTGGCTCAAGGGCTTAAAGGCCGGTATAATTATTTAGACGGTATTATGATTGCCCAATCGTGTCTTCATATCCGCCAGGCCTTTACCAGCTGGCAACAGCATATTCCGGTTGATTATAATTATTATCTGCCCATGCCGCATTTTGTGCAGAATCCGGCGGCCCGGCCGTATCTTAAGGCTGAACTGGTGGCTTTCAAGAAATCACTTGAAGATTGGCTGGGTAAAAAGATTACGGATGCTGATTTAGATAGGGGTATTGACATAATGAATACTAACCGGCGTTTGTTACGTCAGATATACGAAACCGAACCCAATGGTTTGAGCGGTTTGGATAAAATGTATATGGCCGTGACCGCGCAGATGATTGATAAGAACGAGCACAGTCGTGTACTCGAAGAATTACTGAAAGAGATTAAGGCCAAGAAACCGCAACCGGATTCAGCGGTTCGTTTAATGCTCGTAGGCAGCGAAGATGATGATACCGAATTCGTGAGAATGGTTGAATCAGTCGGGGCTCGCATTGCGATTGACGACCATTGCACCGGCACCCGTTATTTCTGGAATCAGGCTGTGCCTGATCCCAAACAACCCAATGATCGTTTGCAGACCATTGCCAATCGTTATATCGATCGCCCGGCTTGTCCCACTAAGGATTGGCCCGAGCGTAAACGATTGCCGCATATTGCTAAATTAGCCCAGGATTATAAGGTTCAGGGCGCGATTGTTATCCAGCAGAAATTCTGCGATCCGCATGAACTCGATATCCCGTCGATTATCAAGATGTTTAAGTCCAAGAATATTCCGACGCTCTTCCTGGAATTTGATGTCACCGTGCCGATCGGGCAGTTTAAGACCCGTGTGGAAGCGTTCCTGGAAATGATCGGGCAGGATGAGTTATTCTAATAGAGATATAAAAATATAACAGGAGGTATATTCTTTATGACTAAGTATCCAACCGAACAATTAAAGTGCTGGAATAAGGCCAAGGAAATCAGAGAAAACTTTTATAAGAACTACGCGACCGCCAAAGATAAAGGCGGTATCCGCTGGGCGGGTGGCGCCTGGTCTTTCGGCGCGATTCCGGCCGGTCTGGGCGATGATGTTTATATGATAACCGGCGAACCCTACGGCGCGAGCGTGGCCTGGAATAAGGATTTCGCGGTGGAATGTCAGGAAGCGGCTGAGAAAGCCGGCTTTGCCCGCGACCTCTGCGCTTACATGCGCAATTATTGGGGTTCCATGATTCTTGATAAATACGCCTTCGGCGGCAAATTTCCCAAGCCGGATTTTATCTGGCAGGATCATATCTGCTGCAGTCACGCCAAGTGGTATCAGGTAGTCAGTGAATATGAAAAAGTCCCCATGTTCTGCACTGATGTTTCGACCGGTCCTTACAGCGAACTTAACGAGAGCCGTTTGAAATATGTCGTCGATCAACTGCATGAAGGCATTCTTTGGTTGGAAAAGGTTAGCGGTCGTAAATATAACGATCAAAAACTCATTGATGCGGTTTATAGCGAGTGTGAAGCGACAGCAACCTGGGCTGAGGTTTGCGTTCTGAATAAAACTATCCCCGCGCCCCTGGATGAAAAGACCATGTATTCATTATATGTTCTGGGCACATTAATGAAACATAGCCCGATTGTCAGGGATTTCTATAAAGAATTAAGAGATGAAGTTAAAGACCGTGTGAAACGCGGTATCGCGGCCGTGCCTAACGAGCGTTGTCGTGTGATGAGCGATACCCAGCCGCCCTGGGCATTTCTCAAAGTATTCAGATATTTAGAGAAGTTTGGCTGCGTATCCATCGGTTCGCTTTATACCTTCGGCTTAATCGGTATGTGGGAAGATAAACCGGACCTGCCTGCGCCGCGACCGGGCAAGTTCTTTGTCTATGCAATTAAATGCGATGATGATAGCATTTATATAGGGCAAACCGATGATTTGCCTCGTCGTTGGCAAGAACATTTGGAAGGTACTGCTGCCGACTGGACAAGTTCACATAAGCCAGTTTCTATCGTTCACTATGAAGAGTATAGTACACGGGAAAAAGCCGTCAAGCGCGAGCAAGACCTGAAAACAGGTTTTGGTAGAAAATGGTTAATAAGGGAAATAGAAGCGGGTCGGGCGCGGCAGGCAGGTGGCACCTGGGGTCCCAAGACTACGCCCCAGCAAAAGGGTATTAAGATTAAGACCCGTGATGAAGCCTTACGCGTTATCGCGGATTGGACGCTTTCCCGTCCGGAATACCAGCATTTCTACGACCCGGCTTTGAAGAGCGCGATGATGGTTCGAATCGCCAAGGAATGGAAACTTAATGGCGTAATGCTTCATTATAACCGCGGTTGCGAAGGCCTGAGTCTGGGTATTGCGGAAAACCGGTTGGCCATTCAAAAGGCTGGATTCCCGGTCATGACTTTCGAAGGTAATATGGGTGATGAACGCGAGTTTGACGAAGGCCGCACCATGACGCGTATTGATACGTTTATGGAAACGTTGGGATTGAATAAATTAGAGGATTAGATAACCCAATTAATCATTAACTAAATTATCAAGGAGTAAGAAGATGATTACTGCAGGTGTTGATATGGGGGCGAAGACCATTAAGATTGTGCTTTTTAAGGATGGCAAGATTATCGGTAAGAATATTATACTGGGTGGATTTGATCAGCGGGCCGCGGCTGAAAAAGCATTCCATGAATTATTAACTCAGACCAAGAGAACGCGTAATGAAATCGAACATATTTCAGTAACCGGCATGGGCCGGAAAGAGATTTATCTGCATCCGCCTATTTCCGCGGATCACGAAGTGACCGAAGTCACGGCTGACGCGCGGGGCACGCTTTATCTCCATCCGAGTGCCCGGACTATTATTGATGTCGGAGCGGAAGAAGGTCGGGGTATCAAGTGCGATGCCAATGGTAAGGTAGTCGATTTCGCAGTTAATGAGAAATGCGCGGCTGGCGCCGGTTCCTTTACCGAAGCCATGGGCCGGGCCCTGGAAGTCAAAGTAGAAGACCTGGGTGATTTATCACTTAAATCCACCAATGCGGTGGCTATGAATGCCCAGTGCGCCGTGTTTGCGGAATCCGAAGTTGTGTCGCTCATCCACGCTAAAACCGCCAAGCAGGATATTGCCCGGGCGATTCATGATGCCATAGCCAATCGTATCGTTTCCATGGCGCGCCGGATTGGTGTGGAAAAAGATGTGGTGTTAATAGGGGGCATATCTAAGAATAAAGGGTTTGTTGATTCACTCAAGCGGATACTCGAAATCGATAACTTATTGATTCCGGCTGAAGCCGAATATGTCGGTGCGATTGGAGCAGCGATCATTGCTTCAGAAAATAGATAAATTCATAATTATAAATTATAAATGATGAATTATGAATGCGAGGGATTGGTAAGGGTTATTGTATGCCGCATGATATAACAGAGCGGACGTTTAATTTCGCTGTAAGAATCGTAAAACTGTATTTTTCATTACCAAACGAAATAAGATTGGCTGCTCCGGCTAAGCAATTATTAAGAGCTGGGACATCCATTGGTGCGAATGTCGAGGAAGCCCAAGGGGGATTAACTAAAAAAGATTTTATTCATAGTATTAATATAGCCAAGAAGGAGGCAAGGGAAACGGTATATTGGCTTAAGTTATGGATCGCGGTTAAATTAACCAATCTTGATGAGGTGCAAGTGCTGTTAAATGAAGCAATAGAGCTTCAAAAGATACTTACTGCAATAGTTAAAGCGACGCAGACGAAATAATACTAATGATAAATGCTGAGTGCTGAATGAAATTGTATTAATTCATAATTAATAATTGATAATTTATAATTATTTCTGTAAGGAGGATCAACATGGAACAGAAAAAGGAGTTCTGGCGTTGGAAAGAATATAACTGGCGTGATCCGGATAAGGATTGGAAACAGGCAAAAATCGTTACGGCCGGAGTCGATATCGGCTCGGTAAGTTCCAAGGTAGCCGTTATGCTGGATGGCGAGCTTTACGCTTATAGCCTCATGCGTACGGGTTCGGATAGTCCGGACAGCGCCCGTAAAGCTATGGATTGGGCGATTAAAGATAGCGGTATGGCGTTGACGGATATCAAGTGCGTGGTCGGTACCGGTTACGGCCGGGTTAATGTCCCGTTTTCCCAGAAAGCAATTACAGAGATTGCCTGTCATGCGCGCGGCGCCAATCATATCTGGGGTTCGAGCGTGCGGACTGTCCTTGATATGGGTGGTCAGGATTGCAAGGCCATTAAATGCGATGAAAAAGGCAAAGTCACGGCTTTCTTGATGAATGATAAATGCGCGGCCGGCACGGGTCGTGGTATGGAAGTCTTTGCCGACCTGCTTTCCGTGCCGATTGAAGAAGTCGGCGCGCAGTCGCTTTCTTTGGCCGAAGAACCCGAACCGGTCAGCAGTACCTGCGTAGTCTTTGCCAAGTCAGAAGCCTTGGGTTTATTACGTCAGGGCTGGGCCAAGGAAAAGGTCTTAGCTGCTTATTGTTCGGCCATGGCGCATCGTGTGTTTACGCTTCTGGAAAAAGTCAATGTGGAAAAGGATTTCGTGATTACCGGCGGTATTGCCAAGAATACCGGCGTGACTAAACGGGTGGAAAAGGAATTGAAAATCACGTCGTTACCGCGTCCTGCCAAATTCGATCCGCAATTAGCCGGCGCGATTGGTGCGGCTCTCTTTGCTAAAGCGCTCGTAGAGAGAGAAAAAAGATGATAGATGAGAGATGAAAGGACAGAGGGAAAGATAATAAATGGACGATCCATTATCAAGATACCCTGCTTATGTTAAGGCATCAGAGTTTTTTGATAAGGTTATGGACGATACGGAATTATTACTACGTGATATCAGAGGTCGAGAAATAGCCAAACAGGTAATTCGTAGCGCCGGGTCTATATCAGCCAATTTTGAAGAGGGATACGGTCGGGGAACAACAAAGGAATTTATTCATCATCTGAGAATAGCCAACGGAGAAGCCAGAGAAACTAAGGGATGGTATCGTAGAGCTAAACGATTCATTCCGGAAGATTTAATGACCAATAGAACGAAAGAAATAGATGAAGTCATTGCCTTAATTAGTTCGACTATTAAAGGCTTGATTAGGAAAGATAAAAACTAATTCTTTCATCTTTCCTCTTTCATCTTTGATCTTTGTATTTAGTATGTTAGCTAATTACGGTTACAAAGACGGTTCCGGTGAATTCTTCATCACCATAGATACGGATAAGTGTAATGGCTGTGGTGAGTGTGTCAAGGCCTGTCCGGCTAAGGCATTTGAGACCCGGACCGATGAGAGTGACCCATTCCGTGAAATACCTGTTGCCGCGGTTACCGATGCTCAGCGCAATAAGTTAAAGTATATCTGTGCCGCTTGTAAACCGGTAAGTAACCGTCCGCCTTTACCCTGCATGGCCGTCTGCAAGGTTGATGCCATAAAACATTCGTGGTAATAAGACACAGATTCTTTTTTTTCGTAATTACGAAGTTCAGGAGAGGAGAAGATATGATAAGAATATGTCTGATAGTTTTGGCAGCGACTCTTATATCCGGTATGTTTCTGAGCTGTAGCCTTATCCCGTCGGAACAAGAGCAGTCAGTTTTGGACTATATCCCGACTTTTAGCTATACCCCACCCAGTCAAGCCACTCCGGGCTCCGCGGGCGTAACTTTTCTGTCATTGAATGTTCATGTTAAATACGATGAATCCAAGGCCAGTCCCGGCACTATTTGGTTTACCCGTAGACAATTTGAATCCTTAGGCAAGGGGATGGAACAAGGTTTGCTGAATATCCTGGCGGCCCGGGGCGTTACTGTCCGCGGTCCCTTTGATTCTTACGACAATATTCCTTTCCCGGACAAAAAGGGCAGTGACTTGATTTTTATGCCCGCTATAGAGTTTGCCCTAGACTTACAGAATGAAAGTGCCACACGTGTCGAAGGCGTATTTGACGGTCAATTTGGTTATAACCTTACCGGAAAGTTCGTGATGAGCGGAAAAGTCCATCTGGAATTGCGGGAACCCATGACCCGCGAACTGATGTGGGTCAAGAACATAGAGGTTACTAAAATTGAAGTGCCCTATAGCGTATCTACCCGATTAACCACCCCGGGCGGAAATTCCATAAAATCCGTGGCGGCTTATAATGGTATTTTAAATGATGTGGCCAAGGCCATTGAGAATCAGTATCCGACCATCATGGAAACCGCTTGGAAGTATTTTGACCCTGAAGAAATGAGGCTGGTTAAACTAAGTAACCCCAAAAATCCGGTTGAAAAACCGCCCAGCGAGATAAAACCCCAGCCGGAAGTTGGTATTGATGTGGATCGAATGCCCACGGGAACAATAAGTAGTATCGGTGCGGATGGCTTGGCAGTGATAATCGGGATAGAGGAGTATAAGAAAGCACCGAAGGCGAGTTTTGCCAATCGGGACGCAAAGATATTTTATGAATATGCCCGTCAGGTCTTCGGCATTCCGGACCGTCAGATTTATTGCAAATTAGATGCCGATGCCAGCCGGTCGGAATTTGAAAAGGTATTCGGCGAAAGCGGTTGGCTGGCGCGCCGGGTTAAACCGGAGACGAGTCAGGTGTTGGTTTATGTTTCCTGTCATGGCATATGTGATATTAAAACGCAGGAACCATATCTCCTGCCTTATGATGCTGATCCTGATTATGCTTTGACTACCGGCTATGCCTTAAAGCAGGTATATGAAAACTTAAGTAAATTAAATGCCCAATCGGTAACTGTCTTTATTGATGCCTGTTTCTCAGGTATGTCCAGAGACAGCCAGATGCTAATGACCGATACCAGAAATATTAATGTTATTCCGCGAATACCTAAAGTGGGTAAAAACATAGTTGTTTTATCAGCCAGTCAGAACGACCAGATAAGTTCCGGATTCAAGGATAAAAAACACGGATTGTTTACCTACTACTTGCTGAAAGGATTACAGGGTGCAGCAGATAAAAACAAGGATAACGGTATAAATTTAGTTGAGTTGGTAAATTATGTAAAAGAAAATGTATCCCAGGAAGCGGTTTATCTTGATCGGGAACAGACACCTGAGATTATGCCCAAATTAGAGCAAATGGACGAAAAAACACGCCAGAGAATTATTTTACAATATAAGTAAGCGTATCTCATGCACCATGGTGGAAATGTTAATCTGACAATCGGGACACAATACAACAATTGAGTTTAAGTTAGTTAATCTGTGTAATCTATTCCTAAAGGGAGGCGGAGTTTACCCCGCTTCAGCGGGGCACTGTAATCTGTGGCTATATTCTCCTTGACACTCCGGTAGGAAATAGGTATTGTGTTTCGGATTGCAAATATCTGAATTAAAACAAAGAGGACAGAATGCTTAAAATAGCATTTTTAGACAGTAACGCTTTAATTGCTTACTACAAAAAAGATGAGCATCCTGCGCATGAAAATATGCAGGAGTTCATTCAGAACAGACTTAAGAATAAAATATCTGTATGCATTTCTGAAATTAGTATCGGAGAATGTCTTAATACGCTAAAAAACCGAATAAAGGGCGACAAGGATTACCTCGAATTTGCAGTATGGGATTTAGCTAGCAAATTAAGTGGTGTTTTCCGTCCTCTCCCTTTACCTGGGAACTCGGGAAGTCCAGGAATCAGAAGATTAAAGAACATCTGGTCGGATACGCGTAGATGGGCTAAAGAATCTCCAACTGATGCCTTTCTCGCGGCAATAATAAGGCATTATTTTACGGGATATCCTGGTAATAAACACGATTGCATCTTTGTTAGTTGCGATAAAAGGTTTGTTATAGCAATGCGGAAAGAGGGATACGTTGTTTATAATCCTTCAGAGAAATCATACACTGAATTTATTAAAGGCAGTAACTCGTAATACGACAACAGGAAAATATATTAACCAGAATTATTATGCCTGTTAACTATTCTATTCCGTAATGACTCATAAGACATAGGATAATAGGGGAATTCTCGGGTAGTCAGTTTAACTAGAATCAGCACGGTTCAGAATATGAAGACGGGATAATATCCCGCACCTTGTTCTAATACTTCAGCCCGGACAGCCGGATAACTACTCAAAGCCATCCGGGAGTGATTATATCACACGAGTCGTATATTAACGCGTTCTCTCTGGTCATTCCTCCTATTAACCCTAATCACTCAATTACCTAATCGCCTATTATAACTTACGATGGGCCAGGGCATTATTGGTCTAACTATATAACCTCTAATCCCTACGGGAGTGAGTACATCTATTCTGACTTCTGGTTTCTCCGTTATTATAGTCATATATCTGTCACTCTACCAGGTGGGCTATACTGACCACACGGACGTTAGTGGTGTAGAATATCATGGTCAGTGATGTACGATATGATAATATATGATGTAGTATATTATAGTTGGTTACGTTCTACATTATAGAGTGTGATATTCAATACCATAGTCTGTTATGTTCTATAAGCTGATTAGGCACGTTCAATATGACTAACTGTGGTATTCTATATGATGGTCTATGATATACAATACCAACAACCATCACTTACTATAACATAGTTATCCATATAGAGTTAGGACGTATATGACGTAGAATATGATTGTCTATCACGTACTAGGGGGAGGGGGGTGGGGTAGGTGGGGGTAGGGGGTGGTATTCTACGTCATAGACCGTCATATAGATAGGAGATGCCACCTATTAGAATGGTCGAATATGCTTATAATGACAGGAAATAATAGATATTTTAAGAATCCCTATTGACAGGTATGGTTATTAATGGTATAATACCTCATCATAGGTTCTGGTGATTAGGCATACGGATAACAAGCACATCAATGAGTCAGCACGCCTGGAGTAGTTATCCAATATCTCTTTGAATAGTACCGAGATTATTCGTTGGGGTTAAGGATATCTAATTCGTCTTACACCAAGTATAGGAGTAATAGTCAGCGTGTATAGAAGCCATAAATCGGCTATATATCCCTGGTGATTATTCTGCATATTCGGTAAGAATATGGATAATCAAGATAAACTAACCGCAGAGGACGCCGAGAACACAGAAGTTTAATTACTTTGTGTTCTTTGTGTCTTTGTGGTAAATATCTGATTAATTATGCAGCGAGTCATATTTCATATTGATGTTGATGCCTATTTCGCACAGGTCGAGCAGATGCTCAATCCGGCATTGCGAGGTAAGCCGGTGATTGTTGGGCATGTCTCAACACGGGGCGTGGTCGCCGCGGCTTCCTATGAGGCACGGGCCTTTGGTGTGCATTCCGCCATGCCGATTTACCAGGCCAAACGATTATGTCCGCAGGCCGTATTCGTTAACGGACATTTCCGGCATTATGAAACGCTGTCCCACCAGATGCACGAGTTATTTTATAAATATACGCCGCTAGTAGAAATGGCGTCTTTGGATGAAGCGTATTTGGATATGAGTCACCAAGAGATGAGAGATGATAGAAGAAAGATGAGAGAGGTAGCACAGGAAATCAAGGATGATGTCAAAAAGCAGACTGGATTAACCGTCTCGATCGGAATTGGGCCGAACAAACTCATTGCCAAGATTGCTTCAGGCGAGGCCAAGCCCAATGGTATTAAGGAAGTTTCACCGGATGCCGTAACTGCGTTTCTGGAGCCAATGCCGGTCGAGAAACTGCCCGGCGTTGGTAGTAAGACCAAGGTAACACTGAATAAATTCGGGATAAAAACCGTGAAGCAATTGGGCCAATTGCCGGAAAGGTCACTCCGTCTGATGTTTGGTATATCCGGTACCTACTTAGCTAATTTAGCCAAAGGCATAGATGAATCACCGGTCATGCCGGCTGGTCAGTCCAAATCCATCGGTCGCGAAACGACTTTTGCTACGGATACACGTGATAAGGCGTTTCTGGCAGGTATGCTCCATTATTTATTGGAACGGGTGGCGCGTCAGTTAAGAGAGGAAGAACTTAAGGCGCAGACAGTGAGTGTTAAAATCCGTTACGCTGATTTTGATGACGCTGCCCATTCCCGGAAATTAGATTCTCCGACCAATCAGGATGCCGTGTTATATAAGATCGCGCAAGAGTTGTTGGATAAGATACTCAAGGAGAAATCCAAGAAGGTCCGGTTAATCGGAGTGAGTTTATCGAATCTGGTCTCCGCTAATTATCATCAGACTGATTTATTTGGGGAAGTGGAACAGGTGAAGCTAAAACGGCTTTATGAAACAGTGGACCGCATCCGCGCCAAATACGGTTTTAGTGCCTTGACTATCGGGCAATCCATTAAGCTAATTAAGGCATTGGAACGCGATAAGCACGGGTTCGCTCTACATACACCGTCCTTGAGCCGTTAATAAAAAGGTTGACTAAGGCTGTTGGCGAGGTATGATAAATAGCAAATATAGATTTAAGGACTTATCCCGACGTTCGTCGGGACTAAGATTCTGTAACGTTCCGTTCCCGCCAAGGCGTGACGGAACTAACAGACTCTAAGAAGGGAGGTAATTATGGGAAAAGTATATCAGGGCAACTTGACGGGTTCCAAGAAACGGTTCGGTATCGTGGTCAGCCGTTTCAATGAATTGATTAATAAGAAATTATTGGATGGGGCGATGGACCGTCTAACCCGGCAGGGTGTCCGGGCTGAAGATATTGATATCGCGTGGGTGCCCGGTTCATGGGAAATACCTATTGCCGCGCAGAAGATGGCGCAGGCCAAGAAATATGACGCGATTATCTGTCTGGGCACGATTATTAAAGGCGAGACCCCGCACTTCGATTATATCGCGGGTCAGGCCGCCAAGGGTATTGCTCAAGTGGCTTTAAATTCCGGTATACCGGTAGAATTCGGGATTATTACCTCGGAGACATTGGAACAGGCCATTGAACGGGCCGGGACCAAGCGCGGCAACAAAGGTGCTCAGGCCGCCGAAGCCGCGATTGAAATGGCGAATCTTTGTGATCAGTTATAGGCCACAGACAAGTTATAAGTGATAAGTTATGAGTGATAGATGGCTGTTCCGCTTTAGCGGAATACAGCCATCTATAGTTGGCAGTAAGTCGTTTCTCCAACTGCCAGACTATGAATTAGAGATTCATAATTTATAATTTTTACTTTGTGTATATCTGTGTAATCTGTGGCTAACTCTTTGATAATTTATGAGGAAACGCACTCAGGCACGCGAACTCGTTCTGCAGGTGCTTTACCAGATTGAGTTACGCGGTAAGCCTGATCAAAATATCGATTTGGCCTCATATATTCCCGCCGAGAACGCCGATCCTGAAATCAATAATTTTGTATTGGACCTGGTTAAAGGTTGTTTAGAACATCAGGCATCTATTGATGAGGAAATCAAAAAGGTATCATTAAACTGGAATATCAGCCGGATGGGCGTGATTGACCGGATTGCTTTGCGGTTGGGCGTCTATGAATTATTATTTCAACCAGAAACACCGCCGGTCGTGGCGATTAATGAGGCGATTGATTTAGTCAAGAAATACGGTGATAAGGATTCCGGTTCCTTTGTGAATGGCATTCTCGATAAGATACATCAAACATTAAAGGTTAAAGATAAATAAAATATTACAGCGTGTTTAAAATCCCAATTAGTTAATGACCAAATCCCAATTAGCAGATTTCCAATTGGACATTGGTCATTTATCTTTTTGGTCATTAAATAGTTAATATGGTTTTCGGTGGATTATTCAATAAACTCAAAGACGGATTAGCCAAGACCCGTAATGTCTTTACTAAAAGAGTCAAAGAATTGTTTACGGGCCGTAAGATAGATGAAGCGTTACTTTGTGAATTAGAAGAATTACTCATTACCTCGGATATCGGGGTCGAGATGAGCCAGCGGATTATTGAGGCCTTGAATCAAGCTTATAAAGAAGGTAAGCTGACCGCTTCTGAGCAAGTATATGATTATCTCAAAACCGAGCTTAAGAATAATTTAGTTACCGAGAATAACCAATTAATCACGGCTTCAAGCGGACCAACGGTCATACTGGTAACCGGTGTTAACGGGACAGGTAAAACCACTTCCATTGCCAAGTTAGCCGCCTGGTTGCGCAAGCAGAATAAACGCGTGATACTCGCGGCGAGTGATACGTTCCGGGCCGCGGCCACCGAGCAATTGACTATCTGGAGCGAGCGGTTAGGCGTGGATATTGTCAAGCACCAGTCCGGGGCTGACCCGGGCGCCGTCGCCTTTGATGCCGCCGAAGCGGCATTAGCCCGTAAGGCGGATTACCTGATTGTCGATACGGCGGGTCGGCTTCATACCAAAGATCCTTTGATGAAAGAACTTACCAAAATCAGTAATGTGCTGGCTAAAAAGATACCCGGCGCGCCGCATGAAGTATTATTGGTTTTGGATGCCACGACCGGCCAGAATGCGATTATCCAAGCCAAGCTCTTTAACGAAGCGGTCAAGATTACCGGTCTATTCCTCGCTAAATTAGACGGTACCGCCAAGGGCGGTATTATCGTGGCTATTAAGAACCAGCTTAAGATACCGGTGAAATTCATCGGGTTGGGTGAGACGCCGGATGATATCGAATCTTTTGAAGCCGATAAGTTTGTGGATGCCTTATTTGCGTAATATGTCCGAGCAAGCTGTATTCTTAGATCGTGATGGTACGATAGTTAAAGAGCTCGAATTCATCCGTTATCCCCGTCAGGTGAAAATCCTGCCCGGTGTTATTACCGCGCTTAAGCAATTACAACAAGCCGGTTATCGGCTAATAGTGATTACCAATCAATCGTGCGTAGCCCGCGGTTGGGTTACGATAAAGGAGTTAAACTTAGTTCATCGTCATATAGAACAATTATTCCAAAAACATGGTGTTTTCATAGATAAGATTTATTATTGTCCGCATCATGTAGAAGGCGCAATTAAGCGCTATAGTTTTAAGTGTGCTTGCCGTAAGCCGGCTATCGGAATGTTTAAGCAGGCGGCGCGTGAATTGAAGGTGCGGCTCAAGAAATCATTTATGGTGGGGGATGCGCGTCGCGATATCGAGGCCGGTCATAAGATAAAAGCCCGAAGCATATTAGTCTTGACTGGGCAGGGTAAGAAAACACTTAAGGAGCAAAGAGCCGATAAAAAGGTTCGGCCTGATTTTATTGCGCGGAATTTACTTCAGGCTGTGCCTTTTATTATAGGGAACCCGGTTACGAAACTGCGGATGAGGCGGATTTAGCTGATTAATTCTGTCAGCCAATTCGCTAAATCAGCGGTTTTATAGGTAAGAGCTATGGTAAAAAAGATTAATGTTACGGTCCTGGATAACAAGATGGTAACCAGGCATTACGGCCTGATGCGATTAGCTTGCGAGAAACCATTGGGCAATGTCCAACCCGGCCAATTTATCTATCTTAAATTACCGACTACAGCCGGCGGTATTCCTTTCTTGCGCAGACCGTTTAGTATTTATGATTATGAATTAGCCGGCAAGAAGCCGGTGATTTCTTTGCTCTATAAAATAGTCGGGCAAGGGACTAAGCAAATGAGTCGTCTAAAAAAAGGTACATCATTAAATTTGCTCGGTCCATTGGGACATGGTTATAAGATAAATAAACAAGCAAGAACTTCGATTCTCGTGGCGGGCGGTATCGGTATTGCCGGTATTCATCTGCTACTCAAACAATTGAATAAATTACAAACTCAGAAGCGGATATATTTATTGCTCGGTGTGAGAACGAAGTCCGAACTTTATATCCCGCCGGTAAGTAAATCAAGCGAAATTAAGGTGTTGCTTTCGACTGAAGACGGGTCTTATGGAGAATGCGGTTTTGTAACGGGATTATTAGAAAAGGTTGTTACCCGGTTATCTCCAGTCGAGAAAAAACTTATTCAAGTCTATGCCTGCGGTCCTCAGGCCATGGCTCAAGCTGTGGCCGGCGTAACCATGCCGCTGGATATTCCATGCCAATTGTCCTTAGAAGCGCGTATGGCCTGCGGATTAGGTTTCTGCCGGGGTTGCGTAGTGCCAATATACAAAAATGGTATAATGTCGTATGCCTCGGTTTGTGAAGATGGTCCGGTCTTTGAAGCGCGTCAGATTAATCCGGGTATTTAAGCCACAGATTTCACAGATTGAATCAGGGGTGTCTGCTACTAAGACACTAAGGCACTAAGTAATATAATTTATTCTTTTTGTGGTAAATTCTTCGCGAACTCTGTAGTCTGGCAGTTCCGCTTCAGCGGAATACTGCCAACTATAGTAGGCTGTAACTCCCTCTGGTCTAACAGCCTACTACGTTCTCTGCGGTGAAGTTAGATTCGCCTAGTCAATCGGGTATTCAGGGCCGTAAAAGATAGGCCGTTCGGTAGCCGGAGTTTTCTTCTTGGAATCGCTTTTCTTGGTCTCCCGTTCCTCGATGTGCGAGATAATAATCTGGAATTGTGGCGGTTCTTTGACTTCGACAATTTCTTGGAACCGGAGATTGATAATCTCTTTTACCTTTTCCGTGACTTCCTTGACGTTGGTGCCTTCCCAGGTTGAGCAATGCACTACGAGGCGCATGGGTTTATTCTCTGATTTGATATCCTTGTAAAGTCTAACACTGGCATCCTGGATATCCGGCAGCTTCCGCACGGCCCGGCGTAAAGAGTGTTCAATAGCTGAAATGGTAATCGTAAAACTTCCGCCCGGAATACCCAGATTAAGCTGTGAGGCGTGACGCGGGCTGAATAACGGTGCAAGGAGATATAAAACATTAAATAACACGAGACCGATGGCAACCCATAATAAAATAAAACGCGTCCAAGGGTCGAATTGTGCTGCGGTCGATAGCCAATGAATAACTGGGTTGATATCAATGAGTTGGGCCAGCCAGAGAAAGGTCGCGCAACCTAAGGCTACAGTAAAAATCCAGTTGATAGTTTTAAGAGTATGATTATATAGTCTCATGGGTAATTTTCCTTTACTCAATATATAACTTTAATGATCTTTTAAGTCAACTATTTTTTTAGGATATAATCCTTAGAAATTTCACTGGTTAAAACTTCACATCCGTGCTCTGTTACCAATGCCATGTCTTCGATACGGACACCGCCTTGACCTGCCAGATAAATCGCTGGTTCCACGGTAAAAACCATACCGGGTTCAAGGCGGGCTTTATTTTTGCTGTGGACACCGGGTGCTTCGTGGACTTCGCGTCCGGTACCGTGTCCTAAGCTATGTCCAAAATTTGGTCCATAGCCGTGTTGCTTGATATAATTGCGGGCCGCCTTATCCACATCACCGATACGCACACCGGGTTTTATTATTTCAATGGCTCGTCGCTGGGCTTCAAGGACAATATCATATATTCTTTTCCATTTATCGGAGATGCCGCTTAAAAAGAGCATGCGGGTTGTATCAGAACAATAGAATTTACAAATCGCACCCCAGTCAATGAGGATACTACTTTTATGATTAATCTTTTTTAACGAGACCCGGGCATGGGGTTGGGCCGCGTGTTCATCCGCGGCGACAATCATCCAGAAGGAACCAAAGCCATCACTGGCCTGACGCATGAAATAGTCCATTTGGTCGGCTACCTCTTTTTCCGTCATACCGGGTTGGATAAATGATTTGATGCGTTCGAAACCATAGCCCGCGCAGGTGATAGTCTTGCGTATCAGGCTGATTTCTTCCGGTGTCTTGATGGCGCGCAGGTTTTCGATGAGATTACTCGTGGGCACCAGACGTGTTTGATTCTTCAATTCCTTGTTAATGGCCTGAAAGCCTTGGTAACTGATAAAAGATGCGTCAAAGCCCAGCCGTTTTATCTTCAGACGGCTGGTTAACTCTTTAACCTTTTTAATCAGGCCTTTATTCTGTCGGATGATCTTGAAATTGCAGGTTTCTTTTTCAGCTTGTTCAATATAACGGAAATCGGTGATTAAGCAGTGGTTATCGGGTTTGATTAAGAGCCAGGTGCTGTCACCGGTAAATTGGCTTAGGTATTGAACATTGACGTCTTTGGTAACGAGCAGGGCATCAATCTTAAATTCGGCGAATTTGGCGCATAGTTTATTAAGGCGTGGTGTAGTCATAACCTCCAAAGTACTAGTTTTGTGGTGATTGTCAAATAGTAAAGAACAAAAATGGAGTTAGAAGTTGTTAGACAATAAGGTTAAGAGTACACACAAGGTTGGTATCTGTTCATTTCCGTTTGATTTCGATACAGGAGACGGTTCGGTTGGGTAGTGTTACGTTGAGGGTTTTGCCGGTGAAGCGAATCGGTGCGTCTCTAATACTGCCTATCTGCGCAGCGTCGCTTCGTTCGGGCTTATCTTTAAATGAGCTTTCAAATATATGATGCACGGCCTGACCGGTGAGGTTGCTGAAATCCGATAGGTCAATCGATATCTTCATCGGATTGTTAAAGTGGCGGTTGATGGCATGAAAATAGATGGCCTGGTCGCTGGCCGTGGCTAATGCGTCAATATAGGCGACTTTTTCCTGGGGCTTGAGAAAACCCATTTGATACGGCTGAATATAGGTCGGAATTTGTAAGGCTTCCGTGACCAGCAGATTATCCCCGTGGTACTTTGAGTAAAACATGGTCACTTGTCCCGTGGGCATAAAGTAAGGTGGTTTTTGCGCTCGGACATTCACCCTGATACCCGTAATATCCCAGGCATTACCGACGAGCAGGGACTGACATCCCAATTCCATCACATCACCCATTCGCATGAACGCATGGAGAAATCCCGCCGCGCCGATTCCCCGGGCAAATTTAGAATTGTAAGGCGGCTGGGCTACATCGGCCCACCAGCCGTTCCAGTTCCATTCCGTTACCGCGACTTTATAACCCAGCGCCTTGATTTCACTAATCGAGTCCTGGTCGATGATTATCGACTGGCCGTTATCATCCGTCTGCGGTAACGCCACCCAGGCATACCAGATTTCCTGGGGTGAGAGTTTGTTTAGGGGTACTTCACGGCCTTCCTTTAATACTTTCTCTATGGTCCACGGCAGGTAAAAATGCCGGGCTAAATACTGGACTTTATCACCCAATTGTTTATGTATCAATCCTGGAATATCGGGCAAATAGTCAACGATAATCTTGATGGACGGGTCTATGGCACGCATCGCCTCGATATAGGCGGCCAGACATTCCACGTAGAATTTCTGAAACCGCTCTAACCCGAGTTCCTTTTCGGCCTCCCCTTTATAATTCCATGTTTCGTTACCGATCTGGAAATATTTCACGCCGTAAGGCTTGTTGCGTCCGTTCTTGGCCCGCACCGCCGGCCAATCCGGCATATTGTCAGGCAGCTGCGTCTTGACCGGGGTATTACAATAGGCCACCAGTGATGCCGCATGTTGCGCGGCCTCGGGCAGCGGTTTTTTATTGAGGAGCGCATCGCGGAAATTGACCACGATAATCGGTTCGCTCTTAAGCTTTTCGCAGAGTTGCAGAAACTCATCATAGCCGAAGTTATTGGTTATCTTTTCGCCGGTGCAACCAATACTGTCCGGTCGGTCCTTGCCCCGGCCCGGCGCGTTATCAATCATATCACACCAGTCGACAAAGTCCACGTCGATACCGCCGGGAAATCTGATAATGGGTATGGTCATCTGCTGCAGGAGTTTAACGACTTCCGGTTGCAGCTGACGGGTAGCCGGCGTGAGCGCACCTTCCGCCCCGATTTCGCCGCCCCAGCTCGGCCGTTCCATAAACTGGCCGAAAATCCGCGGGTCAATCTTGTGTTGAACCTGACTCGTTATCCGGAATTTGATGCTTTCGTTCTTGACCTCTGGAGTCCCCGCCACGACACAGGTCAAAACCAGGTACATTATTCCCCAGCATATTCCCAACCGGCTTAATCGCTTTTGCTTTTGGTTTGTCATACTCCTAATACCTAAAAGTATAAGATAATATAAATTATTTTAAGGGTAAAAGATAACATTATTCTAATAGGTTTTCAATTATTATACTTACAGTATTTTATTCTACTTTAGTATGCCGGAGGTACGAGGTGTTCTTCTTTGGGATAACATGTAATACCTTTAGCTATATACGTCGGGACGAGAATCTTTAAAGGGGTAACAGTCAAACTATAATCCCCGCCCTGCTATTCTTGAAATTAATAAGTCTATATCTTGGCAACAGGTAGTCGTTATTTGAATAATTCTTTAAGTCGATTCTCAATCACTTGGTTGGAGTGGAAGTTAGTAATCATTAATTCTTGCGGGCTAGTGTCTTTTAACGCCTCTTGCGGTAAGAGTCCGATAAGTTCGCTTTCCATGACCTTGGTGCCTAATGTTTCAGCTTCTTGCCGGACCGTGTTAAAGACTGTTTTC
>Ga0315280_10003953_pt1 | contig 22287 bp, 23 predicted proteins | sample YL17G06_40_MG_FD_203697 | JGI IMG/M metagenome (GOLD analysis project Ga0315280, IMG submission 203697) | Sediment microbial communities from Yellowstone Lake, YNP, Wyoming, USA - YL17G06_40 | ecosystem: Environmental > Aquatic > Freshwater > Lake > Sediment | place: USA: Wyoming | collected...
GCCACACAGTTTGTTGTGCATGAAGCGTTTGAGATTAGATTGTGTTTCTTGTGATCGTACATGCCTTCGTTTACGCCTAAAACTATGGTTACATCTGGGTTTTTGGCTGGCGCCGAGATCAGGACTTTTTTTGCTCCTGCTGTTAAGTGTTTTGAGGCGCCTTCTCGGTCTGTGAACAATCCGGTGGATTCCACGGCTAGGTAGACGCCCAGGTCTTTCCACGGCAGTTGTGCTGGATCTTTTTGTGAAAGTACTTTCAATTCTTTTCCGTCAACAGATAAGTTGTTTCCCTTTACCTGCACATCGGCGTTGAATCTTCCGTGAACTGAGTCGTATTTCAGAAGGTGTGCAAGTGTTTTTGCATCAGTTATATCGTTAACTGCAACAAAATCTATTCTTGCTTTTTGCTCTATGGCTGCTCTGTATAAAAGCCGGCCGATTCTTCCGAAACCGTTTACTGCTACTTTTATTGCCATTTATATTCACCATCATCATATTTATTTTAGAACTATATTGAAAGGGTTGTTCTAATTAATTTTCCGACACGGTCAAGGAAAAAGAGAGTAGGTTTAGCGGAGCTTCATTAGAACCATTTCTGCAGCTAGGACCAGTGGTTCCCAAGTTTCGCATACAGGTGGCGCGTAAGCTGTATCTGCTTTGGCGAGTTCTCTTACGGTCATTTGTTTCTGGATAGCAAAGGATATGGCGTTTATACGTTGGGTTACTTCTTCTCCGCCGATGATTTGGGCGCCGATTATGCGTTGCGATTCCTTTTCAACGACAAGCTTGACTTTTATGGGTAAAGCGCCAGGGTAATAGTCAGCTTTGGTTTTTGAAGCGATTGTTCCTGTCACTGTTTCTATTTTTGCTTTTTGGGCGAAGGTTTCTGTTAGGCCGGTTACGCCGATGTCGGTGTCGAAGAGTCTTGACACGGCTGAGCCTAGGCAGCCTGTGAACAGCGCGTAGCCTCCTGCTGCGTTGATTCCAGCCACTTTGCCGTGTCTTACGGCTACGGTGCCGAATTGTGCCAGTGTGGGTTTTTGGGTGACTATGTGTGTTGATTCGGCACAGTCGCCTATTGCGTAGACATCTTTGATGTTAGTTTCCATTCTGGCGTTTGTTTTTATGGCTTTAGTCTCTCCTAGGACTATGCCAGCTCTAGTTGCGAGTTCAGTGTTGGCTCTGACTCCGAAGGCGCTGATGAACAGGTCTGCGTTGATTTCTTCGTTGCATGCAACTATTCCTGTTATGCTTTCGTCTCCTAGGCACTCTTCAACTCCCTTTCCTGTGAGTATGGTTATTCCCTTGTCTTGCAGCATTTCTTGGGCTATTCTTGCCATGTCAGGGTCGAGCATTTGAGGCAGTACCTGCGGGAGGAGTTCGACAACGGTGACTTTTAGGCCTCTTTCATGGAGAGCAATGGCCACTTCAAGGCCGATCAATCCTGCTCCCATGACTAGTGCTGTTTTTGCTCCTTTTCTGATGACTTGGTCGATTTTTTCGCCGTCTTCAAGTGTTCTCAGCGAGAGTATGCCTTGTTTTTCTCGACCTTTGATTGGGGGCATGAAGGTGCCGGCGCCTGTGGCGATTATTAGGCTGTCGTATGGGATGGTTTCGGTTTTGCCATTTTTGTTTACGGTTTCAACATTTTTGTTTGTGGTGTTTATCGCTGTGGCTTTGGTTTCGGTTTTGAGGTTTATTTTCATCATTTGGTAGAATGCTGGTGGGAAGACGATGAGATTGTTGAAGCTTGGGATTTGACCGCCCAATACGAAGGGCAAGCCGCAGCGTGAGTATCCTGGATGTTTTTCTTCAGTTATCAGCGTGATTTCTGCCGTGCGGTCGGTCTTTCTAGCTGCTGATGCCGCGTCTACCCCTGCTGCATGTGCGCCGATGATTACTATGCGTTTAGGCATTTGTGGTCCTTCATTTTCCCAAGGTTTTATGCCATTCTACTGCTTTGTTGAAGTCCATTAAGTTGGCGAGTTCTGCTTGTAGGTTTGAGGGTTTTATTATGAGCAACCAGCCTTTTGTGTATGGGTCCTCGTTTAGCAACTCGGGTTTTGACTGGACCTCTGCGTTTACCTCTTCTATTGTTCCGCTTATTGGCGCTATTAGGTCTGATACGGCTTTTACTGATTCCACTGTGCCGTAGGGGTCGTTCTGTTTTGTTGTCGTTCCAGGGCCTGGCAGTTCGGCGTAAACGATTTCTCTAAGCTGTTTTTGAGCGTAGTCTGTTACGCCTACGCGGACTTTGTCGCCTTCAATTTTGAGCCATTCAAAATCTTTTGTGTAGTATAATCCTTCAGGCACTTCATATCCGTCTACTTTCACCATCTTTTGTTCACCTCATAGTGATGCTGTTATTCTTTCGTATTGTAACGTTTAAAACTAACTGTTACCCGCATTGCTTGCCTGATGTTGAGCCTCTGCTGTCTTGTCTGGACGTGAGAATTTTCAATTGTCAGGACAGAGTTTAGGCGCTTGAAATGAGTATTGATCCGTGAAGGTCTTGTCGATGCGGATACCTTTAGTGCAGTTGACTTCCTCGGCGGCAATCGGCATGACAACGAATTCTGAACCATGTTGAGGGGATTAGATCAACGGTGCTGATTTGTCCGGTCGAGAAGAAAATTCTGTGTCTGGACAATTTTGGTGAGGTTGCACGCGTGTTTTGTTTGAAACGTTTCGATGTCAACTTTAAGGGTCGTGTGACCTGTTATAGTTGTTGGGCCTCTATCGTTTTTTGTGAGGCATCTTTGCTGATGCCGCGGTGATGCGATGTGCTGCGGGAACTTTGACACGTCTGAGCCTACTTATAGTTCGTAGGCCCCGTCTCTTTTTTCAGTGCAGCTTTCGCTGGAACGCGATGTGTTCGTCCGATCTATAAGGCCGTAGTACGGTGAACAGTTTTGCGGTGGCAATGGTGAGCAGTTTTGTCGCTAACATTGCTTTCGAACGATTGAGCAGACTCGGTGCTGATTTGACAGGTCGAACAAGAATTCTTTTGACAGGTCAAATTGGTGTGGACAGGTTGATGAGCTGGATTCTGTGCTGGGTCTAATATTGCAGGTTTTTACTCAAGGAGTTGTTGACGCGCGCCACTGCGAAGCCTCTAATTTCGAAAATGCGAAAAAGCGTGAGGTATAGTAGAAAGCTAACTCCACAAGTCATGTTACCTAAGCAGTGCTTGAAAACACTTTGCGTGATAATGACGTCTTTCTATTCCGGCAGAGTCTTTGACAACAACTTCTTGATTGGGTTCTATTGCGTTTCCACATTGATTACACAACGAAGCTTTGTTTTCGGAGACCTTATTTTCGGAAACTCTATTTTCGAAGACTTTGTTTGCCGAGACCTGTTTTCTGAGCTCTTCGCATTGATGCCTTATTTCTGAGATTTTGTCCTTTAACGCTTGCAGTTTACGTAAAGTGACATCTATCTTTTCTCTCGAATAGGCTTTCTCGTCTTGTTTACTTTGTTCAATGGTTGCCTTTTTCCTGAACATGTTCTCTAACCTGAATACTTCAAGGCAATTTAAATGGTATCTTAATAAATAATACTTTATTCTCTGGCCGCAATATTTCCGAAAAGGGAAAGCTTAAACACGTTGAAAAAGGTAGTTTGCGACCTTCCAGATCGTGGTTTAGCATATTCCAGTTGCCTTTTTGCACTGTGTTGGTAGTCTTCCTCCTTCTTCCTAAAGGAAAAGAAAGAAGACGTGACTGACTCGCCATGTTTTGCCATGCGCTAAAGGTAGGCTATGATGAGTTTCAGAAAAATCTGAATCTTGCTCGCTTCTTTCATTTTCAAGATTGAATAGTATATTGACTAAAGCCTCGGCCAGCATTCAACTAGGTTAAACCATCTTTACGTTTCTTGCGTCCTTTTCGCGAAGTTCTTTTCCCTTTAGAATGGTTATTTCAAGTACTCCGTTTTTGTATTCTGAGGACATGCTTTCAATGGCAAGATGTCTTTCTGGTAGTTCTACAGTCTTGTGGAAGCTTTTGGCTTTTATCTCAATCTTGTCTTCGGTCGCGTTCAGTTTTATGTCGTCTTTTTCTTCTCCGGGTAGTTCAACGTATATTTTTATGGCCTTCTCCTCTTCAAAGATGTCTACGAGTGGTTCGCGCATTTCTTTCATTGCAGCTTCTGGGATTCCGAACGGCTTTTCAGGCAGGGGTCGCCGCTTCAAAGGTTTCAGCGGTTCGAGTGGATCTGATTGATCCTTTGAGCCGAATCGGCCTTCAATTCTGTAACCTTTTAAGCCGGGTTCATCAATCTCTTTGATCTCCCATGTGCCCTCAATCTCTCCGTTCTTTATTCTTTTCAGAATCTCGTCTAGTTCGCCGTGTGACTTTTTCACGAATTTCTTGAAGAAATCGAAGTCGCCGAATATTTCGTCAAAATCATCGTCAAATGACAACCTCTTTCACCTCCCTATACCTCTTCCGTTTCATTAAGAAATTCCATTAGGTGTCGCAGGGCGAGGCTCATCATTATGAATGTGGTTTCTCCGAATTGTGAGCAGGTGTATCTTCCTCTGCTGGTTTTTTCCAAGAATCCGCTTTTTTCTAGTTTTCTTGAGTTTTCCCAGACGATCTTTGGGTTGAGGTCTAAATCCTGCATGAAATCTGCGAAAGTCAATGTGCGATCGTCTGCCTGCACCAGTTTTCTCATCATTCTCAAGCGTGTTTCGTGTGATAGAGCGTCAAAGATCTTGGAGAACCTTTGGAAGCTTTCTTCAGTGGTATTCAATTCGTTTTCCAGCGTTTCTTTTGACCAATCCGTGGACGAAAGCGGTATTTCGAACAGTGTTTTTCCGTCTCGTACCAACTTGAGTTTGAGTTTCATTTTGCCTCGCCCTTTATTACCGTAGAGTAATTACCATAAGGTAGTATATAAGCTTACCTTTCAGTAATATTGATCCTTACTTTAACTAGTGAACATACTTTCAACCAGCTTTCGTCGAAACTGCAAAACTCCGCAAGCTCCAACAGTCATCGATCGATGAGAGACATAGCGCAACGGTCCGGCGGTAGGGGTGGAGGTCATCCGAAGTCGTCAGAGGCGGTTGAAAGGTTAGTGGGAGCGCTTAATGACTCTGTAGGAAGCTCGGGACCGAGATGGTGGTCTTGGATCACGGTAACGTTAAAGTGTGCCGTGGCCTGTCTTGTAGCGTGAAGTCGTTGCTTCGGCAGGGGAAAGCGGCTTGACGAAAGGGGGTGGACGTTCGAGGTTTGGCTGTGAATACTTGGCTGGAGACGACACCTGCGGCGCGATGAAGGAGAGCGGAATCGGCGTGCTCAGAGCAGAAGCATGCAAGAACGAGGTTAAAGATACCTGTTGCTACACGTGCAGTCTGCGCAGGAACTGCAAAATGGGATGCGATCTGCCCGTATCGCGGAGGAGAAGAAAAGAGTCGAAAACCATGCAGGTGCATGAAGCCGACGCGGCCTTCGACGTGCACGTTAGAATCGAATGCGGCAGCTGCGTCCACTATCTAAAGCGAAAGTGTCCCAGACACTATGACGGCGACACGGAATTGTGGAGGAGACAAGATCCATGCGAAATCTTCCAACCAGCACAAAATGTCAACAGCCAGCGCTGAATTCCGAAGGGATCGCAAACAAGCCGTTCGAATCATTTCGCTCCCTTACTTGTTGATGTTCGAAAATGGTGCAAACGGTTAGGTTTACGCTGCCATTTAGAACAATCAAGCCATTAGAACCGGACTTGCCTGGACAAAAGGTCGGCGCAAGAGAGTACTTCCAAATGCTTTGTCCTGACTCCAAGTTTTGTACTGAGGTCACGCGCGCATTTCAATTTGTTAGGATTTCAACATTTCGATAACGTCAAATACTTCACACAGGTGGCAACGGTTCTTGTGAAGCAAAATCGTGCGCGCTACAGAACAGGTGTTGTTTTCGTGGTGCGGGCTTGGAGACAATTTTCTTCACGTTGGCGCTGGTGGAAGTGGCAGGAGGGCGCTGACTTCGATTTTTCTCCGCGAAGCGACAAGCATTACGATTGCTGCAACTAACGCTAGCCAAAAGCCAAACGATAGGTAGGTTGTGTAGCTGACGTACCCCAAGAAGTCGCTTCCGCTTGAGAACAAACCCACTACTGGATATCCCGGTATAACAGCCGACTTCGAGAGTTCGCTCTGCAAGCCCACCCCGAAAATTATGATTGAAAGCACTGAAAGGAGCCCGCCAGCAAAAAGTATCACTCTTGTACTCTATGTTAGGCTACCCGCCATTCCCAGCAAGCCACCTACTATTACAAGAACAAGGGTTGCCCACCCATACCAGAGGCCTATACTGACAGCCACGGAGCGGGCCGCACTTGCAGTTGCTTGGTATGGGTAAATTGACACGTCCCGCACCCCATTGTAACCCATACTAGTTATTCTGCTCTCTCTCAATGTCATTGTCCACCAAGGCAAGGCTAGGCTGATGAATGCAATTACAGCTCCAACAATGCCTATGATGTTTGGTTTCAAACACTTCTTCCTCCTCACTAACATAATCCGTCTGGTTGACTTAAAACTAAGCCCTAGTACAACCCGACCAGAAACTAGTACGGTCAGAAAGACTCGGCGAAGAAGGGAGGCGAGTGCCATGTTCCGAGGTTGCGCGGGCGCTGAACAAAGAGATTTTCCGACTCTTCAGTTTTTGGGGGAAGTTAGCGTTTTGTTAGGCTTTTTGTTAGGATTATCCATGGTTTCATGATGTATCCATAAATGCGCGCGCTATGAGATTGTTCCCTCTTTCCAGTCATCGGGCGCTTTTGCTTTGCATCGTTGAAATATGCTTTTAACAAACTGAGAGTTTATGTATGCTTTGTGTGACACGCATATGTCTGCGGAGATATCTAAGAGGATCGCCGAGTTTTTGGACTTGAAGATTGAGGAGGATGACGTGGGTCAGCCATATTTCGGCAATCCAGACTATGAGCTATTACCGTTTGCTCCCGCCAATTTCGTTCCAATCAAAGATGTCGAACCAAACATACGCACAGCTTTTGTGGACGGTGGAAACCAAGAAATACTCGGTGCACCAAACTTCTCGGCCCAGATAAACAGGATATATTTCAACATCTTCAAAGGGCGGGACAGAATCCTCCCCAAGTTCTTGCCCAGAAGGATAGAGTTCTATTCTGTCACAATGTCGGATTTTAGAAATGGCGAAATATTCTACGATACCAGAGTCTTTCCTTTGAAATTCGAGTTCGAGGGCTTAGTGCCTGATCAGCTCTTGTCGTTCAGTTCACTTGACAGAACAGTCACGCTCGGAAACCAGAGGGCAGATATAAAGCATGTTGCTTCTGTCCCGAGGAGATTTGCTGAGTGGGAGTTTGCCAAGCATGTTATTGAAAATGAGCTTGAGAAGGGGGATATGATAGTCCACGACGGCAGTTTGCAGACAAGTTTTACTGATGAACATACATGCTTGACGCGAGCATTCGAAACAACAATGGAGAAAAGAGTCATTTTCGCTGGGATTTCGAAAACGAGTACGCTGTTCACGACTGCTGGTCTTTCACTCCTGGGCGCTGTGCAGAAGTTGGCTGAAGACTACAAAGTGAAAAGCCCTTGGTGTCTTCCGATAGCCAAGGTCGCTAACGTGAAGCATAACGCCTTCATATACGTGGTCAAGCTGCATGAAAGTGCCAAGTATGTTTTCAGGTTTGAAATCTACGGCGAGCAGGCCAGGCGAATGAGTGAAGAGGACTTCTGCACTGTTACTTCAGCTTTGGCGAGCAATTCAAAAGACATAAGCTTTCCAGGATATCCTTATGGGCTCATAGATGCAGACAGCTTTGCTCGGGTGAGCGGGGACGAGGTAGATAAGTATCAAGTACCGCTTGTGTCCGAGATATCTAAGCTAGGCAAGTGGAAGAAGGTTTCGAGGCATATTTGCTCGGGTGACGCACATAGTATGTTAGACGTGTTGAAGGGTTGATGGATAATGGCGTTGGAAGTCTCGGGTCAGATAATTGCGGGAAAAACTGGACAGATTCTAGCGAGGGAAAAGGCTGGCGGAGAGATAGAGATAGGGGATTTGCTTGTGGCTGAGGAGGATGGAGGATACGTGATTCTTCAGGCGTACGAGCTTGTTTATGGAAGCCAAGTGCCGCAGCTAGTGCGAGAGCTTCTGGCGGGCATGAAGCTTGAAGGTATGGGTGCTGACTTGGATTTTCTTGAGCCGCAGCTGCGGAACTATGTTATAGCACAAATCAAGGCACTTTTGCGAGTCGGCAAGAACAACGAGCTGAAGATACCCAAGACTCTTCCCAAGTTCTTTTCCACGATCAGACATGTTGCCGAGAAAGATCTTCTGTTTCTTACCAAGCCGCGAAGCCCTGTGTATCTTGGAAAAGTCAGGAGCGGGTCAAAGGTGCTTGACGTGGACGTTTATGTTAATGGAAAAGACATGCTCACGCATCACGTGCTGATTCCGGCCACGACTGGAAGGGGGAAGAGCAACCTTGTCAAAGTCATGTTGTGGAGCGTTCTGGCCCAAGATTGTCTTGGCATATTGGTTCTGGACCCTCACGACGAATACTACGGCAGACATGGGAAAGGGTTGAAAGACCATTCCACGGCAAAGCAGAACTTGCTGTACTATTCCACAAACCCTGTTCCCGGAACAAATACTCTTGTCATTAATCTCAGGTCGATTTTACCTTCACATTTCCAAGGAATAGTTGAGTTCACTGACGCTCAGCATGATGCCATATCCTTGTATTACAACCGGTTCAGGGACCAGTGGATTGAGAACATTGTGCGGGGAACCGACATTGGTGATGCTGTTGCACCTAGAACGCTTGAGGTGTTGAAGAGAAAGTTCGATAATGTGCTCGGCGTGTACATAGATGACAGCGGCGATTTTCAGTGCAGAAGCGGCGTCTTCAGCGATACTGCGGGCTTGGCTACTACAAGGGAGATTACGAAGGCTCTCGAAGATGGGAAGAAGGTTATTATCGACACGTCAAGACTGCTTGATGAGGCTGAACTGCTCATAGGAAGCATAATTTCAGGCGGAATCTTCCATCGGTATCAATCCTACAAGTCTGAAGGAACGTTGGAGGAGAAGCCCGTGGTAAGTGTCGTGATTGAAGAAGCGCCCAGAGTTCTAGGCGCAGAAGTGCTTGCTGCGCGTGGAGACAACATTTACAGCACGATTGCAAGAGAAGGCAGAAAATTCAAGGTGGGATTAATCGCTATAACGCAGTTGGTCAGTTTGATTCCGCGAACGATACTGGCGAACATGAACACTAAAATAATCCTTGGAAACGAATTGGTGGCTGAGAGACAGGCGGTGATGGAGAGCGCGGCGCAGGATCTGTCATCGGACGACAGAACCATCGCAAGCTTGGACAAGGGTGAGGCCATCGTGAGTAGCAACTTCACAAGATTCGCAGTGCCCATCCAGATACCCTTGTTTGAAAAGTACGTTGAAGAGAACGTGCAGCCGAAGGAGAAGAACAAGACCGTTTTTGTGGGGTAAGAAACCATGTTCAAGTTTGCTCACTTTGCCGACTGTCACATAGGCGCGAACAGAGGACCCGTTCTGGAGAAGCTGGAATTGGCCGCGTTCAGCAAAGCCATGGACGTTTGCATGCAGGAAAAAGTTGACTTTGTTCTTATTGCTGGAGACCTTTTTCATGCCAACCTCCCGGACATGTATGTTGCTAATGAAGCCGTAAAGAAGATGAGAGAAGTCAGAGACGCGGGCATTCCAATCTACGTCATCTACGGAAGCCACGACTACAGCCCGAATGGCACATCGATAATCGACATTCTTGACAGTACAGGACTGATTAAGAAAATTGTGAAGGGAGAAGACGTCGATGGCAAGCTTAGGCTGGCAGTGTTCACCGATCTGAAAACAAGGGCGAAGCTTGTCGGAATATCAGGCAGAAAGGCAGGGTTAGAACGGAACTATTTCGAAATGCTTGACAGAGAATTCTTGGAGAAGGAGGAAGGGTTCAAGATTTTCGCGTTTCACAGTGCAATCTCGGAGCTTAAGCCGGAGTTTCTGGCGCAGATGGAGTCGATTCCGATGTCTCTGCTTCCGAAAGGCTTTGACTACTATGCGAGCGGGCACGTGCACCGGAGGACTGAGGCGGGGTTTGCGGGGTACGAGAGAGTGGTTTTTCCAGGGGTGCTGTTCGGCGGGTATTCAAGAGATTTAGAGGACAGTGCCAAGGGGGAGAAGAGAGGTTTCTATCTGGTGAGCTTTGACGAAAAGGTGGAAGAAGTCAAGTTCATGGAAGTGTCGGTTTGTGACTTTGAATATTTTGAGTATGATGTTTCCGACAAGAATTCGGTGCAGGCGAAGAAGGATCTGTTGGATAAGCTGCGTGAGATTGAGGCGGAGAACAAGATTGCCGTTGTCAAGATAAAGGGAGAACTCTCTGGAGGCAAGACTTCGGATATTAGCTCAAGCGAAATCAGGGACCTGCTGAAAGAGAATGGTGCGTTGGACGTTATCATAAATCGTTATGGACTTATATCAAGAGATTACTCGTCTGTCAGAGCCATGGGTGAGGATGTTCCTGCGATTGAGAACAGGCTTCTGAGAGAGAACATTGGGGCAGTCAAGGTTTCAATAGAGGAGTTGAAGGCGGACAAGGGTGCCAAGCTCGCGCAGGACTTGCTGAAGGTTCTGAGGCAGGAGCAGAAGCTGAACGAGACCAAGAAGGACTACGTGGAACGCATCCAGAAGCATGCGTTAAACACGTTGGGCTTGGGAGATGAGGGTTGATGATTCTGAGGTCGTTGAAGCTTGAGAACATCAGAAGCTACACTGAGCAGACGGTCTCGTTTCCCTTGGGAACGACTCTTTTTGAGGGTGACATAGGTTCAGGGAAGTCGACTATTCTTATGGCGATAGAATTTGCGCTTTTCGGTCTGGGCTCGGAGAAGGGAGGAGCCTTGCTCAAAGCAGGGGCAAAGAAGGGTCTGGTAAGTCTCTGTTTCGAGGTTGAAGGGAGGGAGTATGAGGTGTGCCGAAGCTTGGAGAGGAAGGCCAAAGGCGTCCAGCAGGCTGATTGCAGCCTCAAAACTGAGGGCACGGTACTGCAGCTCTCGGCCTCTGAAATGAAAGAAAAAATCCTTGATATATTGGCTTTCAACGAACCGGCAGACCCTAAAGCGCAGAGCGTAATCTACAGGTACGCTATTTTCACGCCGCAGGAAGAGATGAAAGCAATCATTTGGATGAGAGCAGATTCTAGGCTTCAGACTCTTCGAAAAGCATTCAGAATCGAGGACTATCGAATCGCGCTAGACAATTCTTCAACTCTGGCGAAGTCTATCAAGGAGAAGTCGATTAGACTAGCTTCACATGCTTCTGACCTTGAAAGCCGTCAGGAAAAATGCAACGCGACAAAAGACGAGATCGTAAAATGCGAGCAGGAATTGGCAAGCCTCAGCGGGAACAAGGCGGGTCTTGACGAAAAAGCAGCTAGGTTGCGAGAGAAGTTGGATTTGCTGCGGAAAGACAAGGACTTGCTTGGAAAGGCAGTAGGTGAGGTTCCTCTCTTGGAGAAGCAGATGAGAGAGAAGAATGGTGAAGTGGTCAAACTTGAAGTTGAGATGGAAGAACTTTCTGCGGAAATAGGGAAGCTGCAGCCTGAAGCGGAAAAGCTGAGCAAGATTCAGCAGCCTACGCCGAAAACTGAAGCTGAACTGAAAGAGGAATTGAAGAATGCTAGAGGGAAAGAGCGTGAACTTAGATTAGCGGAGAATGTCCTAGGCGCGAAGATAAGTGACTATGAATCTGTGGAACAAAATCAAGTCTGTCCAACCTGCGACCGGCCTGCAGACCCGCTGGAATTCGAAGAGAAAATCAAGCTGAAAAAGGAGGCAAAGCGCAAAGCTTCAGAGGAGGTTACTGCCTGCGAAACCAAAATCAAGGAAATAGAAGCCCTGCAAGAATCGCGACGCCAATACGAAGCTGCGCAAGTGAGGCTGCAGAATCTGAATGAGCGGATAGGGAGAAATAACGATGGAATACAGAAGGATCGTAAAAAGGTCCAGGAACTGAAGGGACAGGTTGAAGAGGCCAAGGAAAAGCTTGAGAAGGCCCAGCAGCAGGCCGAGGAATTCAACAGGATCTCAGGCGAGACTGAGGGCGTTTCCAAGGATTTGAACGAAGTCGAGTCGCAGCTCAAGGAGGTCGAGAGAAGGATTTCGAGAACCCAGACGACTCGTGAAATGTTCACCAATCAAGTGGAGGAATTGGAAAGAGAAATCCGGAACAAGGAAAGAGAAAGGAAGGCTGCTGAGAGGCTGAAGGAATACCAGATTTGGCTTGAAGAGTTTTTGATGCCGACTCTAGAGACAATTGAAAAGCATGTTATGATGAACATAAACCAGGAGTTCAATCAGCATTTTCAAAAATGGTGGGGAATGCTCGTAGAAGATCCTAGCAAAGAGTCCCGCATTGACGAGGATTTCACGCCTATAGTTGAGCAAGATGGCTATGAGCAGGATTACAACTATCTTAGTGGCGGTGAGAAAACTAGTCTGGCCCTTGCCTACAGACTTTCGCTCAACACCATAGTGCAGAAAGTTTCAGCAGGAATCAAGTCCAACCTTTTGATCCTTGACGAACCCACAGACGGGTTTAGTAAAGAACAACTGTTCAAGATCAGGGAGATACTTGACGAACTTAAGTGCCCACAAGTAGTCATGGTCTCGCATGAGAGAGAGCTGGAAAGCTTCGCAGACCAAGTAATGAGAGTCGAAAAGAAAGACGGCGTTTCTCAAATAAAGGCAATCTAGAGCGCGCGCTAAAAACAGTCAGGTAATCTTCGAGATTATGATTGCGTCTTCTCGCTTCATTCTTAGCTTCAACCAAATCTACAGCAGCCATAGCCTTAGCCTCTCACGACATTAGCATTGATTAATTCTTGTATCTTGCTCTCAATCTCCTTTAATCTAACAGTTGACGTTTCCATTTGCCTTTGAAGATTATCTATCTCGACTCTTCGTTCGGGAATCTGTCGATTCTCTATAACAACAATTTCCCTGTTCAATCTTGATATTTCCATATCTCTGGCTACAGATGTAATCTGAAAGCTAAACCATCGATCCACCTTTCTCCACCAGCGCGCTGTTTCACAATTCTTTCTAGCCTCGTATTTCTCGTCAGCACATACACCAATACGTTTCTTGTTATCAGTTATCTTCAATTTCGAAACATCTATCTCATGTTTGAGGCCATTTGTCCCAGCCTTTGCGTTTTCAATTTCTCTCACTACACCGTTTCGTGTACTTCTCAGCAAGCAGATAATATGATAGAAATCTGTAACGTACGAGCCTCTATGCCCGTATGGGCCCCGCTTTCCGCGCGCACGAATAAATTTCTTTCGACCAATGTATCTTTCACCGCTGATTATCATCTTATCACACGCCGAGCATTTGTACGGCTTATTTGCACGTCTCTCCCACCAATGTGGTGTCCCCTCAACCCTGACATGAACAGACTTACTGCCTATGTTAACGCCGCTTTCCAAGTACTTTCTGAGATTTCTCAGAAAGTACTCTTTAGGGTAACTGACTCGAAGGCGGCTTCAAAGGGCGCAGCAGTGAATGGTCATAAGCTTCTCGTGCTTGCTTTTCTTGGACATGCCCAACACTTTCTTTCCTGCTTCTGGAGTTTCTGAGATCGTAAAGCCTAGAGACAACCTTACCCAGGTTTATGAGGTCTTGTTTGTTATGTTTCACGATTGCGACAAGGGGTCCAACATTCCGAGTTTTGAGGTAAGTGTTATAGAAATGCGGAACGCACCATCCAGGAATGTTCATTCCTCTTTGAATCCCAAAATATCTTTCGACAGTTTCGAGACGACAATTAGGGAGTTTTTTGCCGAGTGCCCTCCAAGTGAAATTGAGAATATCGTAATGCGGGTTATTAAAGGAAGCTTCCTTGCCGTAATGAGCTAGTCTTTGCTCTATGTAAGGAATGTCAAACCTTCTTCCATTATAAGTAATTAAAGAAGAACCAATTTCAACGTGAGATAGGAAGGACCAAATTGCTCCAAGTTCTTCTGAGGTATCTCGAAGCAAAAACTGGTGTATGCAGGTCATGTTTTTCCCGATGTTAGCAATGCCCAGTAGAATTATTGGTCTATCGGAAAGCCCCAATGTTTCTATGTCAATTATTGCCAAACTCTCGTTCTTGCAGAATCCAGCTAAATTGTCGTAATCGACTTCTCCAAATTCAGAAATACACTCATCAGCAATGAGATAGCACTCCCCGTATTCATTTGAAACTATCCTTCCGCGGATTGCTTCTTCCAGATACATATCTTTGAATTGGCGAACAAGGTCCTTTTCAAGGGAGGTCAATTTTGCAATGTGAGCATTCACCACAATTTTTCACAGCCAGCTCACTAATTGCCTTTAGCCAACCAAATCCTAACAAAAAACAGTCTAGCTTGCGGTTGCCTTTGATGCATGTTTTGAGAGTATGAGCGCTATTTTCTCGTTATTGTCCTTCAATCGACTCATTATGGCCGATACGTGCTGATGAATATCTCGATGCGATTTATCGATGCAATCGTTGATCTTCTTGCAGTCGTCTAAACAATTCATATTGTCGTTAATGTGGCAAAGAATGTCTTTGTCGTCCATAATAGTCTGTAGATTGAATGTTTTCTTTCCTAATCGGTAGTTTGCAAGGTATAGGTCGTAAAACATCGCCAGTGTGGATGCGGCCAATTCTGGTGTAGTGATAATGACTATTCCCAGAGAATCATCGATAGTGTAGCCCTTGACTTTCGCTCCTCTCGGAGGTTTCACAGCAGACAATATCGCAGTTGCAATACCGTAGCGGTTCATGTCTCTCTTCGTCTGCTCCAAATAATCATTGCTCCACGCGTCGCCGGCCTTGCTTTCAATCAATACCCGGCCGATTTCCAAGTCTTGATACGAAAACTTTACGATAATGTCGGTAGCATCAGGACCGCCTAGAGGCTCAACGGTCACGTTCTTGTTAGCCAAAAAAGCCTCGTTAATCAAACCAATGAGCTCTAACTCTGCCTTCTCACCTTTCACCGGTGCGATTCTTAGACTCTGCAAAACAGTGTTAAGCCCACCCGTGGCATTTTCTATTTCGCTCAGGGCATTCTTCAGTTCGTTCTTAACCTCATCGATACTCTTGCCCTGCTTGAGCAGAAGCTCTACCTTTTCAACAAGCATTTTCACTTGGTCTTCAACAGTTTCCTTCACAAACTTCTTAGTGTCTTCCTTCATTTCTTTCTGAATCTGCTCAATGCCTTTTTCCTGTTTGAGAAGAGTTTCAATCTTGTCGACAACCAGATCCATTTGGCTAGTGATTAGGCTCTTTACGAACTTTTCAGTATCCTCTTTTAGCGCTTTCTGGATCTCTTCAATGCTTTTGCCTTGTTTCAGTAGAAGTTCCACTTTCTCAACCAGATAAGATACTTGCGCCTCGACGTTTTGTTTTACGAACTTTTCAGTTTCTTCTTTGCTTGTTCTGGTCTGCTCGACTATGTCTTTCAGATAGTCTTTAACTGACTTGTCCATTGTCTCCTTGATATTACTGACCAACTCGCTCATGTCATCCTTGACATTTCCAAAATCGCTTCTTATTTCCTTGAGGACCTGTCCGGTCACTTCGCGAACATCTGCGCCTATTTGCATCTGCTGGTCTACTGCCTTGAACGCTTTAAGCGCGATGTTCAGTCTTTTATCATCTTGAAGCACGAATAACCAGTCTCTGATTTCTTTTTCGATCTCGGTGAAAAAGCATATCCTGTTGATTTCTGAACAGAATTTGCCGCGACCTTTTTGCGGTCTTTGTGAAGGAATCGTAGATTGTGCTGTGAGCTTTGACATTTGTTCTATTCCCAAATGTAATTAGTGGTTGGATTAGTAATGTTTTATGAAGCGCCGGTATTGACCATTACTCAAGACTAACAGTATCGAATGAACCTAGCATACTGGCGCGCGCTTCGATTATTGTTGCAACTAATGAGTGCAGAAATGCTTAAATAGGTAAAATGTGTCACTTACCCCTTAGATGGGGGTAAAACAAGTGTTTACCCACAGAAGTATTGATTCGGATGTTGCGAGACATTGTTGGGGCGAACTTAAGCACACTGTCTCAAAAGAAAAGGCATTTCAAGCAACTGAAATGATTGGGGAGATGGCAGCCAACGACATGCTCGAGTTTTCGGGAAAGTCTCGGGAAGAGATTGATAGAATCTATGTCAAACTCAGAGACGGCATGCCGATGGCCTCTGGAATGAGAAAAGCATTGCCCTATGTTGATGTAAGATACATTGTATCCAAGGAAAAACAGCAAGACGACATAAACCATGTTCCGATTTCATTCTACGATGGATATGATGGCTACTCGAACGAAACGGTTTGGTTCGCTGATCCTATAAATGCGACAGGCCACACCGCCGTAGAATCGCTGAGGTATGTTAGAGCACACTTCGAATTTCAAACTGCCTTAGTGTCACACGTCGCGGCCAATATTACGGGAATCCGGAATTTGCAAACTACCATTGATGATTTTTCAGCCCGTGGATTCATGAATTACGCATATTTGTCCAACAAACTTGATGGAAAAGGATACCTAGCAGACGGTCTGGAATTAATTCCCGATTTTGGCGATAAAATATTTGGAACCCTAGGATCGGATTTTTCCATATATGATATTCAGGAAGGAATAATGAGACTTGCAGGTACGGGCGTAGGAGATGTCGAAACCCTGAAAGGGACAATTTTGCATATTATACAATTAGCAGGGAAAGAAGAATACGCGGCTGACAGGACAGCATCATGGATTACAAGAAACTGGATAAACGCAGCTCTTCAATGGTGCTGGGCTGTCGGAGAAGTTCATTTCAAAAAAAGCGATGAAGAGCAAGTCTTTACACTCATTGAGGATTTACACTCCCGTGGTTTTCTCAAGACAGAACCAAGGCCATGGAAAAACGACATCGCATATGTCTATTCGCTTACAGAAGATGGTTTCAAATACGCCAGCCGGGTTTACATTCCGGTTCTCGCGACCTACGACATTTCGCGTGGAATACAAAAGCATTTTGATTTCTTGATTCATTTGAGACCAGGAGAAATCCTCCAGAACGTTGAGGATGAAACCTAGGAGAAGTGATGACGTGAATGACAAGAGAGTAGTGCATGTTGTTCCTGTAGGTTTTGAAGAAGATAGAGCCGTATTTGGGTTAATGGAACTCGGAGCTTCAAGAATATACTTGCTCACAGATGGCAAACCAGATTCGTGGGGTGATGAAGCAAGGAAACATGCAGAACAGGTTAAAGACAGATTGAAGCAAGTTATGTTCAATTCATCTAGCCTAATAGAAGTCACCTTCGACCCAACAACGTATAAATCCTGTGAAGAAACAGTGACCAAAATATTGGAAGGAGAAAAAGACGCTGAAAAGATATACTTAAACATATCAAGCTCCACGAAACTCTGCGCAGTTGCCTTCGCACTCAAGGCCTCAGAGTACGGAAATGCCCTTTTGTACTATGTTGTGCCTGAAGTCTACAACCTGCCAAAGGAAGGTCGCCCTTTTTCATCAGGCGCGTCGAGAATTGAAGTGTGGTCTCCTAGAATTTTCAAATTCGGTGACATGGAGAGAGTGATAATGGAAGCTTTGGAGTCTAGGACGTTTGCGAGTTTGGGCGAACTCAACAAGACCATAATTCCTGATGATATGAGCAAAGCCAGCAGAGCAAAGTTGAGTTATTATGTTAGGAAACTGCAGCAAGAAGGCTTTATAGAATTCATCCCTGGAAAAAAGATAACACTCTTACCCCTTGGAAAATCCAAATTACATCCTCCTAAAGACGACGCGCAGAGAATTTTGATTAGCAAAAGCGCGAAAGCAGACTTGGCCAGCTGAAAACAAGAAATCCGTAGGCTTGTCAGTAATGATTTTGAGTGCAAAAATGGAGTTTGAGAAAGTTGCTGGAAAATGACCGATTCTTCATACCCATGGTCCCTCCATACATCAATCCGAAGATTCTGAAAGATGTAGAACAATATACTGATTGGATTGGCTTCAATCTATTTGAGTTACGGCATTCCAAATTCTACAATTCTGCCAAGAAAAAAAGTATAAGGGATACATTTGAGATTGATGAAAAGAAGAAGATTTTCCTGACGTCAATAACCGAAGATAAAGAACTGAAACGCTTCTACGATAGGCATAACTGGATTGAGGAATTCAAGTCTGACGTACGAGATTTTGATGTTAATATGGCAATGGGACCTGACTGGTTTTCATACAAAGGTGGCCCACCGGATAACATTCAGAAAGCGATTGAACTAAACATGAATTTTCTTGACTTAGAAAAAATTGTCCCGACCATTCGAGGTACCAATTTTCAAGAGGTCAAGAGTTTTATCGAGCCTTTCAAAGCGCTAGGCAGAACATTGTTCGTTTTCACGGGAAGAGAATATCTAGTAAACCTAGCTGATAGAAAGAGAGCGCAATTTGAATTTTTCTCCTTAACATCGAAGATGACAAGAATCGAGAAAATCAAATTGATTGTTACGGGTTGCAATAGTCCGAAACTGCAAGAGAGCTTGCCTGCAGTATTGGGCTTTGCAGGTCTTGGATGGTTGATTCAATCTAGGCAAAGAAGACTCATCATGGACAAGACGTACAAAAGTATTTTTGACCCCAAGTTTTCCTGTGTTGATCCTAGTTGTTGCGCGTCCATTGATAAGAAAGCTCTTGCGAAGCCAGAGAACGATTCCGTAAGAGCAATTCATAATTTGAGAAAGATAAATGCCAACCTGAAAAAATGCTCCACTTTTTCTCAAACTTGTCTGCCGGGATTTTATGGGGACATACAGTAAGAACAAGCATTATGGTGAGCGGGGTGGGAGAGGCGGCGAGGGTTCCTCCAGTGGTGACCATCAAAGAAAAGTGACATCCTACAGCATCAGCAAGGCTGATGTTAATAGTTTTCTAATTCCCATTCTAAAAGAAATAGGAAAATGCATCTATCCACCTGCGGCTCCATTAATAGAAGCTGCCTATCAGCTGTACAAACATGCTGGTGCCATAAAGGAAGTGGGTTCTGCGGTTGTTAAGTGCGATTACGAAAAAGCCGCCAAAGTTGTATTGAAAGAAGTGGAAAAAGAAGTAGGCGGAGCCATTGTGGGAGCTGTGGTAAATCCCGAAGTTGACAAAAGAGCCGAATTAGCAGCAGGAACGGTTTCCAACAGTTTACCGACGAATGAACAGGGAAAAGACCTAGCAGGCAAAGTTGTCAAGGGAACAGTGAAAGGGTTTGCCGAGGCTGTTGGTGATAAAGTCGAAGATAAGGCAGAAGATGAGGTGTTCAAGGATGAAGAGTGATGAAGCCAAACTGAAAATTATCAGGGACACTGTGTTCAAATCAATTACTCTAGAAATGGAGACAAAGCTAAATGATAGGGTTACTGATGAGCGAAAAAGGACAGAGATGATAAAATATACTCGTTCAAGGCTAGGCGACTTATTAAATTCATTTAGCGAAGATGACCTACTACCAAAACGAGAGATCGTCTCAAAACAAGACTTTGAAAAGCACATTCTCAAAATAACAAACAAAGCGAGAAATCAACTGTTAAATGAGATGGAGAAAGAGTTCTGGAGGCGCGCGTCTAAATTCGTGGGCGCGCAAAGTTATAAATGAGAATGATAACAATTTTCAGTAGCATTGCTGCATGCGTGTGCACGAGGTTGAAGTGATGTCTCCTCGAAAGGAGCGTTATCAGACTCCCAAACATGTTGTACAAGCTATAAGAGATAAACGAAAGCAACTGTTGCATGGGTCTTATTATTGCCCTAAATGTGGAATGAACAAGCTACGGATAGAGGTGGATAAGGAAAAGAAGGAAGTGATTGCGGTCTGCGCCTGCGGTATAGAAAATCGGCTGAAATATGTCTCAGCTTTCGAATCAGTGGATTACTACAACAAGTTCTTAGACCGATTCTCCCAAAAGTAATTAGAGCACGCTGGCAACGAATTTTATACTAGTTCTTCTATTACTACAAGTCGAGAGAAATGGTTCAGACAACAGATTCGAATAGGAAATTAAACATAAACTACGTGAAAACATGCGATTGTCGACCGAGTCACATCAGCTGCATCAGTGCAAAAGAATGGGTTAAAAGCCAGGTCATTATTCAGGAATTTCCAATTACAGAGGATGAAATTAAAGAATTTTACTACGAAAGCAGGGACATTCGAGACAAAGATATTCACCCAGCCGTATTTCCCATAGCGCTACCTGCCCATTTTATCAAAACATTAACTCACAAGGGAGAACTTGTCTTGGATCCGTTTGTTGGCATTGGAACAACTCTTTTAGCAGCGCAGGATCTGGGTAGAAATGCTGTCGGCTTTGACTTGAAAAAAGAATATGTAGAATTCACAAGGAAGAGACTCTCGCAAAGAAGGATAGCTGATGATGGCACACAACAAGTTATTAAACTCGATGATGCTCACAACATTCCTCAATATCTAGACGAAGGCACGGTTTCTTTGTGTATAACTTCGCCTCCTTACGCAAACATGCTCGCTCACCAACGCTTGAACAAAAGCATCAGAGGAGACTTGAGGAAGAATAGCCACTATCTAAAGGTGCAGCAGTATTCCAACGACCAACGAGACCTCGGCACGATGAATCACGCAAATTACGGCAAAGCTCTTGAAGAAATTTATGCAGGAATTCTACCTCTAATGAGAACGAGAGCTCATTGCATCATAAACGTCAACGATGTGTGGGAAAACAACAAGCGAATCCCTACGCATGTTTACGTCATGGAAGCACTCCAGAAAGCAGGTTTTGAGTTTAGAAACACTTTCGTATGGGATAAACGTAACCTCGTAAACAGAGTTGGCATATTTGGCTGGCCTAGCAACTTCATTTCATTGGGAGCTACTATGGAGTTCATACTTGATTTTTGGAGACCAGCAAAGTAATTGGTCAGAATATTCGCTCAATTGTCTCAAAACATTGAGGCAGATATTTCTGCAATATTCTGAAGCCAGCTCCATGGTCATGAGGGCGCCCATCAGGGAAATGACCAATCCTGATATCTGCTTTCAGTTTTCCTTCCTTTACAAGTTCCGAGAACCTTCCAAAACTGAAACCATTCAGCAAATAACCTTCGTTGAAGAAGAAATACTCCTTTCCTAATTCCTTTTTATGGTCCGCAAGGACATAAACAAGTCTGTGATACTTCTTTTCAAAAGCCTTTCTCAACGTGAGATTATCCCAATAAGCTTCAACACCTTTGCTGTTTTCAATGTATATTCTGTCTTTTCTAATTCCCAGCATAAGTCCAAGACTATTCGGTTTGAGTGCATCAACAGTACTATGCAATTCTTTTTCTTCTGTTGGGATCTTGGAAGCGTCCAATTCTCGTCCACCCAAATCCACTTGTTTGTAAGTAGTAGGTTTCTTCGTCTGAACATACCCAAATACTTCCACTAGTCTTTTGCCAGCGTTCTTAGGCTGAATGACCTTGGTGAATAGGGTGAGCATAGAGTTAGACTCTTTTCTTGCGGACTTCAATTCATAAACGGAAAAGTCAGGACCAGCGATGTTGTTCTCCATTATGCCTAAAAGATCTTCCAAAGTCTTGCCAATTCCAGTATCCCCCTTCCGATGAGATTCAACATAACCCATCTCTTTGATCTGCGCAATCTTGCGTTGAAATTCACTGTAATCCATGGTTTTCCCATTACGAGGCACAAGATATAATTGTTTTGTTCAACTAAGGTTTTCAATATTCTCTGGGCTTCTGTAAGATAACGAACCAATTCAAGCCGCAAAGCGCGCATTAAGAGAAACAGCGGAAAAGACCATCGTTTTGTAACAAAATACTGTAACAATCGTGTCACAATCCCTTTTTTTCGCTGTTTCACAAAAAACAATGACAGCAATGGTGTTGCAGACATGTTATGTGGCTTAGCGCGCGCGGTAGAATGCATGAGGCAATAATCAAAGGTGACGACGTTGATCTGAAGGAATCTAGGCATTTAATACTAAAGCGCTTTACAAGTCTCCACACGGTCTATGAAAGAAATCTGGTAATTGATGTAGTTTCAGAAGAGCACTTCGAAATCTATCGCGCGCTGCCTTGTCCCTTTATTACGTGTTGAAGAACGTTGGTGAGACTGCTTTGTCTGGTCTTCTGAGGTTTTCTGCTGCTTCTCTGTTCAGAACCAGGCACAGTAGACTGTAGAGCGCGTAGGAA